>Ga0070733_10000552_pt1 | contig 30005 bp, 23 predicted proteins | sample Coa_R1_9_FD_66450 | JGI IMG/M metagenome (GOLD analysis project Ga0070733, IMG submission 66450) | Surface soil microbial communities from Centralia Pennsylvania, which are recovering from an underground coalmine fire - Coalmine... | ecosystem: Environmental > Terrestrial > Soil > Unclassified ...
TCGAGATCTTCCCCAGAGAGCCGATCGAGGTCTTTGGTTCGCTGAACGGATCAGCGGGTTTCTAAAAAAAGCCCCGATGACCCCAAGGCCCACGATCACCGACTCCTATCGCTGTTCTTGGGGCCCGATTTCGCCTTGACCATCAACGCCCGAAGTGGTATAACCTTTTGACTTCCCGAGGTACTGTCCGAAGGTTAGCATTGTTAGATTATTCGATCGATGAAGGCGGAAGGATACCCAGCGGGCAGAGCACTTTTGGAAACCCGGGACCTCGCCATGAATTTCGGAGGGGTCGTTGCGCTCGAAGGCATCAGCTTAAGGCTGCCGGGAGGGAGGATCACGGGCCTGATCGGCCCGAACGGAGCCGGGAAAACGACTTTTTTTCATTGTATTACCGGTGTAGTCACTCCGAGCCGGGGCGAAGTCCTCTTTCAGGGAGAGGCGGTCGCCGGGAGAAGACCCCACCTGCTGACCCGCATGGGGATGGCCAGAACCTTCCAGGGCATCCGGCTTTTTAAGCAGATGAACTCTCTGGAGAATGTTCTGGTCGCCGGAGATCTCGGAGGAACCCAAGGAGGCTGGGGAAGCCTCCTCAACAGTGCGCGCACCCGTCAAAAGGAAAAAGTCCTCCGGGAAAAGGCATTTGGACTGCTGGAGTTTGTTCAGATGGCCGACCGAGCCAAGGTCCTCGCGCATCAGCTCTCCTACGGGGAACAGCGCCGCCTCGAGATCGCCCGCGCTTTGGCGTCCGACCCGCGGCTCCTTCTTTTAGACGAGCCCGCCGCGGGGATGAACCCGCGAGAGGCCGTTCTCCTTTCCGATCTGATCGGTAGGATCAGCGCCCGGGGCGTCACCCCCCTTCTCATCGAGCACAACATGCGGGTGGTCATGGAAATCTGCGAGCGGGTGATCGTCCTGGACCACGGAACCAAAATCGCGGAGGGAAGTCCGCAAGAGATACAGCGGGATCCGCGGGTGATTGAGGCTTATCTCGGAAAGGGATAAAGGCTCCGAAATGCTTCGACTCGACGAGGTCGACGTGGCCTACGGTCCGATCGAGGCGCTTAGGGGCATCTCCCTGCAGGTCAACGAAGGGGAGATTGTCGCGCTCATTGGCGCCAACGGCGCCGGAAAAAGCACCACCCTGATGACAATCTCGGGTATCCTGAAACCCCGCTCGGGGAGCCTCAGGTTCCGAGGAGAGGAGATCGGCTCTCTCCCGCCTCACCAGATCGTCGGCAAGGGGATTTCCCAGGTTCCTGAAGGGAGAAGAATCTTTCGCCGACTCACGGTGCTCGAAAACCTGGAGGTCGGTGCTTTTTGCAGAACGGGCCGTAAGGACATTCGAAAGGAAATTCAGACCCTATTTGACCACTTCCCCATTCTCCGGGATCGTCAGGACCAGCCGGGAGGCAACCTCAGCGGCGGCGAACAGCAGATGCTCGCCATCGCGCGCGCCCTAATCGCGCGCCCGCGGCTCCTCCTGCTCGATGAGCCCTCGCTGGGGCTCTCACCGGTAATGGCATCGCGGATCTTCGAACTCATTCGCGAGATTAACCTGGGGACGGGGGCGGGGGACGGGGTGACGATGCTGCTCGTCGAGCAGAATGCCCGCGCAGCCCTTCACCTCGCCACACGCGGGTACGTCATGGAGACGGGCCGAATTGTCCTGAGCGAGCGCTGTGACCGGCTCTTGGCCGATCCGCGCGTCCGGTCCGTATACCTGGGGGAAGTCGTGCCGATGATTTCCCCTTGAATCAGACCGGCTCGCGGTTTCGTCCCGATGATCGATCGACCGGAACCGGGGCCGCTCGGACGAGGGTCCCAAGCACTCCCCGAGTTCAAGCGGGGGAGAGGATCCTATTGTTCACCCCCCAATGGGGGATCTTCGGGGGGAGGTATCATGATTAAGAGAACGGCGCTCTATGACATCCACGTCGGCCTTTCAGCCAAACTCGTCCCCTTCTCGGGGTACGAGATGCCCCTCTCCTATTTCGGGGTGCCCGAGGAGCACCGGGCGGTCAGGACCGCGGTCGGTCTCTTCGACATCAGCCACATGGGTCGATTCGATATCGACGGAAAGGGGGCCGAGGGATTCCTTGACTTGATCACAACCGGACCTGTTCGGAAGATCGCCCGCGGGGGGGCACAGTACGGGCTGATCCTCAAGAGCGATGCGGGGATTCTGGACGATATCTACCTTTATCGGCGTGGACCCCAAGCCTACACGATGATCGTAAACGCAGGTACGCGCGAAAAAGATCTCGCCTGGATGAAATCCAAGCTCTCTGCCTCCGCCGTGGCCCTCGTCGACCGAACCGAAGAGACAGGACTCTTGGCGTTGCAGGGTCCCAAGGCCGGAGAAGTTCTTGCGAGAGTGCTTCCCGCGGGGAAGCAGGAAATTCAGCTGCGTCATTTTATTGAAACGGAGGTCCCCGTCACCGGTGGATGTAAAGCGCTCATCGCCCGGACCGGCTACACCGGCGAGCGGGGATATGAGCTTTTGGTCCCGACGCCCTATCTGGTTCCTCTCTGGAATGCTCTCATGGAGGCAGGGAAGGCCGACGCCATACGGCCGGTCGGCCTCGGTGCCCGGGACACCTTGCGTCTGGAAATGGGGTACATGCTCTACGGTCATGATATCAGCGAGGAAACGACGCCGGTGGAAGCGGATCTGATGCAATTTGTCGCGCTCGACAAAGAGTTCGTCGGGAAGGACGCCTTGGTCAGGCGGCTGCAGGAAGGCCCGAAGCGGCGCTTTGCGGGCTTCGAACTGTTGAGCGGCGGGATACCGCGAGAAGGCCATCCGATCTATTCCAACGGTAAACAGATCGGTCAGGTTACCTCCGGGAACTACTCTCCTACCCTTCGAAAAGGGATCGGAATGGGGTACATGGATACCCTCTATGCCCAAGAGGGGAGCGAAGTCTTCATCGATATTCGGGGAAAGGTGACACCCGCGCTCATCGTAAAGAGACCGTTTTACAAGAAGAAAAAGGGAGTCGGCCCGCACTGAGGCTGAAGGCGCTCCGGGATCAGCCCTCGAGAGCTTTTCTTCTAAGCAGCCCCGCGATGAAGCGCGCCCTCTTGATGCGCGTCCTGATCCGAGCTCGGTGTTTTGGAGGATTTTATGGACTATGTTTCCCGTACACTTCGTGAAGAACAGGAGATCCTCTCTGCGATCGGCGTCTCCTCCTTTGAGTCCCTCTTAGAGATCCCTCGAGAGGTCCGTCTGGACCGGCCGCTCGATCTGCCTGCGCCTCTGGGCGAGCTGGCGCTGCGCGAGGAGCTCGAGAAGCTCGCCGCCATGAATACCGACCTCTCGCGGTTGATCTCGTTTATGGGAGGCGGAAGCTATGACCATTTCATCCCGAGTGTTGTCCCCCATGTGTTGGGACGATCCGAATTCTATACGTCATATACCCCCTATCAAGCGGAGATGAGCCAGGGACTGTTGCAGACCATTTACGAATTCCAAACCCTGATCTGCGAGATCACGGGTCTGGAAGTGGCCAATGCCTCGTTATACGACGGGGCCTCCTCTCTGGCGGAGGCGGCGCTGATGGCCCTTCGCGTGACCAAGCGAAATAGGCTGATCGTCTGCGCCAGCGTTCATCCCCACTACCGCCGCGTATTGACCACCTACCTTTCAGGGTCACCGGTCCAGATCAGCGAGGCGCCCTCAAAGGACGGAATCACGGATCTGGAGGCCCTGGACGTATCCCTGAACGAGGAGGTCGCCGGGGTTCTGATCCAGCATCCGAATTTCTTCGGCTGCCTCGAAGAGGCCGAAGCGATCGTCGAGCGGGCTCACCGATGGGGAGCGATGGCCGTGATGTCGGTCGACCCGCTTTCCCTGGGTCTGCTGAATCCCCCGGGCGGGCTCGGGGCGGACGTGGCGGTCGGTGACGGCCAGGCGCTCGGAAATCCGATGAGTTTCGGCGGTCCGACCTTCGGATTTTTTGCGACCCGGCGGGAACATATCCGGCAAATGCCCGGCCGAATCGTCGGTGCAACCGCCGACGCTCAGGGACGGCGCGGTTACTGTTTAACCCTCCAAACCCGCGAGCAGCATATCCGGCGGGAGCGATCCACCTCGAACATCTGCACGAACCAAGCGCTCAATGCCCTCGCGGGGACGGTTTATCTCTCGGCGCTGGGGCCGACGGGTCTGAAGAAAATCGGAGAACTCTGCCTCGCCAAGGCGGCATATGCCAAAGAGGCGATCGCACGCGTCCCAGGCTTCTCGATTCCGTTTTCGGCACCGACATTTAAAGAATTCGTCGTGCAGAGCGAAACTTCTACGAAACAAATTCAAAAACGGCTTCTTCGAGCGGGAATTTTGGGCGGAGTCGATCTCTCTCGTTACGGCCGCAGGCTGCGAAATCATCTCCTCTTCGCGGTGACGGAAAAGCGCCGGGTGAACGAGATCGACCTTTTGGTCAAGGCACTCGGTAACGCATAATCGTTTCCCGGCTCGGTGGGGAGCGCGGCTCGTGCGGTTTATCTGACGGAGGAGATCCTATTCGCGGCCGGGTCGGGGTCGGACGCGATCGAGCTCCAACAGGACGGAAGGCGGCGTTATGACGGAAATTTATAAAGGAAAGGTCATTGAGCTTTCCCTTGAAAAGGCCCTCCTTCCGACCGGGAAGGAGATTGAGCTTGAGGTGGTCCGCCATCCCGGGGCGGGGGCGGTCGTGCCCCTGCGGGAAAACGGAAACATCCTGCTCGTGCGGCAGTTCCGCAACGCCGTCGGCGGATACCTCTGCGAGATTCCCGCGGGAAAACTCGAGCCCGGCGAAAATCCCGAGGCAGGCGCCGCACGGGAACTCGAGGAGGAGACGGGATGGCGTGCCGCCCGACTGACTCCGTTGGTTTCGGTCTTCACCTCACCCGGCTTTTGCAATGAGCGCATCCATCTCTTTCTGGGAGAAGGACTCTCTCCCGGCACACAGAGCCTCGGAGAGGATGAGGTGCTGGAGGTCATAGAGATGTCTCTCTCGGATGCGGTCCAGAAGATCTTCGAAGGGATCATCCACGACGCCAAAAGCATCGTCGGAATCCTGGCCGCCGCCCATATCGTGCGGCGGCGTGCCTGAAGAGCGCTGCGTCAGCTCTTCAGTTCGCATCGAAACGGAGAAGGAGGTCCAGTGTCAGAACCGTCGATTTTTGAAAAGAGCCGCCCGGGACGCGGATCCGATTACCTTCCCGACTCCGATGTTCCCCCGGTATCCGCCGAGCAGATGATTCCCAAGGGCTCTCTTCGGCAGAAACCCCCGCAGCTGCCGGAGATCTCTGAAATCGATCTCATGCGCCATTTCACCCGGCTCTCTCAAAAGAACTATGGGATCGACACCGGATTCTACCCGCTCGGTTCCTGCACGATGAAGTACAACCCCAAGATCAACGAGGAGATTGCAAAGCTCACCGGATTTGCCCGGATTCATCCGCTTCAGCCGGAGCAACAGGTTCAGGGCGCGCTCAAACTCCTGTTTGAGTTGGAAAAGGCGCTCTGTGAGATTTCGGGTATGGCCGGAGTCTCTTTACAACCGTCCGCCGGCGCTCAGGGAGAGCTGGCGGGAATGCTGATCGCACGGGCCCATCATATCGCAAGCGGGTCGAGGAGGAAGAAGGTGATCATTCCCGACTCGGCTCACGGGACCAATCCGGCCAGCGCCGCATTGGCCGGATTTTCCGTCCAGGTGGTTCGCTCAAACAGCGAGGGAACCATCGACCTGGGGGATCTGCGAAAAGTGGTCGACAGGGAGACCGCGGCCCTCATGCTGACCAATCCGAATACCCTCGGCCTTTTCGAACGAGAGATCCTCGCCATCGCCCAGATCGTTCACGAGGTCGGGGCCTTGCTCTATTTGGACGGCGCAAATCTCAACGCGCTTCTGGGGCTGACCCGGCCGGGGGATATGGGCTTCGACATCGTCCACTTCAATCTGCACAAGACCTTTTCCACGCCCCATGGCGGCGGCGGACCGGGGGCGGGTCCGGTCGGCGTACGGGAAAAGCTTCTTCCCTATCTTCCGGAGCCAAGAGTGGTCGAGAAAGAAGGACGATACCTCTGGGGGAAATCGTCTCCGAACTCCATCGGCCGCCTTCACAGTTTCTACGGTAACTTCGGCATCCTGGTCCGCGCCTTCACCTATATACGGGCTCACGGCGCGCAAGGCCTTTCGCGAATCAGCCGCAACGCCATCCTGAGCGCCAACTATCTGAAAAAACAGCTCGGCGCCTTTTACCCTGTCGCCTACGATCGGCCCTGCATGCACGAGTTCGTCCTGACGGTTAAGAAGTTCCGGGAGAAGGAGATCCATGCCTGGGATATCGCTAAACGGCTGATCGATTACGGAATTTATCCCCCGACGGTGAATTTCCCTCTCATCGTACAAGAAGCCTTGATGATCGAGACCCCGGAGAGCGAATCCAAAGAGAGCCTGGATTCGTTCATCACGGCGATGCGGGCGATCCGTCGAGAAATCGACGAAGACCCCGAGTCGGTGAGGGAAGCCCCCCAATCCGGACCCGTCGGAAGACTCGACGAGGTCCAGGCAGCCAAGAAACTGGACGTTCGCTATAGCGGCCCGAGCTGACCCGATGGGAATTCTATGATTCAGCATGACGTACTGATCGTGGGGGCGGGGCTCGCCGGGATGCAAGCGGCGGTTGCGGTTTCGAAAGAGCTCGACGTCGGGATCCTTTCGAAAGTCCATCCGGTCCGCAGCCACTCCGTCGCCGCGGAGGGGGGGATTAACGCCGCGATTCAGCCGGAGGATTCGATCGAATCCCATATATACGACACCGTCAAGGGAAGCGACTACCTGGGAGATCAGGATGCGATCGAGATCCTCTGCAGCGAAGCACCCGGGGCCATTTATGAACTGGATCGCATGGGGGCGCTCTTCTCCCGCGACCCTCAAGGAAGGATCGCCCAGCGCAATTTCGGGGGTCTCGGATTCCCGAGGACCTGCTTTATTGCCGACCGGACGGGCCACGCGCTCGTTCATCTTCTCTATGAGCAGCTCTTAAAACGCCGGGCGAAGGTCTATGAGGAATGGTATGTCATCGACCTCGTCGTGGTCCAGGGAGTATGCCGGGGGGTCGTCGCGCTCAATATCCTCACCGGTGAGATCGACGCGTTAGGCGCCAAAGCGGTCATTCTCGCCACCGGTGGATACGGGCAAGTCTACCGGGTTTCCACCAATGGATTGATCAATACGGGAGATGGCATGTCCATGGCACAGCGGGCCGGCGTCCCTTTGATGGATATGGAGTTCGTCCAGTTCCACCCCACTACCCTCAAGGAGACGGGGATCCTGATCACCGAAGGTGCGCGCGGAGAAGGGGGCTATCTGTTTAACGCCCGAGGAGAGCGGTTCATGGAGCGCTACGCACCCAAAATGATAGAACTCGCGAGCCGCGATGTGGTTTCGAGGGCCGAGTATCGGGAGATTTCCGAAGGACGCGGAGTGGAGGGGTGCGTGTTACTCGACCTGCGGCATCTGGGCAAGGAAAAGATCCTGGAGCGGCTCCCTCAAATTCGGGCGCTCTCTATGACTTTCGCCGGCGTCGATCCGATCGAGGCCCCGATTCCCGTGACGCCCGGCGTCCACTATTCGATGGGAGGCATCCAGACCAACGCCTGGTGCGAGACGGTCATTGCGGGGCTTTATGCGGCGGGGGAGTGCGCCTGCATCTCGGTCCACGGCGCAAACCGCCTCGGCGCAAACGCCCTCCTTGAAACCATCGTTTTCGGACGGCGCGCGGGTCAGCGGGCGGCCGAGCGGGCGGCTCGAGAAAGCCCCTTTCCCCTCTCCGACGGGGATTGGGTCCGCGGGCGGGAAAAGGTTCATCAGATCTTGTCCCGCAAGGACGGGGAGCGTTCGGGAAAGCTCAAGGAGGAGATCGGGACGGTGATGGCCGAACACTTCGGCATTATCCGGCAGAGAGGACGGATGGAGGCGGGAATGCGGAAGCTGGAAGAACTGCGCGGAAGAATCGCCGCCGTTTTCGTCGAGGACAAAGGGAAAACCTTCAACCTCGATCTGATCGACGCGTTACAGCTGCAGTCGGTGATGGAGCTCTCCACGGCGATCGCCTGCGGGGCGATTGCGCGCGAAGAATCCCGAGGCGCGCATGCGCGGTCCGATTTTCCAGCCAGAGACGACGCACAGTGGCTCAGACATACCCTGGTATTTGAGACGGACGGACAAACCAGGCTCGACTACCGGCCGGTCACCCTGACCCGCTTCCCGCCGGCGGAGCGAAAATATTAGGCGGGAGGCCCAAGGAGGAAACCTGAAGTTCTTCGGGAGGTGCCTCGCCGGATTCCTGGGCGGCGCCTGGATACTGGCCTACCCGGTCCTCGCGGCTGCGCCGCCTCCTTCCGAGGTCCGGTTCCAAAGTTTAGACGGCAATTCCCTGTCGGGCCGTCGCTTCGGTCGTGGAGCCGATTGGGTGATCTTCGCCCACATGTTCCCGACCGATCAAAGCTCCTGGTACTCCTTTGCCGAGGTGGTGGCGCTTCGCGGCCTGACCTCCCTCACCTTCGATTTCCGGGGCTATGGGAATTCGGAGGGTCCTCAAGAGATTGCCCGGATCGACCGGGACCTTGCGGGGGCCGTCCATTATGCGAAGCATTCTGGGGCAAGGCGGATCGTCCTCATCGGCGCGTCGATGGGAGGAACTGCAGCCCTCAAGGTCAGCGCAGCGGAGCCGATCGACGCCGTGGTGGTTTTTTCCCCGCCGATTTCTTTTTGGGGGCTATCTTCCGAGGAGGTCCTCCCTTCGATTCGGGCTCCGAAGTTCTTTCTGGTGAGTGAAAAAGAGATGAACGTCTCGGTCCAGTCGGTGAGGAACCAGTTCAAGATTGCGCCCGAACCCAAGAAGTTGGAAATCGTGGCGGGCTCTGCTCATGGAAGCCGGATGCTCGAGGGGGAGCAAGGAAAAAAAATTCAGGAGAAAATATTGAAGTTCGTGGACTCCATTCTAGCACCGGTGCGCGAATCCGAGCCGCAAATCCCGAACGGGCTGCCATGAACTCCTATGCCGTCATCATCCTCGCCGCCCTGATTTTCGACTATCTCCTGAACCTGATTGCCGATCGATTGAACCTGAAGGCCCTCCAAGGGTCGGTCCCTCCGGAAATGGAAGGCATTTACGAACCCGCGCGCTATCAGCAATCGCAGGACTACACCCGCATGACGACGCAGCTGGGGATCCTGAGCTCGACCCTCACCCTGGGAGTGACGCTCCTGTTCTGGTTTTCCGGAGGATTCAATATCCTGAATCAATGGATTCTGGGATGGGGACTGGGGGTCCTGCCGAGCGGACTCGCCTTTATTGGAATTCTGGCCCTTCTGAGAGGACTGCTGTCTCTGCCCTTCAGCCTCTATTCGACCTTCGTCATCGAGGAGCGATTCGGATTTAATCGGACGACGCCGCGGGTTTTTTTCAGCGACTTGGCCAAAAGCGTTTTGCTCTCCGTCCTGTTCGGAGCACCTCTTCTCGCGGCCCTGCTGGGCCTCTTTGAATTTGCCGGGTCACACGCCTGGATTCTTGCGTGGATGGTCGCAACGGCCTTCATCTTCTTCGTCCAATTCATCACCCCGACTTGGATCATGCCCCTGTTTAACAAATTCAAGCCTCTGGACGAGGGGGACTTGCGGGAGAGGATTTTCTCCTATGCCCGCTCCGTCGAGTTTCCGATTGAAAACGTCTTCGTGATCGATGGGTCCCGCCGCTCCAGCAAATCCAACGCATTCTTCACCGGGTTCGGCAAACATAAGCGGATCGCCTTTTTCGACACCCTGATTGCAAAGCACAGCGTCCCGGAGCTGGTCGCTGTGCTGGCCCACGAGATCGGACATTATAAGAAGGGGCACATCGTGCAAGGCATGATCGTGAGCATCCTGCACCTGGGGCTGATGCTCTTCCTGCTTTCGTTTCTGATTGGCCAACCCGGCCTCTACGAAGCCTTTTTTATGAAGAATCGGCCCCTGTACGCCGGTTTCATCTTTTTCAGCATGCTTCTGATCCCGCTCGAATTTCTTCTCGGCCTCTTCCTGCAGATGCTCTCGCGCCACAACGAGTATGCGGCGGACCGCTTCGCTGCCGAAACCATCGAGAGTCCGGAATTCATGATCGCCGCGTTGAAGAAACTCTCTTCGCACAATTTGTCCAATCTCACGCCCCACCCCCTCTATGCGCTCCTGAATTATTCCCACCCGCCGGTCCTGCAGCGCGTCCTGGCCATACGCCGGAGCGCGGCCGACGCGCGACGGGCCTGAAGCTTTGGGGGTCGATGAGGATTTCATATCGGAGGATCTCAACAGAAAACGATGCGGACTCTAGCCCGCCTCTTTGGGAAAAGAGGCCCCGGCCCATTCACCTGCCCAGCGATATCCCGAGTGATTCGGCGGTCTGGACCAGGTTTCCGTCCTGGGGAACCGTCTTAAGCTCCCGGACCGCTTCGGCCAGCGGGACGTTCTCGATGCGCTCCCCACGCAGGCAGACCATCCGACCGAATTTTTCCTCCGCCACCAGTTCGGTGGCCGCGACGCCAAAGCGGGTCCCCAGTATCCGATCGGAGGGGGTTGGAGACCCGCCGCGCTGGATATGGCCCAGGACCGTCACACGCACATCGACGTGAAGCCGTTCGGCAATTTCCTCTCCGATCTTGTTTCCGATTCCTCCCAAGCGGATCCAGTACCCTTCCTTCGACTTCTTGATCACCGAGGCCTCCCCCCCGACGGGCTTCGCGCCCTCGGCAACCACCACGATCGAAAACCGGCTTCCTTGGTCGTATCGCCCCTGGATCCGCTTGCAGACACGCTCGATATCGTAGGGAATTTCGGGGATCAGGATGACATCGGCTCCCCCCGCAATCCCAGACTCGATGGCGATCCAGCCGACATAGCGACCCATGACCTCGACGACGATCACCCGGTGGTGGGAGTCGGCGGTGGTGTGAAGCTTGTCCAGGGCGTCCGTCGCGGTGTTCACGGCGGAGCGAAATCCAAAACTCAGGTCTGTCGAGCAGATATCGTTGTCGATTGTCTTTGGGACGCCGACCACAGGGGCGCCGATGTCGTGGAGCTTCCTGGCGATCGTCAGGCTCCCGTCCCCGCCGATCACGATCAGACCGCTCAGGCCCAGTCCCTTGAGGTTGTCGAGAACCATGCCGGAGAGATCGACCTCCTCTTCGGAGCCGTCTTTGATCCGGCGATACCGCGTCGGATCCACGCTGCTGGTGGTGCCCAAGATCGTACCGCCGGTCGGCAGAATCCCCCGAATCGTCCACGGCGTCATCTCGCGGGCCATGACCGGCGTCAGGAGCCCGGCGAATCCCTCTTCGATTCCCAGCGATTCTCCCTGATAGCGGCTGGCGGTCGTCTTAACGATCGCTCGGATGACGGCGTTCAGCCCCGGGCAGTCTCCTCCCCCGGTCAACACACCGACTCTCATCCCTGCCTCGTTTTCTGGGCCAGGCGGTAGATCCCTAGATATTTTTTCGCGGAGACGTCCCAGGAATAGTCTCCAAGCATTCCATTTTGCATCAGTCGATGCCACTGAGGGCGCTTTGGATAGAGCTCGACCGCTTGTCGAGTCTTCGTCAAAAGCGCCGTCGCCTCATAGGGTTTGAACTTAAATCCGTTTCCCTTCCCGCTTTGAGGAGAAAACGAGCGCACGGAATCGTCTAAGCCTCCCGTGGCGCGAACCAGTGGAACGGTCCCATAGCGTAAACTCATCATCTGATTGAGGCCGCAGGGCTCATACCGAGACGGCATGATGAAGACGTCGCTTCCCGCCTCGATCCGATGGGCCAAGCGGTTATCGTAGGAAATCCGCACGTGCACCTGCAGGGGATATTTCTCAGCCACCTTTTTGAACCGATCCTCATATTCCTTGTCGCCGGAACCAAGCAGGACGAACTGTGTCCCCAGCGCCATGATCTCATCGAAGACGGCCAAGAGCAGGTCGAGACCCTTCTGCGCCGTCAAGCGGGTGATCGAGGATAAGATCGGTGTTTCTCCTTCCACGGGGAGCCCCAGTTCTTTCTGTAAGCCCTCTTTGCAGGCGCCTTTTCCGGAAAGATCGGAAAAGCCGTACGTCCGTGGAAGATGGGGATCTTTGGAGGGATCCCATTCCTCGACGTCGATGCCATTGAGGATGCCAAAGAGGCTTCCCGAGCGCGCGCGCAAAACCCCGTCCAGACCGAATCCGAACTCGGGCGTCTGGATTTCTCGGGCATATCGCGGGCTCACCGTGTTGAGGAGGTCGGAGAAGACCAGCCCGGCCTTCATGCAGTTGATCTTTCCGAAAAATTCCGCTCCCTGGTCGGTGAAGAGCGACCAGGGAAGGCCCGTCAGCGGCCAATCGTAGTGCCAGAAGATCCCCTGGTAGCCGAGGTTGTGGATGGTGAACAAGGTCGCCGACGATTCAAAATGGGCGTCCGCACGATAGAACGTGGACAGGAGGATCGGAACCAGTCCGGTGTGCCAGTCATGGCAGTGAATTAGATCGGGTCGAAGGTGGACAGCTCGAGCCGTTTCGAGAACCGCCCTGGAAAAGAAGATGAACCGCTCGGCGTTGTCGGGATAATCTCCCTCGGGGGTTCCGTACAAATTCTCTCGATCGAAATACCGGTCGCACTTTACCAAGAAGACCGACACGCCACGAAGATCATGGGACCAGATCTCTGCCGTTTCGTGGTGCGATCCCAGCGGGACACTGATGCGCAGCCCGGTCTGCTTGAGTTCAAACCGAGACCGTTCGATCGACTTATAATAAGGGAGGACCACGGCCACCCTCACCCCGAGGCGGTTCAGGGCTTGAGAAAGGGATCCGACGACATCAGCCAACCCGCCCGTCTTCGCGTAGGGATAGACCTCGGAGGCTGCCATCAAGATTTGCATGCCGGGCCTCTGCCATAGATAGAGATTGATTATATCATAAGCCAACGGCCCAAGAGGGCGACTGCCGTGAAGGGGTCCGTCTTTGTCAGGACCGTACGAAGCGGCCCATACCGAAAACGATTAACCAATGTTAAGCGGGATCCGAAGAAGACGCCATGCGGGTTCGCCTCTTCAAAGGATTCGGAACCCACCCGTCGTGGTGAAAAAGGAGACAAGATACGGAAATTGTTGTTTTAAGTGAACAAACCGGGAGGAGCCATTCCGCAATTCGGCCGGAGTGGCTTGATTTAACAGGTTAATTTAGTTTTGCCCTTTAGATTCTCATGGAATAAGAATTGCATTCCCCTTCTCGAGTTCAACTAACCCTGGAGAGATCATGGTGCAGCGGACGCTGGCGCGATCGGTTTTTTGCTCAGGAATTGGATTGCACTCCGGAAAAGAAGTCACTCTCCAAGTTTCCCCGGCCCCCGCGGGAACCGGTATTCTCTTGGGAACCCAAAGTCACCGGGGCGCGCTGAAGGCCTCGCCGCAGCATGTCCTCTCGACGCGGTTGTCCACCACCGTGGGAGACGATCGATTCACCATCCGGACCGTGGAGCATCTGCTGTCCGCCCTTTTCGGATCGGATATCGACAACGCGGTCGTCACGGTTTCCGGAGAGGAAATCCCCATTATGGATGGGAGCGCACTTCCGTTCGTCAACCTTCTTCGCGATGCGGGTTCCGTGGAACAGGCCGCGCCGCGCCGGGTAATCCGCATGCTCAAAATCCTGCGCGTCGAGGAAGGAGACAAATATATCCAGGTCAGCCCCTCCGAAGCCGCCTCCGTGCATTTCACGATACGGTTTAACCATCCCGGGATCTCCGAACAATCCCACACCTACTTTCCCTCGGCGGCCTCCTTCCGCCAGGAAATCGCCCCGGCCCGGACCTTCGGATTCCTCCGCGATGTGGAACGGCTGCGTGCGGAAGGCCTCATCCGGGGAGGATCCATCGAGAATGCACTCGTGATCGGGGAGAAGGGGTTACTCAATGAACAGAGATTAAGATTTGGGAACGAGTTCGTCCGCCACAAGATTCTCGATCTGATCGGAGACTTTTCCTTGATCGGCGCCCCGATTCTGGGAAAGATCGAGGCCTATTGTTCAGGGCACAGCCTGCACCAAAGATTTCTTCAGAAGCTGCTCTCCCAGACACACGCCTGGACTCTGGAAGAAGAACGTCGAGGGCTTTCAACGGCTCTGTTCGCCATCCCCGCATAGTCTTTCCTTTAAACCTTTCACGTGCTCAAATCACGATCTTCGGTCATGAGGGGCGGCGACGATGCGCCCCTGGGCACGGGACACCGATAATCCCCGGGCCTGCAGAAGCCTCTCATCGATTTCTCGGGCTCGGAGCGGGATTCCCCTCCGGATCATCTTTCATCGTACAAAAACTAAGGGGCCTACTCGCCGAGGAGCAGGCCCCTTAGTTCGAAATCCCCGTTATTTTTTTGAGGACTTTTTCTTGCCCGTCTTTTTCTTTGTGGCCAACGTTCTCTCACCCCCTTTCGATTCAGTGCCCTCCCGAGGCAGGGCCCCGTTCGTCTGTTCCGCCCTGGACCCTGCCGGACACCTCTCCTTCCGCCCGAGGAAGGCCCTCTGATAAGACAAAGGTGTTCGGGGCCGTGCGCTTAAAACGCTTGTCCCGGGAAAGTGAAATCGCGATCGATGTGACGGGCGTCTTTCCACGGATACGGACGCCCCCCTCCGCAAGTCTTTGATAGATCTCTTTTGCGTGCAGGGGCTTGTTGAGTTCCTTAAAGAGGAGAAAGGCTGCCTGCGGAATACTCAGACCCACGAATTTGGTTCGATGCAGCAGTATCTCTTTGGAACGATCGGTCACCTCGGACGGGGAAGGCGCTGCAACACGGAATGGTTTTTCGCGATCGGTCTCCGGCGGCAGCGAGAGGAAGGGCTGGGTCATCTTCGCCTTTTCGATCTCTACCCGGTAGAGTGTTTCGGCAAGCTCCAGGTATTTGGTTACCGTCTGGATTTCATCCTCGGTCTTGTCTTTCTTGCGCTGCAACTCCTGTAACTTGCTCTTGTAAACCTGAATACGTTGTTCAAGCCCGGCCAGGATGTCCTTGAGTTCTTCCATCCAAAAGACCTCGAAACACGTTCGATCACCAATGTTCTCGTAGCATTGAATTTATAGATAGCATAGAGACAGCATATTGTCAAGAACGTTTTGTTGCATGCAGGAACATGCTTCGGACTGAAGCATCATGTTGGTGTCTAGATATGGTGTATAGAATCTGGATTCCGGCCATTATACAGCAATAAACTATAGCATGTTGCTACCTAGGTGAATACCGTGATCTGGTTTGACCTACGGTAAACCCGGGGAGCTGCTATGGAAGTTCGTCTTTCCCCTCTTAGAATGCTTCGCCCAGGGTGAAGTGGATGCGCCAAGGACCCTCCGTCGGCTCCCGATTGAGTTTGTAGCCAAAATCGAGTCGAAGCGGACCCAAGGGGGTCCGGTAACGAAGGCCCGTCCCCACCGTCGTCTTGATCTGGCCGGGCTGTACCTCCCCCAAGCGGGACCAAACATTCCCGTGATCGAGAAAGAAGACCCAGGCAAACGAATAGGGAAGGAAAAAACGGATTTCTTCGTTAAACAAGATCATCGCCGCTCCCCCGGTCGGATTTCCATCGATCGACGTCTCCCCCGGAATCCCGACATAGTCCTGTTTGTATCCACGCATCGTTCCCTGTCCGCCGAGGAAAAAGCGCTCGCTGATCGGAATCGCCGGGGTTCCGCCAAAGAGGAATCCGAGCCCCGAACGCCCCGACAGGGCCAAGACGACCCCCGGCGCCAGCAGAAAAAACCTCCTGTGCTGAAGATCGACCTTGGCGAAATTGACCTGGGACGCCAGCGGCCTCAGGGAAGCGCGCAGGGCCGCCGCGCTAAAGAAGCCGCCCGTCGGCTCCAACGGATTTTCCCGCCGGTCCCAAACCAGAGAGGGATTAATGGTTCCGAGGGTCAGGTTCCCGACATCTTCCGGCGACAACTCCACACCCGAAGCCAGATCGGAGAGGCGATCCCGCTCATATTCATAGTCCAGGGTCCCCTTCAGATGCGGGGTGATGCTCTTGTCTATGCCAAAGGCCACCCCTTCTTTCCTGCGCGTATAGGAAACCTCCCTGAGGTGCGAGTAAATCAGCGCGATCCGGCCGTTCAAACCGTTGACATCGAACAGCCAGGGCTCGGTGTAATTGAGGGAGAGACGCTGCTCGAGACGGCTCCAGCCGAGCTTGCCGACGATCTGCCGACCCGTGCCAAACAGGTTCCCGTGTCCCACCTGGATCGATCCCCGAATCCCCTCATAGTCCCCATATCCGGGCCCCACGGAGATCGTTCCGGCCGGCCGCTCCTTGACGCGCAGCTCCATATCTCGCACACTCTCCTTGCGATCGGGGTGAACGGGTTCGAGCTGAACCTCTGCAAACATACCGAGGCGGTAAAGGTGCTGTTTGCTGAGAACAATCTTCTCCACATCGTAAGGATCCCCCGGTTTGACCAAAAGCTCCCTCCAGATGACGTTCGAATGGGTGAGGCGGTTCCCGATCAGGCGAATTTGTCCGACACGGACAAACTGCCCCGGGTCGATCCGAAAGACCTCCCGCACCCCCTCCCCTGCGGAACTGAACAGCGTGAAGAGGCTCACGCTTGCGTAGATATATCCCCTGCTGGCATATTCAGCCCCCAGAAGCTGTACATCCTCGCGCGCCGCTTCCTCGTCAAAGGGCGCATTGGCCCGAGAGCGTATCGCGTTTTCCAGAATCCCGCGGGAGAGAATCGTGTCGCCCTGAAATTCGATCGTTTCGATCCGGGCCTGAGTCCCCTCGCTGATCTGGAACAGCACCTGGATCTTTCCCCGGCGATGATCCAAGATCGTTTTTGGGACGATATGCGGATGGAGGAAGCCCTGGCGCCTGTAGAATCGGATCAGCCGATCGGCATCATCTTCAGTGAGCTGCCGGCTAAAACTCTGGCTCGCGAACCACCCTTTCGGCCGCTCTTCGACGACGGATCTGAGCCGGGCCGCGGTAAAATGGGTATTCCCTTCAAAACGAACCTCGGCCAGCGAAAACCGGGGTCCGGGATGGATCTGAAAGGTCACCCGGACGCGGTGCTGTTCGGGGAAAAGCTCTTTGCGGAATTGAACCTGAGCGTCGAGATAATTCTTTTCTCGATAGAGATCCTCGATCTGTCTCGCGCTCTGAGCGATCACGGCTTCTTGGAGACTTCGGACCTGCGATAGGATCAGCTGAGCTCGAAGTTCTTTCTCGGAGAGTCCGCGCCTCCCCTCAAATCGAATCTCCACCTGCGGACCCGATTCGACCGGAAGAATCACCTCGACCTGATTTCCGCTTCCGGGACGGACGATCGGCGGCCCAACCTTGGCCAGGATAAATCCTCCTTGATCGTACAGAACCCGGAGCCGGGCGAGGCCCTCCTCAAGGCCCGAGGCCGAAAAAAAAGTCCCGGGCGACAGGGTCAATGTCGAGCGGAGCCGCTCCTCAGGAATTCCCAGGCGGCCCTCCAGCAGGAGCGTTCCGATTTGAAGGGGCTCCCCCGGAAGGACCGTCACTTCCAGATCGGCCCCTCCTCCCTTCTTCGGGAAGAAGACCTCACCCCGCAGGACAGCGGAGGGGTAACCCTCCTCTCGGTAGAATTGGCGCAGGCGGGCGAGCGCTTCTTCCCATTGGCCCCGGATGAACTCATCCCCTTTTTTGATCGGAAATTTTTCCCGGATTTTGTCCGATGAAAACCTAAGATCCCCCAGAAAATCGATCCGCTGCACGATTCGTTTTTCAATCAGGGTATACGAGAGCAGGACACCGCTGTCGGCGGGAGAGACCTGGGCAATCACGTCGCCGAAGAGTTTCGTTCCGAAAAGGCCGATCATATCGTCGTGGAGGCCGGCCCATGAAAAGCGCTCCCCCTCCCGCAAGTGCGTAATCCGGTCAAAGCGCTCCTGCGAAAACGGGATTCCGGAGGAGAATTGAATCTGCCGGATGATCCCCTCCGGCGCCTCGATCTGGGCGAAAGAGGCTCCATTGCACAAAGGAATGAAGCAGCCGATCCACAGGACCAGAAGGCACCACGACCGGACCGGCCAGCCTCGGTGCGGCCGCTCGGCAAAAAGAACTCTTCTAATTTTCACGGAGTGGACACATCAGTTCGAATCGCAGAAAACCGCCCGATACGTACCCGGGACGGTGAAGCGCAATCGACCGGCGAGGGTCATCAGCGAGGAATCGGCCCCCGGATCCGTTCCCGCTGCCGCGGGAGCACTCCCTTCGGCTCTATCGGGCTCCCATTTCGAGCACGATTTCCCACGTGAATTGTCCTTAAAGCTCCCGGGAGGCCTTCGGGATTATTGGAATCTGAAGGTTAATTTGATATCGCCACCGGTCTGGCCCAATTCATCCCGTTCGAGGATCAGCAACAGGTGCCGATTGACCGTGTATTCCATCTGAACGAGTTCGTCATCGGTCGTGTTGAGACTGGAGGAAAATAGGATGGAGAGCCGATCGCCCATGACCTTTTTCTCAACCGTCACACGGGTTTCGCTCCCGCTCGCGCTTCGACCCTGATAGGGGCCGATTTCGAACCGATCGACGCCGATCGTCTGCTGAATCTTCCCGCCGAGGAGTGTATCGATGGCAAGCGCCGTGGCCTCGCTGGTGTGAATTCCCTCCTTGCTGCCCGAGAGTTCCGCCGTGGTCTTTCCGAGGGCCAGCAAGGAGAGGACATCCGTTTCGGGAAGAGGGGGATCGGAGGTCAGTTTCATGTCGATCTGGGTGGGCGTGCCGGATAACGTCATCTCAATCTTATAGGTCTCGAGCACGGTCTTCACCTCGGTATCGGCCGAGAGCGAGAACTTGGGTTCGGTGCGCTGGAGGTTCACAAAATCGACCGAACCGGCGGTCACCGTCAATTTTCGAGATTGCACCATCAATTCCCCTCCGAGCGTCTCGATTCTCCCGAGTAGAATTGGACGATCGAATGTCCCCCGGGCCGTCAGATCGATGGACAAAGGGAGTTTCGCCAGGGAGGTGTCGAAAACGATCCCGTCGCGTCCAAAGAAGTGGATCTGGAGCTCCGCCCCGCCGATGAACGGGGTCGACGAAGGGAGTTCCTTCGGCCCGGCCGCGAGGCGTGCCAACAGGGTCTTCGCCGTCAGCTTCTCTTGATAGACGGCCTTGCGCACAAGGACCTCTCCGCTGATTTTCTGGATCCCTCCCTCTCCCTGGAACACCAGATGGGGGCTCGCCACCACGGAGAGATGTGGGGCCGGACTCAAGGAGAGACTCTCGGCATCCACAAGGAGGCGGACTTCCCCCGGTCTGCCGCCCTGAAGATTCATTTTGCCCGCGACTTCGATGCGGCCGCTCGCCCCGAGCCTCCCTTCGAACTGAAGGAGGACCCGCTCTTGATCAAAAAACAGAGAGGCGTTCTCAACCCGAAGCGATTGATTGATCGCGACAATCTGGAGGAACCCATCTTGAAGAGAGACCTCCCCGCGGATCTTTGGAGATGTCCATCGGTCATTCACTCGGATGGAGAGGGCTACCTCGCCTTTACTGCCCCGGAGCTGGGGGGCCAGGAGGCCGACGAATCGGATGCTGAATCTTCCCCGAACCATCAGATCGATCTGCTTAAATAGATTCACGCCTCCCGCTACGGAGAGCTCCGTGCCATCACCGACCACTTCGAAAGAGGCGACTGAAAGTTCCCCGCGGTTTAGCCGCAAGAGAAGTGGGCCCTTGTTTTTCAGGGCGGTTCCTTCAAGATCCGCCAGGAAGCTGAGAACTGAGATCTCCCCCGTGGTCTCGTGCCAATCGGTCCCCACCCCTACCAATCCGACGCGCATCGCCAGGGAAAGGTGGATCCGAGAGACCTCCTTTGCGACCCAACCCTCAAGCAGAGGGGCCACCTCCAGATCGCCGCTCTGAAACGAGACCGCCCAAGGATGGGACGATTCCCCGCCCAGCGTCCCAACACCGATCAGACCTCGCTGCGGAAACAAAAGCGCTGCCACCGATCGGGTACGGGTGGAACGAACGATCAGCACTCCGTCCCCGAGAGCGGTCGGACCGTACGACACCCCGGTCAGGCGGATCAGACCCGACGGAAAGGGGCGTCCCGCGTCACCGTCGATGCTCGCCACCAGATCGGCCGCTCCCCGAACGGGCCGCTGACTGAGCAACGTGATCTCCTTGAGGTCCCTGATCCCCGCGACGACGTGCGCTTGAACCTTTAGCCGGCGATCGACGGCACCCACCCCCGCGACATAGCTTTTCCCGTTCCGAATCAGAAATCCAGGGAATTGAATCTGCTCGGGGGTCGCCTCGAAACGGATCGACGCCTTTTCAACCCGCTGGCCATAGAGTGTTCCAGGCCCCAGGCTCAGATCCCCTTCCACCCGGAATTGCCCCAGCTCTCCGCGCGCGCGAATCCGACCGCCGACCGGCAGGTCGATTGGGAGGGGCCGGTAAAACGCGGAGAGCAGACCGCTAGGGTCCCCATGGGTGAGATCGAGCGTCAGATCGCCGTTCCGGCCGCCGAGGCCGACCCCTCCGTTGAGCACATACGTCGATGCACCCTTCGCAAGAACAGCGTTGACCAAGATCAGTCGCCGGTGAGCGACCTGCACCCCGCCCCGGATCCCGCCCAAGGAGACCCCCCTGACCGTCAAGCGGTCGATCGAAATCCTCCCGGTCATTTCCGGATCCCGGATCGGCCCGCTGAGGCGTCCTTGCGCCCGAAGGGCCCCTTCTAAGGGAAAGGATCCCGAAAGAGCGCTCCACTCGGAAAGGGCGTCGCACGTGGCCGTCACCTGCACGGAGAGCTCTTTCGCGGAGATCTCTCCCCAGGCCGTCACACGGCTTCTTGAGCTCGAAAGGTCCAGAAGAACAAGATGGAGCGTGCGGTCGAGAACCTCGAAGCGGACCTCACCCCGCTGTAGCAAGGCCACGGGGGAAACCGATTGCTCCGCCCGGCTGATCAGGCCCTCCCGAAGAACCCACAAGACCCCTTGCCCATGAACTTTTTCCAACCCAAATCCCTCTCCGCCGATCTGAAATTCGCCCTTCGCCCGGAGGGCGGCGACTTCCGAAAAGGGATGAGGGGCAAACGTCCCGAGGAGGGTGGACAGGGGGCTGCTGAGAATGCGGCCCCCTGCTTGATAGACGGGATTTCCCTGGAGAGGATCGGTCGCGACGATCGCCCCCGCAAAGAAGACGTCGAGCAGTTCCCCGGAAAAAGCGCCGAGGAGCTCCTTGCCCCGACGAAATCGGACTGACCATCGAACCTCCTGCGGCCTCAGTCGAGGAGTCTTCCCCTGCACCTGGGACTCGACCGTTCCTCTCGCCGTCACTTGAAGTTCCGGGAGGGTCCCATCGATCAACGCCTCCACGGAAAGGAGGCCCGGGATCCGCTGAAGGGGAAATCCGACATCCTCGGCCAGGAACCGGCTCTTCAGCCTCAGGGCCAACGTCACTTCCCGAAATCCGTCGAAAAGATGGCCTATTACTCCCGCGATCTCCAGCTCCGATCTCCCCTGCTTCAACGTCAGTTGATCGATTTGGACCCCCTTCCGCAAGAGGGTTCCCGCAAAACGGACCTCCTCGATCTGCTGCGTCACCCCCCCCTGCGTCCAGAGGCCCGGCCCGGCACGAAGAAAAAGCGTTCCCCCCCTCTTTCGGGAGTCGAGTGCCAGCGAGACGTCGATCCCCTCCAATCTCCCCTCGTGTCCAGGCTGCTCGGAGGAGACGGCGCCCTGCCGGATCGCCATCCGACCGATCCCGACCGACCAGCCCCCCTCTCCAGATCGGCCGATTGCGATGCGGTCCCAAGCCTCTCGAGACCGTGTCAAATCGAGGCGCGGGGCGTCCACAACGACCTGAGAGAAATACAAGCGATGAAATAACAGGGGGAGCAGATCAAGCGAGAGGGTCACCTTGGAGGCTGCCGCGACAGGGCGATTCGGAGGACCGATCGAAATCTCCCGCAGCGCCACCCCGACCGGGATTAAAGAGGGGCGAACCGCACCGATTCTGACCGAGGTGCCGAGCCGTTGCGACAGAAGCGGTTCAACCCGGCCCACGGCCCAGCGGGAAAACCGCTCAGAGCGCAACAGTTCCTGCGTGATCACCGCCGAGAGGGAGCAAAGAATGACTATCGCCGCGAGAAGGAACCACCGCCGCCGCACGCTGACTCCGAATCGTTGCACGCCATCGATCGCCGATTCATCCGACCCGCCGTCTACCGAATCGCCGCGATCGACGGGATGGCCATTCGACAGGATTGAGGAGAGACGAAGCCCCACAGGGCAATCTCAGAAAAAAGCAAGAATTGTGCCGAAGGTAGGTCGGATCCAGAGATCAAGAGGCGAATCTACAAAATCGAATGCCAGGGTCGGCGCGGCGACGAAGGGGAAACGGGAGGCTCTTCGTCAGCGTCCGATTCGCCGTCCATAGATCCTGATTGACATAAGGAATCCAGATGCAGTTTTTCATCACTGCGCTGGTTGTGCCTTGGATTTTTTGCCCGTCGCCGGTCCCAGCCCCCTCTTCTTCCCGCCCGCGCCGAATCATGATCCAAAACCGCGTTCTCGCTTTTTTCTCCCCTCCTTGTCGGGACTTCAGGGGCAGGGGCATCGGCCCCAGAAAGACCTCAGTCAAAGAGCGCTTTGATGTCTTCGGGCCGTTCTGCCAAGAGGTCGGGGTTCGCCGCCCTGAGGATTTCGAGATCCCCAATCCCGTAACCCACACCGCAGGAGAGCACACCGGCGGCACGGGCCGCCAGAATATCGTTGGGTGAGTCGCCGATCATCACGGCGCGGTGGGGAGAGACCCGAAAGTGCAGCAGGGTCTTGAAGAGCATTTCGGGATGAGGCTTCAGTTGCGTCGCCGACTCGCTTCCAACCACCAGATCGAATGATCGGTCTGCTTGGAGCCCTTCGAGAATACGGGTGGTATAGACAATCGGCTTGTTGGTCACCACCGCTTTGGTCTTCGCCCGGAAGTGCTCCAAAACGGCGGCGATTCCCGGATAGAGACAGGTTTCATCAAGGAGGTGTTCCAGATAGATTGTTTCAAAGATCTGAAGGGCTTTGCTGAGCAGGCCCCCCGATGTCCCGTCCAAGGAGTCCGCGATCAGACGTCGCACGCCGTTTCCAACGTGTCCGTAGAGAAACTCGCGCGGCTTTTGGGGAAGCCCGAGCGCCCGGAAGGTCTCGTTGACCGAGTCCGCAAGGTCATTGCGGGAATCGATCAAGGTGCCATCGAGATCAAACATCAAAAGATCGACCGACTTCATATCCGGGAAATCCGTTCAATCATTCTCATCGCTCTGGCTCACATGAGCGAACCCCGGCGGACCCGGGGTGTCTCAATGCCGGCCTCACGGACACCCTAAAACCGCAGGAGGCGTGATCCTTTACCCCGCAGAACCTTCTATGGGGCGGATGAACTTCTCCGATCCGGTCGATCGAGCGGCTCTGTTCGCGGGCTGCCCCCTTGGATGGCGCGCAATCGGGCGCTGGGCCTGGACAAGGGAGGAGCGTCCCCCCGAACTCAACGGCCCGGGCCTTCCCCGAAAGACCTTCAACCCTGGGAACGAGTGACCGTAGCGGAGGTTGAGGGGATAAAGCGGATCAAATGATGAACGAATCAACGGCGAGGGAGAGGGCCCCGGCGCTCAAAGCTGGGGCGGTCAACCGCCCGGGTCCTTCAAAGGGCTCATCCCTGCGACTCGAAACGGAATCCCTTGGGCACCGCCACCACTCCGCCTTCAGAGACCGTAAAGCGTCTCCGATCAGCCTCGAGGTCATATCCAACATCCTGCTTGGACGGAATCTCGACGTCCTTGTCAATAATGCAGCGGCGAAGGCGGGCCCCTTGGCCCACCCGCACCCCCTGGAAAAGAATCGAATCCTTCACCACGGCACCGGAGTCCACCCAAACCGACGGCGAGAGGATGGAATGAATGACCTGAGCCCCAATGATCACATCCCCTCCGGAAAGCATCGCATCGCTGACCGTGGCCGCCTCGCCGGAGGAGGAGGAAACCAGGCGCGCCGAAGGATACTGACCCTGGTAGGTCCGGATCAGCCAGTCCTTTTGATAAAGATCAATCGGGGGAATGGGTTCCAACAGGTCCATATTACTCTCATAATAGGCATCGAGCGTCCCGACGTCCCGCCAATAGCCGTCCTGAGTCACCCTTCCCTCCGTCCCCCCGAAGCGGTAGGCACCGACCACGTGGCTGAAAATAACATTCGGAAGGATATTTTTCCCGAAGTCGTGGCCCGATGTTTCGTCCAGGTGGTCCTGAGCGAGAATCTCAAGAAGGAGGGGGAGATTAAAAACATAGACCCCCATAGACGCCAGAGCGCGCTCCGGATCCTCCAGGGCGGCAGGAGGGTTAGCCGCCTTTTCGACGAAGCTTCGCACACGCCGCTCCCGATCGATTCCCATGACGCCGAAGGAGCGGGCCTGCTCCAGAGGCACCGGCATATAGGCAACGCTCACGTCGAGCTTACGATCCACATGATCCTCGACCATCTGGGCATAATCCATACGGTAGATGTGGTCGCCGGCCAGAATCAGGACATATTTCGCCTTGCTCCTCTCGAGCAAATAACGGTTCTGGTTGATCGCATCAGCCGTCCCTGAATACCACCCCGACCCGGTTCGCATCTGTGCGGGAACGGCCGTGATGAACTCCCCGATTTCGGGGTTGAAAATTGACCAGCCATCCCGTAGGTGCTTGTGGAGAGAGTGGGACTTATATTGGGTTAAGACCAGGATCTGGCGCAGGCCGGAGTGCAGGCAGTTGGACAGTGTAAAGTCGATAATCCGGTATATTCCCCCGAAAGGAACCGCCGGCTTGGCGCGATCCAGGGTCAGGGGATAGAGCCGCGACCCGATACCCCCGGCCAGGACAATGGCTAAGGTTTCACTTAAAACCGGCATGAGCACCCCTTGGCAGCGTATCCTCATCAGGAAGTCTAAGACAAGGGATTGAAAAATTCAATCGAAAAAAGGCCTCTTCAATTTTCTGGTTTCCAACTTCTTCGCCCAGAATCCCGGGTCTTCACGCACGCCGGCAGGGTCTTTCCCAATCCGAAAGAGCGCGCCTGGAGGGCTCTGAATAAGTTTCATCTCGCCGTCCGACCTGTGTTATAATCGGCCCTCATGAGATACCGCCCTCTGGGAAATACCGGCGTCAATGTTTCAGAAATCGGTTTCGGCACTTGGTCCATCGGAGGCAAAGACTACGGTCCGACCGACGATAAAACATCCACTGCCGCGCTTCGGCGGGCGTATGAGCTGGGAATTACGTTCTATGACACAGCCGATCTCTATGGCGAGGGACGAAGCGAGCGGCTCATTGCGAAGGCGTTAAAGGGACATTTCCGCTCGATTTTTATCGCGACCAAGATCGGGTACAATTTCTATGGCGGGAACCCGCGAAAGGAGTTCCACGAGGCCTACCTGCGCCGTGCAGCCGAGGAGTGCCTCAAACGGTTGTCGACCGAACAGCTCGACTTGCTCCAGCTGCACAATCCGTCGGAAGAGGTCCTGGGCCGGGGAGAGGTTTTTGAAACGCTTCAAAAGCTCGCCACCGAAGGAAAGATTCGATTTTGGGGGGTCTCGGTAAGCTCGGCAAAGGCCGCCCTGCTTGCCCTCTCCGCAGGAACCGCAACCCTTCAGCTCGTCTACAACTTGTTGCGTCCCGAGCTGTTGTCGACGATCGCGGGGGAGGTCAAAACAACTAAAACAGGCCTGATCGCGAGGACACCCTTGGAATTCGGTCTTCTCTCGGGAAAGTTCCGGCAGGGACATCTCTTTTGCGAAGGCGACCATCGGGCAAAGCGGTGGGACAAAGCCGCGTTCGCCAAGCGTCTCACCCAGGTGGAAACTTTCCGATTTCTGATCGAGGAGGAGGTCCCTGTCCTCTCGGAAGCGGCCCTGCGCTATGTTCTTTCCAACCCTTTGGTCTCCGTCGTGGTTCCCGGTATCCGGACCCGGTCCCAGATCGAGCAACTGGTCAAGTCTTCGGAAGGAAAGGGATATCTTCGCCCGGAGAGGCTGGCCCAAATCGCCGTAATCCAAAAGGGATTTTCCGATCCGGTTCAATGCGCTTGATTCGACTTCCAACGATCATCCCGATTAAGGTCCGGCCCGCCGCAGGCATGCGCGTTGCTCCGTTTCGGGGGATGAGTGAGTTAACAGATCAGGCGACCTCTTCACGAATTCCGCGGATCCACATCTCCTTCGGAAAAAGCCGCCCCTCTCCCCCCTCAAGGGGCTCGGGGCGCCCCGGCCGGGAGGAAGCATGAGAAACCGTCCAAAAGTCTCCAAACAAGGGCGAGAGCGGGCCCAAGCGAAAACTTCCCGCGCGAAGTCCCCGGCATCCCCCGAACCCTCCCGAGCGCAATCGCTACCGAGCCGATCCGCGAGGCTCTTCGAGGAGGCGCAAAAGTTGATGCCGGGAGGGGTGAATTCGCCGGTTCGGGCTTTTAAAGCCGTCGGAGGAACCCCACTCTTCCTGCAGCGTGGAAAAGGGAGCAAAGTCTATGACATCGACGGACAGGTCTTCATCGATTATGTCCTATCGTGGGGGCCGCTGATCGCTGGGCATGCCCACCCCAAGGTCGTCCAGGCGATCACCAAGGCCGCGGCTTCGGGAACCAGCTTTGGGGCGCCCAACCCTCTTGAAGTCGAGTTGGCTCGGAAAGTCTTGAAGGCCTTTCCCTTCATGGAAACGGTGCGATTCGTGAACTCCGGGACCGAGGCGACGATGAGTGCGATTCGGCTCGCCCGCGCCCACACACGCCGGAACAAGATCATCAAGTTTGAGGGGTGCTATCACGGCCACGCCGACTCGCTGTTGGTCAAGGCAGGCTCCGGAGCGACCACTTTGGGCGTTCCAGATTCTCCCGGCGTTTCCCCCGATGTGGCGCGGGACACGATCACCTTGCCGTTTAACAATTTAAAAGCCGTCCAAAACACGCTGGAACGGGAGGGGAACCAAATCGCCTGCGTCATCGTAGAACCCGTCCCTGGAAACATGGGGGTCATCATCCCGCAAGATGGATACCTCGCCGGTCTTCGGGAATTGACCAAACCCTTCGGCGTCCTTTTGATTTTTGACGAGGTCATGAGCGGTTTCAGGGTTTCCTTCGGAGGCGCCCAGCAGCGTTACGGAATCCGGCCCGACCTCACCTGCCTAGGAAAGATCATCGGCGGAGGCCTTCCGGTTGGGGCATATGGCGGGAAACGGGAAATCATGGACTTGATTTCCCCGAGCGGGCCGGTGTATCAAGCTGGAACGCTCTCCGGAAATCCGCTCGCCATGGCGGCGGGTCTCGCTACCCTTGAAATCATCGACGACGCCAGATTTTATGACCGGCTGGAAGCCACCGGGGCTCAGCTGGAAGCCGGGCTGGCCGAGGAGGCCCGCAAGGCCGGTGTGGTTGTTCAGATCAACCGGGTCGGCTCCGAGCTCACCCTCTTTTTCAACCCGGGCCGAGTGGTCGACTACGGGACGGCCAAACAGTCGGATACTGCCGCCTTCGGAAAATTCTTTATCGGCCTGTTGGAGCGCGGGATCTACCTTCCGCCTTCGCAATTCGAGGCGTTTTTTCTCTCCAGCGCTCACAGCTCCTCGGATATCGAGAAAACCGTCTCGGCTGCGCGGGAAGTCTTTAAAAAGCTATAAGCCGATGGCCCCCAATAGCCATCAAGGTCTCGGTTTTGCTCATGGCGCGAGCCATCCGTCCGGCTGCGACCCTTCTCATCGGAGGAGCCCTCACGAGGGCGGAATTTATCGTGCTTCACCGGAAACCTCAGCACCACCGGATAAGCGGCGAGAAATCTCTCTGCCTCTTCTCCAGACGCGATTTCTCACGCTCCTTTTCCTTCCTTTCTCGCGGGAGCGGCACCTTTCCGTGCGGAACACCGATGGGGGTCTTCATTGAAATAATCGGGCAGTGAAAGGAATAGCCGAGTCATGGAGAAGGGGAAGCCCCAAAAAATCCTGGTCTTACTCAGCGGAGGAATCGACAGCAGCGTCCTCGTCTGGGAGTTGGCTCAGCAGTATGAGCGGGTCTACCCCTTTTATGTTCGAAACGGATTCGTCTGGGAACGAACCGAGCTCGCATGGGTACGGAAGTATCTTCGACGGATCAAAGCACCATCGCTGATGCCGATCAAAACCGTAGAACTCCCGCTCAGTGACGTCTACCCCCTCCACTGGAGTCTGACGGGAAGAGGAACGCCTTCTTTCGATTCGGAGGATTCGGCCGTCTATCTTCCAGGGCGAAACTTGATCCTCCTTTCCAAGGCGGCGGTTTACGCGGCGGTGCAGGGGATAGAGCACCTGGCGCTTGGAATACTCAAGGGAAACCCGTTTCCCGACAGTACACGGAGTTTCCTCGATCGTTTAGGAGATCTCCTAGGCCAGGGATTGAATCATCCGATCGCTGTTCTAACGCCCTACGCGCAGCTGGAAAAAACCCAGGTGCTCGAACGAGGAATAGCGCTTCCCCTGCATCTGACCTTCTCGTGCATCGCCCCTCGGGAAACGTTACACTGCGGTGCCTGCAACAAATGCGCCGAGCGAATTCGTGCCTTTAAGCGCCTTGCCATCCCGGATGCCACCCGCTACTTCGCCACGAAATAGTTCCGCAGCGGGTGCCGGACTTCATAAACCATATCTCCACATCAGAGGTTTCAGTCGTCTTGGCGTCATTAACATCAATCGCCACATTTCCTCACCTCCTCATGTAGGTGACTGGTAACTCACCATTATTTCAGCACAGCAAAAAATTCAGCAAGAATTCTGAAACTGGCGGCCTCCGGTTTCGGAATTACAAGAGGCCGAAACTCGCGGTTAAGGGGGCTCCAGAAGACCTTCTTATGCCGCCGCCCGGCCCTCCGCCAGCCGCAGGCCGAAGTCGTCTAAACGATCCACCCGCGGTGTCGATCCAAGGTCATGATTTTCGTCGACCAGACGACTCTCCCGTCGTGGACTTCCCCCAACTTCAAAACACAAACCAGGGGCAATCCTCCTCACCATTGGCGAAATCTGTAGGTCAACATTATACCCCCCCGATTTGTTCCACTCTGAGAGACAATTGACAATTGTCAGTTATTATAGAGGATTGATGAAGTGATAGAGAATTTTAAGCACAAAGGGCTAAAGAGGCTGTCCAGAATGGTAAGACCAAGGGAATTCGGGCTGAGCATGCCGAGAAGATAGAAAATATCCTTGCGGTTCTAAATCATGCCAGCAAGCCCGAGTGATATGGATTTCCAGGCTTTGCGGTCCATCCCTTGAAAGGGGATAGGAAGGGGTTTTATGCGGTAAAGGTTCGGGCAAATTGGCACGTTATCTTCCGTTTCGAGAAAAGAAACGCCGGTGATGTTGAATTGATTGATGACCGCTAGGGAGAATAAAAAATGAGTATGAAGAGGCCACCTCATCCCGGAAGGATTGTCAGACAGGAGTGCATTGAGCCTTTGGGCGTGACGGTGACTGAAGCGGCGGCCCGCCTTGGTGTGACACGGCAGAGTTTGAATAACGTTCTGAATGGGAAGTCAGGGATTTCGCCTGAAATGGCGATCAGGCTTTCAAAGGCTTTTGGAAGCCGGGCGGAGGTTTGGCCTGATCTGCAGATGGAGTATGATGTGGCGGAAGCGGGAAAGAAGGCTGGGAAGATAAAGGTTACGCGAATCGTTGTGAAGAATGGAGAGCTTGTGAACGCGTGATCGGCAAAGTGCTGCTCAATTCTATCCGGTATCGAGTTAAGAACTTCGTAACAGTATCGTTCTCACAGGCTCGGTATTTTTCGGGTCAGTATCCCTCGTCATCGAGGCGCTCGACCTAGTATTATTAATAGTACATCTGCTTGTTTGCTTAACGTCAAAGGCGTTGTGAGTCTGTAAGACTATACGCCAAGTGCGCGAAATTCCGGTTTCCTATGTCGCTTGAGAGCGTGATAAGAGAAGTTATC
>Ga0070733_10000555_pt1 | contig 29933 bp, 29 predicted proteins | sample Coa_R1_9_FD_66450 | JGI IMG/M metagenome (GOLD analysis project Ga0070733, IMG submission 66450) | Surface soil microbial communities from Centralia Pennsylvania, which are recovering from an underground coalmine fire - Coalmine... | ecosystem: Environmental > Terrestrial > Soil > Unclassified ...
TCTGCTTCACGGACGGCTCCCTTGTCTGAGATTTACAACAACCTCATTCTGGCACACTCGATGCCGTAGGGGGCCGTCCACACCATCAACCACCGAGGTCAGTTGTCGAAAGAAGGCGTCTGGCCGCGGCGCTAGAACCGAGTGGCCGCGGCGTATGGGCCCCTGCTTTTCGCAGGGGCGACGAGGAAAAGATTGCCAGGTCGTCCCTGCGTGCGCAGGGACGACGATCGCAGGGACGACGATGAACATGTTTGGCAATCGCATCATGATCTAGCGCGCAAAAAAGGGCGGCTCGCTTGAGCCGCTCCCTTACTCATATCCTCTCACTCATGCGCACCGCTTCGATTACGGGCAGGGATGCCTCAGCCCGTCAAAGCCAAGATAGGTCCCGCTCGCCGGATCGTAGGACCGATAGCGCTGCGCACAATAGGAAGGGTCGGGCACGGCGTTCTCGCCCACGACGACAGCGGGTCCGGGCTCCACGACGACGGGTCCGGGAGCAAAGTAGTCGCCGTCATCGTAGGCGTAGTCGTCACCATAATAGTAGGGATAGGGATAGCCATAGTCGTAGCCCAACGCGGCGCCCGCCGCTGCGCCTGCGAGAAAGCCTGCGCCGGCACCGAAGCCACGGTCGCGATCGCGGAAGCCATCTTGACGGAATCCGCCTTGGGCAACTTGTCCTTGGGAAGCAACTTGTCCGCCGCGTCCGGCGAAATTGGTTCGGCCGACGCTCGCCTGCGCGCCGCTGAAGTTCGCTCGCGCGCCACTGAACGCCGCACCACCACGCACGCCGCCGAAATTCCCGCCGCCGGCATGCATGCCACCGCCGCCACGCATTTCTGCCGCCAGGGCCGGAGTTGCAACCGCCAACGACAGCGACAGAGCCGTTACTCCGAGAATACCGAGTTTGGACATCGCATTTTCTCCATTACAAGAATATGAGGGCAGACATCAGCGTCCGGCGATCGTTCCGATCTTTTCTCAAAATTGTGAATACGCCGGCACTCGGCGAGCGGCGCGCAAACACTGCAAAAACCTGCCAGGGACTGTTCCATCCGGGCATGCTAGAGGGAACGCGATGGAACGGGCGAGTCACACAGGAACCGTGTGGAGCGCACCGCCTCAACTTGCGCGAACGAATGCTGTGACGGCATTTTTAAATTTCATGCTGATTGCGCTCATGCGGCTTCATTCGGCTTCATTCGGCTTCATTCGGCTTGGCCCCTGCCCTCGCTGCCAATTTGCTGCTATGGAGTTCCCGGGAAGAAGCCGCATCACAGTTCCAGGGAGCAAGAAAAACGTGCGATACCTCCACACCATGCTGCGCGTTCGCAATCTCGATACCGCGCTCAAATTCTACCAGGATGCACTCGGGTTGAAGGAAGTCCGGCGCATCGACAACGACAAGGCAAAATTCACGCTGGTGTTCCTGTGTGCTCCCGAGGACGAAGGGCTGCTCAAGTCGTTGCCCAAAAACCGTGGCGCGCCGCTGGTCGAACTCACCTACAATTGGGACGAAGAGAAATATGGCGAGGATCGCTATTTCGGCCACCTCGCCTACGAGGTTGACGACATCTATGCGACTTGCGATCGCCTGATGAAACTCGGCGTCACCATCAACCGGCCGCCGCGCGACGGGATGATGGCCTTCGTCCGCTCGCCCGATCTGCATTCGATCGAACTCCTGCAAAAGGGCGAGGCGAAGCCGCCGGCTGAGCCGTGGGCCTCGATGCCCAACACCGGTCATTGGTAGGGCGAAGGCGCGCGGCGGCGAATCGAAATCGAGACGATCAACATTGAGTGCAAATCAGGCTTCGCCGGCGGCGAGGCCTGATCTTTTTCGAGAATTAAGGTACACCCCACTCATCAGACGTCGGGAGCAAGAAATCGTGTCAAGCAGCACGCAAGGCCAGATCACGATCTGGGGTCGAGCCAATTCGGTCAATGTTCAGAAGGTGCTTTGGTGCCTGCGCGAGCTCGACCTTACCTATGAGCGAATCGACGCCGGCATGGCGTTCGGCCGCAATCACGAGGCTGATTATCTCGCGATGAATCCCAACGCGCGCGTGCCGACGCTGGTGGACGGCGATTTCGTGTTGTGGGAATCCAACTCGATCATGCGCTACCTCGTGCGCGCCTACCGCCCGCAATCGCCGCTCTATCCGCACGACGCAAAAGTGCGCGCGGGCGTGGACCGTTGGCTCGACTGGACGCTCTCGACCTTACAGCCGGTCGATCGTCCACTGTTCTGGGCGCTGGTGAGGACGCCGCCAGCGCAGCGCGACATGGCGGCGATCCAGCGGGATGCCGACGCCGCAGCCGCGCAATGGCGCATTGTCGATGCCTACCTCGCCAAGCGACGCTACATCGAAGGCGATGATTTCACGTTGGCCGATATCGCGCTCGGCACCTATGCGCGGCGTTGGTTTGGCCTCGAGGGCATCAGCAAGCCGAGTTTTGCAAATCTGGAGCGCTGGTACGCCCAATTCGCCAGCCGGCCGGGTTTTGTGGAAGTTGTCGCACCGCCGATGTCGTGAGAGCTTTTGCTTTTGCTTCTCCCTCTCCCCGCCCTTTCGCGGGGAGAGGGTTGGGGTGAGGGGCTCTATCGGCAAATTCGACTCGTGGAGAGTCCCCCTCACCCGGCGCTCTCCGGGCGATGCCGAGCATCGCCGGGAGAGCGCCGACCTCTCCCCGCAAGCGGGGCGAGGTGAGGAAACTCGTGCGTCAGCCGATTCGACTAAAAGCCATCATGCTATGAGACGCGAAGATCGCGGACCGTCACCTGACGAACTTGACGCCCAACGATTTGCCGCGGCGCCACACCACTTTGCAATTCCGTCCCCGGCCGGCGTCGCGCGAAAATGCGAGCCGCACTCTGCCGGTCAGCGCGCTAGAATCGGCAACTGTGATCTTCGCACCGCTCGATGACATGTCGTGCACCACGCACGGACGCGCGGCAAAACCGCCTTCGAGGGTGACCCACCCCTGCTGCTGCACCGACTTGCGCGCTTCGCGCTTTTTGGTCACGGCCATTTGCGGCCTCCTGGCGAAAAATTGTCCCGCTCTTCCCTAGCCGATGGGGACTTTAAAAACCGTTGCAATCGCTCGCCCGGGCGGCTTGCCGGAGTGCGCAAACGCCACTATACGTTCGCCCGCCGCCAGCCCGACCGCATCGCCACGGTCGGGACGGAACGGCGCCAGTGCGGCCTTAACGCATTGATCTGCCGAAAGAATTTGTCTTTGAGTCCAAGCGAAGCCGCAACGCCCCGGCCAGTTCGGCCGAAGCGAAGCGAGCAAGCCTTCGCTCCCTTCGTCTATCGGTTAGGACGCCACCCTTTCACGGTGGAGAGAGCGGTTCGATTCCGCTAGGGAGCGCCAGCCGTTTTCTCGCGACCTTCCATTTTGGCCGGTTGCCGCGAGCGACCTCGTCAGGCGGCACGCCGCGCATCGCGCGGACCATGGTTGAGCGGTCAACCTCGAATTTTTCGGCCAGATTAATTAGGGGAAGGTTTCCATGGCGCGGTTACTAGAAGCAACAGTTTCCAGCTAATGTCTCGTTGGTGAGTTTTGGCAAGGACAGCTCCGATGGTTCAAAAACCATTCTTTCTAATCTTGAGGGACGATACCGCTAATACTTTTTCAGTCGAAGGCCCAATGACTGATGACCGTTCTTGGGTTTCTCAGATTGTAACTGCTCAACGCGCAGGCCGGAAGGTTCGCTGCGTAGTGGCGACCGGGGCTACGCGGGAAGAGTGCATCAAAAATTGGTTGGCATCCAATCCTCGTATGAAGCTCGTCGACCAGGGCATGTTGCCTTGAAATTTTGATCGTCGTCTCCGTTCGTGGCCCTCGAAAAAAATGCCAGCGCTGGCGATACCGGGCGAGCGGGCGCGACCCGTTGACCACCCCGGCCCTCAGGAGGACCCAAGCGAAACCGGGGCTCTCGTACATATAGTTGTCTTAGCGGGAGATCGGGATAGCTCACTGTGCCGATGTCTGAGATCGTCCAGTAAGCGGACATGTGACCACCACGCCAAAATCGAAGCTAATGACCCGGAGCAGAAGAGAGACCGGATGTCATTGCGCACCTGACGCAATTAGGTCCGCTGTCATGTTACAAGCGCATAAAGCTTCCACTCTCCGGGAACGCCCTTGAGGGTGTGTGTGCCGCGCTCTTCGAAACGCATTCTGGAGCCTACACCGAGGTCCTTGACCATACTCGAGACGAGAATCTCGCCAGGGGAGGCGTGGGCTTGAATGCGGGCAGCGATGTGGACCGTCATCCCACTAATGTTCCCGCTCTGCAGGTCGCATTCTCCGGTATGAACTCCGGCCCGGATTGTGATGCCTAGCCGCTGGACACTTGCGAGTATCGCCCGGGCGCACTCGAGGGCTCGCATCGGGGCATCGAACCGGATCAGGAAACCGTCGCCTATCGTCTGGACTTCAAGACCATCGTGACGCCCGAGTTCCTTGCGGATCGTAGCATAATGTTCATCGAGCAAAGCTCGCCAACGAGCATCACCCAGTCGCTCGGCATGTTCGGTCGACCCGACGACATCAGTAAAGAGCAGCGTTGCCAAAATACGCTTAGCCTCCGGGAGCGACCGCCTTTGACGTTTGGCATTCTCGACGACGACCCCAAGGCCATGCGCCGAAGACACGAGCTGACCGTCGGCATCGTGGACACGGACGTCCAGAACGACGAACCTCCTATCACGTAGTTCGGCGCGAGCCTCAGCGCGTAACGGTCTGCCGTCAGCCGGCACAGGGCGATAAAACCGGGTGGTGAAATCAATCCCGACAAATGACTGGCCACGGCGAGGTATTGTCAGGCTGGCATTGGCCCGACTTGCGAGCGAGGCAATGCTGCCGAGCGCTACTGAACGAGAGTACCGACAGAGCCATTCGCTGCTCGGAAGCGTGATGACGACGTGCCCTTCGTTCACGATTACGAACTCGACCGGCAGCAGATGCTGATATGGCGCCTTGAAGGTGCCGTCCGCGAACATCCGCATGACGCTATTCCCATCATTCTCTTGCCACATGGCTAGGCGAGGCATCGCCCCGGCATGCTGGCGAAGATAGGGATGGGGTGTCGCATAGCGCGGCTCCTCGATGGGACGCATCTCGGCAGGAGCCGGAGGTGGCGGCGCTTCGATTTGCCGAAGCTCCAAATGACTGGACGCATGTGCAATCAGGCGGCCCTGCGGGTCCTCAATCTCGACCTCGCTGAACACGAAGAATCGGCTAGCGTTGATGACTCGGGCGCGCGCCAAGAGGTTACCGGGCTCCGGCCGCGCCGGTCGAAAGTAATTAACCGCGAGCGTCACGGGATTGGCATCCATGCCTTGCGGGAGTGTTGTCATCGCAACCTCTGACAGAGCCGTCTCTTGCAGCGGCGCTGTATCGAGGGTGCCTCCTTCGGTTTCAAACATGCCGCCAGCGGGCATGGTCCATGTTCCCGAACCTGGCCCAACGTGAGCGGCGCGTACGCCAAGTAAGTGCGCGACCGGTGGTAATGGCAGCAGGCCTTGGTAAATGGCTCTTATTCGCTCGATCCCGGGTAGCGCCCAGAACCATGGCGGCGGAATTCGTCCACGAACCGGCTCGTCAAAGACCATGCGACCCTCTGCGTCCACCGTCCCTGTCTGGAACCTAAGCCCTGACGCGATCTAAACGGAGCCAGTTATATAGCCGATCTAGATGGCACTGCGGGCATGGAATCCGTGACGTCCACGTCCGGTATTGCCCAGTAAGCGGACATATGACCGGTACGCCGAAATCGACGCTAGTGACCCGCATCGGACATCAGGCGCTAACCAATTTTGAACAGCGCCAGTAGGAAATCGCTCACCGCCTTGCGCGCGGCTTCCGCTGTCGCAGGATTGCCGCCGACATGCGGATTGAGCTCGATGCAGGTGTCCTTGTAGGTGAACGGCGCCTGCGTGTCGGCGTTCATCAGCACGCCACCGTCGCCTTCCTTGATGTGGCAGTTGCGCGCGGTCTGTGCATTCGCCGAAACGACAAAGGTGGAAATGCCGAGCAGGCCGATATCGAAGGCGTGCTGTGAATCCGGATATTCCGTCAGCACCACGTCGCGTTTGGCGTCCTGCAACCGCGCCACAAAGGCCTTGCAGCTCGTGACCGGATTATAGTCATCCGGCGTGCCGTGAAAGATCCGGATAGGGCGGGGTACTACTTCCGTATCCCCGACATAAGTCGTCGAGCAGTCCGGATAGAAGGGGATGTAACCGGCGAACTGGATGCCGGATTTATTCCAGAGCTTGTTGAAGCGATCGAGGCTCGCATAAAGCACGGCCTGTCCGCCGCGGGAAAATCCCATCAGCACGATGCGGTCGGGGTCGACGCGCGGATGTTTGGCGAGAATTTCGAGCGAGCGGTAGATATCGACAATCAGGTTGAGGCGGCCGAGCAGCGCTTGGTTCGGGCCGACCACCGTCAGACCGCGGCCCGAAAAGCCGTCGATCACAAAGGTCGAAATTCCCATTGAATTGAACTGACGCACCCACGGTTCGGTATTTGCGCCGACGCCACTTGAGCCGTGCATCAGCACCACGACAGGCAGCCGCCCGGTACCTTGGGCGATGCGCAATTCGGCGGCGACGGTGACCGGCTTGCCGTTGGAATCGCCAGTCAGGAATTGCTGGTCCGATATCGTCATCAACGGAACAGCATAGAGTTCGATGCGGGTGGCGACGTCCTTCGGCATCGACTGCGCGCTGGCCTCACAGCCCGCCAGCAGAACTCCGGCACACACGATACCGGCGGCAATCGCTGCTTGCATACCGCGTCGCATGGTTTCCCCCGATTTCTTGCTGTTTGCCGCCCAAACGTGACGCCGGAATAGAACAAGCGGTAAGCAGGCTGTCAATTTTGATCCACCATGAAATTGGAGGCGCGATGTCGCCTTTTGGCACGAACTGGACCAGTTAGGCCGGTCTGGCGATGTCCATTCATTGGGGCGGACCGGAAGTGGCGTTTCGGGGCTGCGAGGACCGTTGTTGACCCGACTCGGACTTCGGGCCTGATCGGCATCTAAGGCCAACAGTGCGCCATTTCCCACTCGTCGCCCGGTCGCGAAGTGATAAGCTTTAGGCATTGCACAAGGCGTGTTCTCATGGAGCACATGAAGCGACGCCAGTTCATCACGCTTCTCGGCGGCGCGGCTGCGGCTTTGCCGCTCGCGGTGCACGCAGAGCAGCCGGCCATGCCGGTGATTGGATTTCTGTGCAGCGGGTCGGCTGAGGCCTTTGCCCCGCTAGTGGCGGCGTTTCGCGACGGCCTCAAAGAGGCCGGCTATGTCGAGGGGCGGAATGTCGCCATTGAATTTGCTTGGGCGGCGGGCCGGTACGATAAGCTGTCATCGCTGGCCGCCGATCTGGTAAGCCGCCGGGTTGCCGTTATCGCGGCGGTGGGCGGCGCTGTCGCAGGACTTGCGGCCAAGGCCGCTACATCGACTATCCCCATTGTGGTCGCGACCGGGGACGACCCGGTAAAATATGGCCTAGTCGCCAGTTTGAGCCGACCGACCGGCAATATCACGGGCGTAACTCTGTTCATTGACGTCCTTACGGCAAAGCGGTTGGAGATCCTCGCCGAGGTCGCACCCACGGCCGCATTCGCCATACTCGTCAATCCGCGTAATCCGAATGCCGAAACTGAAGCGCGGGACGCGCGAGCGGCGGCGCAACAGAGCGGACGGGAACTGCGCGTACTGACCGCGAGCAATGAGGGCGAGATCGATGCTGCATTCGCGACCCTCGCCCAACAGGCGGGTGCGGCTCTAACGATCGGCACCGATACGTTCTTCTACAGTCGGCCGGATCAGCTCGTCGGGCTTGCGGCCCGGCATGCCATACCGACAATCTATTTCCATCGCTTGTTCGTGCTCGCCGGTGGCCTAATCACCTATGGCGCGACTTTCACCGACGAGCTACGCACGGCGGGACGATACGTCGGCCGAATCCTGGCGGGCGAGAAGCCGAACAACTTGCCGATCTTGCAGCCGAGTAAATTCGAAATGGTCATCAATCTCAAGACGGCCAAGGCGCTTGGCCTCACCATACCGGCCACGCTGCTCACCCGCGCCGACCAGGTGATCGAATAAGAGTTCCATTTGCTGCGGTGCATGAGTCTCTTGTTGGCACTTCCCGGACATGTCCAATGTCCTACCTGAGTCCGTTAGGCGTTCAACAGCGGACCTCGCTGCAGACATGAGCGTTGGGGAAGCTGGAAAAAACGTATTAGAAAACAGTAGAAGCAACTCCCGAACCGCCGATCTAACCCATTGTTTTTTCGGAGAACGGGGGCTCCGCTAGGGAGCGCCAACAATTCTTCCATTACCTAATTCTTCCTCGAGGCGGCGCCGCGGATATCCGTCTGGAGCTTCGGTTCTGATTGAATCAGAACCGAAGCTCGAGATTCTTGTTTTGACGCGTTTTCTTCACGCGAACCGGTATCCACCCCGGATCAGGTCCGGGGCAGGCTTTCGCTCGAAAACGCTCCTCGTCATCCCTCACTTTTTTGACTGGCGGAAATAGCGCAGGTCGGGCGGCGGCTGGTCCTTCTTGGCCGGCATCAGCAGGCCGTCCGCGCTGATGAAGTAGTCGTCCTTGCCGATGGTGACATGGTGGTTGTCCTCGGCGCATTCGTCGGGAAACCAGACCGGATTGCGCTCCCGCCGGTAGCTCTTGGTCACCGTCCACGGGTGGGTGAGCGCATGATCGATGGTGGTGATCTCGTCATAGAGAAGGTCGGGCTTCGCCTTGTCGAGGAAGATGCGCTCCTTGACGACCGTCTGGTTGTCCTCGTGCAGCGGCAAGCCGCTCACCTCGAACGTACGCGGGCCCTTCATGTAGCGGGTCTCGATCTCGAGCAGATTGAAGCGCCCCTCTACGGCCTCATCCACCCAGTGGCCGATCGAATAACCCGCAAAGGACGGCTCGGGCTCGGCCGGCCAGCTGCGGCCGTCGGTATAGATGCGGCGCGGCAGGCTGTCCTCGAACAGGATGTAGGTGATCTTCGGCTGGACGATGAACTCCATCGGATAGATCACGTTCATCATCCGCGGCATGCCGTTCGGCAGACAGGAGGCGCGCTCGTTCAGCCCGTGGCCGCCGGCTGCAATATCGGCAAGGCCCGCCTCGAACTTGGCCTGGTATTCGGACGTGAGCGGCGCCTGCTGGCTGCGGCCGAGCGGCTTGGTCGGGTCGAACTGGATGCCGCCGGTGCGAAACCACTGCCCGCCCCAGTCGGGATACTTTCCTTCGCCCTCGGCGCGCGCGCCGGCGGTCGCGAGTGTCAGCGTGGCTACGAGCGCAACCGAGCCGATCAGACGCCGATTGGTCATCACGCTACCTCCTCAGTTTACCGCGTCGCGTCGGACGATTCGGGGAAGCCGACGGTGCGGTGCGACACCTCGAGCGCGCGCCCGTCGCGGAAAGTGATCTGATCCGCTGCCCAGGCGCCGCCCGGCGCGCCGCTGCGCAGCGGAGCAATCCGCATCCTGAGCTCATCGCCGGGCTTGAGGGTCCGGTTGGTCCAGCCCTCGCGGGCGAGAAGGCCCGGGCTCTGGCCCTCGAGGCTCCAGGTGACGGTGCTGCCGTCGTCCTGCTTCACCGTCAGATAGATGAAGGTGTGCGGATTGGCGAACCTGAACTCCTGCACCACGCCTTCGAGATCTATCTGGTGGTCCCGATCGAACATCGCGAAGGAATGGTGCCCAAGTGTCGGCCCCGCAGAAAGCGCCAGCGCGCCGGCCGCGAGCAGCATGGCCAGTCGTCGACCCATGGGCGCCTCCCCGTTCGGCTGCGACGGGCGTTCTGACCGATGACGTCGCCGAACCCTGGGACCTTGTCGGATGAGACCCGCGAGCAGAGATCCACGCTATCACGTACTCGCGCGGCGTGCCACGGCTTATCGTATGAGGCGCGGCACGGTAATGCGGTTGATGCCATCCTGAGCGGTGGCGAACCGCGGCTCATCGCGACGACCTGGAAAACCCGCGTCCAACCCCACTACTCGCCAAAATACCTTCAGCGCATTCTGGATGCCCTCGTCGTGCATGCTTTGGAATTTTCCCTGAAACTGTTCGCTACGCTTGGTGCTGCGCGAGTGAAGCCGGAAGAAATCGAGGAAGAGGACGACGTCGAAGAGGATCGCGACGAATAGAGATGCTGGCAGGACCGGCGGGCTTCGTGTCGGTGCCGAAGAGATCAAAGCGCGGCGGCATTGCGACGATCGGGAGCGCTCCATCATCAACAGGGCACGGCAGCTTTGTTGTCCGCGCCCTCGCTAAGACGCTCGAACGCCTCGATCGCCACCGCCGACAAGAATGGCAGGCTCTGGATGATCAGGATTGCTGCGAACAAATCGATCTCCAGGAGCCGGTAAAAATTGGTCGCAAACACCGTGATGCCGCCTGCGACCAAGAGCGCGCCAAGCACGGCTTCTTGGATTGCCGTAAAGCGGAACTTGACGATGCCGCCCCTACCCTTGCGGGTGCGATGGAAAAAGTTTTTTCGCGCCGGTAGCGCGGCCTTGAAGGCAGCACTTGCGACCGTCCACTGCACCGACATGAACACCACCATGGCGCCCAGCATCTGCGGGAACGAAACCGCGACGCGCGCGCGATAGGCGCTGATGAAATGAAGCAGCGATATCAGGAAGGCGGCAACGCTCGGCAGCAGCAGAAGCGGGTCTGGAATCGCGACAATCTGGAAAACCACAAACGGCACCCAGACCAGATTGAGTAGCGCGGCCGCTACCGCAACGATTTCGGCCCCGAACCAACTGAGCCAGCCGAAGGCAAATTCGCGCTTCTGATCGCGGTCGAGCTGGCTCATGCCCGGCAGGAATCGCCGCCAGTGCTTTTTGACGATCTGCACGGCGCCGCCGGCCCAACGCGCGCGCTGGGTTTTGAAAGCCAGATAGTCTTGCGGCAGCAATCCCCAGCCGTAGCGGCGGTTGGTGTAGTGGGCGCGCCACCCCTGTTCCATGATCGTCAAACCGAGGTCGCTGTCTTCGCAAATCGTGTCGCTTGACCAGCCACCGGCCGTCTCCATCGCGGTTCGGCGGATCAGGCACATCGTGCCATGGACGATAATCGCGTTCACCTCGTTGCGCTCGACCATGCCGATGTCAAAGAAGCCCGCATATTCGGCGTTCATGGCGGCGTGGATCGAACTGCGGCAGCCGTCGCGATGATCCTGCGGCGCCTGGATCAACCCGACTTGCGGGTCGGCAAAGCCCGGCACCAGATCCTTGAGCCACTGCGGATCGACCACATAGTCGGCGTCGATGACCCCGATGATCTCGGCATCGTCCGCGGTATGCGCCATCGCGATTCGCAGCGCCGCCGCCTTGAAACCCTCGAGGTTCTGGACCAATACGAACTTGAAGCGCGGGCCAAGTTCTCGGCAGCGTTGCTCGATCGGCTGCCAGAATGCCGGATCGGGCGTGTTGTTGATGACGACCACGCACTCGAAATCCGGGTAGTCGAGCTGCGCCACCGACTCGATCGTCCGCAGCAGCATTTCCGGCGGCTCCCGATAGGCGGGGATGTGAATCGACACCTTGGGCGTGCGCACGTCCTCTCCCCGCGGCAGCGAATTGAGTAGCCGCATCGGCTTGCTCCCGAGCGCAACGGTCGCCATCTCGTGCACCTTGAACAACACGATCGGCGCCAGCAAACCCAAAAGCGGAAGCGCGATCGCAAACGTGACCATCTCGCCGTGCAGGAGATAGTGGTCGTGCCAGTACACCTGTACGCCGGCGCACCAGTCGCCGATCAAATGGTCGGCGCCGGCAAGCACCACCGCCTGGCTCACGGTCGCGCCCGGCAGCGCCAGAATCGAGATCGACAAAAAAGAACCAATGAGGACCGCGAGCAGAGCCGCCTTCCAGTAGTCGGCGTCGACCAGCGGTCCAGCCCACGCAAATTTCGGCCGCAACGAGGCGTCAAGAATGCCCCAATAGGGGCCGACATTGCCTTCGAACAGTTTCTCCGGTTGATCGATCGCCTCGACAATATTGTAATCGATGCTACGCGCATTGGCCTCCGCCACGAAGTCGCGCAGCAAGCGGGCTTGGCTCAACGGACCCGGAACGGCGCGCTCAAAATTGTGGCCTGCGCTCGGCCAGCCGTACTCTCCGATGACGATTTTCTTGTCCGGATAGGCCGCACGCAACTGATCGTAGATCGCGAGCGATCCCTTAACCGCATTCTTCCTGGGCAAGCCTTCCCAATAGGGAATAATATGGGCGAAGACCTGATCGACCGCGTCGACGAGTTCGGGATGGTCGATGAATGTCTTCCAGTTGTCGGCGGCCGCCACGGGCACTGGACTGTCTTTCTTTACGCTGCGGACGATTTCGGCGAGCTCTGCCGCCGTGTGTTCATGCCGGAAGATCGTCTCATTGCCGACGACCAGGCGAGTGACATTTGGGAAGCGCCGCGCGAGGTCGATGGCGGTCGCAATCTCGCGCGCGTTTCGAACCTCGTCCTTGTCGATCCAGATGCCCAGTGTGACCGTGAGTCCGAGCTCAGCGGCGATCTCCGGAACGCGCTCCAGACCTTTGGTCGACGCGTAGGTGCGTATCGCCTTGGCCTGTTTGGCAATCGCAGTCAGATCGTTGCGGATCTGCGGCTCGGATACCGCCAAATCGCGCGAAGATGGTTTGGCAAACCGGTTGTACGAGACGCTCGGCAGCTTGCCTTCCACCAACGCCGCGGTGGTGCGTGGCTCTGCCAGACCCCAGAGCGCCAAATGCAGGCCCGCGACCAAACCAAGAATGAGGACGACGGTGCCAATCGGCAGGTTCTGACGACGGCCGGTTGCCGCGTCGATCCACCTTCCACCTATGGCACCCTCGTCGCCCGTCTTCATGACTTGCGCTACTTAGTCACGGACATGCCTGCAGGGAAGGAACGGACCGCAAGTCTTTGCGGCGTCCGGCGAAGAAAGTGGGCACTTACGCGATTGATGAAATCGAGCTCTGCGGCTAGCCGGCGTGTTTCGCTTTGCCCGATCCCGAAACGCTCACCATCCCGGTGAACAGGCAATCATCCCGGCTCGTCAAAAAAAGAGCGGCCAAATAGAAAAGGCCCGACGCGCGACGATTTCCGGACGACCCGCGTCGGGCCCGACCAAACCACGTGGATCCGAACCAGAGGCAAGGTCCATTCCAACGTGCGGACGATTCGTGGCAAAAGTAGTTGGCTGCGCCGGCGCGTGAAGCGCGATTTGTCGAAATTTCCACACAAACTCTTAAACGGTCATTAAGCGCGAATGAATTGAATCCTGCGCTTCGCTTGGCTCTTTAATTCCGCGGCCGGCAAAAGGTGGCATTTTCTGGGCAGGGTAGGTCAAACGCGAGGAACTCGCGATGATCGAGAAAGCTGCCACCCAAAGATCCGTCGTCTCGGAGGCGTTAGCCGTTGCGTTCGGGATCATGATCCTGATCGGCATCGCCTATCTCACGCACCAACGCCCCGCCCCCACGGTCCAGGCCGATGTCAATCACGCCGTCGCGGGCACAAGCGGAGGTACCGAATTGCCGGCCCCCGACCCGCGGCTTTGGCGCCTTCATTTGGTGCTGGGATAGGGGTTGGCGCCTATATGTTTCCAAATGATCCCTGGTCAAGAAAACGCTATCGCATGACCGGCCGGCGTCGAGTGTTTGAGTAAGAGATCATTGACTTTGGCTCATTGCGGGACTGGAACAGCCGCCCGGCGCGACGCATAATTGCGCCATGGCAAGCAACATATGGTCGACCGAATATTTTAGCTGTCCCAATTGCGGGTTGCCTTACACTGCCACCAAAGAGAAGCATCCGGACAAGCATTCCGGAAGCTTCAGCTGCGAGGTCTGCGGGGTGAAGGTCCACGCCTGGTCCGGCAATTATGATTTTTTCGATTGGCAGGTGGATCAGGCGAAGTCGCCTGTGTTTGGGAAAAGGTGGCGGTAACCGGCGAATCCCCCTAACGACGCGCACCGCGCGCGGCGTGCTCGACAATGCGCACCTCTAGCATTTCGATAGATCACACTCTTCCAGCACCTTCAATGATCGTTGGAAAACACAGTCGGAAAATTCGCTGTTGCCGACGCAGCCATCAATTTCCTTATTGGTTTGATCCGTGACGCAACTGGCGTAGTTGTGACTCTTTTCGCCTCCGAATTTTTTCTGGAACTTGGCAAGGCAGGATTTATTGGCTCGTGCGCTCTGCCCGACCCACTTTTCTCGGTCGAGGGGCTCGGCCAGCGCAAGAAGCGTCGATCCAAGCAACATCGCGATCATGAACACGTGGCGCATGTTCTTCTCCCGAAGATCGTCTGGCGCATCTCTGCTCGCGGCGCGGACAAGGAAGATCGGGCTGCGGCATGACAGCGGACCGCGGCTCAAAGCGCGTTATGTCATCTTTGAAGCGCGAACTGAAGGCGCAATCGAAGTGCGACTTCCTCAACCCGCCTTTGATATCCGATCAGATCGCCCGGAGACGCAACTACGGTCGGCTGCCACCCGTAAGCATGATCCTGACGAACCTGGACTTCCAGATCTCTCACACCCAGAGAAGAAGCGATCATGTCGGAGAGTTGTTCGGCCGTTCTGAGTTCCTTGGCCATTGGAATCACCGCCTGAGAAATCAAAGTTCCCGACCCTGATACTAGCGCTCGCGTTCCGCGCTCCGCGAGAAAATGTCCGCGGTAACCTTGATCGGTTAGGTTAACCAGGCAAAGGCCAGCTTGAATCCCCTACTCCGAGACCGCGCGCATCAAGCAGCCGAAGCCGACCCTGACGATGGGCTCGCCTCGATCTTCATCGGCAAATTCTTGTCGCGATACTCGCCGATGACGAGCCGCCAAGTGGTTTCGCCATCTGGTTGATCGTCGATGCGGGTGAAGCCGAGTTTTTCGAAATGGTCGCGCACCAGCGCATTTCGGGCGGTCGGGATATAACGGCCGATCAGTTCGAGCGCGCCGGCCTTGCGGGCCTGCTGCACGAGGTGCTGAAGGATCGCCTCCTCGACCCGCCGGCCGAGCACGCGGCAGGACATGATCCAGGTGTCGATCTCCCATTGCCGGTTATTTTTCAGACAGATCACCGCCGAGATCATGCCGTTGTCGCCGAACATGTCTTCAAGGCGCGCCTGGACCGTGAACGCCTCGGGATTGGTCTGAAGTGCGGCGACCTCCGCCTCGCTGTGGCGGCGCGTGGTCAGGTTGAACTGGTTGGACTTCGAGATCAACTGCGCGATGCGCTTGCGGCCCGGCTGATCGAACGGCGCGATCGACAGCGTCATTTCCAGCGAGCGCAGGTAGTCGTCATGGTTGCCGATGCGCTCGAGCCGTGCGGCGCGGCGCGCATTAGCCTTGTAGAAGCCGGCGCGAAGCTGGTCCTCCCTGGAAAAACTGGCCTGCTCGAAATAGCCGGCGGCCTGAAACACCGAGATCCATTCGCTCGGATCCTCCGGCAGTTCGGGAACAGCCACGGCCGGCAACGCGTCGCGGACGCGCTTGCGCTCGGCCGGGTTGTCGTCGAAGAAAACGAAACTCTCCAGGCCAAGATCGATCATCTCGGCGATTGCCTTGATGTTGGCGGCCTTGTCGTCCCAGTTGACGCGGAAGGCGACGATATCCTCTTCCTTCAGGATCATTTCGGGATGGTTGCGAAACGCGTCGAGCGCGATCGCCTCGTCATTCTTCGAGGAGACACACAGGATGATCCCGCGCTCCTTGTAGGAGAGCGCCATCCGCTGCAAGGCGGCGTAGGTCTCCCCTAACGGCGAGCCGCTGCCGAGCGTCAGCCCCTCGACGCCGTCGTCGCCGATGATGCCGCCCCAAATCGTGTTGTCGAGATCAAGCACCAACACGCGGCGCGAGCGCCCCATTTGTGCGGCGACAATCCGCATCGCATGCTCGGCATAGAGCGGGATCATCATGCCCAGCGGCGCCGGTCATGATGCCCAGGTGCTCGCCACGATCATGCCGGCCGGCATGCTGTTCGTGCCCTCGATCGGCGGCATAAGCCATCACTGGAACGAAAATACAGACGATGCCGACATCGTCACGGGCGCGAAGGTCTTTGTCGAGACCTGCCGCCTGCTGCTGGCTCGATAGCCACCGTCGTCGGTTGTCGCATCACGCTCGGTCAATACGGGTCAAAGCTGCCGTCCCGCATTTGATCTATTGGCCCTGCCAGCGCGGTGGCCGCTTCTCTGCAAAAGCCCGCGGGCCTTCGATGTAATCTGCGGAAGCGGCCATCTCGCGCACCGCCGGATAGTCTCTTTGCGCGACCATTGCCTCAGCCAGGGTGACGTTCAGGCCCTCCATGACCGCCTGTTTCGACGCACGTACCGACATCGGGCTGTTCTGGCAGATCTGGCGGGCCCAGCGCTCGGCCGCATTGAGCGCTTCGCCCGGAGGCACGACCTCGTTGACGAAGCCAAGCTCGAGACCTTCGCGAGCCGAGACGTGCCGGCCGGTCAGGATCATGCCCATCGCGCGCTTCAGCCCGATCTGGCGCGGCAGGCGTTGCAGACCGCCGGCGAGCGCCGCAAGGCCGACGCGCGGTTCGGGGAGCGCAAAGATCGCATTTTCCGCCGCAATAATCAGATCGCAGGCCAAGGCCATCTCGAACCCGCCGCCCATCGCCACGCCATTGACCGCGGCGATGATCGGCTTGTCGCAGTGGAAGCGCAGGGTCAGCCCGCCGAAGCCGCTCAAATTCCAGCCGCGCTCGCCGCCCGCCGCCTGCCACTTCAGATCGTTGCCGGCGCAGAAGGCGCGCTCACCCGCTCCGGTGACGATCGCGACCCATTGATCCGGATCGGCCGCAAATTCATTGAACACCTCATGCAATTCGAAATGGGCTGGCTTGTGCAGTGCATTCAAGACGCTGGGGCGGTTGAGAGTTACGACGGTGATGCGGCCGATGTGCTTCACATCGACAAATTCGTAGGTTATGGCGTCATAGGTCATGGCGTTCCCCTTTGCTCGATCGTTGCAAAAGCGCTTCGGCGCAAGACTATTCGAACCGGGAACCACAAGTCCATCAGCACGGGGCGTTGCCTGCGCCAGAGCGCGCCGTTTCAGAAATAAACGACTATTTCGTCAAATAGGTCCAGCCGGGCCTTCGATAACCTATGCGCCTTTAGTCTTCGGAAGCCTCAACGGCTACAAGTTCTGGCAGGCGGGTTACGATCGGGCAGAGGGCAAAGCCGCCCGTTACTGCGGCTGAATAACGTTACAATTGGTGCGCCCCGACATCAGGCAATCCTGCATCTTGCCGGCGGCGGTCAGCTCACGCGCCAGCCACACGCCCACCGCCAGCAGGACAACCGCGATCGCCAATCCCGCAATCGCGGGCCTGCGGTTCTCCTGGGGTTCTCGGTCAGTCATTGCAGCGCCGTCTTTCCCACTAAATTGCCCCATCATCTGCGGCTGCGAGCTCAATCCAGTCTCCGACGCCCCCAGGCGATCGCCGCCCAGACCCGTTCGTGAAGATAATACCACGCAATCTTGGTGACGATCTCGAGGGCCGCGATTGATCCCGCGATCTCGACCTTGCCCGTGAAAAACCAACTTATCGCGAATGTGTCGAGGGTCCCCAGCGTCCTCCAACTGACGGCCTTGAGGACCGATCGTGAATGTGTTTCTGCCCCACGAAAAAAAGCCACCCCGCGCGCCTCCCTGTTTATTGCCCACTCCCCATCATGCGATACCCTCCGTCTGGCCGGCAAGAAACGCCCCCAAGTTCAGCGCGCAACGCGGGATTATGTGCATTTTGATCACAGAGTTATGTGAAACTGATTGATCTACCTCGCTAATCGCGACCTGCGGAACCGCCTCAGCCGATACTCGCTATAGTTGTGTGAGCGATAGATAAGGTTGAAATGAGACCTTTGCAAAATGGCGGCGCTCTGGCGCGCCTCTGCAAACACCCGCGGCGAAACCGAGATGCGATCGGCGCGGAAGGCGGCATGAACAAATACGTGACCGAAGAATATCTGCCGGAGTTGTTGAACGGCAGGTACCAACGGGGTAGTTCGAATGGGAACCCACGGTCCTGTGTTCAGACGCAAAAGCATTTGAACGGTGGATCGCACTGAAAAATGGCATATTTGCCATCCTGGATGCTCGTACTTGAATCCCTCCCGACTGTCGTTGGAACGGCCGCGGTTGCGCCCGCGCTGCTGATCCTGTGGCTTGTGGTCGCCGCTGGCGAGCGGCCGGGACCTCCCGCCAAGGTCTGGAGCGCTTTTCTGCTGGGCGCCGCCAGTATTTCGCTGCTGGGGGTGGTGTGGGCGCCGTTCTTGTCGATTCTCAAAGCTCCCGAGAACCCTTGGGTCGCACAGACCCTGCACTCGCTTTTTGGCGTCGCGCTGCCCGAGGAAGCCGTCAAGCTCCTGGTCATTGTCGCAATTTCGGCGCGCCGCCGGCCGTTCGCCGATCCAATGGATACCGTCGTTTATGGCGCGGCCGCCGGACTTGGCTTTGCGGCCTACGAAAACCTCGCTTATCTCGTTCGCCAAGCCGACATGTGGCAATCGCTGGCCGCGCTACGCAGCATCCTTACCGTGCCGTTCCACGGGGCGCTCGGAATCATTGCCGGCGCCTACCTGGCAATCGCGCGATCGGGCACGGCGCTCGGCGCGCACCGCCATCACCGCGACTGGGCGCGGATTTCAAGCCGATTCCTTGTCCTTGCGGCGCCGGTGGCGCTGCATGCCGGATTTGATCTGCCTTTGCTCACTCTGCAAAAAAGCCCGGATATTGACTCCGCCACGCGGCTTTTGCTGGGATCGGCGAGTGTATTGATCGGGTTCAGTTCAATCGCCTTTGCCGTGCGCCTGATACGACGGGTGGGCCGTCATCACGCGCCGCGGAACGATGTCGCCCGCGAACGGTTGAGTCAGCTGCGGCGAATGTGGGCGCTATTGGTGGTGGGCGGCGGCGCCGGATTTGCAGGCCTCGCCTTTGTTCTTTCTTCCATCCACCGCTGGCTGCTAAATCCCGATCACAACATGGCGCTCGTTCTCATTCCGATCGGCCTCGTCTCGATTGTGATTGGGATCGCGCTGCTGGCGGTCACGACGGCGGTCTATTTTCTCGGCCGCGACCGCATGCGCACCGGCTCGCAGAGCTTTTCATCCGTGCCCGGCCGGGGTTGAACCATCGGGCAACTCAGCGAAGTTTCGACCGATTCCCGGCCAACAAATTTCCCCGGACGCCTTTTCGTCACGCTATATTTGTATTGTCATCCGAGAGCCTCATTCTACGTCGCCAGCACGGGAGATTTGCGATGTCCGTTTCCCAGGAAATCACCGACTTGCAATCGAAAATGCGAGCCGCGGTCCGCGAGCATTGGAGGGCGTTCCTGATCGAGGGGCTCCTGCTGGTCATTTTTGGGCTGGCCGCGATAATTTTGCCGCCCCTTGCAAGCCTTGCGGTCACTATACTCTTGGGCTGGCTGTTTCTGATCAGCGGTATTGCGGGCCTCGCATTGACATTCTGGGCCCGGCACATGCCCGGCTACTGGTGGTCGCTGATTTCGGCGGTTCTCGCAGTCGTTGCAGGTGCGATCCTGCTGGCCCGGCCGGTGCAGGGCACGCTGACCCTCACCATCGTAGTCGGCGTCTATTTCGTTGCCGAGGGGGTCGCCACCATCATGTATGCGCTGGAGCATCGCCGCGAATTGTCGCAGCGCTGGTCCTGGCTGCTGGTCGCCGGAATCATGGATCTGTTGATCGCGGCCATCATCATTACGGGATTGCCGGGATCGGCACTCTGGGCGATCGGCCTTTTGGTCGGCATCAATCTGTTGTTCGGGGGCGCTTCGCTGATCGGCATGGCGCTCGCCGCACGCAAGACTTGATAACGCAAGACTTGATGGCGGGGAACCGAACAGCCATTTCGCTCGAAGGCGCTAGCTCGAAAACGTTCTAGCAGCCGCGGCAAATGCTCTTGAGCTTGCGATCGAGCTCCGCATCCTCGCGATTGACGGGGTCGTTCGGATTGTTCAGATTTTTTTCCGACGGCACCTGATCGACGCGCGGCTGGCGATGCCCGACCGGCGCCGGCCATGGCCCTTGCTTCCCGGATGACGGATTGCCTATCCCATTCTGCGCGACCGCGATTGAACCGGCGGCCAGCACCAGAAGTAACGTTGCGAATAATCTTCGCATCCTGCTTTTCCCTTCTCGGAGACAGCGCGATTACGGCCGCGGCGGATATAGGTGCACCTCGCCGCAGTAGTCGACCACACGATAACGCTTTTCCGCGGGTTGTTCACTGCCTGCGGAAAAAGAATTGTCCGGCGACAGATAATGCGGGCCGGCCGGAGCCTTGCCGTAGCCGCCGGGAATATCAACCACATATTCGGGCTGACATAGTCCAGATACCCGCCCGCGCAGCGCGCGCATGACTTCCTGGCCCTGTTCCAGCGTCGTTCGCAAATGCGAGGTTCCCGGCGCGAGGTCGCCGTGGTGCAGGTAATATGGTTTTATCCGGCATTCGACAAAGCCACGCATCAACGCTTCCAGCGCAGCCGGATCGTCATTGACGCCGCGCAGCAGCACGGACTGACTGACCATCGGAATACCGGCATCGATAAGGGCGGCACAAGCGGCACGCGCTCTTTGCGTCAGCTCCCTGACGTGATTGGCATGCAACGCCAACCATGTCGCCGCGCCCCTCGCCCTGAGCGCCGAGATCATCTCGCGGTCGATGCGCGAAGGCGCGGCGACCGGGACGCGGGTGTGAATCCGTATGATCCTGACGTGATCGATGCCCGCCAGATCCGCCATGACCTCGGCGAGCCGCCGCGGCGACAACATCAAGGGATCGCCGCCGGTCAGGATGACTTCCCATATTTCCGAATGAGCGCGGATATAGGCAAGCGCGTTTTCGTAAGCGCCTTCCGAGAGCGCGGTCGCCTTGCCCGGCCCCACCGTTTCGCGGCGGAAGCAGAACCGGCAATAGACCGCGCAGACGTGAACCAGCTTGAACAGCACCCGATCGGGATAGCGATGCACGATTCCCGAGACCGGCGAATGCGCGTCATCGCCGATCGGGTCAGGCCTCTCATTGGGTTGCGCCACAAGTTCCTCGGCGCTCGGGATATACTGTCGCGCAATCGGGTCCTGTGGATCGTCGGGGTTGATCAACGCGGCAACGTGCGGCGTCACCGCGATCGCGTAGCGCGCCGCAACTTTTTCGAGGTCACGAAGGCTTGCCACCGGCACGAGACCCTGCGCCGCCAGTTCGGCGGGCTCGCGCAGCGTCGTGACTGGCTTGAAATCGATACCGCTCATGTCTCACCTGCCGGCGGCGTCCACACCACCTGATCGATCGCCGTTGCGCCGCTTGCCAACATCACCAGCCGGTCGAAACCGAGCGCGACGCCGCTTGCTTCCGGCATTTCGGCGACGGCGGCAAGAAAATCCTCATCGACCGGATAGCGTTCGCCGTACCGTCGCTGCTTCTCGTCCATGGCTACCGCAAAGCGGCGGCGCTGTTCGTCGGCATCGGTCAATTCGCCGAAACCGTTGGCCATTTCAACCCCGCAGGCATAGATTTCAAAACGTTCCGCCACGCGCGGGTCGGATGATTTGGCGCGCGCCAGCGCCGCCTCGGGAACCGGATACTCGTAGAGCAGGGTCAGACGCCCCTGCCCCAGATTTGGCTCGATATGTTCCACCAAAACCTTGCTGAAAATATCGGACCAGGTGTCGTCCTCGGTAATCCGAACCTTCGCCTTGGCCGCCGCCGCAAAATCATCGCGATTTCCCTTACCCTCCGCCACCGAGGCTAGCAGATCGATGCCGGCAAAGCGTTCGAACGCCGCCGCCACCGTCAACAGCTCGGGCTCGGCAAAGGGATCGGCGGATTTTCCACGAAACGAAAAGCGCCCGATCCCGGTCGCTTGTGCGGCGTGCGCGATCACGACGACGCTGTCGGCCATCACCGCGTCGTAGGACGCGTTCGCGCGGTACCATTCGAGCATGGTGAATTCGGGCAGATGCAGATGGCTGCGCTCGCGGTCGCGAAATACGCGCGCGAATTCGAAAATCCTGGTCTCGCCGGCAGCCAGCAGCTTCTTGCAGGCAAATTCCGGCGAGGTCCGCAGGTAGCGCACCGCGCGCTGCCCTTGAGGACCCGCAAGCTCGGTGCGAGGGGCATGAAGATGGGTCTCATTGCCCGGCGAGACCTGCAAGATTGAGGTTTCCACTTCGATAAAGCCCTGCTCGTCGAACCAGCTCCGCGTCGCCCGAACGATGGCGTTCCGGGCCGCGAGAGCGGGCTTGGCGTCGGCGTGCCGGCTGGGCGACCACCAAGGTGACGGCATCGGGGGTGTCCTATCGGAGGGAGTTTGGGTCATTTTCGGCTATTCGTGTCGCTGCATCGGGTGAACCATTGGCTGCATCTCGATGACTAACCGGGAAACTGGAATCAAGCCATGTTGGAACAAAGATTACGCACCGCATCCCGAGCCCAAATAAGCTTGGCCGCCAAAGGCTGATACCCCTGAGCGGGCTGCCGTAAAACGCTGGCATCGATCGGCAAAATCAGTATGTTGCGGCCCGAAACCGCTTCGCTGGCCCCGAGACACTCATGTCCGGATCGGTCCGGAGCCCGAAAGTGTCAGGAAAAACAGCATTGAAAGTCATCGCCAGTTCAATTCGCAAGGGCAACGTCATCGAACAGGACGGCAAGCTTTACGTGGTTCTAAGCGCCGAGAATATCCATCCCGGCAAGGGCACCCCGGTCAGCCAGATTGAGATGCGCCGAATTAGCGACGGCGTGAAGGTATCCGAACGCTACAAGACGACCGACCAGGTGGAAAAGGCGACCATCGAGGATCGCAATTTCAACTACCTTTACGCAGACGCCGACGGCTTCCACTTCATGAACAGCGAGACCTACGACCAGATCCAGGTGCCGAAAGACGTGGTCGGCTCGTCCGCGCCCTATTTGCAGGAAAACATGACGGTCAAGCTCTCGATGCACGACGCGACCCCGGTCGCGATCCAGCTACCGCAGCGCGCGACGCTGGAGGTCGTGGAAACCGAACCGGTGACCAAGGGGCAGACAGCGTCATCGTCCTACAAGCCCGCGGTTTTGTCCAACGGCGTTCGCACGGCGGTGCCGCCACATATTTCGGCGGGCACACGCATAGTTGTCATGACCGAGGACGGGTCTTACGTTGAGCGAGCAAAGGACTGAGGCTTTTTGAGGCATGGGATTTGCGCCGGGGGGCGTCGCAGTGGGTACCGGGGTTGTACGGTTCGTCGCGCATCGGCTGGCGTCTTTGCTAGTGCTGCTCGCCGGCATAGCCGGCGTTTCCGCCGAGGAATTCAGAACGCCGGCGGTTTCACTGGTGCGCGTCGATTGGCGGGCGGCGCTCGATCGGCTACGGTCCGAAATCGGCACTCAGCCGACCGTGACGCCGTCGTTCACGTTTTCCGGCAGGCGGAGGCTCCCCGGGTTCGACCCGCGCTCCATGCCGGCGCTGGTGCAGCTCAACGCGGTGACGTCGAAGTTCTTCACGGGCATTGGCCGCAGTCCCGTGCCGGTACTGCTGCCGTTCGACACCGCGGCGTTTCTCGGCGCGCAATCGAGCGGTGCGCCGGCTGGTCCGTCGCGCTTTCAAGCCGACTTCCGCCCCGTCGATGTATTTGACGCCGGCCAGGCCGGTTACGACGCGGTGTTTTCGCTCGAGCCCGGCGTCGGCGACGGCATGCCGCAGCGAACCTTCGCAAGACCCGTCGAAGTGCAGATCACCGGCTCAATCCTCGTCTACGAGATCAACGATCCGCAGGGCGGCAAGGGCGAGCCGGTCAAGTCACTGGCTTCGCAGTTTCCAGACCTCCGTCGCTTCATTCGCGAAGGCTATGTGCGTTACGCTTTCACCCGCTTCGGCGTACCCTATGTGGTTTCGATCCAGTGTCTGGACTCAAGCCCCCGCCCGCGGCGTCTGGCCTGCCGCGAGGCCTACCCGGTCGCCGAGAGATTTTTGAAGGCGCTGCACGTCGCGGGCGGTCTTCCCTCCCGCGCGCGGATGGACGCCGCCTCCGAGGTCGTCGAGCGGCCGCTCGCGGCTTCATCCGACTTCACCTATCGCGCGGCCGGCGACATCATTGCCCGCAGCGGATCCCGCAAGCAGGGCGGCCGCGCCGATTTCACCGCCTACTCGCAAATTCGATTTCCCCTGGAAGAGACTCCGGCTTTCATCCACTCACAATCATTCGGGAAGCGCAGGTTGGCCAGCGAGCTGGCCGGCGGACCCACCAGCTACCCCTGGCAGGATAATTTTTGCGAAGCGCGTAGTTTCAGCGTCGGACAATGTCCGAGCGGATTTGGCCATCAGGGTGAGGACATTCGCGCCGCGGCATGCCCACCGCAAAGCGACGGGCCTGATCGCTGCGACCCGAAACAGAAGGGGGTCGTTGCCGTCCGCGATGCCGTCGTGATCCGCTCGCCGAAACAACAGGCGGCGACGCTGCAGGTCAACACCCGCACCGAGCATATCCGTTTCCGCTATATGCATATGAATCCGTTCGCGTTGGATGCCGACCGGATTCTGAACGGCCGTGAGGTCGCGGAAGGCGAGAAAATCGGCGTCGTCTCGAACTATCTCGATCGTCCCAACGGCACCACCCGCCATCTGCATTTCGACGTCCAGGTGTTCACGCGCGACGGATGGCTGTGGGTCAATCCCTATGTGACGCTGATTTCGGCCTATGAGCGTCTGATCCGCGGGCGCGGGCGCGAGATCGGGCCTCCGGCGATGCCCTCCTCGGCCGACGTTGCGCACGCGATGCCGCAGGATGCGATCCGTCCGGGCATCGGGGAAGGCGGAGAAAATTGATTTTCGCCGGGCTACTGCCGCAACCAGGCACGCCCGGCGCTGTTTCTTAGGAACGGACCCCAGTGTGTCCCCAGGTCTCATCCCAATCCTGGCCTGCGGCATCGACGACGCGGCCGTCGGCCTCGAAGAATTTGTTGGGGACCTGAAAGATCGCGAGCATCAGTCCGCCTTCCGGACACCACGCGACGTGACGGCTGCCCGGCTCGCGCCAGACGAATTCGCCGGCCTGCGCCTCGATGCCCTTCGCCGGGCCTTCCTTGTCGACCAGATGCCCTTCGAGAACATAGGTCTGCTCGATATTGACGTGCTCGTGGTCGGGCAACACCGCTCCCGGCGCGAACCGCATCAGCGCCGTCATCAGGCCTGTCGCGCGATCGAACAGCAGCGTCTTGGCCTCGCAGCCGGGAAAGCGCGTCTTCTGCCACTCCATAGTCTCCGGACGGACGAGGTGAGAATGCGTGTCGGCGGTTTGCGGACCTTTCGGCGTCACGGCGTCCATGGCGATGCTCCTCCCCTGGATCGCGACGATGATAGCAGCTTTGCCCGCGCCCGTCTCCCGGGCCAACAAGTGGGTAGTGGGCTCTTTTGAAAAGACGCTGCGGACCACCCCGGCCATGGCCGCCAACGTGGCCAAGCGGCTTTGGGAGGTTGGTGATATTGTGGACGTTTTGGAAGCGTGGGAAGCCCATAACTAGTGAGGCAATCTGATGGCTAGTAAAGGTCAAATGACGGGAATGCTTGGCGTCTATCTTGCAGCCGCGCAGCTTGTGAGAAGCGGTTTTATTGTATCGCCTACATCTAGAAGCGCCGTAGGCGCGGATTTGCTTGTTACGGATCAGGATTGCAAGAAAGCTTGGTCAGTCCAAGTGAAGACCAACTCAAACATGCAAAATTGGTGGCACATGGGCGCCACTTCGAAGCCATTGACCTCTGCGAGCCATGTATATGTTTTCATCAATGTGCCGAAAAATCCACAAAGACCGCCTCAGTTCTATGTCGTCCCAAGCCGACAGGTAGCCCCTCTCCGAAAGACGCGGACTCGTGGATGCGTCTATGACCGTGATGAAAGTCATAGAGACAAGTGGGAGAAAGTGTTTGGCAACGCCAAGGGGGCAAACTCATCGAAAGCTAATTAAGGCAGGGCAAAGGAGCCGACTACCAACAAGCCGGCAATGGCTCTGCCGCCGGCCTGCCCGCGCGGCTAGAATACGCCGATGAAACAGCCTGATTCCCTTCCCCGGCCGACGCGCCGCGCGCTGTTGCGGTATGGCGCGGGTTTTGGCTTCCTGCTTGCGCATCCCCTTGCCGCGCTGGCCGCGGCCCCGCCCGGCTTCGATCAGTGGCGGGACAAATTTCGCGCGCGGGCGCTGGCGAAAGGAATTTCGCAAGCGACCTGGGCCCGCGTGATGGACCGCATCGAGCCGGACATGTCGGTGTTCCAGCAGATGCAGGACCAGCCGGAGTTCCACGAAGAGCTCTGGCAATACATCAATCGCCGGGTTTCGGACTGGCGCATTATCGCCGGCAAAGAAGCGCTGAAAAAGAACGAGGCGCTGTTTGCGCGCATCGAACGGGATTACGGTGTGGAGCGCGGCACGCTGCTGGCGCTGTGGGGCGTCGAATCCGCTTATGGAGATCCCCAGGTGCAGCAGAACCATATGCGGCCCGTATTTCCATCGCTGGCCGCGCTTGCCTGGAACGCGCCGCGCCGGCGCGCCTATTGGGAGGGCGAGCTGATCAATGCGCTGCGCATCGTCGATCGCGGCTGGAGTAGCCCTGAGCAAATGCGGGGATCGTGGGCCGGCGCCATGGGACACACTCAGTGGATGCCGGAGGTGTGGCTCAATGTCGGCATCGACTACGATCACGACGGCCGGGTGTCGCCGTTCGGCAAGCCGGACGACGCGCTTGGTTCCACCGCGCGCTTCCTGGTCGAGCGCGGCAAATTTCACCGCGGCGAACATTGGGGATATGAAGTCCGCGCCGGCGCCTCCGCGCGCGGCAACCGCACCTACGCCGCATGGGCGAGCGCCGGCCTCACGCGCGCCGACGGCGAAGCTTTCCCGCAACCCCACGCGTCGGCACAGCTATGGACGCCGGTCCCGGGCGGACCGAGTTTTCTGTTGGGACCGAATTTCTATGCGGTGCGCAGTTACAATCCTTCGATGAACTATGCGCTCGCGATCTGCCATCTCGGCGATCGCATTCTCGGCGCGCCGCCCTTTATCCAGCCGTTTCCCGGCTCCGAGCGCGCGCTGACGCTTGCCGAGGTGCAGGAGATGCAGGTGCGGTTAACCAAAGCCGGCTTCGACACCGGCGGCACCGACGGGCGCGTCGGCAACGACACCATGCGGGCGGTGCGGGATTATCAAACCAAGATGGGGCTGTTGCCGGCGGATGGTTACGGCGGGCTGAAGGTACTGGCGCGGCTGCGGCAGAGGCCATAACGACTAGCTGGGTCGCTTAACTAACCGTTCGATGAATTGCTCGACGTCATTTTGGTCGTAGCCGAGCAACGACCCTTTGACCCTTTCCAGATCCGGCCGCCAGCCCGGTCCCATCGAATGATAAACATCCTGAATCATTCGCATCGCGGGAATCCGCCAAGCCTGGTCCGTGGTCGCATACAATACGCTTCGCGCGCCAAATTCTTCACCATCGCGAGAAATCCCTTTCTCTACGCGAATGTCCTTGACGAAAAGGCCTTCTGCGACATGCTGATCGAACTGACGCTCAGGAAACGTTTCTCGCTCGATCCCCAGCTCTTCGTAAAATGCGCAAAGGTGTTTCCTTCCCACTAACATGAGCTCAAGCTCGCGGCCTTCATGGGGTCCTAGAAACGACGGCCGAACATACTTTTCTTTTGCTCCCGCCATAAGAAATCCTATCTGTTCACTGCCGGTCCCCGGTCCGGCACTGCCACATCAAGCACACACTATTGAACGCGTTCGGTACACTGCCGGCGACTATTCCGTTTCGACGTCTTCCAGACGGACCCCGCGCCCTGCTTTCAGGCTATCGCGCGCCTGCTCGATCCGGCGCAAGAATCGCGGATCGTTTTCGAGCCGATATTCAAACCAATCCTCTTCCGACTCGAATCCGATCAGAATCCCGGCCGGCCTTCCGTGACGAGTGATAATGATCTCCTGCGTCTCCGCCTCCCGAAGATATCGAGACAGATCATCCTTGATCTCCGAGAGCGGCACCTCTTTCACTCCGGACTTCCGAACTGCGCGAGCCATGACAAAGCCTCCGATTTGGTCAAGATCGCCAAAACCTCGGCGGTCGTTTCGGTTACGTCGTAGAATATTCGCACCTCGCCGACGCGAAGCCGATATTGCGGCCGGCGCAGGCCGCGCAATCGTTTGATGCGGCTTCGGCTCACCTTTTTCGGCTCGTGCCTCAAATGCGCGTCCAGGGCGGCCCGGACCTCAGCCCGAACGTTCGCCCTCAGCCTCTTAAGGTCTTCGACGGCCTCGGGGGCTAAAACTATCGCAAACGGCATTTTGGCTATATTATAGCCAGAATAGTTCCGCGTCAAATTCAGCTACTGCTGCGGCATATTACCTGATCACCGCCGGTCCCTGATCCGGCACGGCGACGTCGAGCACGCGCAATTGCACGCGCTCGGTGCCTTGCCAACGATCGACCGCGAGCGATCCCGCTACGTGCAGCACCTGTCCGCGATTTGCAACGAGCGCATTGCCGAGTTTTTGTCCGACCGATCGAAACGCCATTCCGTTGATGATCGCGCCGTCGCCGGATTTGAACCGGACGCGCAGATGCGCCTGCCCCACTTCGTCGGCAAAGATGAGCTGGTGGGACGGCAGCGCGATCACTGCTTCCGGATTTCCGGCGCCAAACGGCCCGGCACGGTTGAGCGCGGCGACGAATTCCGGCGTGACGGCGCGCGCGCTGACCGCGCCGTCGATGAAGAGTTCGTTGACATGGCGCGAAGCTGCCACGTCGTGCGCCAGCGCGCTTTCCATGTAGGCGCGGAATTCGGCGAGTTTTTCCTTGCGCAAGGTCACGCCGGCCGCCATCGCGTGGCCACCGCCCTTCAGCAGGAGACCGTCATGGACGGCCTGCCGCACCGCCTTGCCGAGATCGACGCCGCCGATCGAACGGCCCGAGCCGGTACCGATGCCGCCGGGCTCGAGCGCAATGGCAAAGGCAGGCCGGGCGAATTTTTCCTTCAGCCGCGACGCGACAAGACCGACGACGCCGGGATGCCAGCCCTCCGACGCGGTGACGATGACGGAGCCCTTGTCTTCAAACCCGAGCGAGGCGAGTGCTTCGGCTTCGGCCTGCGCTTCCGCCATCTGCTCGATGACACGGCGCTCGCTGTTGAGCCGGTCGAGCTCGGCCGCGATTCGCGCGGCTTCCGAGACGTCGCCCTCCAAAAGCAGCCGCACGCCAAGGTCGGCGCGTCCAATACGTCCGCCCGCGTTGATGCGCGGCCCGAGCATGAAGCCGAGGTGCCAAGCTTCCGGCGGGCCGTTCAGCCGCGACACGTCCATCAGCGCGGTGTGACCGACATGATCGCGGCGGCGCATCGCGATCAGGCCCTTGGCCACGAAGGCCCGGTTGAGCCCGATCAGGGGTGCCACGTCGGCGACGGTGCCGAGCGCGACGTGATGCAGCATGCCCAACAAATCGGGCTCGGGCATTTCGCTGGTCCAAAATCCCCGCGCCCGGAGCTCGCGATTGACCGCAACCAGCGTGACCAGCACGAGACCGACAGCGGCGAGATGGCCGAGGCCTGAGAGATCATCCGGCCGGTTCGGATTGACCAGCGCCTCGACCTCCGGCAGGTCATCGCCGCATTGGTGATGGTCGATCACCACGACCGACATCGAAAGCCGCCGCGCCTCGGCCAGGGGCTCAAGGCTGGTGGTGCCGCAATCAACGGTGACGAGCAGCGTGGCGCCCTTGGCCGCAAGCATGCGCACCGCCTCGATATTGGGGCCATAGCCTTCGAAGATGCGGTCGGGAATATGGATCAGCGGATCAAGCCCGCAATGGCGCAGATGCCAGG
>Ga0070733_10000556_pt1 | contig 29912 bp, 21 predicted proteins | sample Coa_R1_9_FD_66450 | JGI IMG/M metagenome (GOLD analysis project Ga0070733, IMG submission 66450) | Surface soil microbial communities from Centralia Pennsylvania, which are recovering from an underground coalmine fire - Coalmine... | ecosystem: Environmental > Terrestrial > Soil > Unclassified ...
CTTTTTTGATTGCGCGAAAATAACAGACTTTTTCATTTAAAATCAGTTAAGTTTTCCACATTATCTCTCTCGGATAAATTATGAATTATCGATCATGTAAATATGTCGGAGACTGTCATTCCCGACATTCTGTCCGCTATTTTTTATTTTTTGACAATGACACACTTTATCGAATTGTTAAAATATACATATTCGAATGAGTAGCTGTCGTGTCACAATAATCACTCCGGTCCTGTCTTTTTCCTGTGCCACCAATTCGCCAGCGTAGAGCCGGTAATATTCATCGTGGGTCCGAATACAGCCGGAGCCAGGCCAACCGTCGCCAGTTTCCCCAGGGTTAAAGCGAGACCGGACGCAAGACCACTGTTTTGCATCCCGACTTCAAGAGAAACGGTCCGGCAGTCTTTTTCACTCAGTTTAAATAAACGGGCGGACCAGTACCCCAGAGTATAACCGGTTACATTCTGAATAAAAGTGACAAGGATTAACTTTAATCCAACCTGGAGAAGGCTTTCTCTTCCCGTAGCAGTAATGACTACAATGATCAGCGCAATGCCCGCCATGGAAATGACCGGCATCGCTTTATCAATGAATGAAAAACGGCCGCGAACAAAGTAATGAAATATAAGACCTGCCATAATAGGCAGTATCACAATTTTCACAATATCCCATACCATAGGCCAGAATTGTATTTCTATAAATTCACCACCCAGTAAGCGCATAAGCATCGGCGTTAAAAAGGGAGCGAGCAGCGTGGATACGGCCGTTACGGAAACCGATAGTGCCAGGTTCGCACGGGCAAGAAAAGACATGACATTGGATGCAAGACCGCTGGGACAGCAACCAACCAGAATGATACCTGCCGCAATTTCTTTTGGAAATTTGAAAATGGTGGCGAGGGTAAAACCAAGCACAGGCATGATCGTATAGTGGCAAAGAATACCAATTAAAATGCCTCTTGGTTTTTTTAGTACGGTCAGAAATTCTTTGATACTTAATTCAGTACCCATCCCAAACATGATGATTTGCAAAAGAGGAAGGATTAAACTGGATAATTTCAAATTTCCAATCCGAAGAAAATATCCGGGATAATATAAGGCCAGGCTCACGGCTGCAAAAATCACCAATGTGTAAGAAAATCCTTTTAATACAAACGCGCGCCGGAATGCGAACGACATGGAAAGAAAAAAACCGGTCAGCAACCATCCGCTAAGTGATAAATTTCCTGTAACTGTCAGATAAATATAACCGGTTAAAAAAAGAAGGGCCGCTAAATAAAAGTAATTGGATTTCATTTTACTGATCGAAGTCTCTGACATGTGGTGTTTTATTTTTTCTTTTCGTTAAGGCAGCGCGAAGGCAATATAGGAATCTCCGGATTCTAATCCTCTTCCTCCGCCCGCCGCCAGCGCCACAAATTGTTTTCCATTTACAGAATAGGTAATAGGCGTTGCAAAACCGGCTGCGGGAAGTTTGAATTCCCACTTAACCTTCCCTGTATTTTTATCAATAGCTCGGATTTTTTCATCTCTTGTCGCGGCAATAAATACCAGGCCGCCGTCTGTTACGATCGGGCCGCCATAATTTTCTGTACCCGTGGGTGGAATACCCTTTTTTATCAGTTCGGGATATTCACCTATTGGAATCTGCCACAGGTAATCACCTGTTTTTAAATCAATGGCGCTGAGTGTTCCCCAGGGAGGTTTAACGGCAGGATATCCACTCTGATCATATACTTTTTCCCAGACCTTCGCATGGTACTCGGGCTGATATGGGAATTCGCTTTTTTTCTGCTCGGATATATAGATTGTATTTGTAGATCGATTAGTCGTCAGATACTGAACGATGGCTTTTCTTTCAGATGGCGAAAGCTGGCTGAATGAAGGCATTCTTCTGCGGCCATCCTGAATGATTTGGTTAATTTCCATTTCATTCATATGCAAACCGATTTGAGCCAGGTTTGGAATGTCAGGAGTATTTCCTTTTTTCTCTTTCCCGTGACAGGAAGAACAATAACGGACATATAAGCCCTGACCCGCGGAAGAAAGCTCTTTTTGCTGGGTGAGTCTGGACTCCATCTGAACCTTCCATAGGGCATTGTTCGCATTCTGATAGAGAACTCCGTCCGAATCAATGGCATTACCACCCCATTCCGCTCCACCACTATAGCCATATAACAAAGTGGTTTTTTCTGCTGGCGGAAGAAACTTATTCGAATGAAAAGAAGAGTCAAATATTTTTTTAATGAAATCATGAGATCGTGTCGATATGTCGGTAATGTCTTCTTCATTAAAAACCTGGTTTGAAAAAGGGGCGGGTTTAAGCGGGAATCGCTGAACAGGCCACGGATGTTCTCCGGGTAATCCGTTCGTGGGAACCGTTTTTTCGTCAACAGGAAAAAGTGAAACTCCTGAATCCCTATCAAGAATATAGATCACACCGTCTTTAGTAGCCTGCACGACAATATCCTGTTTCTTTCCCTTATAAATAATAGTCGCAAGATTGGGGGGACATGGAATATCCCGGTCCCAGAGATCATGATGTATCGTCTGATAATACCATTTCAGTTTTCCCGACGAGGCGTCCAGTGCCAGAATGCAGTCTGAAAACAGATTACTGCCCTTACGCGCTCCGCCATAAAAATCTGCAGCCGGTGAACCCGTTCCCAGATAAACGATCCCTCTTTTGTCATCGATCGTCAAACCGCTCCAGTTATTTGTGGCGCCGATTTTTTTATATGCATCTTTTGGCCATGTTTCATAACCAAATTCGCCCGGGTGAGGAATGGTGTGAAATATCCACTTCAGATGCCCGGATAATACATCAAATCCGCGGACATAACCAGGTGCTGCATCGCCTCCCTCTGAAACAGCAGAACCTATGATAATTATATTTTTATAAATAATACCAGGCGATGTCGCAGCAACATACAACTGGTTTACATCATATTGATCACCAAGACCTGTATGCAGGTCCGTTTTTCCATTTTCACCAAATCCGCTAACCGGCAAACCGGTCGTGGCCTGAATGGCGTACATATACGAGCCGGCGGTAAAAAAAATTCGTTTATCCTGACCTTCTTCCCAATATACTACTCCTCTGCAGGTCGTTATTTTCGGACTCGTATTTTTGAACGGATCAAATTCCCAGATTCTTTTTCCCGTTGCCGCATTCAAAGCAAAAAGTTTTAACTGCGGGCTGACAGCATATAGTACACCATGTACCACAATCGGCTGACATTCCATTTCGGAATGAATTTGTTTATTGGTAATGCTCGATTCTGAATGGTAAGTCCACGCGACCTGCAATTCATTTACATTTTTCAGGTTGATCTGATCCAGTGGTGAATGACGGTTACCTGCTTTGTTCCCGCCATAGAGCGGCCAGTCTTCATTCAAAAGATGATTATCTTTTTGATCCTTTTCATTAAACGATTTGCACGTGGTCATGAGAATGATCCATAGGAGCAAAACAATTTTAACTGGGAAGAATCTGCGTTTTAGGGGTTTCATAAGGAGTCTTTTTTGCAGCTATAGAATTGGTATGAAATCTTCCACGTAACTGTTTCACCATGTCTTATATTCAGGTCCATATAAGGCTCAGGACAAAGAATCGTTGAACAGGCCCAGAAAACCAGTTTGGAAACAGGCCTGTTTGCCGTAATATGAATTCCTGCACCTGTTTTATGATTTTCAATCCGGATATCATAATCTTTTGACGTCTGACCATATCCTTCAAGGATTGTATAAGCCTGTTCGTTTTTCAGAAATGAACGGTTCACAACAATCCGGTTGCCCGCAATGGAAATCTTTTCTCCCAGTCCCTGGCCCTCTTTTTTTTCTGTCAGCTGAAATGGGAAAATGATTTCAAAGGCTGGTCCTGTCGGCTGTCCATCGATCAGAAAAAAATTGTGGTCATAAACCTGGGTCTTCATGATATGTTTACCCGTATTTTTTAAATGGTGAATCAATATCATCCGGGCTTTACCTTTCGGTAATATTTCTGTCTTTTCATATTTGTAAGAATAGTTGCTGTCATGCAGTTCGTGGATAAATTGAATCCGGTTAGGTGTTGTACTTATTTTCCATCGCCCATGATTTATCATTTTATACAACCGGTAAGGTGAATAATTGCTGTCCTGCTTTTGTAAAACACCAACACCGATGACTACAAACTGGCCGCCGGAAGACAATTCTTCATAACCTAAGGGTGCAAATGCCTCCACGGGTCCCATCACCGCGTCATGAAGTAATGGATCATATTGTTCAAACCATTGTCCCGAAAAATTGTGTCCGTCGTATATGATCTCAGCGTTTATGCCCGACCAGTCGAAACGTGTACCACGGTAATAGCCCGTCACTGAATCCGGCAGATAAAGAACCGCGCTGACAATACCATTCGTAATCTGCGCTTTCGGAAACTGGGAAAATGCATTTTTAAATACCGTAGAAAATAAACAGCTTATGAGAAGAATGGCTTTATTCATCAGGGTCTGATAATTGTTCCGTCTCTTTTTCTGATTGTCCAACGACCTGCATGATTGTTGATCGGGTACCTGGCTGCTATTTTTTCGTCGATATCAACTCCAAGTCCCGGCGTCTCATTCAAATGGAAATACCCTTTTTTCAATTCGGGTGTGCCGGGAAAAACCTCTTTTAGTTTATCAGAGAATTCGACAGATTCCTGAATACCAAAATTCCAGATGGTCAGATCCACGTGACACTGTGCCGCGTGTCCCACAGGTGAAACATCTCCCGGCCCGTGCCAGGCCGATTTAACATTGAAGAATTCTCCGAGCCTTGCAATTTTCATTGCGGGTGTAATACCACCGACCTGCGATAGATGGCAACGTATATAATCAAAGGAGTGACTGGCCATGGCTTCGACAAATTCGTTTGGATTATTGAAGAGTTCGCCCATGGCAAAAGGAACGGTCGTGCTCATCCGGAGTTGTTTAAACCAGTCCATATTTTCCGGCGACACGGGGTCTTCAATAAAATAGGGGTTATATTCTTCGAGCCTGCGGCACATATTAATCATGTTCATCGGCTGCACTCTCTCGTGGGTATCATGAAGGAGTTCCACATTTTCGCCACATTGTTTTCTCACTTCCTTAAATAATTTCGGAACGGCGAGTACGTATACATTTTCATCCATGAAATCATCCGTCGCGCCGCCAAAGCCGGCGTCTTTGAAATCAGGCTTTTGTGCGAGGTATAAAGAACCATAACCGCCTTGCTGAATCCGAACATGCCGGAAGCCCTGATCCATGTACCGCTGAACATTTACGGCAACTTCTTCTGGTGATTTTCCGTCTGCATGTGCGTAACAATCAACCGCAAACCTGGATTTGCCTCCGAGTAGTTGATAAACCGGCATATTAGCTCTTTTACCCTTAATATCCCAGAGTGCCTGATCCAGTCCGCTCAGCGCATTGTTTAATACCGGACCGTTTCTCCAGTAAGAACTTACAAAAAAAGACTGCCACATGTCTTCGATATTATCGACATCCCTGCCCACACAGAAATCTGGCATATAGTTATTAATAGCGCTTACAACTGCTTCGGCGCGTTGGGTAAAAGTGGCACAGCCGAGTCCATAGAGTCCGGGTTCTGTGGTTTCCACTTTTACAATAACAAGGTTGGCACCCTGAGGCGCTGTTCCAATCGCTTTTACGTTTCTGATTTTAATGGATGGCAAACTGCCACCCGAATGATGTTTTCTTTCGTCGCCCGAGGCAAAGGCGGATGTTGTACCGCCAAAGACACCTAAAAAACCGGAGGCTGTGCCGATTCCGACTGCCTTTAACAAAGAACGACGATCGTAGACGGTGAATTTTTTTTTGTTGTGCATTACGATGTTTTGATGTGTGCAATAAACACTCGGCCGGTTAACCAGCCCTTTAATAATCAATTAATTTTTAATTTTTATTCAGTAAATATGAATTAATGACGGAGTTAATCAATTATTAGTGCGGAGATTAATCGATGAAAACTATTTTGTACTCCTTTAAATTTTTAAAGTCTCAGGGCTGAAGAATTTAATCTTTTGGTTTAAGATGAGTGGCGGTCCAATGATATATGACACTGCTCCACGGGGAATGTTTCTACATTCCCCTTTTGTATGTTGAGAAACGGAACGCGCATATGAAGTCATGATAAATCTTGAAAACTCCGGAAAAAAAGAATAATTAATTTATTAATTAATCAATTATTAGCAGTTCCGTTAATGCCTTCCCGCGTTATTTGTGCTTTACTCACCAAAACCACTGCTTGATATGAAAAAACTTCCCTTATTGATCTTACTGGTATTTGGCCTTTATGTTCACGGTTTTGCCCAAAGCCGGTTAATAAAAGGTAAGGTTACCGATGACCATGGTAAACCCCTGGCAGGCGCAAGTATCAATATTAAAAACACCACAACATCCGCGTTAACAGATTCATCCGGGAATTTCGAGATTGCCGCTTCCGGCAAAGCAAAAGAAGAACTGGTAGTAACTTTTGTCGGTTACTTAAATTCGGAACTTGCGATCGGGAAGGGCAGTTATTTCGAAGTCCAGTTAAAACAGAATGCCCAGGCTTTAAATGATGTAATCGTCGTGGGTTATGGAACCCAAAGAAAAAGGGATGTTACCGGTGCGATCAGCACGGTAAGGCCCGACGAAAATGCGCATAGGCCGCTGGTGAAAGTAGAACAGGCTCTCCAGGGTACTGCACCCGGCGTAGCCGTACAGAGTTCGAACGGAATGCCGGGGAATCCCCTGAGCGTTCGCATCCGGGGTACCAATTCAATTACAGGATCGAATGAACCATTATATGTAATAGATGGATATATCGGAGGAACGATCGGCAGTATCAATCCCGCCGACATTGAAAGCCTGGAAATTTTAAAAGATGCTTCTGCCAGCGCCATTTATGGATCAAGAGCATCCAATGGTGTTGTTATTATTACTACGAAGGCCGGTCATGACGGCGTTGCAAGGATCAATGTGGGTGCCTGGTTTTCGAAACAGGAAATCGCCAAGGACCTGGATTTAATGGATGCTTACGATTTTGCCAACACCGTAAATATTCAAAATGCAGCGGTGAGCCTGCCTCCCGGTTTTACTCAGGCACAGCTGGACGGATTTAAGACCAATCCGGGTACGGACTGGCAAAAAGCGCTGCAGGTAAAACCCCTGGTTCAGAATTATGATGCCTCCGTATCCGGAGGATCCTCCCATATGAATTATTTTGTTTCCTTTAATTATCTCGATCAACCGGGTCTGATCCTGAATCAATATTATAAAAGGGGAAGTTTAAGAGCCAACCTGGATTTTAAGATCAATGATAAACTGGATCTGAAATTTTATATGCTCACCGCTGTTCCCTCAAGCCGTAACACCGCTTATGCGGGTGATACCGGAGATCCTTTTGCATCAGCCGCTTTCTGGGATCCAACCAAACCGGTTGTGGACCCAACTACCGGGAAACTGACCCTGACATCACAATATGGTACGCTCAATGTGAGTCCTGTGGCGCAGGCTTCTTATCAAAAAGTGGACGCTAACTCAGTCGATGCCATTGGTACAGGCGTTTTGACATATCATATTTTGAAAAACCTCACATTTACTTCCTCCAACTCTTATGAGTCACAATGGGGCTGGACTCGTTCGCTTTTTGGATTGAATACCAGCCAGACTGTTATCAATGGAATGTCTTCCGGATATGCAAACGGAAATACAACCTGGTACAGTGCTTTCCAGACCAGTAATTTCCTGACTTACAATTTGCTGACCGGCGATCATGCCCTGACGCTGACCGGCCTCTATGAATATCAGCTGGGAACAAACCAGAATATCAATGCCACCGCTTCCAATCTCTCTACCTACGCACTGGGATATTATGATCTCGGGGTGGGTCAGACGCAGCAAACGACTTCCGGTTATTCATCCAGCGAACTGCAATCATTTATGGGCAGGGTCAATTATTCTTTCAAAGACAAATACTTACTCACAGCCAGTATACGTGATGACGGTTCATCCCGCCTGACAAAAAAATATAGTACGTTCCCCTCCGTGGCAGTGGGCTGGAATATCTCAAAAGAAAATTTCATGGAGAATTCAAGAGTTTTCTCTTCCCTGAAAATCCGCGGCAGTTATGGAGAAACGGGTAATCAGGGGATACCGCCCTATTCTTCCGTCCCGGTCATTAACACCAGCAATGTGGGATATTATTTTGACGGAACATCCCTGTCGGTCAGTACACCCTTAGGACCACCCGTTGCGAACAACCTGGTCTGGGAAACCACGTTGCAGAGTGACATCGGTATCGATGCGTCTTTTTTAAATAACAGGTTGAACTTTTCGATAGACGCATACAATAAAAAAATATCCAATCTTTTATTCAGTTACCAAACACCTGCTTACCTGGGGGGCGGAAGCTACCAGCGAAATATCGGGAGTATACAAAACCGTGGTATAGAAATAGGGTTGTCAGGAACACCACTGAATCCAAGAGGGGAATTAAAATGGACAACCTGGTTCGAGGTTTCATTTAACGATAATAAGGTACTTGACCTGAACGGACTGAATAATGTGATCGTGAGCGGCATCGGTCAGCCACAACAGAATATTTCCATTCTGAAAGTCGGAGATCCGCTGGGTGAATTTACCGGCTATCAGTTCCTGGGAACCTGGAAAACGTCTGAAGCCACACAGGCTGCCAAATATGGTAATAAACCAGGTGATGCGAAATACACGGATGTGAACGGCGACGGCACGATTAACCAGGATGATTATCTCCCGATCGGAAACGGCATTCCGAAAATGACCTGGGGTTTTATCAATGATTTCAATTATAAAAATTTTACGCTGAGTTTCATGTTTGCCGGACAAACCGGGGCGCAGATATTTTCTCAGACGATTGCCTATACATGGGGCCAGGCACCGGGAACACGTAATGCAACACTACAGGAAGCAACGCAGATGTGGACACCTGAAAATCAAACAAATGTTCCTGCTTTCAGTACAACCGGTAGCTGGCCCACCAACAGCAGCCGTTTTGTATACAACGCAGATTTTGTAAAACTCAAAAATCTTTCGCTGACTTACAGCCTGCCACAAAGTTTAATCGGTGGTGCAAAAATCCGCAGCATAGATGTATATGTCAGCGGCCAGAATTTAATTACGTGGACGAAGTACCCAGGATATGATCCGGAATTGACCAACGCACAATCTGCGATGACCCAGGGTGTGGAAATGGGTGTGATACCCAATCCGCGATCATACACACTCGGATTCAGAATAGGTTTTTAGTATGAAAATTTTTGAGAAATGTCCATTTATTATAATAAATAAAAATAAAATGAAAATAAAAATCTTGATACCGTTTACATTCCTGGCCATAGTGGTCTTCCTGGGATGTTCGAAACTAAACGAGGACCCGAAAGCAACGCTGACACCGGGAAATTATTTCCAGACGCAATCTGATCTGGACGCCGCGGTAACTGCTATTTTTCAGGGAATGGTGGTAGATGGTGGTTACGCTTTCGATTTCCATCTCTATTCATTTTTTGGATCCGATGATCTCACGGCCGATCCGAATCTGGGCAAGGCTGACCAGCGCAGTTTTGACCAACTCAACGGGAGCGCCGGTAATAATTCGATTGCGCATAGCCAGTGGGGAACACCCTGGGGTGCAATTTATCAATGCAACAACGTCATCGCAAATTATCAGCGCGTGGATGCTGACGCGGCCGGGAAAAACGGCGCCGCGGGTCAGGCCTATTTTGTAAGAGCCTGGAGTTATTATATGCTGGTAAGAACCTTCGGACCCGTGCCGGTCATTACCACCCAGGTAGGTCCGGATTACAGACCTCCAAGAGATGCCGTAGATACAGTGTATGCACAGATCGTGAGTGATTTACAAACTGCCATCGGTCTTCTTCCGACCACTTTCCCCGGACAACCCGGAAAAGCCACACAGAATGCTGCCCGGGCTCTCCTGGCTGATGTATATATGACGATGGCAACCTGGCCGCTGAACCAGGTAAGCAACTATGCGTTGTCGGCAGCTGAAGCAGATTCTGTTATTCAGTCCGGTCAATATTCTTTGATGGCAGACTACGCAGATGTTTTTAAAACAAACAATAACTCAGAATCTATTTTTGGTTTGGAATTTAATGTCAGCGGTGGAAATCCGGACCGCTTTTACGGTGACTGCTCCATGCCCTGGGAAGAATATGGGCTGGATGGAAATTTCGGATGGGAAGAATTTTATCCTGAAATAAATTTCTATAAAGCGGCCCCGGTTTGCAAAAGAACAGATGAAACTTTTTATACAACACTGAAACTGCTGCAAGCGGATAAAACCTTTCTCCTGGTTCCCTATTACTCACCGCAAACCAGGAACCAGCACCCATTTTACCGGAAGTTCAGGAACTCAATTAATAATACAGGCTGTCTGGAAACTGATTCCACCCTCATATCCATGAATCCAAGCACGAATAAAACAAATGATGTGATCAGGTATCCGGCGGTATTACTGGATTATGCCGAATCATCCGACATGGCGGCCGGTGGGCCAACCGCCCAATCATATGCTGCGATCAATCTCGTCAGAGCGCGCGCCGGAGAACAGCCGCTGACGCCTGGCCTCACAGCGACCGCCTTCAGGGATTCTGTGGTATACGAGCGTGCCTACGAGTTGTCAGCAGAGTGGGGAGCCAGATGGTATGACATCGTCCGTCTTCAGCTGTTGCCGGCGATCATCGCGGCGAGGAATCCGGTGGAAAATCCGATTAATCCGAATGTAAATATTCAGGACAGGTATTATGCGCCGATACCAATCAATGAAATGCTTAAGAATCCGCAATGGACACAGAATCCCGGATACTGATAATAGGGTTTGGCAGAAAAAGTTTAACCACGTTTAACGTGGTTAAACTTTTTTAATAAATCCTTTGGCATTTTATTTCTGATAAGCGGCAAATACATTTTACCGACTGAAATATGTATGAATGATCTATTTCCTGATTTACAGACGAATTTATTTTGTATTTTTTCTCACGGGAATTTTTTTTACAGTACGCGCTGATGTCTTTGTTTCATGCGACACAGCCGGTCCCGGAAATAAATTGCTTGAATATATTGATCCGACTATTGGCAATGTTGCCCAGTTGCTGGAGCCCACAAGACCCACGGCCTATCTGCCAAACCAGATCATCCGCGTCCATCCGATCCGCAAAGATTATCTGGATGATCAGATTTCCGGTTTTCCGTTAACGGTTGTTTCGCATAGGCTGGGCACGGCTTTTTGTATTAAACCGGCAATTAGTCCCGTCAGTTCCGAAAGCTGGAATGAGAAAATGCCCTACGATCAGGATCTGGAAATAACCAGGCCCTGGTATTATTCTACCTATTTGCTCAATGACGATATAACGGTAGAATTTTCCCCGTCAAAAAAAACAGGTATCTATCGCTTTTCTTTCCCTCCCGGGAAACGGAAATCCATTATGATCAATACCTGTAATGAAGGAGTGGCTTCATTGCAAATGATTTCCGGCAGCGAAATATCAGGAATGGAAACCTGGCATGGAGATGTGCGCATTTTTATGTACGGTGTTTTCAATGCTACCGGAGCAGCTGAACCAACTGCAAAAAACGGATTCAGGTCAGAAAAGCATATCACTGGGAGCTCGATAAAAATAAATATTGACTTTTCTTCCGAAGCAGACACTATAGAATTCCGGTACGCCATCAGTTTTATCAGCGCTGAACAGGCGAGGATCAATTACAAAAAAGAAATCAGTCAGCAGAGTTTTTCAGTGGTTGAAAATCGCGCTGAAAATACCTGGTCGGATCTGCTCTCACAGATTCAGGTTGAAGGAGGCACGCTGGCACAGAGAAGATCATTCTATACAGCCTTATACAGATGCCACGAAAGAATGGTTGACATTAGTGAAGATTCGTTTTATTATAGTGGCTATAATAGCAAAATCAATCAGGACGGAAGGGATTTTTATGTGGATGACTGGTCATGGGACACCTACCTGGCATTGCATCCGTTACGAATGATTTTGCACCCGGCGCAGGAAGAAGATATGCTTCAGTCATATGTGCGCATGTATGAACAAAGCAGATGGATGCCCTCATTTCCTGTACTTTTCGGCGATTACGCCTGCATGAACGGTTTTCATTCTACCATCGTGTTCCTCGACGCTTATCGGAAAGGACTGAGGCATTTTGATGTGGATACAGCCTACGCGGGCATGAGAAAAAATGCATTGTCGGCTACGCTGCTTCCCTGGCGTAACGGCGAAAAAACGGAGCTCGATGATTTTTATCAGACAAAAGGTTATTTCCCGGCGCTGCCACCGGGAAAAAAGGAAAATGTGGCGCTGGTGCATCCGTTTGAAAAAAGACAGGCAGTTGCTGTGACACTTGGCGCATCATACGATGACTGGGCCACAGGGCAAATGGCGATGGAACTCGGTAAAACAGAAGATTACAAATTGTTTCAGAAATGGAGCAGGAACTACATAAATCTCTGGAACAAAGACCTGATGTTTTTTATGCCAAAGGACGAGAATGGCAAATGGATTAATATCGATCCCACTTTTGACGGAGGTCCCGGAGGCAGGGATTATTATGACGAAAATAATGGCTGGACTTATTTATGGCAGGTACAGGAAGACATCCCGAACCTCATATCAATGATGGGTGGTAAAAAAGCTTTCGAAGAAAGACTGGACAAATTGTTTCGCCAGGACCTGGGACATTCGAAGTACGCGTTCTGGAATAAATTTCCGGATGCAACCGCACTGGTGGGTCAATACTCCATGGGAAACGAACCCAGTTTTCATATACCATATTTGTATAATTATACAAACGCTCCCTGGAAGACCCAGCAAAAAATTCGAATGCTCTTATCTGCCTGGTTCAAGGATAATATTTTTGGCATACCCGGAGATGAAGACGGCGGCGGTATGTCTGCCTTTGTTGTTTTTTCGGCGATGGGTTTTTATCCCGTAACACCAGGCCTCCCGGTTTACACAATCGGCAGCCCTGTATTCAGTAAGATTACGATTTCACTCGACAACGGAAGAAAATTTACCGTCATCGCCCTGCATTGCTCAGAAACCAATAAGTATATACAATCAGCCAGGATGAACGGAATGGAATTAAAAACACCCTGGTTTACACATCAGCAACTGGTAAATGGTGGAACGCTTGAACTTGAAATGGCACCCAGGCCAAATAAGACCTGGGGTATTGAACCGGATAATCCGGTAAAATAAAAATTGAATGACAGGTATGACGAAAAGACAAAGATTATTCGTTGTGTTCATTTTATTGTTCGTATACGCAACGGCACAGGAGAAATATAGCGGGGGTTCTTCCTTTCCGAGTTATAAGGGACTGATCATGGCCGGCTATCAGGGATGGTTCAATGCGCCCGCGGATGGTGCTGAAATGGGATGGAATCATTATGCAACAAATGGAATATTTGAACCTGGTCATTGCAAGGTGGATTTCTGGCCGGAGGTAAAGGAATATGAAAAAATATATGAGACGCCATTCAGAACAGCCGATGGGCGGCCGGCGTATATTTTCAGCTCCTATGATAAGCAGTCGGTCTTTCTGCACTTCAAATGGATGAAAGAGTACGGAGTGGATGGTGTTTTTGTCCAGCGTTCAGTTACTGCTTTGAAGAGCAGTGTTAATTTGCATCATGATGATCAGGTTCTGTTGAATGCCCTGGACGCGTCCCGTTATTATGGACGTGCCATTGCTGTCATGTATGATTTTTCAGGCATTAATGAAACAAATAATGACTGGCAGGTGATCATCAGCGATTGGAAACATCTCGTTGACAGTATGAAGATTGCTTCACGGGGCAGGGATCAGACTTATTTATATCATCATGACAAACCGCTGGTGGCACTCTGGGGTGTAGGGTTTCCGGACCGCACCAATAATTTGAAAACGATTGAAAAGATCATTGATTTTCTGAAAGACGACCCGGTATATGGAGGATGTTCGGTGATGTTGGGCGTTCCCACATACTGGCGGGATTTAGGAGCTGATACGGAAAAAGATCCTTACCTCCACAAACTGCTGCGGAAAGCAGATATCGTCAGGCCATGGTTCGTCGGAAGATTTAATGAAGTCAGTTATCCGGAATTTAAGAACCGCATGAAAGAAGACATACAGTGGTGCAGACAAAATAATCTGGATTATGTTCCGGTGGTATTTCCGGGATTCAGCTGGCACAATATGCATCCTGAAAGTAAAGCCGTAACGATTGCCAGAAATAAAGGACGTTTCTATTGGCAACAACTGGTGGGGGCGATCGAAGCGGGCGCAGACATGATTTATATTGCAATGTTTGATGAGATCGATGAGGGAACTGCCATTTTTAAAACAACCAATGAGCCACCGGTAGGAGCCAGTCATTTTGAAAATTTTGAACCGGATATTCCAAGCGATTATTATCTGTACCTGACGGGCATGGCGGGTAAAATGTTACGAAAAGAAATTCCGCTTGAAAAAAATGTTCCGCCTCCGCTCATTAAAAGGAATTAAGCGTGCAATGGGTAAGAACGATAACCGGTTTGTTTTTATTCAGTCTTTCGCTGGATGGATATTGTCAAACAACCGCTTGTCTGGTCAAAGCCGGATATTCTCCCGCAAACGATACTGTTATTTCAAACGCCAACCCATTGTTTTTTGAGAACAAAAGTTTCAATGCCAGTTCTTTCAGCTGGTTTATCAACGGATCTTTTGCGTCTTCGCAAAAGGATTTCACAATCACACCACCTTTGGGAGTCAGCGAGATCAAACTCGTGGCATCGGACGGAATTTGCAGTGATACCAGTTTTTCATATATAATATGGGACGGCTCCATCGATGCCGGGTACGGAAATTTTCAAAAGCAATATCATCCGGCTGGAATGGCAATGGAGCCATTTTGTATAGCGGCTGACAAAAGTGGCGGATACCTGCTGGCTGGCGATTTCTATCTGCCGGCGGCAAATAATTTTATATCCAAAACAACATGCTTGATGCAGATTGACGGCAAAGGTTGTGTTACCTGGGGAAAAGCAATGGTATCAGGTGAATTGGAAGTAATACAATCTGTTATCTCTACCAGCGATTCAGGTTGGCTGATCAGCGCGTTTCCTTATCAGTCCCAGCAAAACAATTATCCGAATTTTTTGATTGTATTCAGGCTGGATAAATCGGGAAACAAAGAGTGGTCGAATTCATATGCTTACGGATCGGTTGTAAATAATTATTATTCTTCGATATGCGAAACCGGTGATCATGGATTCGCTCTTGAAATCGGCTCATTCCCCGTCGCCGGAAACCCTTCGTTTATATCTATAATAAAAATTGACGGAGGCGGCCGGTTTCAATGGGCCCGGCAATACGGTGCTGAGCCGGATGCTTTTTATAATATCGGGGGCATCTTGGAGAAAAATCAATTTTTATTTCTGAGTGGCTCCATGTACGATGCAGCTCCGCCATACGACCTGATCAGGTCCTTTCTGCTGGAGGTAAATGAATCTACGGAACAAACAGCCTGGTCAGTGCAAAACGACCCTATTCTGTCTCCTGTGAGCTTTACGGATATACATCCCTACAAACAAGGTCTGCTCATCAATAGTTATTCAGCAGACCGGCTGAATCATTTACTGTTTTCTGATATGAACGGGCATATTCAGAACAGCTCGGTAATTGACAATCCCTATGGTTCTCTGAACGGAAAGGAAAATATAGTGGTGACGCCGGATAATGGAATTTATTTTCATCAGTCTTCCGGAAATCAGGCCTCCGGTTTTAAAGATATCATTATGCGGCTGGACAGCAGTCAGCAAATCCGCTGGCAGTATGATTTTTCGTCCGCGGATCTGAATTATACAGGTTGGTTTCAACTGTCCGAAGCACCGGATTTCGGATTATCCGGAATCGGAAGTGGCTTGTTGCCAAATGGATTGAATGCGATGTCATTTATCAAACTGGACTCCGCGGGTTCCGGCTGCCATTCGGACGCAACCCATTTGCAGCTGAATCCGGATCACGCGGTAACCCTGCCACTGTCCTGGAATACCGATATTGGATTTACTATGCAGGTGTCCGAACAACTTTTGAACCTCAATGATATTCCTTTTGAGTCTCTGTTATTCTGCCCTGTTTTCATGAGCGGTTGTGATTTGCTGAAATTGGAAGGTCCCGCTGTCGTTTGTCGGCCGGGAGATACTGTCTTATACAAGTTGCATCTCGATCCTGATTGTTCCGAAGCGGTCAGATGGACCATCAGCGGGCAATCCGTGAGCGTAGTAGACAGCAGCCAGTCCGGCAGGTCTCTTCGTTTTGAAAAACCGGGTGAATATCTGATAGAAGTGGAGAAGAGCGGTTGCAATGAGGTGAAAGATTCCTTGATCATATCAGTCGGTAATGATATTCCGAAAATTAATTTACCCGGCGACACGGTATTGTGTTTCGGATCAACAATGATTCTGGATGCAGGCGCCGGATATACAAAATATCTCTGGCAGGATAGTACGGAGAATGAAAGCATCGAAGTAAATGAGAAGGGTTTATTCTGGGTACAGCTTACAGGGAAAAATGGATGCATCAGCCGGGACACCGTCAATATTCGTTCTGTTGAACCATTGCCTGTTTCATTTTTACCTTCAGACACGGTCATATGTGCCGGTGAACCCTGGGATCTTCATCCATCCGTTCCTTTCATATCTTATTCCTGGAACACCGGCGATACAACCGGCTCCATACAAGTCGGCAGCGCAGGCCTGTACAGCCTAAAGGTTGTTGACAGCCATGGTTGTGAAGGTGCAGACTCCATCCTGGTGACGACAAAAAAATGCCCTTTCGGAATTTATTTCCCAAATGCCTTCACACCAAATAAAGATGGCCTGAACGATATTTTCAGGCCGGTGATCATTGGCAAACCGGCTGTTTACAAATTGAGTATTTATAATCGCTGGGGCCAGCTGATTTTTGAGACTACCGATCCGGGTCAGGGCTGGGACGGATTGATAAAAAGCGGAAAGCAGGAAAGTGGAACCTATATATGGACCTGCACTTATCAATTTAATACACAGGAAAAAGTGATAAAGAAAGGCTTTTTTTTATTGCTGCGATAATCACTGCGCTTCCCGGTGGCTGTCAAAATAATATCTTTTTTGGTAAAACTTCATTATATTTATAATAGAGCCTTATTCGTCTTTTCCCGGTTTGGAAAAACCGGTTTTACTACTCTGATATCCTTTACGATTGCCTTGGTTATGATGAATCTATGTCGAATATCTCGCGGACTTATTTGTATTTACCGTTGCCTATGAAATATATCTTTATTTTCATAGCGCTTGTTTTATTTTCCCAATTTGAAGGTCACGGCCAGTCCTATGGCCTCACATTCAATAGTCATGAGAATGTTCTTGAAAAAAGGACTTCCCTGGACATCTCCCCGGATGATTCAATTTGTTTTACAAAAAATTTCGATCTCGGTTTTGACATAAACTATCTTCCCAGCCATAAAACTTATTTTGGTTATATCCTTCGTATTATCAGTAATGGTGATCATAATATAGATTTGATTTACCACCAGAAGTCCCACACATTTAAAGTTATCAATGGTGAGATATTTTCAAATGTCAGTTTTCAAATTGACAGCCCGCGGTTGTACAGGGAGTGGAACCGGATAAATCTGAAATTCAATCTTGAAAATCAGACCATAGAATTCGAGGTGAATGGAAAACTGATCGGAACATGTAATACACCGCTGAATTTCCGCTGTTTTAAATTTTTATGGGGGGCCAATGACTACCAGAAATATAAGACAAGGGATATCCCGCCGATGCAATTGAAAGACATAAAAATCTATGAGAATGGCACTTTGAAATATTATTGGCCGCTCAACGAAGTGACAGGCGATACAGAATATGATGGCGTTAGTAAACAACTGGCCAGGGTAAAAAACCCTGCCTGGCTCAGACCCAAATATCAAAAATGGGAACTTCTGAATTCCTTCACCTTAAACGGATACGGCGGAGTGGCATTTGATCCCAGGACCGATAAAATTTTTGTAACGGGATCTGATTCCCTGGCTGTTTTCCCCGTCAGCGAAGAACATGGTATGGTTCAGTGGATTCCCAACACGAATGAAAATTTGAGACTCGGTCATCAGGCCATCTTTGATACCCTCAGTAACAAATTATACGATTTGTTTATTGACCAGAAAAAAGTAGTGGCTTATGATTTCAATAAACACCGGTGGGAGAATGATTTTGAATCAGGTAAAATAACTGAGTACTGGCATGCCAATAAATTCATTTCATCCTTTGATTCTGCGCTGTATATGATCGGAGGATATGGACAATTAAGGTACAAAAACCTGGTTCAGCGATATTCCTTTTCAAAGAAAAGCTGGGATACGATTTTGGCTAAAGGAGATTATTCTCCGCCCAGATACCTTTCAGCGCTTGGGAAGGATCCAAAAAATGATTACGTTTATATCATTGGCGGTTATGGCAGTCAGACCGGGGATCAGATGTTGGATCCGCGAAACTTTTATGACTTGTTCCGCTTTAATGTAAGAGATCGTTCATTTAAAAAATTATATACTCTCCCGTCAGCGAAAAGTCAGTTTACATTTGTAAACAGCCTCGTGATAGATCCAAAGACGAACAACTATTACGGAATGATTTTTCCCAATGACAGTTCCAGCTCAAATCTTCAACTGATAAAGGGTTCACTCACCGACTCATCTTTCCAGCTACTGGCGAATTCGATACCGTTTACATTTCATGATATCGAATCCTTTGCCGACCTGTATTATTCACCAATCAGTAATAAGCTGATTGCCGTCGTGTTAAATTATTCGAAAATCGACGACCCGGTTAAAAATACAAACGTGCGGATTTTCTCTCTGGATTATGTTCCGGAACCAAATGAAATTCCGGGAGAAAAGCCGGACATGGGCATGAGAAGAAATCTTTTTTTATTTAGCGGTCTGGCTGTCATCATCGCAATGGCGATTATTCTTTTTTTCAGAAGAAAGAAACTGCAACAGATATTAAATGCCGAAAGAAATTCCATTCCGGTTCACCAGCCTGAGCTGGTAGGCATATCCGGTATGCCGTTTTTTCAACGTCATGCAGACAGGGATATTCATTCCTCCATTTTCCTTTTCGGACAATTTCAGGTTTTTGATAAGGAAGGTCATGATATTACCGGACTTTTTACACCGTTGCTTAAAGAACTCTTTCTCATCATTTGCATAAATACGATCCGGCAGGGAAGGGGCATTTCTTCAGAAATGCTGAATGAAAAACTCTGGCATGATAAATCAGAGAAGGATGCAAAAAATAACCGGTCCGTCAATATTGCTAAATTGAAAATCATTCTGGAGAGAATCGGTAATTGTGTAATTAATAAAGATTCCGGATTTTGGCAGTTCCGGATCATGGATGATCAGATCAGCATAGATTTCAAAAAATATACGAACATCATACAACAGGTAAATGCGCGCACCGATTATATTCACCCGCTGGTTGACATTATCCGCAGGGGACCATTTTTAAATCAGACCGAATATGACTGGCTCGATAATATCAAGTCCGAAATTTCCAACTCAACGATTGACCTCTGCCTGAATTATATAAAAACCCACGGTATATCCAAAGAGCCTGAGTTTATTATCGAGATTACAAATTGTATTTTCTATTTCGACCATTTGAACGAAGATGCGTTGATATATCAATGCAAAGCCCTCATCGCAATGAAGAGGTTCACACTGGCCAGTAATATCTACCTGAAATTTGCCAAAGAATACAAGGAAATTTATGGCGCTGAATTTACGAAGTCCTTTCATGAGGCCATCGCATAATGATCTGAAGAGATAGTTATATTTCAACAAGTCAGAGAATATTTCCGCAATTAATCGAATATTAATATCCTGGTTAATCTTCCGTTCGTTTATTGCAGATGTAATTTGATATAACACTGCTGAATGGCTAAGATGGCTAAATTCAATAAGTATACAGTCGGTGGTTCGGGGGAAATTAAATCCCGGAAGAAAAGGATTATTTTCAAAACAATAGCAATCCTTCTGCCTTTTCTCATTCTGCTCCTGCTTGAAATGTCATTGCGCGTTTTTCACTATGGCAATGATCTGGAGCTCTTCATAGAGGCAAGAAACCATCCGGATTATCTCGTACTGAACCCGGCAGCATCCAAAAGATATTTTATCAACGAGTCCTATGCCCCGACGGGTAACAGTGAATTATTTAAAAAAGAGAAGGACGATTCCATACTTCGGATATTTGTGCTGGGAGAATCCACCACCATCGGCTATCCTTTTTTTCATAACGGGTCCTTTCACAGGTGGCTGCAGTACCGCTTAATGCGAAGTTTTCCCGACCGGCAGTTTGAAATCATCAATCTTTCATTAACGGCAGTCAATTCTTATACTGTGCTGGGATTTGCCAAAGAACTGATTCAGTACAAACCGGATGCGGTGCTGATTTATACGGGACATAATGAGTTTTATGGAACCCTGGGAGTTGGTTCATCCAACCGGATCGGGAACAGCACAGGCATTAACCGGCTCATGTTGCTATTGCGGCAATTGCGTGTGGTGCAATTAATGACTAATTCCTATGAGAAGTTAAAGAATTTGTCGGGGTCCGAACAAAAATATACCGGACAAACCCTGATGCAGCGTATGGTAGGTGACCAGCAGATTCCCTATGGGTCAAAATTATTTTGCCAGGGAGTGAATCAGTTTGTTTCGAATATGAATGAAACGCTGGACCTTCTCAATAAAAACCATATACCGGTTTTCATCAGTAACCTCGTTTGTAACGACAGAGACCTGAAACCGTTTGAGAGCATCTTGCCGGATAATACCCGGTTCCCGGATTTCGGAAAAAACCTGACTCTTGGAATCAGCGCCTATGATCAGGGCGATTGGGTGTCTGCTTCGCTGTATCTGGAGTCTGCAGATAAAATATATAACGGGCACGCGCTCTGCAATTTTTACCTGGGCAAACTGTCGGATCTACAAGGTGATCAAATGAAAGCAAAATATTATTTTACCAGGGCCAGGGACCTGGATGGTTTACGGTTCCGCGCGCCGTCGCTGATCAATGACACAATTTCGAAGCTTTGCAGTAAGTTTCCTTATGCGCATTTGGTAGATATGAAAACTGCTTTTGAAGATTCATCAGTTCATCAGATCATCGGGAATGAACTTATGCTCGAACACGTGCATCCGAATTTAACGGGTTATGCGATCATGTCCGATATGTTTTATAAAGCTTTAAAAAAAGAACATATTATTTCTCCGGAGGAAGAATATGAATGCAGTTTCCGGCAGTTACAGCATGGCATGCCGATTACTTCCGTTGATTCGCTGACAGGTATATTCCGGATTTCAAGATTAAAGAACAGCTGGCCCTTTAGTACTGTTCTTACACACGACTCGATACAAATAAGTACTGAAGAAGAAAAACTCGCCGATTCCATTGCTTTTTGGAAGATGAACTGGGCTTACGCCATGGATATTTTATATAATTATTATCTCAACAGGAATGATCTGCCAAGGGCAAAAACGGTTATGGAAACACTGATACTTGAACATCCGACCGATGCATTTTTGTACGATCAGACAGCGACTATTTACGGCAAACTCGGCAACTACGAAGAAGCGGCGTTTTATTTCAGGAAAGCTTTTGCCATTTCCCCTTCTTTCGCAGACGCAAAAACGCTGTTTGTGATTTATCTCAAACTGGACCAGCCGGCTCATGCTATGCCCTATCTGAATTATGCTATTCAGAATAATGCCAGTAATGTAAATTTTCTTCCCGTAAAAAAATATGCGGGCGAAGTAATCGGTCTCAAAAGAGAATTTGAAAAGGATTCCACCAATCTGCCGGTTTTAAGTCTGATTGCAACCACATACATGAATATGGGAAATAAAGACGGGGCCGCGAAGTATATTAATAAGATTTTAAAAGCCGACCCCAAAAATAAAACGGCCCTCATGATGCTCGGGCAAATAAAAAAGGGATAAAAAAATGAAAGGGAATAGACTAATTTCTTACGCGCATGTAAGCAGGGAACAGACAAAAGAGTTCGGGATGCTTACTGTTTTAATTGTGAGCTTTCTTGCCTTCTATCTGCACAAATACAATTTATCAGGTGTTATTTTTATACTAAGCCTGCTGACTTTGTTGTGTCCGGTTATTTTTTATCCATTTGCGATGATCTGGTTCGGTATATCAAAACTCATGGGAAAACTCAGCACTTCTGTTTTGCTGACCGTTGTATTTTTTGTAATCGTAATTCCGGTCGCCCTCATTCGAAGGATGTTGCATTTGGATGGACTGAAATTAAAACAGTTTAAGAAAACGAAAACCACAGTCCTTGTAAACAGGGAACACATATACGTTGATTCGGATCTGCTTCATACTTTTTAATATCAGATTATAATTGCAGGCTATGGATTTTTTAAAAGAACTTTTTCTTTTTCTTCGCACCAGAAAAAAATATTGGCTGATCCCCCTGTTATGTGTCTTACTCATATTGGCGGCTCTGATTGTTGTAACAGGCGTCTCTGCGCTGGGTCCGCTTATTTATACTTTATTTTAGTCCCATGCCTCTGTACATCTTGGGAATTTCAGCGTTCTACCATGACAGCGCCGCCGTACTGATCGCTGATGGTGAAGTCATAGCTGCCGCCCAGGAAGAACGTTTTACAAGGATAAAACACGATGACTCTTTTCCTGAACATGCGATCTTATATGTATTAACAGAGGGAGGAATCAGTCAGGGCGATCTGGATGCGGTCGCATTTTACGACAAGCCACTGCTCAAGTTCGAACGTTTACTGGAGACTTATCATTCTTTTGCACCTGCAGGATTTATAAACTTCATCCGGTCGGCTCCTGTTTGGATAAAGGAAAAGTTATACATCAAAAGACTATTGGCTAAGAAATTTAAAAGACTAAATAGTAAACCGGTCACCCTCCTGTTTCCGGAACATCACCTGTCTCACGCCGCCAGTGCTTTCTATCCGTCACCTTTTGAAGAAGCAGCTGTTCTGACGATCGATGGGGTGGGCGAATGGGCCACCGCAAGTATTTGCTTGGCGAAACCCGGAAGTATGAAAGTATGTAAAGAACTGAGATTCCCTCATTCGCTGGGTCTATTTTATTCTGCCTTTACATACTACTTGGGATTCAAAGTAAACAGTGGAGAATATAAACTAATGGGACTGGCTCCCTATGGAGATAAGACGTCTGTGCAAACGACTACATTCAGACAAAAAATTCTTGCAGAGATCATAGACATCAGGGAAGACGGATCCATATTGTTGAATATGGACTATTTTCTTTTTGCTACGAAACTGAAAATGACGGATGATAAAAAACTCTTTTCCCTGTTGGGTTTGGCCAGGAGAGAGCCTGAGTCTGAGATCACGGAAGATCATAAAAATCTGGCGCTTGCTGTCCAGGAAATAACCGAATCCGTTGTGCTCGCGCTCGCGCGCACTGCAAAAAGTATTACGAAATGCAATAACCTGGTCATGGCAGGTGGAGTGGCATTGAATTGTACCGCTAATAGTAAATTATTGAATGCCGGGATTTTTGAAAACATCTGGATACAACCAGCTGCAGGCGACGCCGGTGGTGCACTGGGAGCGGCTTTTGCAGCTTTCCATATTTGGTTTAAAAAAGACAAAAGAATATCACCACCTACCGATTCTATGAAGGGAGCTTTTTTGGGTCCTCAGTATGCTGATAAAGAAATTCTTCCATATCTGAAAAAACAGGAAGCTTGTTTCAGTTATTTTGATGATTTGGAGGAGCTCTCTGCAATCATCAGCAAAAAAATTTCAGAAGGAAATATCATTGGCTGGTTTCAGAACAGGATGGAATTTGGCCCCCGTGCGCTGGGAAACAGGAGTATCCTGGCAGACCCGGGAAATCCTGACATGCAGCGGATCCTGAATTTGAAAATAAAATTCAGGGAGGGATTCAGGCCCTTTGCGCCGGCTGTTCTTGCAGAAGATGCGGCGAAATATTTTGTTCCCGCATCATCTTCACCTTATATGCTTTTTGTTTCGGAGGTTAAAGAGGAATATCGAACCGTATTTCCAGCAATAACACATGTGGATTCTTCATCCAGGATTCAGACTGTTATAAAACAGGGCAATCCTGTATTCTGGAACCTGATAAACGAGTTTAAAAAAATAAGCGGGCATGGCATATTGATCAATACTTCATTTAATGTCAGGGGTGAACCCATTGTATGCAATCCGGGCGATGCATACCGCTGTTTTATGAATTGCGGGATGGATTTTCTGGTGATCGGGAATTACTTATTTGACAAAAAACAGCAGCCCAGAAGCGAATAGCAGGGTATAACTATTGCCATATATTTTTTGAACTGCGCAAGCAATCATGTTGAATTGAATCAATGAATCATGAAAAAATACCAGACCGAACAGATGGCAGATTTTGTGCGGTCACCCAAAATAATCGACATGATCAATGATTTTGAAAATCAATTGGTAATAAACCTGATACCATTACTACCGGCAAAAAAAAACAGCCAGCCCGGTTCTCCATTAACAAACCGGATACTGTTCACTTTATTATAAACCTGCCATGGCCCGGTTTTTTAACAAATCCGATAAAAACACATGATTACGGTAATGAAAGATATTCCGCCCCATGTGGCCGGATTTATTGCCAGCGGCAATGTAACAAAAGCTGATTATGAAAATGTACTGATTCCCCGCGTTGAAGAGGTTAATAAAACACACGGACACATTCATTTTCTTTTGGAGTTAAGAACCGATGTTGGCAATTTTACAACGGCCGCCTGGTGGAATGACCTGATGATCGGCCTGAAACATTTTTCAAAATGGAAAAAAATGGCGATTGTCAGTGATCAGAAGGCTGTCGAAAAAATGTCGGATTGGATAAGCCCCATTTTGCCCGGTAAAACAAAGGGCTTTAAACTGGAAGAATTGGATCAGGCAAGAAGCTGGGTTGCAGAGGAAAATTAATTATGGTTTAATAACTACAGGTTCATGCGGGAGATCAGAAATATTCAGTTTACCGTCCTGATAAAAGCCGGTGGTTTACTGAGGGAATTTAATTTTACTAGAAGTGCCGGGTCTGCAGGCTCCTTCTTTACAATCGATGTGGCGGATATCAGGGGAGAACGGCATTACCTGATGTTCCGGCAGGAAGATAATCAGTGGATCCTCAAGACGACTGAAATTCCGGATTGGATAAAAGAAGTGGTGCCGAAAATCTCTGAAAGAATTCAACAGTTTTAAAAAATAATCGGCGGTTTCTTCAAAGGCATGATTTTAACATGCACATAATCGGCAAAAAAGCCAGAATGAAAACGGGTTCTTCCAGAAGAACATTTGTGCAAAAGATGTCGATGGCCCTCCACGAAAGGAATTGGCATGTTTTTTTAACGAACTCCGTGATTCAAAGCGTTAAACACATTTTATGCAGGGAGAACTGAAAGAAGATGTTCTTGCCACGGAAATCCGCAGGATCATCCATGATAAACTGGGGATCGGTACGGAATTGTTAAATGATAATGCAAATTTTAAAGACGACCTGGCGGTCGATTCCCTTGATCTGATAGAACTTCAGATGGAAATAGAAAAGCAGTATTCTATAAATATGCCTGAAGAGGTAGCAGAAAATCTAAAAACAGTCGGCAGCCTGATTGCATTTGTCAGGGAGAAAAAACGTTAGGGCGGGCATGCGATTTGCTTTTTCATTTCATAAAAATGAAATCTCTTTATACGCCTGTTTCAATAACATGTATTCTGCTTAGCTGTTTCCTGCTGGCTTTTATGCGCTACGCAGATCATTCTTTTTTTACCCAGGCAAGTCAGGCAAACCTGGCCGAGATCGCCGCAGGGAAAGTAGCAGAAACAGAGGGTAATCAAAAAGTAAAGTTACTCGGCAATCAAATGGTAACCGATCATACAACCGCACAAAACGAGCTGGTAGATCTGGCAAAAAAAGAAAACATAACCATTCCGATGAGTCTTGATGCAGAACATAAACAAGCCCTGGCGGATTTAAATAAACTCTCCGGTAAATCTTTTGATTCCGCTTATATGGCGAACCAGCTGGCTGACCATAAAACAGCGGTTGCTTTATTTTCCGAAGAATCTGTGAACGGATCCGATCCAGGTGGTAAGGTCTTTGCCACAAAATATTTACCAAAACTGAAAATGCATCTCCAGATGTTTCAGGGTACCATGAAATAACAGTTTTCTAAAATTCTGCCTGGCATAGGCCCAGGTATAATCAGAGGCTCGCAGGCCCGCATATTTTATGCGGGCTCTTTTATATACCCCTGGCATAACAAAACAGGTTCGTACTGATTTTGCATGCAGATTCCAAAGTGCACGATTCTCCGGACCGGTGGTTAGGAAGATTTTTTTCTTATCAGTATGGCATTTCTTTTTATATCCGATAGTTATTTTATGTACAATAACAGAAAATATTCATGACCCAAATGAATAGTGATCTATGGAAACGATTACGATGTATCATGATATCCGTGTATTTTATGTCAGGAAAAATACCTCTTCTCTGAGCGTGCCCGAAGCATATCAGGAATTAATAAAAAACGTTCCGTTTGTGCAGGACAGAATGTATTACGGGATTATAGTTCGCGAGAACGGAAGCCTCCGCTACAGGCTTGCTGTGGAACAATTAACCCGTGGTGAAAACAGGGATTCAAATCTTGAACTTCATATCATTAAAAGAGGCGTTTATATTTCTTCCATCGTTCGCAATTATCTGCAGGATATGATGGAAATAGAGCGTGTTTTCCAGCGCCTGCTTTTGGAACCCGGCCTGGATAACGATGAGAGCAGGGTTGAATGGTATTTTAACGGCAGGGATGTGGCCTGTATGCTGCGTTTGAAACAGGACTGACCGTGCGCGGGTCCGGTATTTGTATCCTGAATTTCAAAACACATGACAAAAACATTTTATTTTATACTTAAGGGCCTGGCCAAAGAAGGAAAGAAGGGCACAAAAAAACAAGCGAACGAATGGCAGTGAACACCAAAAAAAAGGAGAAAAAAAGTTTTTCGGTATTTGTACGTACGAGAAAAAAGCTGGTCATCATTCTTGGATCCATTCTGGTTTTGCTGATTGGCATCCGTATCGCACTCCCTTATATTTTGTTAAGACTCGTCAATAAGGAACTGCAAAACATTCCAGGATATACCGGCCATGTGGACGATATCGATGTCGCACTCATCCGGGGCGCTTATAAAATTAAAATGATCAAACTGGAAAAAACGGGCGGCAAAGTGCCTGTACCTTTTTTTTCCGCTCCGCTGATTGATCTCAGCCTGCAATGGGCGTCTTTGTTTCACGGCCGCATTGTCGGTCAGATCGAAGTGGACCAGCCGGTGCTGAATTTTGTAAAGGGACCGACTGAAGAAACCAGTCAGACCAAAATCGATTCCAGCTGGACGGATGTTGTAAAAAAGCTGATGCCCCTGAAGCTGAATAAATTTGAGATTGTGGAAGGCCAAATACATTACCGGGATTTTCACAGTAAACCCGCTTTTGATATTTATACAAAACAGGTCCATATTCTTGCTGAAAACTTAAATAATGCAGAAAAGAATAAGGAACTTCTGCCCTCCACTATAACTGCCTCAGCAGATGTTTACGGCGGGAAGGCGACTGCCAGCATGAAAATGGATGCACTCGCTAAAACACCCACTTTTGATGGTAAGGCCAAACTGGAAGGATTAAACCTGGCCAACCTGAATAACTTTATCGATGCCTTTGCGAAATTTGATATTAAATCAGGCGAAATCAGCATATATACAGAAGCAGCTGCCAAACAGGGACGCATCACCGGGTATACAAAGCCTATCATAAAAAATCTGAAAGTGGTCAATTGGGAAAAGGATAAGGATAAACCGCTCAAGATAGCGTATGAGGCGGTTGTGGGAGCTGTTGCCTGGGTGTTCAAAAATCACAACAAGGAACAACTGGCGACACGTGTGGAATTTGAAGGGAATATAAAAAAACCGGATATCGACATATGGGAACTGATTGGACAAATTTTAAAAAATGCTTTTATTCAGGCCCTGTACCCTTCACTGGAAAATTCAGTTAGTATCAACTCGCTCGGTAAAGATTCAAAAGATTCCCGGTTAAATAAAGAGATTGCCGGATCAGGTGGCGGGATCATAAAAAATAAAACCGAACCGAAGAAATCGAAGAAGGAATTGCGAAAAGAAAAACGCGCGGAGAAAAAAGAGGCGAAGGAAAAGAAAAAGAAAGAAGAGAAGAAGGAAAAGGACCAGTCTCAATAAGGCCAAATAAAGTTATAAAATTCATTTTTATGAAGTATAGAACCAGGAACCGGAATCCCCTAAGTTGACACATAATAAATTCCAGAAAAATACAAATGATAAATTGCAGAAAATGATTCCCATTTTAAAATAAATTGTGTTGAAAATTCCCGTCCGCCGCAGCCGGTTTTACTCAGCATGCTGGTACAATTTTTTCAGCAGCCTATCAGATTGTAACCATATTTATTACACAAAAATCAAATTTTATGAGATCGAATCAGAGGCGCGGTTCTGAAGCAATGGATCGGGACGATCGCCGGCGCACAGAACAAAGAGGTCAGTATACGAATGGCCGCTCGGGTCGTTATGAGAATGAAGAAAATAATGATAACGACCGGGAGGACTGGGATGATGATGATTATGAAAACAGTAACCGGCCATCTTCGCGTTATGAGGACGAAGATGAGAACGATTACGAGAACGATTACGATGAAGACTATGACGAAGATGACGATCAGAACAGCAGAAGAATGTATGGAAGATATGAAGATGAAGATGAAGAAAGGGGTGGTAACTATCGCAGGAATGAAGGGAATTATAACTGGCAGGCTGCAAACCGGGATTATGATGAAGACTCGGGGAGCAGCAGATCAGGAAATTATGGCAGCCGTTCCGGCTCCCGTTCAAATTCCGGAAACCGGGGTCAGCGTAGGGATAGCGAAGGACATTTTATGAGCGATGGTGGCCGTGGAAGTAGTGGCCGTTCGGGCCAGTCCGGCGGTCAGCGCCGGGACAGCGAAGGACATTTTATGAGTAACAGCCGCGGAAATAATGGACACACAAGCCATTCAGGTCGCAGTGGTTATGGAGGTCGAAGCTCTTCCGGTAGTCATTCCTCCGGCGGTCATTCCTCCGGCGGTCATTCTTCCGGCGGTAGTTCAACAGGACACAGTTCTTCAGGCCGGGGCTCATCCGGAAGTCATTCTTCATCCGGACGCAGTTCATCCGGCAGAAGCTCTTCCGGAGGTCATTCTTCATCCGGACGCAATTCAAACGGCAGGAGAAGCTCCGGTTCAAGGAGCCGTTCTTCCCGCTAATAAATCCGGGCCGTCTGATAATACGGACGGCCCTTTTTTAATTTTTAAATATTACAAAATTATGGCTCAGAAAAATGCAACAAAAAAAAGGACTACCAGACAAACCGGCAAAACGGAAGCACATAATCAGGCCGGCCAAATGGATGCAAATAACAGGAACAACGGCCCAGGCGAACCATCTTATCTGGAAAATTTTTTTACTGACCAGCTGAAAGATATCTACTACGCAGAAAATAAAATTCTGGAAGGACTGGACAAAATGATCCGGGCTACTACAACTGATGAATTGAAAGATGCTTTTAAAGAGCATCGGGGTCAGACTGAAAAACATGTAAAAAGGCTTGATAAAGTTTTTGGCCTGCTGAATAAAAAACCTGAAGGGAAAAAATGCGATGCGATCGAAGGGATACTGAAAGAAGCAGAATCTATTATT
>Ga0070733_10000557_pt1 | contig 29874 bp, 29 predicted proteins | sample Coa_R1_9_FD_66450 | JGI IMG/M metagenome (GOLD analysis project Ga0070733, IMG submission 66450) | Surface soil microbial communities from Centralia Pennsylvania, which are recovering from an underground coalmine fire - Coalmine... | ecosystem: Environmental > Terrestrial > Soil > Unclassified ...
ACCGGTTTTCAGAAATCGGTCTGGCTGACTTCAACACGTCTACCAATGACTAATAAACGGGATCTTATAAGTGTTCTCCGGACAGAATTCATTCTGTCCGGAGACTCTTTGTCGGGTTGGCTGTAGCTGCCCGGATCGCCTGGAAGCTCACGGTAACCAGCGTTATGATGATCGACAGAGTAATCACCATCACAAAAACGCCGGCGCCAATTGTTATTTTATATTGATAATTTTGAAGCCATTCGTTCATAAAATAATAAGAGACCGGCACCGCAATCACGCAGGAAATCAAAACCAGTTTTACAAAATCTTTTGAAAGCAATTGCCAGAGACTGAGCACGCTTGCACCCAAAATTTTCCGCACTCCGATCTCTTTGACCCGCTGTTCAGCGGTGAATGAAGCCAGGCCAAAAAGTCCCAGACAGGAAATGAAAATGGCAATCAGGGCGATGATAGCGGCGAGGTTGCCTACGAGTTCTTCATAATTGAATTTCTTCGCATATTCCGTATCGGCAAAACGATATATAAAAGGGAATGCCGGATTATACCTTTCAAAAATGGACTGAATTCTTTTAATAGCAGCTGATGCCGACATTTTTGGATTGATTCTCACATTTACAAACCCGTTCCAATCTTTATTAAAAATAATGGTCAGCGGTGAAATCGGGCTGAACGGTGACTCCATCTGGATGTCCGGAATCACACCGATCACCGTCATTTTGCTGCCATTCCATTTGAGTGGTTCTCCCACAGGGTTTTTCAGACCCATGCGCTTAACAGCCGCTTCGTTAAGAATTACTGAACCGGAGTCGGAATAATCCCTGGAGAAATCCCGGCCGGCAATCAATTTTATACCGATTGTTTTTGTATAATCATAATCCGTAGCAATGGTGCGGAAAACAACCGATTTTTCCACCGGCTGGCTATTTTTCCATTCCCAACCGTTATTGCTGCTGTATATATCCGAAGGTGGTGAATTGCTTTTACAAATGGAACTGACAGCGCCCGAACTCAGCAGATCTGCCCGAAGCGCTTCATAATTTTTACTGATATCGTCGGACCAGTCCACAGAAATCAGTCCCCGGTTGTCAAAACCAATCGGACGGTTCTTGCCATGTTGAATTTCCTGATAAATAATAACGGTACCAATCATCAATATAACAGAACTCGCGAATTGAACAACCACAAGTATTTTTCTGGGTAACGCGTCGGATCTGCCAATCTTCAAATTTCCTTTCAGAACGCTTACCGGATTAAACGATGAAAGATAAAATGCGGGGTAACTGCCTGCCAGCAGGCCGGTGAGTAAGGTGAATGCGATCATGATGAACCAAAACAACGGACTGCTTATTTGAAGGTTCATTTCTTTTTCGGTCAGCCGGTTAAAATAAGGCAGTGCCAGCGCTACAATCGCCAGGGCGAACAGGAACGCAAGGACAGAAATAAAGAGTGACTCGCTGAGAAACTGGCGGATCAGCTGTTTACGGTTTGAACCAACCGCCTTGCGAACTCCCACTTCTTTGGCCCTTTTTTCTGAACGGGCTGTACTAAGGTTCATAAAATTTATGCACGCAATAATCAGCACCACAAGACCCAAAATACCAAACATTCGGACGTATTTGATAAATCCGCCTGTGTTTACGCCGTTTTCAAAATCGTTGTACAGGCGCCATTTGGACATCGGCTGAACGATTACTTCAGGTTTAATACTCTTGAGCGTATTCTCATCGGAAAAATGTGAAATCACCACATTCTTGATTTTTGCATCCACATTCTTTTCTGTAGCATGTTCATTCAACTGAACAAAAACCTGCCATGAATTATTTCCCCAGTTGGTTTTATGATATTGTTTAATATAAGAATATATCGATTCCTGCAATTGAAAGGGCATCAGGTAATCAAATGCGAGCGTACTGTTCTTTGGAAGTTTGCTTACAACAGCGGTGACCTTCAGATTCACTGTGTTGTCTAATCTGATTATTTTATTCAGGGGATTTTCGTTTGAAAAAAGTGCCTTGGCGGTTTCTTCCGTGATTACAATCGAATGCGGATCATGTAACGGATTCTTGTCCCCGCTCAGAATATTCAGGGAAAACATACTTACTGCATCCTCACCGATATAATGCCCGTATTTACTGATCTTTTTATCGCCATATACCAGCGAATGATTCTGACCCCAATCACACATAGCTACTCCTTTAAAATCCGGATATTTTAATTTTAATTCTTCACCCAGGGGATATGGAAGCGCAGTTTGTGTATACCGTTTTCCATCAAAAGTCTGATGCATCATCACCTGGTAAACCGATTCGTAATTTTTAAACTGCCTGTTAGCAGAAAGCTCATCAGAGATCCACAAACCAATGATCATGGCCACGGCCATCCCGGCAGCGAGGCCCGCGATATTGATGAAAGAATAGGTCTTGGTTTTCAGCAGATTTCTCCAGGCAATTTTTAAGTAGTTTCTTAACATTATTAAAGATTTATGGATGGTATCCGGGCTGGCCGTGTATGATCCAAGAAAATGCCACATTCATAAAATCTTATTTTTCAATGATATGCGACTGGGACATCGAACAGGTGGTGTCCGGATACGAACTATCGATGTACGTTTTGCCCATGATTGATGAGCATCCCATTATATATTTTATACTAGTTTGATTTCGTTTCCAGGGCGATAGGAACCGTTTCGATGAGTTCAAGTGATTTGACCATATCCCTTGTGCTGGTCTTGTATTGAATAAAATGTGGCGATTTCAGATGTGCCTGATAGGCATCAGCATTAGCGTAAATCTCAAAAACGGTTACGTGAGTCGGACGATCTTTTTCATAAACGGCGTATAATGTTAGTACACCCGGTTCCACACGAACAGCTGTTTCGGCATGCAGTTTCAGGGCAGTTTTATAATTATCCAGTTGTGCTGAATCTATTTGAAGCCTGGCGATATGTACAACCAGGTTTTTATTCTGGGCAAAACCATTGCCGGCAAAGGTTACTGCGATCATAAGCGTGATGGTTATTTTCAATGAATTTCGTGAAAACACTTTCATAGTTCATTTTTTACCTATTGTGATAAATGTAACCGCATTATATAGGCACTCAATAGCTTGCTGACAGGAAAATTAACAAAAATGTAATGCTGTTAATCATACAGCAGCGTTTTATACAAAAAACCTGATATCGGCGCACTTCTTTCTTTATTTTAAAAGATGATTCGCAACTATTTGCAGCTCATGAAATAAAATCTGAAATTTTTTCATGAAATTATTTCGTCTGAACTCTGCAGTAAACGACTGAAATGACATTTTTTCAAATTATTTCGTACTGGCATATCCCTTGATTCCAGATTGATGACAATAAGTTTATAAACCGTCTAAAACATGTTTTTTATGAACAACATCATCAAAAAGGACAATGGTCGTCAGCCAGCTACTTTTGGAAGCGTTGTCGACCGGATCTTCCAAAACAACCTGGAAAGATTCTTTGACGAAGACTATTGGAGCACCGGGTTTTCTGACAAAGCCAAGGAATACGGCAACGTTCCGGTGAATATACGTGAAACCGACAAATCATTTGAGATGGAACTGTATGCACCCGGATTAAAAAAGAGTGACTTTCACCTGGATATTGAAGGTGATATGCTCACCGTTTCCTTTGAAAACAAAACTGAAAATAAAGAAGAAGATAAACAGAAAGGATGGTTCAGACAGGAATACAGGATGCAAAGTTTCTCCCGGAGCTTTTCATTGGGAGATACAGTAGATACAGCAAAAATTGCAGCACGCTATGAGAATGGTGTATTATATCTGCAGCTTCCAAAAAAAGAGCACGCCCAAAGAATTGCACGTTCTGTGGAAATCCAGTAACAGCTTTAAAAACGTATGGCGGGCAGGGATTCCTGCCCGTTTTATATTTACTCATACTTTGCCAGCCGGCCCGTGTTTAATCAGGCACCTTCACCATAATATTTTTGAAATGCACTTCGCTCTTCGGATCATGCCCCTGTAAGGCGAAAGTGCCGCTGGACAGAAAATGGCCTTTTTGTCCGGTTGCAGGTTTGTAATCATCAGGTTCAGTATACTCTACCACCGTTTTGTCGTTGATTTTTATGACAACATGTTTGCCGTCCACTTTGATGTATTCTGTGAACCATTCCATGTCTTTTACATAAGTCTCCTTAATATTGACCACGTCGTACAAGCTTCCGGTGCGTTTCCAGTCGGTATGCGAATTATTCACCTGCACTTCGAATCCCTTTTCCGGCCAGCTGCTTTCCTGGTATTCAGTATGAAAATAAATTCCCGAATTCGCACCCGGATAGGTCATCACATCCACCTTCAGTTCGAAGTTTTTAAAGTCATGATTCATATAATCGCCTACATAAAACAAATGGGCAGTAGGACCATGCACAACAATTTGTCCGTCTTTTACTGAGAATGTGCCGGCGTTTTCTCCCACTTTCCATCCATTCAGCGAATGACCGTCGAACAGGGATACCCATTTCGGAGAAAAGGATCTATTGTATCGGAATCCGAAGAGAGCGATCAAAATGACCGGCAGCCAAAACCATTTTTTCATATGTTGTATTTTGTTTTAATGTCAAGATACCGTGAAAATATGTAGTACCATCAGACAGCAACCAAATCTGCATCATTTTTGTTTTGTGATATATATGCTGACTCTTTTTGATGATACGGAGCTATTTAATTCCGGAGATATGAAAATCACGCATTTTAATATACCGGATGCAGAACTGACGCTCTACGAACATTTTTTCAACCGGGCAGACTCTGACCATTATTATCGGGTTTTGATGGATGAAACACCCTGGAAACAGGAGCCCATCACCATCCATGGCAAGACTCATCAGACACCTCGGCTAACCGCCTGGTACGGTAAGCGGCGGGGTGGGGAAATTAAGAATCCAATAACCCCTGAACTGGAAACAATAAAAGAGAAAATAGAAAAAGAAACCGGTATCCATTTTACAAGCGTACTGCTGAACTTATATCGTACCGGTCAGGACAGTGTTTCCTGGCATAGGGACCATGAGAGGGAATACGGTGTTAATCCGATCATCGGATCTGTTAGTTTTGGAGAAACCAGGCCTTTTCGGATCAGGCATAAATTTCGCAAAGATGTGGATCAACTGGAGGTTCTGCTCAACCACGGAAGTTTTCTTTTGATGGCCGGGCCAATGCAACATTTCTGGGAACACCAGATTCCAAAAACTACGAAAGATATAAAACCGCGGATCAACCTTACGTTCAGAATCGTTCAATGATTGTACATTGTACATAGGAATCATGGATGCCTATGTACAATATTCAACGGGAATGGTCCAGAAGAAAATTTATCATCAATGTAACGGGAACGGGCGCTGCTACCCTGTTGCACCCATTGTTATTTTTAGCTGATAGTCAGGATGACCCGCGAGTAAAAGAAATTGTAGCCAAAACAATTGGCACGGATACACACAATCACCTGGATGTTCCGCTTAACATTGCGGAACTACCCGGGCCACGCGTTGACCTCGCGGGCGAAATGAAGAGATCGGGGTTGTCGGCCATCTGTATGACTTTTGCGGTTGATTATCAAAAGCTCACCAAAACAGGAGAAGCTTACGATAGATTTATCAACGGACTGAATGCAATGGACGAAGTGTTGAAAAACAACAACATGAAACGTGCTCTGAATTCGGCCGACCTCGAGGCTGCTCATAAAAATCACCAGCCTACGGTTGTTCAATCAGTAGAGGGAGGCCATTTCCTGGAAGGAAAATTAGACAGGATTGGAGTTGCTTATGGCAGGGGCCTGCGGCTCCTTGGATTATTGCATGACAGTGATGCTTCCGTGCCGTTGGGCGATGTTTATACAAAACCTGCACAATGGGGCGGTCTTACTTCATTTGGTGCGGATACCATCAGGGAATGCAACAGGCTGGGCATTCTGGTTGACCTGACACATTGCAGCAATGAAACAATAAACGCCGCATTGAGAGTAACGAGAGAGCCGGTAATTATTTCACATACCGGCCTTGATACGCAACTGGGACAGAATGAATCCATGGCGAAAATGATGCGTCCCAGACTCATCAGTAAGGATCAGGCAAAAATTGTTGCCAATGCAGGAGGCGTGATTGGAATTTGGACACATCTTTCAGACAGTCCTTCGGAGTATGCCCGAAATATCCGCGCTATAGCTGATGTTATAGGCGTAGACCATGTATGTATTGGTACTGATACAAAAATGACACCTCCTTACAGCCCTCGCGGCAGTTCCCCGCGACCCGGTGAGCGGACAAATGATGCGTGGCAAAATCAGAAAGTTGGTTTCTATTATGCGGTTGTTGCTGCCCTTTTACAGTCCGGGTTCTCTGAATCTGAAATTGGGAAAATAGGTGGTGGCAACTTTCTGCGGATATTTAATTCGGCGACTTCAGGTCATTAGAAATGTCCTTTCTCCGGAAATTTCATATCTTCTTTGCTTATGTATACGGGTTGAAATAACGTACACCCACCGTAGCGAATTCGGACTGTTTTGTGCTGGGCGAATCGGATTTTAATCTATGGCGGCTATTGAATCGGGAATTCATAGTGCTGGTTTTGATTTCTCTGCTCATAGCGATACCGGTTTCCTGGTTCTACCAGCATGGATGGTTGCAACAATTTAGTTAACGGAAAGAAATGAGCTGGTGGATATTTGCATCTGCAGGCGCCGGCGCCATGGCAATCACTTTGTTTACGGTCAGCTACCAGGCTGTTCGGTCGGCGCTGGCCAATCCGGTGAACAGTCTCAGATCAGCGTGAGTCTTTTTCTGAAGGCGTTCAAACTTCGGTGATTACATAGAATGATATAAAAATATTGATAAACAGACAACCGGAAATTGGGTCAAATCGTTTATTCAGGGACGCGATGTCATACTAATTGATTTTATGAAACCAGGTGTACTGTCAGTCTTGATATTTCTTCTCTACTCCTGCTCAAAGAAGGAATCCAATATGCCATCCGTTATACCGCCAAAAACAGACTGCCACATTGCATCCGCGAATTATTCGGGTGGTATACTTAATTTTACCTACACCCTTACTTATAATGATGATGGAAAAATATCAAAACTGGTGTATGACGGGCTGAGTGCTTATGTAAAAACATTCACGTATAGCGGCAATATGATTTATATAAATCTCAATGGTATTCATTCTGCTACGGACACCATCACCCTGAACAGCGCTGGATTGATGGTTACCCACAAGGAAACTACTGATACATCCGTTTATAATACAACTTTTACCTACGATGCCAATGAACAGGTAGTATCATCCACCACACAGCAGGATACTCTTACTCCTGTTACAACCAATTATACATTTACAAATGGGGACCTGACTAATACCAGTGTAAGTGGAATGAGAGATACAACAGTGTATAGTCTGGATAAACCAGCGGTGATCGGCAACCTGGATGATTTCGACCAACTGATTTATTACGGGGCTTCTTATTATACCAACAAACACCTGAAACAATCTTTTTCTTCCTGGCCGTATCATTATACATTCACCTATAGTTATGACGAAGATGGTAAAATAACATCTGTCGCTTCAAATGACGGAACGGCTATCGAGACATTTAATTTTAACTATGAATGTAAATAGTTTATATTTATTTCTTCATCTCTCTGAAAATCACATCCATTAATCCCTGCTTCGGTCTGTCCAGGCGCATTTCCCAGAAGAAAATACCATTAAGTTTTTTTTCTTTCACATATTTTACTTTAGCTGCGACCGACCGTTCATCGTCGTAGGTGATAAAAATTTTATTCTGATCGTTGTATTTGTAAGGTGCCTGCGCCACAGAATCCCAGTGAGTCGTATAACCCTGATCATCCTTATATTTTTTACGAATATCCTTCATCGTTATGAACTTTTGGAAAATCGCGGGTTGGTTCAATCCATCGGCCTTGTTATCCAGAACCAGGTATTCGCGGCCATATAAAGCTGAACCGATACATATTTTTTTACGGGGAATCTTCAGTGAGTCAAGATAACGCACTGCATGATCGGCTGAAGCGGTTTGCCAGCTTGTTGAGTATAATGGTGTGTGATGGCCGGAAAAATGTGTTTTGCTGCCGATCAGATCGTAGGTCATCAGGTTGATGCGATCCACATAACGCGCGATATCCGGCAGATCGAGTGATCCTTCGAGGAAAGGTGAAACGCCTGCACAGATCACGCTGATTTCTTTTGCATTCCCCAGTTTGTTCCTAAGGGTCATAATCAGTGAAGTGAAATTAACTTTGTCCTCCACTTTGAACGGTTGTTCGGGAAAGGCCGCCAGCGAAGGGAACTCCCAATCCAGATCAATACCATCAGTATGGAAATAATTTGTTAAGTCGAACACTGAGCCGGCAAATTCCTTTCGGCCACTGTCAGATGAGAAAACATCTGAGCAGGTTTTACATCCTCCCCAGCCTCCCAGCGACAATAATATTTTTAAGCGAGGATTTTTTTTCTTCAGTGCAACGAGTGCCCGTATGGTAATAGTATCTTTTTTATTAGCTACCGTTAACCGGTTACCGGATAAATGGCAGAAGCTGAAAATGATCTCTGTGATCTGACGTTTGTAATACTCATTGATTTGTTTTGCTTTGCCCGAATAATACGCAATGATCTGCTGGGCCCTAAGCCCGTTTGGCAAAGTCGACAGAAACAGTAGTGAATATATACAGACAATGGACCGCAATAAATTTTTCTTCATTATTGACTATTACCTGCAAAACGCCCGAAACTATCAAATGGTTCTTTGAAAAAAGAATCCGTCATCCGGTTGAATTCATCCCTGTGTTCCGTTAAAGTTGCATGACCCGAATGGGGTAAGACCAGGCAGAGTTGATATGCATAGCACCCAGCAGAGTGGCGAAATCGTCAGCCATCATTTCAAAACTCATTGAATCCTGGTCACCAATTGTTTTTCCGTGCGCGCGGCCATTGCATTACTACAACAGCATCTCTTTCACATTTTCTAATACGCGCATTTTACCCAGTGTCCGCGACCTTATATCGTCTACACTGACACCTGGTGCCCTTTCAATCAATAAGAATCCATCGTCCGTGATATCCAGTACGGCGAGTTCGGTTACCACACGACGAACGCAATGCAGGCCGGTGAGTGGAAGTGTGCAGGCAGGCAGCAATTTGGGTTCCCCTTTCGGATTGGTATGCTGCATGGCAACGATGATATTTCTTGCACTGGCAACCAGGTCCATGGCGCCTCCCATACCCTTCACCATTTTGCCAGGGATCTTCCAGTTGGCGATATCCCCTTTTTCAGAAACCTCCATGGCACCCAGCACGGTCATGTCTACTTTACCCGCACGGATCATTCCAAAACTTTCTGCGCTGTCGAAAAAAGCGCCACCAGGCAAAATAGTAACGGTTTCTTTTCCTGCATTGATCAGGTCGGGATCCAGATCCGTTTCATCCGGATAGGGCCCCATCCCTAAAATGCCGTTTTCCGACTGGATCATGATTGATATTCCCGGTGGAATATAATTGGCTACCAGGGTTGGAATACCGATACCGAGGTTGACATACATGCCATCCCGCAGTTCCTGCGCGATTCTTTTTGCTATTCCATATTTGTCGAGAGGCATTTCTTTTTGTTGACGGTTGACAGTTGACGGTTGACGGTTTTTTTTCGATCACCGATTACAGATGACCGGTTTTGGGCTTTGGGCTTTAGGCTTTAAGCTTTCAAAGGCACAAATCCACGCAATTCTTCCTCATAATCCAAAAGAAACTGCGCCAGTAACGGGTTGATTTCTTTCATTGTCTCGCTGTTCTTTTGCAGTATCTTAAATGTTCTTTCAAATCCAATCGCGCCGTCGCCAAGATCGATCACCACATTCTCCTCTCCTTCTTCCTTATCCTTTGCATAATCCCGGATATCATCCATAATCAGGTAACTTGGATGAAGAGCATACCAGTATCGAATAGCAAGTTTCCATTGCTCATCGCTGAGGGGAAGATCACAAAGCACATATAAAAAAACATCTGCACGGTTCAGCGACGGATGTATGAGTCCGAAAGGGCCCATAGGTTTCAAAACAGGCTGGTCGAGATAACGGTTTAGTAAATCATAATAATGCTGATCGCGTATTCTGCTTTTTAGCAGGGCGCGGATACATTTTAATTCCTCCGCAGCCGTGATTTCATTTCTCTCATGCAGAATTGCAAAATGCATCAGCCGTTCCATGAACTGGATGTGTTGTTCATCCAACAAAACTTCCAATGGCAGGCCCAGTCGGAAGAGAATATCATAAAAAACCGGAATAGAAACATAACCATTTCCAAATCCGATATACAATAATCTTCCTTTCCAGAAACTGTTATTCTCCGGTAATTTCCTGTCAACAAAAAAACGGCCGATCGTTTTATTGACACCCATGTTACACTCAAACTGTTGAACTGAAATAAACAAAATAGTTATTAATTATTAGTTATTAATTATTAACGAAAAGATTCACCCACCCGCCTCTGGCTTCCTGGTTCCCGCCTCCTGCTTCAAGGTTCTTTTCTCAATTCTCTTCTCATAAGCAGACCCCTGAAAAATCCTGCGAACGTAAATACCCGCCACATGCACATGATCCGGATCCAATTCGCCCGGTTCAACCAATTCCTCTACTTCTGCAATGGTTATATTGCCTGCCTTGGCCATGGATGTTGAAAAATTCCTCGTCGTTTTTCTGAACACGAGGTTTCCAAGACGGTCTCCCTTCCACGCTTTCACAATCGCGAAATCTGCATGCAGAGCATATTCCATCAGGTACATTTTTTTATCGAACTCACGCGTTTCTTTTCCGATCGCGATCTCCGTACCATAACCCGCCGGAGTAAAAAATGCGGGTATGCCCACGGCAGCCATCTGAATCCGGGTCGCGAGTGTTCCCTGCGGTACCAGGTCCACTTCCAGTTCTCCATGCAATAATTGTCTTTCAAATTCTGCATTCTCCCCTACGTATGAACTGATCATTTTTTTTATCTGCCTCGTCTGCAGCAAAAATCCCAGACCAAATTGATCCACTCCCGCATTATTCGAAATACAGGTAAGGTTCTTCACGCCGGTTGTTACCAGTGCCTGTATGCAATTCTCCGGAATGCCGCATAAACCAAACCCTCCAAGCATGATGGTGGAACCATCCGGAATGTCTTTAACAGCATCCAGGGCGTTTGGAAATACTTTATTCATATCATGAAGTTATGAAATGATGTGTCTCATCGGGCAACCTTCAAAATCGGTTTTGGAATTTTCAGCGGACGATATAGTTCTGTTTTGTGCCGGTTGACATATGCTGAAAGACTGTCAAAAATCGTTTTGGTCATATCGGGTCTGGATTCGTAGAAATGATAACTATTCTCAAATGACTCTCTCGTTACATGATGGATTTTGAAAACCCCGTCCAGCAGTTGCTGGTTGGCCAGTATTTTATCCTTCTTTGTCGAATCCTTTGATATACTGGTCAGGGAATATTCATTGGCGATAATAATGTCCTTCATAATCAGGGTCATGGAGTCCATCGGGATAATATCGCCCGGAACACTTGAACGATTGCTGCACGCAGCAAATAAGATCATGAAAAAAAGAGAGAGGCACTTCACTGAAGGTCCTGTTTATATTGGTTCAGATTGGATACATCAATCCTTGACAATATATCCAGGGCGCGGCTTTTTTCTTCCGGTGTTCCGTGCTTGAATACATTGCCAATCTCTGATCCCTTACCCTGAAAGAAAAACTGTATGAACATGATATTCGGGAATTCGGTATTGATGCTGTTAAAGGCAATGAGTGCATTCATCACGGCCACGCGCGCATCATATTCATGATCAAACATCTGGTCCAGTCCGGGTCGGTAATAATTGTAAATGGCATCGTGTATCGGATTGTACTTGGGGTTAGTCAGGTTTTCCACCAGCCAGTAACGGTTCCGCAATCCGTCGAATGGTTTCCATCCGTTCACGGAACTTGCTTCCGGTGCATTATTTACAATATTTTGTGCTTTTTGAAAATAAAGATCTCCCCCGCGTAAACCATAGGAGTCGAAATTCAAACCGAGTAAGACATAAGCATAATAAGCAAATACAGCAGTAAGGTTTGCCGTCAGCGGATCTGTGCCGCCTACCCGATTCTCATTGAAATCCATGTCCTGGAACTGAATATATTTGAACGTAACAGATTCATCCATATAATTCACCAGCGGACTCTGATAAGCACTATTAAAAACCGGACGGCCCATCTGTATGGTTAGTGAAGCGGTATAGGTATTATTATCTGTGGCGCCCGCCAGGTTCAATAAAAAATTACACTGAATTTTTTCATTCTGGTTGAAAGCGACATTCGACCATTTGCGGCCATTTATAAAATTATAAAGGGAAGTCTGCAGGGTGGAAAATATCTGTTTGTTTACGCTGGTACTGATTCGGTTAGACAAGACCGTTACATTGGCCTGGAACTCCTGGCTCCTGCCCAGCCGGCTCTGCAGGCAGATGAACGAAAACAGGATAAGGATCTTTACACGCATCAAAAATGTTTTATAATCCGGTCCACGATATCCTTTGCCACCAGTTGTTTGGGTTTTTGGCCATATGGAATTTCTTCACCACTGTTTTCAAAAATGGTTACCTGGTTGGTATCAAACCCAAATCCCGCACCGGCATCATTTAAGGAATTCAGTACGATCATATCTGCGTTTTTCGATTTCAGCTTTTTCCTGGCATAGGATGCTTCATCGGCATTCTCCAAAGCAAATCCAACGAGCACCTGGCCGGGTTTCTTGAGTTCTCCCAGCGCATGTAGAATATCTTTTGTTCTGGCTAACTCCAATGTGAACGTTTCTGAATTCTTTTTTATTTTTTCGGAAGAAAAAGAAACCGGCGTGTAATCCGCCACAGCGGCCGTCATCACAGCGATCTCAACAGAAGGAAATAATTTGAGACAGGCATCATACATGTCACTGGCCGACTGCACGTGGCTTACCCGTATGCGTGGTTCATCAACCTCAATGGATGTCGGGCCTAATATCAATTCCACCTGGGCACCCCGTTGTGCAAGCTCCCGGGCGATGGCTATGCCCATTTTCCCTGTGGACTGGTTCCCGATAAATCGAACAGGATCAAAAGGTTCATGTGTAGGACCTGCAGTGACCAAGGCCCTCTTGCCTTTCAGTTCGTTGCTAAAAAAAAAATTCGTCTCCAGGAAGGTTATGATCTGTTCGGGCTCCGCCATACGTCCGTCACCATAGAGGCCGCTGGCCAGCTCACCTTTTTCAACCGGTATCACCCGGGTTCCAAATGATTGGAGTTTCTCTATATTGGCTTTTGTGGCTGCGTGCATCCACATGTCTTCATCCATGGCGGGTGCAACAACAACCGGACAAACAGCAGACAAATAAGTAGCGAGCAGCAAATTATCGCAGAGACCGTTTGCCATTTTGGCAAGTGTGTTGCAACTGAGTGGTGCAATCAGCATCACGTCGGCCCAGCGCCCGAGTTGTACATGATTGGTCCAGGTATCGTTCCGTGTTAGATCGCTGAGGACCTCATTTTTTGAAATGGTTGAAACTGACAGCGGCGTCACAAAATCTTTCGCAGCAGGCGTCATCACGACTTTTACCTCAGCCCCACCTTTTATAAGAAGCCTGGTGAGAAGGATGGACTTATAAGCAGCAATGCTGCCGCTGATACCCAGAAGTATTTTCTTTCCTTCTACCATATATAAAATTAAATCCTAGCTGAAAAGGTCATCTTCATTCTTGCGGTAATAGATCTTGTCTTCCATGAATTCCTGTGTAGCCAGCAACGCTGCATTCGGCATTCTTTCGTATGCTTTGGAAATTTCAATCTGTTCTTTATTCTCATGAATTTCCTCCAGGCTGTCGGTATGGGTGGCGAACTCTTCGAGTTTGCTATGGAGTTCTTCTTTCATGGTTATATTGATCTGGTTGGCCCTTTTTGCTATAATGGCAATGGACTCATACAGATTACCCGTTTTGTTTTTCAGGTCAGTCAGATTTTTTGTTTCTGCAACATTGGAAATATGGGTACTAACTTGACGCCTTAGTTTGCTCATGATCTATTTTTTTAATTGTATTAGTGGTAAGTTCCTGATAATCCTGAACCTGCTTTTTCAGTTTACTTTCAGGAAAGCGGTCGTTAAATTCATTGATATCGGTTAGCACCTGTTCCAGGCGTGCCTTTTTCTTTTCTTCCAGGCTGCCCAGTGCGTAGAGATATTCTGATTTGATAATATACAATTTGTACTCATCACTGAACTGGGAGTCAGGATAAGTATTCATCAGATTGTTGAAAGTGAGAGTAGCTGCCTTTAGATAGGCAATATTTGTTTCTCTCAGATTAAAATAAAGCTTGGCAGCCTCAAAATCTTTTTCCTCCAGTTTGGCTCGGCATTCTTCTATAATCTGGGTGGCTTCTTTCACTTTGTCTGAATTAGGGTGCTGTGCAATAAATGCCTGCATAAAACCCATTGCCTTGGTCGTATTGGTCTGATCGAGCTGATATTTTGGTGATTGCTTCCAAAAGCAAAATGCCCGCATATATTCCATCTCATCGGCCTTCGGGCTATTTGGGAACGCTTCGGCAAAGCCCTTGAACAGATTTTCAGCATTGATATAGTCCTTCAGATAAAAGGCGCAGTAAGCATATTTATACCAGATATCTTCAAAATGTTCCGATCCCTTCATGACCCGGTAAAGATCATCATACAGGATCTGGGCATGGTTATAATCCTTGTTCAGATAATATTTTTCAGCCATCTGAAGTTTGAACGTATAGTCGGTGCTCTTCAGAATCTTGTTGAAACTGGTTGGCGGTCCGCTTGATTTTTTAAACAGGGAGCAGGAACTGAAAGCCACTAAAAGGGTAAATGCAAGGAATAATGATCTCATGAAGCCTGCGAAATTACAATTTTTAGGTAAGAAAACGAAAATAGGGCGTTTTCCTGCGGTTCTGCAGCCATTTATGTTAAAATAAATGCATTAAAAAGAAATGGTCCCGGCTGAACCGGGACCATCATTCTCATTCTCCCTGAGGGATTATCTCTTACGAAGGTTGGGATGCGGAGCCGGAACCGTATTAGGTCCTTCTTCACCCGTTCCATCCTTAATATCTATCGTATTTTCATCACCGCCGGTCTGACCATAACGGAAGATGAACCGGTCTGAGTTGATACCTTCTTTTTCAACAAGGTATTTGATCACTTCATTTACACGATCCCAGCTCAGTTGTTGGGCTGATTTGCTGGATTCGCCATAACCGATAACGGCAACTTTACAAGCAGGGTTATTTCTCATCTTTTCAGCGATGGTGGAAGCCAGGGCCTTTCCATCTTTGCTGAGTGTTACGCTTCTGCCTTTAAACACGATGCTAGGCAAATCACCAATTGAGCAGCGATTTCTGCCTCCCATGGTTCCTACACCACCTGAATCCAATCTGGCATTGATATCCTTGCAACAGGCAGGATCCGGACATTTACCGACTCCGTCTGCATCAACAGGCTGACACTGTGTTGGGGTGATCTTTTCTTTATCCTTGCAATCAGGTACTCCATCACCATCCGTATCAAGGCTTACCCCATGTGTATCAACCGGGCAGCCGGCAGGTGTATTGGGTTCGTGATCGAACTGGTCGGTTACTCCGTCCCCGTCAGCATCATCCAGTACGGGTTTTGGCAGCTTCATGTGCCGGGGCGCATTGAGTTCGCTGTAAGCATAATCCAGCGGATTGATCCACCAGAGAGGTTCTACCGCTCTTCTTCCGATGTTATAATTCAGACCAAGTGAAAGAAAATTATAGGAATCGAAGTTGGATGTAAGGGCATGCACTGTAGTAGAACCGGTTTCCTGCCATTCCTGGCCATCCAGTAAATCTGATTTTGTTATGGATACCTTGTCTTCCAGCGCGATATTGAACTTGTTAGAAAGTTTGAATTCAATACCGCCGCCGATTTCAACTACCGGTATGATCGGGGTTCCCCCAAAAACGGTGGGTTGTGATGGATCGCGTTCTGCCATCGTCTCATATTTTCCATCCTGCAGACTACTTAACGCGCTTTTGATGGCCTTCCGGTTGGCATGAGTAAATCCACCCGCTCCGAACTGAGTTACAATCTGGCTATAATTATACGGGTTACCGGAAGCATCCAATAAATCATAGAATGTACTATAAGTCGTCGCCCCAAGACCTCCGAGTGCATAAACAGCAATACTTGATTTTGCCTTGTGGAAATTAATATTGTTTAAGGTGGCAATACCCTGTATCGAGAGGGACTGTAAGTGTGACTTATAGTTGTAGAACACCGGGTTGCCCCCGATTCCCGGATTATAATATGATTTAATCACCGGATTCGAAGCATATCCATAATAAGAAGGCTGCCAGTTCTGACCCTTAGCGGTCATATTATCGTACTCCAGGCGAAGGGAGAACGTATACCCCAGTGCTTTTCTGGCGTGTACTCCCCAGCCCCAGGTTGGGAGTTTGGCACGAACATCCCCTGAAATCGACGACAGGCCTCCTTTAACGCCGATTTCCCACTGGTTGCGGGGTTTGGCAGGAAAAGGATAAGCATTATTTAAAAATTCATTGTGCTGTGGGATTCTTTTTGCAGGAATCACTGATGAATCACGTATATCGTAGCTGCTGCTACTTTCTGCTGAAGTATTGTCCTGCGCGAAACTTTGTGAAAAAAAAGCCAATAAGCAACCGGCTAGTACCGCGTACTTTTTCCCTATCATAGACTGAAGTTTGTAATGAAGAACGTGATTAAAAACAATACTACACTTTCACAAAAATATAAGTTAAAGTGTAATTTGCAAACTTTTACTACTAAATAAGCTGGAAACCACAGATTTGTAGAGAATATTGCCAATTGATCCAGATGTATGCCAGTATTTAGCTTCGCGGGAGCAGAAAGTAGTAATTTGGCGGTCATTTTATGCTATTAGCCCAATCATTACTTAAGGAAGAATTGATTGTTTTTGAAAAAAAATTCCGGGAGGCTGTCAAATCCCAGGCACCACTTCTGGACCGGATCATGCGTTTCATCGTAAACCGGAAGGGAAAACAGCTCCGGCCCATGTTTGTCTTTTTGTCGGCCCGTTTGTGCGGACCCATTAATGAATCCACCTACCGGGCGGCGGCGCTTGTTGAGCTTTTGCATACGGCCACTCTTGTTCATGATGATGTAGTAGATGAATCACTTGAAAGAAGGGGGTTTTTTTCCACCTACGCCTTATGGAAAAACAAGATCTCAGTGCTGGTGGGTGACTACCTGCTGGCTAAGGGTTTACTACTATCGCTTGATCATAATGATTTCAGAATTTTGCAGCTATTATCCGGAGCGGTGAGAAAAATGAGTGAGGGAGAGTTGTTGCAGATTGAAAAAGCAAGGACCCTGAACCTGGTGGAACAGGTTTATTTTGAGATCATACGGAATAAAACAGCGTCCCTGTTAGCATCATCCTGCGCAGCCGGCGCTTTTTCTACCAGCGGAGATGAGGCCGTGACTGAAAAACTAAACCGGTTTGGCGAGGCGGTGGGTGTTGCATTTCAAATAAAGGATGATTTGTTTGATTATGGAAATGAAAATACCGGTAAGCCAACAGGTAATGACCTGAAAGAAAAAAAACTTACCCTGCCCATGATCTACACACTGAACACCGTCAACAAAACCCTTCGAAGGGAATTGATATATATTATCAAGAACCAAAACCGCAACCCGGAGAAAATAAAATATGTGATCGGACATGTTGTGAAAGCCGGCGGTATCCGGTATGCAACTGAAAAAATGAATCAATATCGTGACGATGCACTTCGGATACTGTATGAATTTGAAGATAGTGATGTTCGGCGCGCGCTGGAGGAACTAGTGAGGTTTACTACGGATAGACATTACTAACTAAATACAAACTTTTCCGGTCAACAATGTGGTAAACGTGGAATTGTGATAAATATGAATGTGTGAACATGAAATTTGGAATTGCGCATGTGAAAAATTGAATGCCGCCAACTCCTGACTGAAACCGACAACCGCCAACCCCATGGAGAAGAGATGGAAATTAAAAACACCGGACGAACAGAAATCAAAAATACTTTCGGAGACCTTAAAGGTTCATCCATTGATCAGCCGAATCCTGGTTGGCAGAGGAATAGAAAATTTTGAAGAAGCGAAAAGATATTTTCGTCCGGATCCTGTCCAACTGCACGATCCTTTTCTAATGAAGGATATGGATCTGGCGGTTGACAGAATTCTGCTGGCCATCGCCCGAAATGAAAAAATCCTGATTTTCGGAGATTATGACGTGGACGGAACCAGTTCTGTTGCGCTGATGTTTCAAATGCTTCGCGCCATCGGAGAACCCCGGTGTATTGACTTCTATATTCCCCACCGACAGCGTGAAGGTTATGGCGTTTCAAAAGCAGGAATCGATTTCGCTAAAGAGAACGGTTTTCATTTAATCATTTCTGTCGACTGCGGAATAAAATCCATCGATCTGGTCTCTTATGCAAAAACACTTGGCACAGAATTTATCATATGCGATCATCACCTGCCTGATATCGTTTTGCCGGCAGCCACGGCCATACTCAATCCCAAACAGGCGGACTGCGCCTATCCATATAAAGAACTTTGTGGCTGCGGCGTGGCTTTTAAATTAATTACCGCCTTGTGCCAGAGATTGAATCTGCCGAAAGAAAATTATCTGGTCTACCTGGATCTCGTCGCCATAGCCATCGCTGCAGATATTGTTCCCATGACGGGAGAAAACAGGGCGCTTTGTTTTTTGGGATTAAAAAAAATAAATGAAAATCCAAACCACGGCATACGTGCATTAATGACTTTGAGCGCGCTGTCTTCGCCGGCTTCTATTACTTCACTGGTCTTTACTATTGCGCCACGTGTGAATGCTGCGGGGAGAATGGATGATGCCAGAAAAGCCGTCCTGATGTTTATTGCTGCTGAATATCAGGAAGCATTATTTTACGCCAACCTGTTACATTCTGACAATACTGACCGGCGCGAAGCAGATTCAAATATTACAGAAGAAGCACTTGCACTGATAGATGCTGATGAAATATTGCGCAGCCGAAAGTCAACAGTTTTATATCAGTCGCATTGGCATAAAGGTGTAGTAGGTATCGTAGCCTCGCGCCTGATTGAAAAATATTATCGCCCGACTATTATTCTGACTCAGAGTGGCACCCTGGCCTCCGGGAGTGCCCGAAGTGTACCTGGTTTTAATTTATATGAGGCACTGCATGCATGCCGGGAATGGCTGGTCGGATATGGTGGCCATTTTGCTGCCGCGGGTATGACCCTAGCCATTGAAAACATTGAACAGTTCAGTAAAAAATTTGAGGAAGTGGTTTCCGAAACCATCGATCCGCGTTTTCTGATTCCCGAATTGGAAATCGATACGGTTGTTCGTTTCAGCGATCTGGATTTCCGGATTTACCGGATCATCGAACAGATGGAGCCCTTCGGACCCGAGAATTATAAACCGGTTCTGAGTTCAACCGGGGTCACAGATACGGGCTTTTCCAGATTACTGAAAGAAAAACATATTCGGCTGTTCGCAAAACAAGACGATATTATTTTTTCAGGCATTGCATTTAATATGGCTGACAAATGGCCGCTCGTTCAAAGCGGCCTGCCCCTGGATATCGCATATACTGTTGATGTGAATGAATGGAATGGAGAAAAGAGCCTGCAGCTGAAAATACTTGATATTAAGCCTTCGGCTTAATGTGGCCAATGTGGAAGGGTACAAAATGAAGAACGTGAAAGTTAAATTTGGAAATGACAGTTAGAAAATATGGTTTGTAATCAAGTATGCCACATTTCTACATTATCATTTCCAAATTCAACTATCACTTTCGCTCACGTTCACCCCTGCATACTCGACGCACTAAACTCAGGCTTCTAAAATAATAGAGCTCTTCTTTTCGCCTCCAATAAGTTCAACACTCCGCTGTATAAAATCAGTCAGTTCTGTACCCTTGAGGAGACCCTGACTCAGCAGGGCGAGGTCTGCCAGGTTATGAACAAGCTTCTTTTGTTTGTCAGGATTATCTTCCTTCAAAACATTCTGATAAATCGGATGATTGCCATTTACCGTGAGTGTTACTTCATCGGGCATATTTGCATAGAACGCACCCATGCCGCCGTTCAGTGCGGCCATATCTTTCATGCGGCGCATGAACTCCGGTCTTGTTGCTACTACCGGCATCGCGTCGGGATTCAATCCTTTAATCTCAACGGTTACATGCAATGAAGGAATATCAACCGCAAATAACGATTTCAGTTTTTCCGAATCCTCCTTACTGAGCACGGTTTCGGAGGCATCCTGTTTGTCGATCAGGTTATCCACCACTTCACTGTCCACGCGGGTAAAATGAACATGGTCCCATTTCATTTCCATCTGGTTGATAAAACCGGCATCCACAATAGTCTCCAGCTTTACCACCACATATCCTCTGCTTTGTGCGGCACGGATATAACTATTCTGCTGAACAGGATTACTTGTATAAATAATTACCAGCTTACCATCTTTATTTTTTTGCAGTGTTTCAGTAGCCGTTCTGTATTCTTCCAAAGTATAAAAGCGGGAATCATCGGCATTTTCCATGATATGGAACTTGTTGGCCTTCTCCAGGAATTTATCATCAGTCATCATTCCATATTTCACAAACAGCCCCAGGCTTTCCCACTTCTCTTCGTATTCTTTTCTTTCCTTCGTGAAGAGTTCTTCGAGTTTATCGGCAACCTTTTTTGTGATATGGCTGTTGATCTTTTTAACGTTGGGATCTCCCTGCAGGTAACTACGGCTGACATTCAAAGGAATATCCGGACTGTCGATCACACCCTGCAAAAGCATCAGGAATTCGGGTACGATATCTTTTACTTCATCGGTAACAAAAACCTGATTGCTATAGAGCTGAATTTTATCTTTCTGTATTTCATAGCTCTGTTTGATTTTGGGAAAATATAATATACCTGTCAGGTTGAATGGATAGTCCACATTTAAGTGTATCCAGAATAAAGGCGGTTCGTTGAAGGGATATAATTCCTTGTAAAAGTCCTGGTAGTCCTGCGTGGTGAGTTCGCTGGGTTTACGGGTCCAGGCGGGGCGGGTATTATTGATCTGTTTGTCTTCAAAAAATACCGGGATGGGTAAAAAGCGGCAGAACTTTTCGAGAATGCCGCGGATACGGCTTTCATCCAGAAATTCGGCACTGTCATCGGAAATATGCAGGATGACATCGGTTCCTCTTTCCTTTTTATCATATTCCTCCAGGCTGTATTCCGGACTGCCGTCACATTCCCATTTCACAGCCGGAACTCCTTCCTTATAAGATTTGGTAATCACATCCACCTGCTGGCTGACCATGAAAGAAGAATAGAAGCCAAGGCCGAATTTACCGATGATGGCATTTTCGTTCTGTTCCTTGTATTTATTTACGAATTCTTCCGCACCGGAAAGGGCCACCTGATTAAGATATTTATCCACTTCCTCGGCTGTCATTCCGATTCCTTTGTCGGAGATCGTAACGGTTTTTGCTTCCTTATCCAGTTTGACGGTAATGTTTAAATCACCGATCTCTCCCTTGGCTTCACCTACGGAAGAAAGGGTCTTTAGTTTTTGGGAGGCATCTACTGCATTGCTAATCAACTCCCTAAGAAATATTTCGTGATCACTGTATAAGAACTTCTTGATGATGGGGAAGATATTTTCTGTTTGTACCCTGATACTTCCTTTTTGCATAATTGGCGGTTTTAGGCCTGCAGTTCAAAGATGGTACCATTTGGAGCATTCTGACAGGTTGACGGTTGACGGTTGGCGGTTTACGGAATTTTATTAGTAAATCGAGCCTGAAATCTGTCAACTGTCAACCGTCAACCGTCAACTATTTCCTTTCGGAATATCGCTGAAAGTCTTTACCTTCGCAGCCCAATTAATTTTTTTAAACAAAAACAGGGAAATGAACAATTATGAATTGATGGTGATTTTTACCCCTGTGCTGTCTGAGGAGGACTTTAAAGCCGCCCAGAACAAATTCACTGCCTTCGTTAAAGATAACGGTGGTAAAGTGGTGCACGACAATCCCTGGGGTCTTAAATCACTGGCGTATCCCATCCAGAAAAAAACCACTGGTTTATACTGGGTCATGGAATATAGTGCGCCATCCGACTTCAATGAGAAACTGAAAATTCAGATTCTCCGCGACGAAACCGTGTTACGTTTCATGGTTACTAAACTCGATAAATACGCCGTCGAGTACAATGCCAGAAAGAAAAGTGGTGTACAACATTACGCAGGAACAGAAAAAGCGGAGGCATAATCATGGCAAAGACCAACGAGATCAAATACCTGACCGCGATCAAGACCCAGCAAAGGGCCAAGAAATTCTGCCGTTTCAAAAAATACCATATCCGTTATGTGGATTATAAGGACGGCGAGTTCCTGAAAAAATTTCTGAACGAACAAGGTAAGATGCTTCCTCGTCGCATTACCGGCAATTCGCTGAAGTATCAGCGTAAAGTGGCCGATGCGATCAAGAAAGCCAGGCAAATGGCCATTCTGCCTTACGTTACAGATTTATTTAAGTAATCATTTCCCGCACGTGCGGGATCAAATAAGTAATAATGGAAATCATTTTGATTCAGGACGTGGATAACCTGGGCGCCGCTCATGAAAAGGTGAACGTAAAAAACGGTTATGCACGTAACTTCCTGATTCCGCAAAAAAAGGCAATTGAAGCCAGCCCTTCCAATCTGAAACAGCTGGATGAGAAAATCAAACAGCAGAAGAAGAAGGAAGAGAAATTACTTGCCGAAGTAAATAAAGTAATTGAAGTGTTAAAAGATTCTCCGTTGAAAGTAGGCGCGAAAACCGGAACCAGCGGAAAGATCTTCGGCAGCGTTACGTCTGTCCAGCTGGCCCGTGCCATTCGCGATCAGAAAGGTTATGAAATCGACCGCCGCCGTATTCACATTCTTTCAGAAGTGAAGGAACTGGGAACATATAAAGCAAAAGTGGATTTCGGCCATGGTAATGAAACAGAAATTGAGTTTGAAGTGACCGCAGAGTAGGGTCTTTTTTTGATAATTATTGAACCCTGCCCTTGTATGGGGGCAGGGTTTTTTCATCTGATCTGCAAAGCATACGGGACGCCGGCGGGCCTACAAAATTTTACCGGTTTATAAAAATTCCTATCTTTACATTGCTCTGTAATTCTGGTTATAAGCTGTGCTGGTGCCATTCTACCTGATAGTACCTTAGTTCATCGTAGCTACGAAGTTTAGAGTCGTTTTAATCATTTTTAATTTTAGCACAATGAACATTTATGTAGGCAACCTCTCCTGGCAAATGACCGATGAGGATCTAAGAAATCTTTTTGAACAACATGGTGTGGTGGGATCAGCAAAAATCGTGAAGGATAAAGTATCCGGCCGCAGCAAGGGTTTTGGTTTCGTGGAAATGGAAAACGATGCCGAAGCGCAGGCAGCGATTACAGCACTATATGATTCTGAAGTTATGGGCAGAAAAATAATCGTGAACGAGTCCCAGCCAAAACAGCAGGGAGCCGGCGGAGGTGGATTCAAAAAGAGAAGTTTTGGCGGTGGCGGTGGCGGAGGTGGTTACAAGAAAGGCGGCTATAATCGTGGAAACAGTGGAGGCGGTGGCGGAGGTTACGACAAAGATTATTAATCATTCATTACATCCCATACAAAATCCTTCCCGCTATAGCGGGGAGGATTTTTTTTGAAAAAATCTGCCTATGCTGAAAAAGATCCAAATACTTTTTATCGGTCATCTGATTTTTCTCCTGATCATTCTATCAGCCTGTCATAATCAGTCAGCAAAGCCGGAACCAGTGGCGACGAGAACAGATTCGCTTCCGAAACCGGACCGCTCGGTAGAAGGTTCATTCAGCAATCAGAGGATTTTACATCTGGATAGCTCGAAAATCATCAGACTCCTGACTCCATTTCCACTTCTCGGAAAATATGCATCGGATGTAAAACAGTTTTACCGCTACCGGAATTTTAGTTATGCATGGTATGAAACATCAGGTCTGATTGAACAGGCCAATCATCTATATACCCGTCTCAGTAACCTGGAAGATGAAGGCCTTCTGATAAAACCTCCCTACCTCCATGACCTCGACAGCCTCATCAACGATCCGTCTGTTACGGGAAAAGCGGATTCGGTTCTGGAGATCCTGCTGACTGCCGAATATCTTTTTTATGCAGATAAAGTATGGAATGGAATTGCTGAAAACAAGACGTCAAGGCTCGAGTGGTATATTCCCCGGAAAAAACTCAATCTCCCCTACCTGATGGATTCGCTGATCAGGGACACGGCTGCCCCTCTTTTTTCTGACAACTACAGTTACCGGCAATACAATTTACTAAAGGAAGCATTAAAGAAATACAGACAGCTCGATTCGTCCGCCTCATGGAAGCCCGTTAATATAACAGGCAAGCTTGCACTTCATGATAAGTCAAAAGTTGTAGCCGCCCTGAGAAACCGATTATTTGAACTGGGTGACCTGAAGTTTAATTCAGGCAGTGAAGTATTTGATGAAAGCCTGCAGAATGGAATAAAATCTTTTCAATACCGGTATGGCATGACCGCTGACGGTATACCAGGTTCCACATTTTTTAACTATATCAACGCGCCCCTGCAGGAATACATACGAAAGATCATCATCAATATGGAACGGGCAAGATGGGTTCCGTTAGATCTGAAACGTCATTACCTGATCGTAAACATTCCCTCATTTACATTGTATGCATACGATGCGGACACTATTCATTTTTCGATGAATGTGGTTGTCGGCAGAGACGTTCATAAAACGGTTTTGTTTTCCGGCGATATCAAGTATATCGTTTTCAGTCCGTATTGGGATATTCCCCCATCGATCCTCAGAAATGAGATACTGCCGGGAATCCGAAAAGATCCAAATTATCTGAAACGTAATAATATGGAATGGGTTGGAAATCGTGTACGTCAGAAACCGGGTCCGAAGAATTCACTGGGGCTGGTTAAATTTTTGTTTCCCAATTCATATAATATCTATATGCACGATACACCTGCTAAAAGCCTTTTTGAAAAGTCAGCCCGCGCATTTAGTCATGGATGCATACGCTTGGGTGAGCCTGAAAAATTAGCTGGTTATCTGCTAAGAGATGATCCGCAATGGACAGCGGAGAAAATTAATAAAGCCATGCACGCCGGCGTTGAAAAATATGTAACCCTGAAAAATCCGGTTCCGGTTTATATCGGTTACATGACCGCCTATGTTGATAATCAGGGCAGAATCAACTTCAGGAATGACGTATATAAGAGGGATGGTGCATTGGAGAAAACAATACTTTCCTATTAATTGTCAATTGTTAATTGTCAATTGTCAATTTGAGTTAACAATTGACAATTGACAATTGACAATTTATTCAAGTCCGAAAAGTTTTAAGTTCAGCTTCTGCAGGGTTTCATTTCTGTATGATGAGGGAATCAGCACAGATACATTGTGTTTACTTCCACCGTAGCTGACCATTCTGACGGGAACCTGAGACAGGCCGTCAAAGATTTTTAGTAAAACATCTTTTGTTTCAGCAATCTGGTTTCCTACGATGGATACAATGGTCTGCCCTTCTTCCACTTCGGTGGTTCCGAATGGTTCAAGTTCTTTCAGAATATATTTCAGCTGACTGCCATTGTCAATCGTTACGGATACGGCTACTTCAGAGGTGGTCACCATATCAATCGGCGTCTTGTACTTTTCAAAGACTTCAAAAATCTTCCGGAGAAATCCATACGCCAGGAGCATACGGCTGCTTTTGATATTGATGGCGATGATACCATCTTTTGCCGCGATGGCTTTCGCCCCTTTCGAGGATGCCGTTTTCTGTATCACGGTACCGGCAGCCAGCGGTTGCATGGTGTTGAGCAGTTTCACAGGTACATTTTGCTGCTGTGTCGGCCAGATACAAGTCGGATGTAAAATTTTTGCACCGAAATAAGCAAGCTCCGCTGCTTCATCAAAACTCAGTTGCTCTACCGGAACTGTTTTCTTTACAATGCGGGGATCATTGTTATGCATGCCGTCGATATCTGTCCATATTTCACAAACACTTGCCTGGATCGCTGCGGCAACAAGGGATGCGGTGTAATCGCTGCCACCTCTTTTCAGGTTATCCACTTCGCCTTTCGCGTTGCGGCATATATAACCCTGGGTAATAAAAAGCCCGGTGTCCGGATATTTAGCCAGCAAGTCAGAGAGCTTTAAACGGATCTGATCCAGTTGCGGCTCATCTTCTGCATCGATACTCATAAATTCCAGCGCAGGCAACAATATATGGGGAATGCCTTCTTCTTCCAGGTAAACGCTGAATAATTTTGTTGAGAGTAATTCACCCTGTGCCAGAATATCCTTGTTCAGCGATTCACTGAAAGATATACGGAGAATGATTCCGAGGAACTCGAAATGCTCACGCACGATTGCCAGGGCCCGTTCACGGGCCTTATCTGAAGCCAGCAGTGATTCAATGAAAGCATGGTAATGATTGCCAAGCCTGCTGATCTGCCCGGCGGCTCCTTCCCTGTCAAAACGGGCAGCGGACTGCCCGATTTCAACCAGCGCATTGGTAGTGCCGCTAAGGGCACTCAGTACGACAATCTTTTTCTCCGGGTCAGCGGTTATGAGTTTGGCAACTTCATGCATACGCTCCGGTTTACCGACCGAAGTGCCTCCGAATTTCATGACTTTCATGCGGACCTCTTTTTTGGGATCGCAAATATACAAATGAAAACGCCACCATGGTTTTAAACCACGTGGCGTTCTCTGTTTTTGTTTTAAGGGTTAGTTATTTTTTGACAATCTTCTGATTGTACAGGTTATTGTTCAACATAATCTGGATCACGTAAATTCCTTTTGGCAGGTGTCCAAGCTGGTCGACGGTCAGATTGTTATTGCCAGCGTTAGCTGTGAATGATTTAACGAGAATTTGTCTGCCGGCTTCATCGATGAGTCGTAACACCACGTTGCCAGGTTTATCAGAATACAAATTGACGACGGCATAATTATCAACCGGGTTCGGGTACACTGAGATGCTGTTTTCAGGCTGATCCAGATTCACCGGAATAATTTTGCTGTAATTATACTTGCCATCATTATCAACGATACGTAAGCGATAGTATACAACATTACTATTCACATTAAATAACTGATCATTGATGCTATAGTTATGAACCGGATTAATGGATTCGATGGCATTCACCTGCGTGACTTCTGTAAAATCCGATCCATTTGAACTTCTTTCCACAGCAAAATAAGAAGCGTTCACTTCATCAGTTGTAGACCATGAAACTTTCACATTATTTGCAGCTACATAATTAGCGTTGAAACCAAGGATCGTCACCGGCAGAACCATGGATTGACATATCTGCATATTCGGTGGCAATTGGGAGAATGGGAAAGTTTGTGTAAGTACTCCGACACCACCATTTGTTGCATGGAAAGAATTCGTATTATCTGTTCCATGGCTGATACCAGCCGTACCACCTGCAACGGAAGAAGCAATGTTTATAGCAGCATTAGAATATATTACACCACCGCCGCCACCACCACCGGGCCCATGCTGAGTTGCTGATGCACTAAAAGGATAATTGTTAATACCGTTCCCTCCGTTTGCTGTCGCGGTAATACCAGCCTGGCCTGAATTTGCATATATTAAAATACTTCCACCAGCACCACCCCCACCGGATCCGTCATTTATTACTGTCTTATCAAATGTGGAACCATTGGCATTAATCGTTCCGCTTCCTATAATCGTATTTGCATTTACTATCACAATACCACCTCCTGAGGCGCCACTGCTTGACAGACCACCGAGAGATCCGGTACCATCGTTCGTATCACCGGCACCACCGCCCCCTCCCATAATAAGTTTTGAGGGGCTGTAATGATTTACAACACTGGGTTTTACTGTGACGAATGAAAAACCTCCGAAGCCCCCGCTGATACCAGCTGTTTTCCAACCCCAACCGCCATTACCACCTATTCCTCCGTTTCCCCCTCCGCCTCCTCCCGCATTTTGGTCGTTTGCCGGGGGGTTACTATCTGTGGCTCCCCCACCTGCGTTTCCTGCGCCGCCCCTGGCGAAACTGCCACTTGGATAACCTTCAACGACGTTATCGATAAGAGTAAAATTAAAATTCACATATCTGGGCGTACCTGCAATTCCTTCACCTTTACTACCATTGGCGTTATTCGTGGACATGGTATACTCATCAGACAAAGAACCCGGGGCACCACTTTTTACAATACCACCACCTCCTCTGAATCCTGCACCGAGTGCATTAATGGTCTGACCGTTTAAATCCAGTTGATTTACCGCACTAATCACGGTAACACCACCGACAGCACCATTCCAAAATGGAGTGGTGATAGTAGCTGTTAATTGAATATTATAATATGATGGAACACGGATAACCTGATAAGTATACTGGCCATCTGCGCCAAATGCTGCATTTTTATATGAATAGGTTAATCCGGCACTGAGATTTAATGCACCTCCTCCGATTGGAACGGCATTGGTCGCAATGGCAAATTCCATGTTTCCGGCGTACAGATTTGAAGGTAGAAAACCGGTGGATTTACCATTATAATTTGCACCGTATAAAGTACTTGTTCTGGAAGCCGGCACATTAATCTGGGCTCCCTGCATCTGAATCACTAAAACGATATCGCCAATTGCAATGGGAGTTGTTCCAAAATTTGCACCTGAACCTGCCGCACCCAAAGTAATAGCGGTTGCTCCTGCGGCAACTGATGCAGTTGATCCGGGATAATATGTATTCTCATTTGCATTTTGTGTATGGGTTCCGGAACTCGGACAGTTTTGGGCTTTGAGTGAAGTATTATTGAAGATCAAAACAAAGGCCAACATAACACTCATGTATAAACGCAGATAGATAACCCCGGCGCTCATCCCTCCCAACGCATCAGTGATGCGTTCCTTCATTGAGCTACCGTAGGGTATTACGGAATCTGAGTAAACATTTTTCATAGTCACGGATTTTCGACACCATCAGGGATTCAATCGGCATACCAACTCTAAATCGCCTGACCCTGAATGATTTATCCTTAAATTTCTAAAAGGAAAATTCCCATTTTGGGATTGTCATTCCTATATTGGATTTCTAAGTGTAATAACTTATATCGAGGAGAAATTATTGCGTTTATCGCAAAGTATCGCTATAATCCAATGGGTGAAATATTGAAGCGTTGTGCCACATTTTGAAGGTCTTCCACAACAGCATCCATGAGTGGTATTCCGTTTTTTTTTCGATCGGTTTCCATGATTCTTTCGGGATCACCTGGTACCAATACCTGTTCAAATTCCTTCGCGGGTTTTGCTTCCCTGAATCTTTTTAACCACTGATCCATGTCCTTTTTAAAATCGTCTCCTTTACGAAAAGCATCGATCCGCATTGCACCAAAGAAATGACCGATTCCTTTTCCCGGCATATTTTCAGGTACAGGAATAAAGGCAGGGAATGGTGGCACCCAGGGACCGTAATTCGCCCCGCTTAACACGCCTGAAAAAATATCGACGATAGCGCCCAGGGCATATCCTTTGTGACTACCATGATCCCGGTCACCTCCCAGAGGCAATAAAGCACCGCCTCCTTTTAATTCGTGTGGATTGGTAGATAACTTTCCTTCTTTATCCTGTATCCACCCGGCAGGAGCCTGCTGGTTTTTTCTTTGAAGGATTTCAAGTTTACCGTTGGC
>Ga0070733_10000558_pt1 | contig 29844 bp, 31 predicted proteins | sample Coa_R1_9_FD_66450 | JGI IMG/M metagenome (GOLD analysis project Ga0070733, IMG submission 66450) | Surface soil microbial communities from Centralia Pennsylvania, which are recovering from an underground coalmine fire - Coalmine... | ecosystem: Environmental > Terrestrial > Soil > Unclassified ...
GCGCCGCAATCAGCGTCCAGATCATCACCAATCCTACAAAGGTAGCCACGATACGGTGGAAGACGTTAATATCGGCCAGGTGAGTGACAATAGCCCAACCGGGCGCGCTGCCGCACAATGGCCAGCCAGGACAGGCCAGCGCCGCGCTGCTATTGGTGACATACGAGCCACTGAGCATCAATCCATACACCAGTATCGCGTTGGTGATCGCCAATCGCGCAAACTTACGTGTCTTCGCGGGATGCTCCTTACTCGCCTTCACTTTTCCCGCCAGCACCGCAATAGTGATGAGCAGGGCAAAGATCACCAGGGCTGTCGCAAGGTGCGCCGTGATGATTTCCGGTGGCAGCTTCATCAACACTGTCAGGCCACCCAGGACAATCTGGATCACCAGGAAGACGGGCGCGATCAAGGCGGGTATCAAAATCTGCCGCTCTTTGCGCGCGTATATAATAGCCAGGATCGTTGTGGCAATTAACAGCACACTGACAATAGACGCCGTATAGCGATGAAACTGTTCCAGGAAAGCGTGAATTCCTGCCGGAGCGAAGGCTTTACCAAAGCACAAAGGCCAGTCGGGGCAACTCAGGCCAGAGTCAGATACGCGCACCGTGCCGCCGAGCGCGATAAGAAAATAGGTGAATCCGACCGCCACCCACGCAGTTCGACGTAAATATTTCATGGTTCCAGGAATCCTTTGTAGAAGATAATCTGACGCTTAGTATTGTCATGGAAATGCCTGATACGTTCCTTGCAAGGTTGCATACCCGCCTTACAAACGCCTGAACAAACCATCCTCGCCAGAGATATTGCCCTGCGCCTTGTTCGCTGTTATAGTATTACCCGAATGATATTTCACCTGGAAGGTCAGCAATATGGCAAATATCGGACTCAATTTCTGGCTTACACTGTGGAACTGGGACCCTAGTATAGTGATCGGAACGGCTCTGATTGTCGGCCTGTATTTCTATGCCATCGGGCCTGTGCGCAAACGCCATCAATTCGCGCCAGCCAGCAAAGGCCAGATATTTGCTTTCATGCTCGGCATGGTTCTGATGTTCCTGGCGCTTGTCTCGCCATTGGACGAATTGGGCGACTCCTATTTATTCAGCGCGCACATGGTGCAGCACCTGTTCCTCACCACTGCCGGGCCGCCGCTCCTGTTGATTGGCACGCCAGAGTGGTTTATCAAACCTGTTGTGCGTAATAAATTGATTTTCAAGACAGCGCGCTTCCTTACCTATCCGGCGGTAGCGTTCGTTCTCTTTAATGCCGATTTCTTTCTCTGGCATGCCCCATCGCTCTACGATGCCACGCTGGAAAACCAGGCCATCCATATCCTTGAACACCTGACGTTCATCATATTTGGCTTGTTGAACTGGTGGCCTATCTTCAGCCCATCCAAAGACCTGCCACGTCTCTCCATCGGCGGACAAATCCTGTACCTCTTCCTGAGCGGTATGCCCGTTGTACTGCTTGGAGCGGGTCTCACCTTTGCTTCCCCGCTTTACGCGCCCTACATTGCCGCTCCGCGCGTATGGGGCATCTCAGCCGCCACCGACCAGCAACTTGGCGGCCTCATCATGTGGGTGCCTGGCAACATCATCTTCATCATTATCATGAGCGCGCTCTTCCTGCGCTGGATGCAGAAAAAAGAGAGAGAGCAGGCCGCGCAGGAACGCGAATTGTACGAAGCGGAGGACGCGGCAGACCTACCAGTGTGACCAGGGCGGAGCCAGATTGCCAGGGCGCGAGCTTGCCCTGGTAGCCCATACTCAAGCATGTTATAATGCGCCTGTGTATTTCCGCTTTCTAGAGGGTAAAGAAGAAAAGGAAAGTGGGAAAATCAATCACTACGCATGCGCTGGGAAGGCGGCTTCATCGTGCTCATTACTCGTATCGAGCTGGAGAACATCAAGAGTTATCGTCATCTTACGGTAGATTTTCGGCGCGGCACCACCGCTATAAGCGGGGCCAACGGCGCGGGCAAGACTACGCTTGTCGAGGCCATCGGCTACGCGCTCTTCAATTTCCTTTCATACAACCAGAACCAGTTTGTGCGCGAAGGCGAAAAGTATGGCAAAGTAGTCATCCACCTGGTCGGCAGCGATGACCGGCCCTATGTCGTCGAGCGTCGCTGCGGCGCGGGCGCATCGTGGATGGTGTATGACGAGGAAGCCGATGCTCGCGTCGAACAGCGTGCCGATGTGCTGGATAAGCTGCACGAACTCTTCGGTATTGACCGCGAACGCCCGCTGGAAAGCCTTTTTCGCGATGCGCTGGGCGTGCCACAGGGAACCTTCACCGCTATTTTTCTGGATAAGCCTTCTAAACGCAAGGAAACTTTTGATGCCCTGCTCCAGATCGAAGATTACAGGACCGCCTTCGATTACCTGCTGGAGGTGCGCAAACAGTACGAGGAACAGATTCAGAACCAGAGGAGCGAGATTCAGCGCCTCGAAATCGAGACGCGCGAACTACAGGAGTGGCGCGCTGCCTTGAAAAACGCTATGCATGAAGACGAACAGAAGAAAATACAGAATACTGAGAAGACGCGGAGGCGCGCAGACTGCGAAAGCCGCCATACCTTGCTCAAAAAACAACACGAGCAACTCAACGCTACAGAGACAGCCTATAAACAACAGCAAACTATTTCCAACACCGAACAGCAATTATTAAATGGCAGCGAAAGGTCGGTTCAAGATGCGCGTACAGCGCAATCAACTATCGAGAGCAGTGAGGCAGATTATAGACGCTACTTGCAGGCCGAAAAGCTTTTACAGCAACTGCGCCTAGATGAGCATGAGCGTAACACGCTGCAAACACGATCCAACAACCTTAACCATTCGCTTGCTACGATACAGGCCAATATGCGCAATCTGCATACGCGCCTGCTCGAAGTAGAGGCGGCACGGAAACGGCTCGCGGAATTGATGCCGTTCGTGGAACGGCAATATGAACTGGAAAACCGGCGCGATGTCCTGAAGCAGCAGGTCATGCAATACAATGAACTGACCAGAGATATAAAAAGACTGGACGCGGAGCAGGCGCGGAGGCAGCAGGAATTAGCGAGACACGCGCGCAGTATGGCTGTCATCGAAGCGCTGCGTCCACTGGCAGACCAGGTCAACGAGCGCCTTGAGCATGTCACCAATCTACAGACGAGAGCTAACGAACGCGGCCCCAAACATACTCAACTGCACGATAAACAAAAAGAGTTAAAGAGGAAGATGGACGAGCGTGAGCAAGTTGCCTTGAAGTTACGTGGTGAAGAGGATACCATTACGAAATTGGAAAAGAACCGCTCAAAAGTGGATGAACTGCCAGAACTACAACAACACTCTGACGACTTGACTGCCCAACTCCATCGCCTTGAAGGCAATATCGCAGGCTATAAGAGATCGCATAAGTTGTCGGCAGGCGGTCTATGTCCTCTGCTACACGAACCCTGTCAGAACATTAGAGCGAAGGGTATAGATAGCCTGGAATATTATTTCGATGCCGAGATTAAACGCGACGAAGCAGTATTGGCAGCACTCGGGGACGAACTGACAACGCTTACCGGGCGCTTGAGTGTTATCAAAATCTATGCCGAGGAACTGAACCAGATAGGGCGCCATATCGAGTTGCGCGATGGCTATATCGAGCGCCTTCAGCAGTTAGCGCAGGATATTACGCGCCTGGAACGCGAGGTGAACGATCTTCAAGCAGACCTGGATGCTCTCAAAGCCATTGATGCGCAAATCGCCCAGGCGAAGATCGAACTGGAAGAGAGTCGCAACGCCGACGCGCAGGTACGCACCCTGGGCAGCCTGCAAGAGCAGGTTGAACAGGCGCAGGCAGCACTACAGCAGATCGCCACTGATCTAAAGGAGCGCGGGCAGACTGCCGGTGCCCTGCGCGACAGCGAAGCAAATTTGCGCCTGGTTGAGCAGGAACTTGCGCAACTTAAAGACCCGCGCGCAGATAGCAAGGCACAGCAAGCCATCATTCAACAGGAAGCCGCCTACTCACAGCAGTTGCAGCAGGAACAGCGCAATGGTCAGGAGATCGAGCAGCAGTTACAAGACCTGCAACAGGAACTTGCGCAGTATGCGAACCTTGATGCGCAGATTGGCGAGCAGGAAGCCATTCGCCAGGTGTGTTTCTCCAACTACAACACCTATTTGAAAAACGTCGATGTCGCACGGCAACTTCCCGAACGCGAACGCGCCTACCTGGAAGCGCTGCGCAAAGCAGAGCAGGCCAAACGAGATTTGCAGGCCGCCGAACAGGCATACCTGGAGGCACAGGCTCGGTTCAACGAGCAGGAACTTGTATCGGTCGAGCAGGAAATCAACCAGTTACATGGTGAACTATCGGCTCTGGCCGAGGCCATGCGCAAACTTCAGCTCGAAATTAACGAACTTGTACAGAAGATAGAGCATGCCGAAGCCCTGCGCCTCCAACTGGAAGCAGCCGAGAAAGAAAAACGCGAGCTCGAAGACCTGCAAAAGATGGTTGAACAATTCCGCAAGCTCATACGCGATGCCGCGCCGCACGTGTTGAAAGCCATGCTGAACGACATTTCCAGCGAGGCGAACCGCATCTTTGGCGAGATTATGGGCGACCGCAGCGCGCAGTTGAGCTGGGACAACGACTACGAAGTGACGCTGCGCCGCCAGGGCGTGAGTCGCTCCTTCGCGCAACTAAGCGGGGGCGAGCAGATGAGCGCCGCGCTGGCTGTGCGCCTGGCCCTTCTCAAGAAGCTCTCCACGCTCAACCTGGCTTTCTTCGATGAGCCAACCCAGAATATGGACGAACTGCGCCGCGCCAACCTGGCGGAACAAATCCGGCGAGTGCGCGGCTTCGATCAACTGTTTGTCATCAGCCACGACGACACCTTTGAACAGAGTCTCGACAGCCTGGTGCGCCTGCGCAAGAAAGATGGCGAGACGCGCCAGGTAGCTGACGAGGAGGCTATGTTGATGGAAGGGCAGGTGACGGTGCATGCTTCATAAAGGCAAGTTGCAAGCAGCTTTGAACGCTAAATACGGCCAGTTCACCGCCGACAATGCCGCCTTCAACGATCAACTGAAAGCTTATAGCAGCGCGCTCGAAACGCTGTATCTACGCTATGCATCGGGTGAGCAGTTGGAATACCAGTTGCCGCCTGACCGGGAAAGCACACAGTCAGCGGGAGCGCGCCCCAGCCTTGAGTTTGATCGCTGGCTGGTTAACGCGGCCTACAGCGAGTATCACGGGCCGCTTTTCCCTTTCGGGCGCGAATTTGACAACCACGAGCAGGCTCGCCAGTGGGCGGAATGCATCGAAGGCATCACCACAGTCGCCGTTGATGGCAGCCAGCTCCTGCCCTGGCGAGACGCCTCCATACCGGTAGCTTTGATCCAGGTGGGACTGTTCGCGAACCCGCACGCGCAGGGACGCCCCTACACCAAAGATGTGCATATGGAGGTGCTTTCACCAGACGAGATCATGGAGCAATCGCGCACCGAGAGCAAAGATCCCGATAGCTACCCCTACTCCGAAATAGAGGTCACGCTGCGCCGCTACAGCCTGGAAGTCGAAACACTGTGCAGCCAGATGGAACACTACGCGCGCGAGCGCCGCGCCAGCCATCCCGCCCATAGTCCGGTGGTCTTCTTCGATGGCTCGCTGGTGGTGTCCTTTGCCCTGACCATGCCCAGTCCCTATCGCGAACGCTACATCGCTTCCGCCGTCTCGCTGCTCAAAACGTCCGAGCAGTGCCGCGTCCCCTTGATCGGCTACATCGACACCAGTTACGCGCGCGACATAATGACCATGCTGCTGCGCCTGGACAGCGCCCAGCCGCAGCCAACGCTGCGCGAAACAAAAAAGATTCACGATTCGCTGCTCTGGCAGGACCATATGCGCTGGGGAGATCGCACGCCCGCCATGATCTGCGCGCGCGGCGATGTGCTGCAAGGCTACGGTGAATATCGCCAAAGTGTGGCCTTCTGCTACCTCAAAACCACCTCCGCGCAGCCGCCCGCGCGCCTGGAATTCCCGCGCTGGATGCTCGACGATGGCCTTCTCGAACCTGTATTGGACGTAGTGCGCGCCGAGGTGATCGCCGGAAACGGCTATCCCTACGCCATCGAGACGGCGGACGCCGCAGCCGTGATAAACCAGCAGGACCGCATGGAGTTCTACGCGCACTTCCAGGACTTTATGCAGCGCCAGGGGATCGAGTTTAGCTTTTCGAGGAAAGCGGTGAGTAAGAGCAGGAGAAGATAGAGCATCTTCCAGAGCGACCGCAAGGGTACGCCTCTACCCCGATGGGTTGGCATTGCGATTCGTATAGGATAGAGGCATACCAGGGTTTTTCGAAAGTCGAGATGCAAGGGCGACCGCAAGGGTCTCCACCCCGCATCCACTCCTCTCCCGCCCTTACAATGAACGCTCTGCAATCCTCGTCGTAATCATTGTAAGGGCGGTAGGGCAGATGTGGGGAGACCCTTGCGGTCGCCCTCTTCTCTATCATCTCTATAAATGCGGGTAATTGCCTTGCGGTCGCCCTGACAAATAACTATATGATATACTGTCCCCAGCATACCGTTGTTTATTCATGTTCTTCCTAGAAATAACCCTATGTCGCGCTCAACCAATTACAAATTTACCTGTCCCTGTGGGGAGAAGTTTAGCAGCCCCATTTATGATTATGTGAATGTGGCGAAAGACCCATCGCTGCAATATACGGTGCTGGCCGGTTTGTTGAATGTCTCTACCTGCCCGGCATGCGGGCGGCGTATCGCCCACTCGCAGCCCTTTATCTACTCCGATCCAGCGCATAACCTGCTGGCATTTGTTCACCCGCGCAGCGACGTTCCTGAAGAAGCGCGTCTGCTTATCCTGGACAAACTGCAAACGACATATGATTCAGCCTATGAGGCAACTGAAACGCCGCCGCTGCAAGTCATCTTTGGCCTGGATCAGTTGAACGAGTTGATTAACGCCGTCTTGAGCCAGGATGAGCGCATGGGCAGGCTGGCTCTAAATACCTTTAGCCGCGACGAGGCCGAACGCGGGCAACTACTGCATATCGCGCGCAAGCTGGCGCGTGAAATGCAGTGCCAGGTGGAAGTGGAAGATCTTCCCGACGAGTATACTGTCTGGCTCTTCGGCGCGCGCCGCCAGATCGGAGCCATTATGCGCGAACTGGCCGCCAGGGGATAGGGTAGGGGCGAACGCGAGGGTCGCCCTGGCCGCACTACCAGGGGATAGGAAAGCATGATTACCATCGGAGTGTTGACGATCAGCGACAGCGGCGCGATAGGCGCGCGGCAGGATACCAGCGGCGAAGCTATTCGCGCCCTGGTGACGCAGCTTCCCCAGGCCGTCATCAGCGCGGGGGCGATTATTCCCGACGAGCGCGAATTGATCGAGGGTACCCTGCGCGCTTGGAGCGATGAACAGCAATTGAACCTCATTCTCACCACAGGCGGCACAGGGCTGGCCCCACGCGATGTTACGCCGGAGGCCACCAGAGCGGTGCTTGAGCGCGAAGCCCCTGGCATCGCCGAGGCCATGCGCGCCGTCAGCCTGCAACACACCCCCTACGGTATGCTCTCACGAGGCGTGGCAGGTACACGCGGGCGCACGCTGATTATCAATCTTCCCGGCAGTCCCAAAGCAGTCAAAGAATGCCTGGAATGCATCCTGCCTGTGCTGCCACACGCCATCAATCTTCTGACTGAAGGACCGCGAGAGCATTAGACGATGTTAGAAGACGCAGCAGGTACAGCAGATACATCTCCTCTGACTTATCGAGGCCATAGCGATTACATCTTCGCCCTGACTTTCTCGCCCGATGGTGCACACGTCGCTTCCGCTTCGCGCGACGCAACCGTACGTGTCTGGCACATAAACCAACATGTTCATAATATGGATACTGAAGATATCACCGTTTACCACGAACACGGGCGGGACGCTTCATCTGTTCTTTCAGTTGCCTGGTCGCCCGATGGAAAGTACATCGCATCCGGCGACACCACGGGCATCATTCAAGTCTGGGAAGCGTATCCGGGCAAAACTATGCTCACTTATCATGGTCATACCCGTTTTGTGCGCGGCATCGCATGGTCGCCCGACGGTCAGCATATCGTCTCAGGCGGAGACTTCGGCGATAGCACAGCGCAGGTATGGGAGGCGCTGACCGGCAGGCATATCTACACCCACATACGCCAGTACCGCATCTTCGCTGTATCATGGGAGCCGCGTGGAAGACATATCGCCACATGCAGCTTTGATGGCAGCGTGCAGCTATGGGATGCCTATACCGGCGACGTGAAACTGGTCTACACGGGACACAGCGGGCCAGTATACACAAGCGCGTGGTCGCCCGACGCTAAGTTAATTGCATCCGGCGGGAAGGATAGCACTCTACAGGTGTGGGAAGCCGCTACAGGGAAAACTGTGAGTACATACAGGGGTCATACGAAAGCGGTGAAGACCCTGGCGTGGTCGCCTGATAGCAAATATATTGTTTCAGGCGGAGATGACATGAACGTAGAGGTATGGGAGGCCATGACGGGAGAGCGCATCACATTCAACCAAGACCACGAAAAATGGGTACGCGCGGTAGCATGGTCTCCTGATGGAAGCTATATCGCTGCTACAAGTAGCCATACAGTACAGGTTACTCCTCGTTCAAGCCTTTTTTCAGTTCGTTGACGAAAGCGACGAAGCCCTCATACCACGTCATTCCGGGTTCGCGTTTCGCCTGTGCCTGGAGACGAAGCGCGACCTGGCGTTCTGCTTCGGCGCGCTGCTCATCGTAGGCGGCGCGTTTCCGGGGATCGCGCAGGATTTCGTAGGCTTCATTAAGGCGTTTGATGTGGCTATCAAGGGCCTGCTTATTCAGATCAGGATGGTGTAGACGCGCCAGGCGACGATAAGCGCGTTTGATTTCTGCCAGCGTCGCGTCCGGTAGAACTTCGAGAATATCATAAAAATCCTGCATCATAACCTGCCCGCAGCTACGCGCCAGTGCTGCCAAAGCCGCCTCGCCCCTTGCCCATTGTATCGACCTCGTTCCAGGTGGCACGGGCAATGGGAACAAAAATGCCCTGGGCGATGCGCTCTCCTCGTTTGACCGTCACCGCTTCCTCGCGAAAGTTCAGCACCTGTATCTTCAATTCATCCCCTTCGCCACAGTAATCCTGGTCGATGATGCCCACACCATTAGGAATGAGCAAGCCCTTGCGCAGCGGCGTGCTGCTCCTGAGCGTCAACATGAGCATATAACCCTGCGGGATACGCACGATCACGTTGCCGGGTATCAGCTCGATAGTGCGCGGCGCGATCTCCGTGTCTTCACGGCAATACAGGTCGAAGCCCACTGAACCCGCCGTAGCGTAGGTGGGCAGCGGCAACTCGTTATCGATACGTTTGATAGTCACCTGAAGCGGTTGCGCAGCAATGTTCATATCTGCTATTCTAGAGGAGAGTTTTCATATCGTCAAGTAGCGACCCGGTATATCGCGTCCCCTTATCGGGTCATTGAAGCAAAGTATTGTAGGAGTGGCAGCGGTTGAATGCACGTCTAAAATTGATGGGCACTGGTATTTTGTTGTGCCTGGCGCTGGGATTGACAGTTTTCTGCGCAGTACAGACGGTGAAGGACATCCAGAGTTTTGAGCAGAACCACAAACTTGCATCGTCCGGCGATGTGAGCACAATTCGCTCCTGGATGACGGTTCCTTTTATCTCGCACTTCTATCACGTACCCGAAGGCTACCTGTTAGAGTCGCTGCACATAACCAATGAGCTGTCTGTGCGTCATGTACCGCTGCAGGCGCTGGCCGGCCACATCAAGCGCCCCCTGAATAGCCTTATTCACGATATTCAACACGCGATTCTGAACTATCGCAAGCAGTACCCTACTCCTACTGCCAACTCTCGTCATGCAAAGGAGCCATCACCAGGCACAGTAGAGAGGAAGAAGCCATGAGCGTCTTTCTCTCCGCCCTCTTGAACACCGTGCAGCAGTATGGCTACCCTGCGCTCTGGGTCTCCATCTTCATCGCGGCTGTTGGCTTACCACTTCCTATCGTGCTCGTGCTTCTGGCGGCGGGCGCTTTTGCTGCTCTGGGTCAGTTCAACATCATCCTGCTTACCGCAATCTCAATCAGCGCATCAGTGGCCGGTGATAACCTAGGATACTTGATTGGGCGACTGTGGGGCAGCAAGGCATTGAGCTGGTTGGAACGCTCCAGCTTTGGGAAACGTTTCATCAAGCCGAATTCCGTTGCTCGCTCTCGTCTCTATTTCAAAAAGCGCGGCGGCTGGGCCATCTTCCTCAGCCGCTTTCTCGTTGCTGCCCTGGGTGGCATCATCAATTTGCTGTCCGGCACGGAACTCTATCCCTATCGCTATTTTCTCCTGTTCGACATCGCCGGTGAAACGCTGGGAGCGCTTATTCCACTGTTGCTCGGCTTTGCATTTGGCGCAAGTTGGGATGCCATCGGCAATGTCATCGGCTCGCTTTCGCTCTTCACGCTTGGTCTGCTGATCGTGATCTTCCTCTGTATGCGCCTGTTGCGCTACGCGCGCGGCGCGCAAAAGTCGCGGCAAAGCAGCCCTGTTATCCAAAACACCCTGAGCGCGGCAGAAGTCGCTCCTATGATAGACCCACCATCACCATCTTCAGGGCACCTGCCGCTTCCATAAAGTTTGACACGAAGATACCCTACACCGTACAATCTGTGCAGTAGCAAACAAATAATCAGCAGTCATCGAAAACACAAGAAAGTCCGGTTATATGCAACAACCCCAACCTCCGCTGGCGCAGCCCCTAAAGGCACAAGAACCATTACCTGAAGCCCGTGAAGTCGCCGCTGGCATCTGGAAAATTACTGTGCCGATCCCTTTTCCCCTGCGCACCGTTAATGTCTTCGCGCTTGTCGGGAAAGATGGATGGGCTATGGTTGATACGAGTATGGGAACGCCCGATACTCGCGAAGCTTTGTGGAAAGGGCTGGAACGCGCCGGGCTGAGCCTGGATAATCTGCGCACCATCGTCCTCACACACCATCATCCCGACCACGTTGGGCTTTCGGGCGAACTCCAGGAACGGAGCGGCGCGAGCGTATTCATGCACCCGATTGATGAGGCTGCAATCCGTGTGATCTGGTCGGGAAAGATGCCTGAACGCTTCGGACGCGTCTCAAATTTCTTTGGTCAGCACGGCATGCCGCCGACTGATTTCTGGTTTACGCGGGTCGAGCCGGACGTGATGCGCAATCTTATCCGTGTTCCGCCGCATGAAGCGTTCACACTGGTAGAAGATGGCGCGGTCATAACCGTAGCTGACGAACAGTATCACGTGATCTGGACGCCTGGTCACTCTGACGGGCAAATCTGCCTCTTCCGCGAGCGGGACGGCGTCTTCCTGGCTGCCGATCACGTCCTGCCGCGTATCACCCCCAATATCGGACTTTATTCTGAAAAAGACCGTGTGAATCCCCTCGGCGATTACCTGGCATCGCTGGCAAAAGTATCTAAGCTGCCCGCCAGTATCATTTTACCGGGGCACGGTGAGCCGTTCACCGGCCTGGCAGCGCGCACCGCAGAGATCACCAGGCATCACCAGGAGCGCGAGTTGCAAATTCTGGCCCTGCTCGACGAACAACCGCAGCACGCCTATGGAGTAGCGGAACAACTCTTCAGTCACCGCTGGAGCAACAGCGAGGCGCGCCGCATGGCCGTCGCCGAAACGCTTTCGCACCTTGAGCACCTGCGATTCAGCGGACAAGTCGAACAGCATCGCACGAATGACGGGCTGCTCCTCTATAGCGTCGCCTGAAACGCCTATCCCCCATTCGTACCGCCTGGGGAGCCATTTTTCTAACTGCTCGCTTGTTATAAAGCGGCATCCCAGGCTGCTTTATACTCTCAGACAAGGCATGAAGCCGCTTCATGCCTTGTATTTCTCCGAATCTCGTGCTATACTCCTAAACGGCAGTGAGTAGTGAAGCCGCTCTACAAGCCCAGCAGTAGAATATTGGGATGAAAAGCGACGTGTGTTGAACGTTGTAAGGAGGATTTCGAACATATGGCGACACAAAAAACTGGTAAGGCCGATTCGACAATTGTCGGTCGGCAAGAGATCACCAAGCGCATTGCTTCAGAGTCGGGGCTGACTCAGAAGAAAGCAGCCGAAGTGCTTGAAGCAACCCTGGATACCATTCGCGAGTCTCTCAAGACGGGTCACGAGGTGCGCCTGGTTGGTTTTGGTTCATTCAAAGTTCGCCGGAGCGCTGCTCGCAAAGGCGTCAACCCGCGCAACCGCAAGGAAATTGTTGTTCCTGCAAAGGACCGGGTGCGTTTCTCCCCAGGCAAGGAACTATCTGACGCTGTCGTTAAAAAGTAATCTGTGGGCATCGCTGGTTAATGCCCGTGTGTAGCGCGACTGGAGTGTTCCAGTTGTAGCATTTGTATCATTTCTCGCTGCCAATTGTCTGTTCATGATCCAGGGCGACCACAAGGGTCTTGTGGTCGCCCCCGTCCTCAATATGCCCCATCAACCTCGTTTTCCGTGCTGCCACCTTCAACAAACCCACTTTCTGTTCCTACAGGCTATACATTGCTGCGCTTCTTGGAGTAAAATAGATCACAGGAGTAGGAAACAGACCTTCATTGTTACAAGGATGTAGTACAGTCAGGCATATCCAACGCACTGCACATAAAAAGAGAGAGTAGACCTATGGCGATAAGCAATGCGACACTGGCAGGACTTACCCGGACACAACTGCTGGAAATGCATTACATGATGTCGCTTCTGCGCCACTTCGAAGAGAAAAGCGCTGAAGAATATACACGCGGGAAAATTGGTGGATTCATGCACCTGTATAACGGCCAGGAAGCCTCTGGTGTAGGGAGTATAGCTGCGCTGCGCCCTGAAGATAGAGTGTTATCCAGCTACCGCGAACATGGACAGGCAATTGCGAAAGGCATGGAGCCAGGGGCGGTGATGGCGGAACTCTTTGGGAAAACCACTGGATGCAGCAAGGGCAAAGGCGGCTCCATGCACATGTGGAGCAACGAACTGGGGCTATTTGGCGGGAATGCTATCGTCGCCGCGCAACTACCTATTGCAGCAGGCGTGGCTTTTGCAGCGCAATACCAGGGACAGAACAGCGTGACGATGTGTTTCTTTGGTGATGGCGCGGTAGATGAGGGAGCGTTTCACGAAGCGCTGAACCTGGCATCGCTCTGGAAACTGCCTATTGTGTATATTTGCGAAAACAACCAGTATTCGATGGGTATGGCGGTCCAGAAAGCCTGGGCTGTCGATTCGCTCCTGCCGCGCGCCGCGGCCTATAATATGCCCGGCGAGCAGATCGATGGCATGGATGTAGTTGCCGTCTACGAGTCGGCTAAACGCGCCGTAGAACGCGCGCGCAGCGGCGATGGCCCAAGCCTGCTGGAGATCAAGACCTACCGTTTTCGCGGCCACTCCATGACCGATCCTACCTACTACCGTACGCGTGAGGAAGAACAACAATGGCGCAATACGCGCGACCCCATTGGCATCTTTGAGAAGAAATTACTGGAGCAAGGTCTCGCGACGCAGCCAGAGTTTGACGAAAACGACGCCAGGGCTACCCAGGCCGCAGAAGACGCGGCAGACTTTGCCGAGAACAGCCCTGACCCCACACTCGAAGAACTGTATACCGATGTAATGGTCGATAATTCCAGCGCGCTTTCGTTCCGCTACGAGAGGAAATAACAGAGAATGCGTACTTTAACCTATCGTGATGCGCTGCGCGAGGCGATTCGCGAAGAGATGCTGCGCGACGAGCGTGTTTTTATCATGGGTGAAGACATCGCCGGCTATGGGGGCACCTATGCCGTTAGCAAAGGACTGTTCGAAGAGTTTGGCGAGAAGCGCGTGCGCGACACCCCGCTGGCGGAAGAGGTGATTACAGGCGCAGCCATCGGCGCGGCGCTGGGCGGTCTGCGCCCCATTCTCGAACTGATGACCATCAACTTCAGCCTGCTGGCGAGCGACCTGATTATCAACAGCGCGGCTAAATTCCACTACATGTTTGGCGGCCAGCCGCAGATCCCTCTGGTCATTCGCATGCCCGGCGGCGGCGGCGCGCAGCGCGGCGCGCAGCATTCGCAAATGTTAGAAGCCATGTACGCGCATATCCCCGGCCTGAAAGTAGTCACCCCGGCCACACCATACGACGTCAAAGGCATGCTCAAATCTGCCGTGCGCGACCCCAACCCGGTGCTTTTTATCGAACATGAACTGCTCTACAATATAAAAGGTGAAGTGCCAGATGAAGGCGTCGAATACATGGTCCCGCTCGATCGCGGAGAGGTGAAACGCGAGGGCCGGCACGTGACACTCCTCACCTTTTCGCGCATGCTGCATGTGACGCTGCAAGCCGCCGAAGACCTGGCTAAAGAGGACATCGACGCGGAAGTCATCGACCTGCGCAGCGTCCGGCCTGTCGATATCGACCTGCTGGTCGACTCGGTAAAGAAAACCAACCGCGTCGTTATCGCCGAGGAAGGCTGGAAATACTACGGCACAGGCCAGGGATTGGCCGCGCTGATCTACGAGTTCGCCTTCGACTATCTCGATGCCCCTATCCAGCACGTGACCGGAGCGGATGTGCCCATGCCCTACTCGAAGCCACTGGAACGCCTCGCCATACCAAATAAAGATTCTATTGTGAAAGCAGCTAAAGCGATTGTACCAGCAGCCCTGGTACGCACATAAACCTGGATTGGCATAGAGAAAGAACAAGACAATGAAAACGGTGGAAATGCCCAAGATGGGTGATACAATGGAAGAAGGCAAGATCCTCCGCTGGATTAAACATGAAGGGGACGCCGTGAAAAAAGGCGAATCACTGGCAGAGGTCGAAACCGATAAAGTCAATATCGAAATTGAATCCTTCGCCAGCGGGGTGCTGCGCAAGATACTCGTTTCCGAAGGCAAATCGGCCCCCATCGGGGCGGGTATTGCCCTCATCGGCTCGCCTGATGAACCACTGCCAGAGGGGATCTCAGGCAGCGCGAACAATAAAGAAGCTGTCGCGCCACCAGCTACAGGTACATCTTCAACTGCGACCAGGCAGCAAGCGCCATCAACACAGCCATCTCCCGCCGCGCAAAACTCGACTTCGCAGACAGCTACACAGGTGAAAGACGCGCCCGTGTCATACGATGCGCAGGGGCGTATTTTCATCTCGCCGCTCGCCCGTCGTTTTGCCGAAGAGCAGAGCGTCGATTACAAGCAGATTCGTGGCACCGGCCCAAATGGGCGCATCATCAAGATGGATGTTGAGGCCGCGCTGGCGCATACAGCACCCGCGCCTTCGCCTACATTCGTTCCAGTGGTTGAACCGGCGCCTGCATTCGTTGATAGCGGCGAAGTCATCGAAATACCACTTTCTGCTATGCGCCGCACCATTGCCAGGCGCCTGAGCCAGAGCATGCAGACCGCGCCGCATTTCTACGTCACGAGCATCATCGATACCGGCAAACTGGCGGAACTGCGCAAACAGATCAACGCCTATGCTGCCAGCGATGCATCGTCGGTCAAAGTCAGCTTCAATGACCTGATTATAAAGGCGGTGGCGCGCGCCCTGGTAAAGATGCCGCAGGTGAATGTCTCATTCGCAGAAGACAAGCTGATCCAGAAGAAGCAGGTGCATATCGGCATAGCTGTCGCGCTTGAGCAGGGATTGATCGTGCCAGTCATCCACAACGCGCAGCAGCACGGCATCCTGGATATCGCGCGCGAAGCGCAGAGGCTGGCGGAAGCAGCGCGCTCCGGCAAACTGCGGCCGGAGGATCTCTCCGGCGGCACCTTTACCATCAGCAATCTGGGTATGTTCGATGTCGATAGCTTCACCGCCGTCATTAATTCGCCAGAGTCGGCAATCCTGGCGGTTGGCTCGATCACTCCCACTCCGGTGGTCGTCGATGGACAGGTGGCAGTGCGTGACCGTATGAAAGTCACACTCTCATCCGATCACCGCGCCATCGATGGGGCAACGGCGGCGCGCTTCCTGCAAGAGGTCAAGCACCTGCTGGAGGAGCCTTTCGGGCTGCTGCTCTAGATGGGAGAACTATTCATGAACACGCGCACAATCAGCGGTGTCACGCTGGCGCTGCTCAAAGGCAACATTGTAGAGGTGCGCGTCGATGCCATCGTCAACGCTGCAAACAGCGGCCTGCGCGGCGGCGGCGGCGTTGATGGCGCTATTCACCGCGCGGGCGGACCGGCTATCATGGAGGAATGCCGCAGCATCGGCGGCTGCCCCACCGGCAGCGCCGTAGCCACAACGGCGGGAAGATTGCCCGCACAGTACGTCTTCCATGCCGTCGGCCCCATCTATTCCGGCTCAAAAGAGGATGAGCGGCTGCTGGCAAGCGCCTACCAGAGTTGCCTCGATCTCGCCGAGCAGTACCGCTTAAAAAGCATTGCTTTTCCCGCGCTCAGCACCGGCGTCTACGGCTATCCACTTGACGAGGCTGCACCGATTGCCATGCGCACGATCATCCAGCACATACAGCAACCCACCAGCCTGCAACAGGTGATGGTGGTGCTGTTTGGCGATGAGGCATTCAAGGCATTCGAGAGGTCACTCAGTCAGCTTTTGGGGTGATTTCGAGGGCGACCGCAAGGGTGCGCCCCTACCATACACGGGCTTCGCAGGCCAATTCGTGGTATAGTAGTGGCGCACCCTTGCGGTCGCCCTGGTAAAGTTAAATCAATAAGCCTTTCTTCCCCAGCGTGCCGCGCAATACAGAGATCTCGCCATAATGGATATAAAGGTGCGTGATACAGACTTGCCCGATGGCCTGGATTGCGGGCATATCTCCCAGCGGCTTGACCGTTATTACGCGCTCCGATAAGGCTTTTCCACCGTCGCTGATAGCGGCCAGGTAGGCTTCGTATTCACTCCATACCTGCTCAACATACTGCATGAAAAGGGCCGTGTCGGCAATATGAAAGACGCGCGCCTCTTCCATTGCCATGCCGGTTCCCTGGACGCGCGGCGGCAGGCCAAGACGCTCGTGCCAGTTGCCCTCTGCCCAGATGGTCGGGCGGCCCTGCAAAATAAAGCGCAGGATGTTATCCTCGGTACGCGCAGTGTGCCAGACCAGGAAAGCGATACTATTGGCGCTTCCCTCAAGGGTATGATGCCACTCTTCAGGCGTCAGATCTTCGAGAGCCAGGCGCGTCCAGTTATGCAGACGGGTCTGCTCCAGGCGAAAATAGTCGATAATGTCCATATAAACTCTCCTTCGAGCATGAGCCGTATTTCGTGATGAGTTTCCTACACGGTTGGTATTATTGTACGCGCTTCACTCAGGAAGTGGAAAGGCTCTGCCAGGGAATGCGCACGGGCGCATCGATGTCGCGCAAGTGCATATTATCATTGAAACAGGCCAGTCGCCAGCGCAGCGGCCTGCCGGGGATGGAATAGCGCGCCCAATGTGTGATGGAGGTATTGGAGGAATCGAAGCCGGCCTGGGGATAGTGCAGCGTGTCAACGCCGAGAAAGTAGAGGAATGACACGCCGATAATGCCTCCGTGACAGACTATAATAATAGTTTTCCCCTCGTGCTGGCGCAGGATACGGTCAAGCGCGGTGCAAACGCGCAATACAAACTGGCCCCAGTTTTCTCCTTTGGGTGCGACCGGCTTGAAAGGCGTTTCACGGAAATTGACGCCGCCGTATGTGGCCCGGTACTCTTCTACAGGCATGCCATCCGAGTCCCCATTGCGCAACTCCTGCACCTCATCGTCCAGAGTGATCGGCAGCCCTAATGCGGGCGCGATGATTTCAGCGGTTTGACGCGCGCGTGTAAAGGTACTGGAAATAAGAACATCGGCGCAGACCTCGCCGGTAGCAAGCAACCGATCACGCAAACGCTCGGCCTGCACAATACCATGGGAAGAGAGTGGCGTATCTCCAATGACATTTTGCACGGCGCCAAGAGCTTCACCGTGCCGAATTAAATAGAGTTGGGTCATGGTTACTTCCTTCATCATCTTACAGGCAATTATACACTACAATACTTTATTTGAGGAACGTTTTAAGCGATGCATTCTTAAAGCAGCCATTACCGCCGCTTAACACTCATTTAACATTGAGATAACATACACAAGATATCATTAGGATATGAAGAGCAAACATATCCTTTTAGCAAGGAGCAAAGCAACTGTGAACAATAAAGGGTCCCGCTCAGATCAATTACCTGGAGAGTACCGCATACATACAGCGGCTTCCGTTTTAACCACGCTCGACGATAGCTCCATCTCTCGTTTCCATTTGCGGGCAATGTTGACTTCGGGCATGGGTTTTTTCACTGATGCCTATGATCTGTTTATCATTGGTGTCGTGCTGTCAATTCTCACCCCTATATGGCATCTCAATCCCTTTCAGGTCTCGCTGCTTGGCAGCACATCGCTTATCGCGGCAGCGTTTGGCTCGATCATTTTTGGACGCCTGGCAGACCACGTGGGCCGTAAATCAATCTACGGTCACACCTTGATCGTGCTGGCAATCGGCGCTGTTGCCTCGGCTTTCTCACCGAATGTCATCTGGCTGCTGGTCTTTCGTTTTATCCTGGGCCTCGGCATCGGTGGCGACTATCCGTTGAGCGCGACATTGATGAGTGAGTATGCCAATCGTCGCGATCGCGGCAAACTCGTGACCATGGTCTTCTCTATGCAGGCTGTCGGGCTGATCCTCGGACCGCTTGTTGCGCTTGGACTGCTGCTCGCTGGAATCGATCATGGACTGGTGTGGCGCATCATGTTAGCACTTGGAGCGGTCCCGGCGCTTGCAACCTATTACCTGCGCTTACGGATTGCCGAAACACCGCGCTTCGCGCTTGCCATGCAAGGTGATCTTGCAGGAGCCACTCAAACGGTAGATTTCGTCACCAATGGCCGCGTAACCAATAATCAAAATGGACACAAGAGCGCGATGTCTCCCACCACAGCGCTGCAAGCCAGAAACGGCAACGGCGCGCAGAAGAAAGCAGCGCCCGTAAAATCATGGTTATACGTATTGCTCCAGCCCCGCTATATGCGCTGGCTGATTGGAACAGCAGGAGCCTGGTTCTTACTCGACATCGCGTATTATGGTACGACGATCTCCAGCCCGCTGGTGCTCAAATCGCTCAACTCGCACGCCAGCTTAGTAACCAACATGCTCTATACGCTGATCATCTTCGTAGTTGCTGCCCTGCCGGGATACATTGTAGCAGCGTTCACCATTGATCGCCTGGGACGCAAGTGGATCCAGTGCTTCGGTTTTGCCATGATGACGCTGGCATACGGGCTGCTTGCTGTTGCCCCCGCGCTGACAACGCTGACGCTGCCATTCCTGCTGATCTATGGCACGAGCTACTTCTTCACAGAGTTCGGGCCTAACGTCACTACCTTTGTCTACCCGGCAGAGATTTTCCCGGTGATGGTGCGCACAACAGCACACGGAATCGCTGCAGCGGTTGGCAAGGTGGGCGCTTTCATTGGCGCTTTCGCTTTCCCATTCTTGCTCGCCAACTTCCACCTGCCCGGAGCAATGGCATTCGCGGCATGCGTCTCACTTATTGGCCTGCTGCTCACGCTGTTTACCCTTCCTGAGCCAAACCAACGCTCCCTGGAGGATATCTCTGATGAACATGCTGTCAGGGCTGCCCACGAGGAACGAGAACTGGTGGCGAGCGGGAGCTAATAAGTAGCTGGAGCAAACGCGAACACGGCGCTCATCCTGTATGCTCAGAAAGCAATCCTTCGATAGTGGTCAAGAGCTTCGAGAGGTCAAAAGGCTTTCGGAGGAACGTAATCTTGCGTTGCCGAATCTCTTGAAGCGGGGGAGGATTCGCAGATACCATCAGCGTGGGAACCGTCTCTAATCCCTCGATGGAGCGGAGACGATCAGCGAGTTCAAGGCCGTTGAGATCAGGCAGTTGGTAATTGAGTATGAGCAGCTTCGGTTTGTGTGAATGGATAACTTGTAAGGCCTGCATAGCATCCGTAACATGAATGACGGCATGTGGCGTTTCCTCCTGCAAGACTTGAACAAGAACGGTACTGATATCCTCGTCATCCTCTACGATGAGGATGGTTTGACTTCCTGCTTCGTTGTCCGTCGTAGTCCCCGACTTATCACTCGTCATAACAAAGCTCCACATGTTGGTAAAGACCGAAATATCACCGAACAGGTATAGCACGTGAAGCGCGCACTGGAAGTTTCAGGAGATTGGCATGTTGTTGAAGTGATCTCACGAGAGGCGCGAGACAAGATTTCGAGACCTATCCCTATAGCAACTTTTAACCTCTGCTTAACAATCTTTAACGCGCCCATAAAGCATGGTTAATGCGTGAATGATACGGTTTGAGTGGAGCGATAACAGGGGGAGTTGAGACCTGTTGCGCGTAACGGAAAGTAAACAGTATAAGCCACTCGCAAAAACCGAGCAGGAGGAATTATGCAGAAGCGATCGCAATTGATGATCATGTCAGGGATAGCATTGCTGGTAAGCTTACTTATTTCAGCGTGTGGTTCGAGCACCACCACGGGAAGCTCTACACCCGGCGCTGGCAATACCCCCACCGCGAGTTGTCCTCAGATCTCAGGATTGACCGGGGCGGGGTCGACCTTTGATAACCCGTTGTTCTCGCAGATGTTTGCCCCGTCCAACTACCCGACGACCAAATGCGGCACTAACGTCAACTACCAATCAGTTGGCAGCGGCGCTGGTATTAACCAGTTGCTCAATCATACCGTAGATTTTGGAGCAACGGACTCGCCTATGACTGATACGCAGCTTGCCACGAGCACGAGTGGGCCAATCATTCACATCCCGGTGACACTTGGTGCAGTAGCCATGTCCTATAACCTCACCGGCATCTCCGGGCACCTTAATTTGACACCTGACATCATTGCCGGGATGTATCTTGGGACGATCACCTCGTGGGATGATGCTTTGATCAAGGCTGCCAACCCGGGTGTCACGCTCCCGCACGAGACGGTGAGCATTGTGCATCGCTCCGACGGTAGCGGCACGACAAGCATCTTCACGCACTACCTGAGCGCGGTGAGCCCCACGTGGTCGTCGAAGGCGGGTGCGGGAACGACCGTAAACTGGCCGGTGGGTGTCGGTGGCAAAGGCAGTGCGGGCGTCGCCGCGGCGATTAAAAGCACAGCAGGAGCGATCGGCTATGTTGAACTGGCGTATGTTCTCCAGAATAATCTCCCCTATGCCGCCGTCCTGAATGCCAATGGGAAAGACGTCCTGCCCTCTCTCGAGGGGGCTAAGGTGGATGCGGCCAATGTGACAAATATCCCAGCCGACCTGCGCTTCTTCATCGTCAACGCTCCGGGCGATACTTCTTATCCCATTTCTGGCTTCTCGTGGGTGATCGTCTACCAGCACCAGAGCAATGCCACCAAAGGGGAAGCGATCGCGAACTTGCTCTGGTGGATGACGCACGAAGGCCAGCAGTACGCTACCGCTCTCAACTATGTGCCGCTGCCCGCTACCATTGTCACAAAGGATGAGGCGCAGATTAAGTCGATGACCTGCGGCAGCAGTAACGCGCCTTGCTATACAGGCATTGTCAGCTAGCATCATCTCTGTTCATATAGGGTAGGGGCGACTCTCGTAGCCGCCCTGGATGCTTCTTGTACAAGAATGAAAGCGGTATTGCATGCAACAGAGTCTTTCCAGGACGAGGAGTTTGGCCCGCTTGCTCGGAGGCGGCAGTCGCCGGCTCAGTGATACGCTCTTCCGCGGGTTCACCCTGTTGCTCGTTCTGTTCGTGTTGGTGATCATTGCGGGAGTCACATGGGTGCTCGTCAGTAATTCGCTGCCGACGATCCGACAGTTCGGCTGGAGTTTTCTCTCCAACCGGGCCTTTGATCCCATCCATAATGTGTTTGGTGTCGCCCCCGCCATTTTCGGGACGCTCGTGACCTCGGCATTCGCCATTTTTTTCGCCGTCCCCATCGGGGTAGGCACAGCCATCTTCCTCGTCGATTTCTGCCCGCGCCCCCTGCGAATGCCCCTGGCGTTCATCGTGGAACTGCTGGCTGCCGTCCCCAGCGTCATCTACGGCCTATTTGGATTCCTCGTTTTGGCCCCGTGGCTGCAGACGGTGGGGCAGCCCTGGCTGCAAAAGTACCTGGGCTTCCTGCCTTTCTTCCAGGGCCAGTTTCACGGGCTGGGTCTGCTGGCCGCGGGGATGATCCTGGTGATTATGGTGTTGCCCTTGATTACCAGCGTTTCGCGCGAGGTCATCCTGACCACGCCGACCGCGCAGCGCGAGGCGCTCCTGGCGTTGGGCGCCACGCGCTGGGAAGTCATCCGCCATGCGGTGCTTCCCTATGCGCGCATTGGCATCACCGGTGGGGTGATCCTGGCGCTGGGCCGCGCGCTCGGTGAAACCATGGCTGTGACGATGGTCATTGGGAACCAGGCCTCGCCCATCGGACCGAGTCTCTTCAATACAGGCTACACGCTTTCGAGCGTCATCGCGAATCAGTTCGGCGAAGCCACGCCCGGGCTCTTCTTCTCAGCCGTGATCGAGGCCGGCCTGCTGGTATTTATGATCACCTTAATCACTAATATCATCGCGCGCATCCTGATTTATAGGATGGGTCGTGTGGGAGGACTTGCTGCATGAGCACCGTTGTCGAAAAGCAGTCGGCTGCGAACCCTTTCCAGGCTCCACGAACGGCACAAAATGCACGCCGAAAGGCGAGTAATATCGTTATCATCTTCTTCTCGCTACTCGCAACGGCGTTTGCCGTGACTGTCTTGCTCTACCTGTTGTTGTACGTCTTGCGCTCAGGGCTTCCTTACATCAATGTGGCTCTGTTTACCAGGATTCCCACCCCCAATGGAGAACCGGGCGGTGGACTGGCAAACTCGATCCAGGGATCGCTGATCCTGGTCGGTCTGGCATCGCTCTTCGGTATCCCGCTGGGTCTGTTCACGGGTATCTATCTTTCCGAATTTGGACGTGGGCCAATCGCCACAGGTGTGCGCTTCCTGGTTGATGTTCTGACGGGCATACCGACCATTATCTTCGGTCTGTTCGCCTGGATTTTTATTGTCGTTCCGCAGCAAAGCTTTTCAGGACTGGCGGGCGGCGTAGCTCTGGGCATCATCATGATCCCGATCGTTGCGCGCACATCTGAAGAGGTCCTTCGCCTGGTGCCGAAAGAACTGCGCGAGGCTTCGCTTGCCCTGGGCGCTACGGAGTCACGGACGATTCTACAAGTAGTGATACCCGCGGCGCGTAACGGCATCATTACCGGCATAGTTTTGGCAATGGCACGTGTCGCAGGTGAGACTGCCCCACTCTTGATGACGGCATTTGGCTCGCCTTTCTTTAATTCCGACATCACGCAACCAATGGATGCCCTGCCCCTGCGCATCTTCAACTTTGCGGAAAGCCCCTATCAGGCGCAGATCAACCAGGCGTATGCCGGTTCACTCGTCCTGATCGTGCTCATCCTCCTTACCTCATTTGCGATACGCTGGGCAACAGGAGGTTTCAAGCAACAGAGATAGATCAAGGATGAGGTTCATGATTTTGTACGAGCGACGTGTAGGGTAATGGCCGGATTGGCCCCGCCATGGCAATTGGAAGGAGAAAACATACAATGTCTATTCAGGTTGAAAATCTGAACGTGTGGTACGGTCGTAGTCAGGCGCTCTACAATGTGAACCTCATATTTGAGCCGCTGAGCGTTACAGCTATCATTGGCCCTTCTGGCTGTGGAAAGTCGACCTTTGTGCGCTGCCTCAATCGTATGCACGAGGAGGTGCCTGGAGCCAGTGTAGCAGGTGAGGTACGGATCGATGGCGTCAACATTTACGCGCGTTCTATCCAGCCAATGTACGTTCGACGGCATATCGGCATGGTTTTTCAACGCTCCAATCCCTTGCCGAATCGCAGTATCTGGGAGAATGTGGCTATCGGCCCTCGCATCAATGGGCTGGCTGGTGGAGCGGCTCTCAAAGAGATCGTCGAACGAAGTCTCAAGCAGGCTGCTCTCTGGGATGAGATCAAAGATAGGCTGAGTGAGTCCGCCTCGCAATTATCAGGTGGACAGCAACAGCGATTGTGTATTGCTCGTGCGCTGGCCATTGAGCCCAAGATCATCCTCATGGACGAGCCTTGCTCGGCTCTTGATCCAATTTCGACTTTTCAAGTTGAAGAACTCATCAAGCAGCTTAAAAGTGCCTACACGGTTATCGTAGTGACACATAATATGCAGCAGGCAGGGCGTGTTGCGGATAACACCGTTTTCTTTCTCCAGGGAAAGCTGATCGAAAAAAACAAGACAGAAAAGTTCTTTTCGCATCCAGAAAAGAAAGAAACCGAGGACTATATTACTGGACGGTTTAGTTGATGAAGTAGTTCTAACAATGTGATAGAGTGAGCCTTTATATTCGTTGAAATGAGGATATACCATCATGAACGCTTCAGCAGATGCAAATACGCCGGGGGGTGGAGGAAATATCCTACTTCCCGAAGGCGCAAATATCTTCTCGCGTAAAGTCGCGCGCAGCGGCCATATCTCGTTTGAAGGGCGTCCTTACTTCATCAGCAAAACGCTGGCAGGTCGTTACATTCGCCTGGTGGTACTGGCTGATCGCCTTATCGTGGATGCTGCCATTCCATTGCATAAAGAGTATCCGCTGGCATACCATAGCGTATAATGAGGAGTGTCAGGTATGATGGGAGGCATCTGGCATGTCTGGAGGTTTCATGGACACCCGAATCAATAAACCCGGTCAGGAGGCGCCAGCGGTGGAGTTTGAAATTACTCCTATTCCCAATTCACCTGAAAGACCAGGTGTACCTAAAGTTACGGTTGCCGAAGCGGCTACATTGGTCAACCAGGACGCAGAGGTTAAAATCGATGTGCGTCACACCAGCTTCTGGTACGGCCACAAGCAGGCGCTTTATGATGTCTCTATCCCTATCCGCGAAAAGCAAGTGACAGCTCTCATTGGGCCATCGGGCTGCGGCAAATCCACCTTCCTGCGCACGATCAACCGCATGAATGATCTCATTCCAGGTACGCGCATAGAGGGTGAGGCCATACTTGATGCCCAGAATATTTACGATAAATCGCTGGACGTGGTTTTCCTGCGCCAGCGCGTTGGCATGGTCTTCCAACGCCCCAATCCTTTCCCCAAATCCATCTTTGATAACGCGGCCTATGGCTTGCGTGCTCAAGGCAGATCGGGGAAGTATATAAAGGAGCGTGTTGAAGAAAGCCTGCGTGGAGCAGCTCTGTGGGAAGAGGTTAAGGACCGTTTGAAAACATCGGCCCTGAGTCTGTCCGGTGGGCAGCAACAGCGCCTGTGCATCGCGCGCGCCATAGCAGTCAACCCTGAAGTACTGTTGATGGATGAACCGGCTTCCGCGCTCGACCCCATCGCCACATTGAAAATCGAGGAATTGATCGTCAAGCTGGCAAAAGATTACACCATCGTGATCGTCACGCACAATATGCAGCAGGCAGCGCGTGTCTCACAGTACACCGGTTTTTTCCTGAGTGGCAAACTGATCGAGTACGCGCCCACGGTTGATCTCTTCGAGCATCCAAGGAAAAAAGAGACGGAAGACTATATCAGCGGTCGCTTTGGTTGATCGTGTAAGCGGACGCGATGTGGCGAACCTTTTGGAAGACAGCCTCTCAACGCCGCTACGCGGCTACCTACGATCAGAGAAGCTGCAAGGAACGTATCGCATCCCTACAAAAAATAGATTGGAGAAAGTTGTGGGGCGTAAAATACTGGTTGTTGATGATGAGGCAGTGCTGGTAGAGACGATTGCCTATAACCTGGAGCAGGCCGGCTACCAGGTGATGACGGTGGCAGATGGCGCCAGCGCGCTGGAGGTCGCCCGTCGTGAATTACCCGATCTGATCATCCTCGATATCATGTTGCCCGAAATGGACGGGCTGGAGGTTTGCCGCCAGTTACGACGCGAAGGGCCTACCGCTACTACTCCGATCATGATGCTCACCGCCAAAGGCGATGAAATTGACAAGGTAGTGGGGCTGGAAGTCGGCGCGGACGACTACGTGACCAAACCCTTTGGAAGGCGCGAGTTACTGGCGCGCGTGCGCGCCCTGTTACGGCGCGTCGAGTATGCTCCCGCGCAGGATGACCGGAAAGATCAGGACTCATCCAACGAGTCATCACGCGCGGGCCGAGAATTGCTCGCCGGGCCGCTGCGTATTGACCTGGCCGGTCGGCGCGTCAATTGCCGGGGCAAGGAACTCGAACTGCAGCCCAAGCAATTCGATCTGCTGACGTATATGGCGCGCAATCGCGGAACAGTGCTGACACGTGACCAGCTGCTGCACAACGTGTGGGGCTATGACTACGTGGGCGACACGCGCACCGTCGATGTGCATGTGCGCTGGCTGCGCGAAAAGCTTGAGGAGGACCCGGCCAACCCCAAATTAATTCAAACCGTGCGAGGCGTAGGCTACTGCTTCCGATGGTAAGGACGCGATAAATCGCGTCTCTACAGATTGTGATATCATTATAGGGGCGCGATAAATCGCGTCCACATATGTCGATTTTCCCGATGTTGTTCAGCCAGGGCGACCGCGAGGGTCGCCCCTACTATATACGCATAAGGAGCAAATTTATCTTGGAGCCTTTGACTACGAACCTCACTCTATCCCCCGCTGCCTCGATTGACCTGCACATGCATACCACTTTCAGCGATGGACGCTGGCCTGTCGAACAGTTAATAGATTACCTGGCAGCAGAACATTATGATATGGTGGCCATCACCGATCATGATCGCGTGGATACTGTTGCTGGAAACCAGGAGTTGGCGGCGCAAAAAAATCTGCCCGTACTTGCCGGCGTGGAAATGAGCACGGAATGGAATGGCAGCATGGGCCATGTGCTGTGTTATGGCTTTGACCCGCATGACAATGAACTGCTCGCCGTGACCCGCGTGGTCGTGAGCCGCCAGCTTGAAAATACGCTTGCCGTCTACGATCAACTACTGCGCAAAGGATACGAGTTCCCGCGCAAAGCCGAGGTGTTGCATGACAACGGCGGCGAAGTGCGCCTGCCACGCGACAATATTCGCCTGCTGCGCGAACACGGCTACGCCAGCGACTGGCAGGCCGGGCTGCGCATCATCCGCGAAGCCGGGTTTGTCTCCATTCATGCAGACATGGCGCTGACCGTTGATGCGGCGCATCGCAGCGGAGCAGTCACGCTCATCGCCCATCCTGGCCGCCGGGAACAGGGCTTTACCTATTACGATATCGACCTGCTCGATAAGCTGCGCGCCGAAGTACCCATCGATGGTATCGAGGTCTATCACCCATACCATAGCCCCGAATTAGTTGAAACCTACCGGGGTTATGCGCGCAAACACAACTTGCTGATAAGTACTGGCTCCGACTCCCACAGCCATCCCGGCCGCATGCCCATCAAGCACCGCGCCGAGATCAGCCGCGACCTTCTTGAGCGCGTGGGGGTTCACGTTTCTGCCCTGTAGGGACAAGAGGTGCGGTGTAGTGGATATAGGGGCCTTGTGCTTGTCCTGGTGGAGTGTTGACCAATGTGGCTCACAGAACCCCAACAGAATCACTATCCCACAAAGCCCTACCCGCTCGCCTCTACACATTTTGGGACGAGGGCGACCGCAAGGGTCTCCACCCCACACAACTCCACCCGCTTCAACGCCTGGGGAGAGGCAACCCCTATCCAGGGCGACCGCAAGGGTCTCCACCCCACACAACTCCACCCCCGCCCTTACAATGAACGCCTCCGGGAAGCCGTTTCCGTAGTCATTGTAAGGGCGGGAGCGGTAGGGCGGATGGGAGGAGACCCTTGCGGTCGCCCTGGGACCTCTCTGCGCCTGTTGCCAGGCATATCCAATTGCAGGATTACCCCAGCGCCTCTTTACCCACTTCAACCGGTAAAGCCTCTTCCACGTCGTAGTCTGTTGGTGCGGTGACATCGCTCCCGCGCCGCAGTCCAATAACGTTGAAGAGAGGTGTCAGGATGATCGCCAGCACGAGATTCAGGATGATCATCGAGAAGGCGATGTACATGGCCGGAAAGCTGAGGCCGCCAATGGTGATGGTAAAGACTGACTTGAGGCCCGCCTGGTAGAAGAAGATTGTACCAAGCACCTCGCCTACAAGCCAGCCGATCAGCAGAGCCCAGCGATTGAACCAGTTGGTGTAGAGGCCCAGGAAGACCGCCGGGAGAGTCTGGAGAATCCAGATCCCACCTAGCAGTTGGAAGTTGATCACCTGCGTCGTAGGAATGTAGATGATGAAGAGCACTGCACCGAACTTCAGTACGAGCGAGGCCCATTTAGCGACACTGGACTCGGCACGCTCAGAGGCATTCGGGTTGATGTACTCCTTGAAGATGTTGCGTGTGAACAGGTTGGCGGCTGCAATGGACATTACAGAAGCAGGAACCAGCGCTCCAATCGAGATGGCAGCAAAGGCGAAGCCGGCGAACCAGCTCGGGAACTCCGCGTTAATGAGCGCGGGCACGGCCCCATTTGCGCCGAATGGCGCAAGTGGCTTGATGTGGGCGGCGATTGCCATGTAGCCGGTGAGGGCCAGCAGGCCCAGCATCAGCGAGTAGATGGGCAACAGCGCGGTGTTGCGCTTGACCACGTTCTTGCTATTACTGCTCAGGACGCTTGTCAGGGAGTGCGGGTAGAGGAACAGGGCCAGGGCGGAGCCGAGCGCCAGCGTGACATATGCCCAGGTCTGTTTCGGACTCAGGAATTGGAAGAAGGTGGTGGGGCTTTTGGCGTGCTTTGCCGAGACCGCAGTGAAGATTGCTCCGAAGCCTCCCAGTTTGGAGGGTATGACAACGAGTATAACGATCAGTGTGATGAAAATCATCACGTCCTTCACCATGGCGATCATGGCGGGCGCGCGCAGGCCGCTGGTGTAGGTGTACGCCGCCAGGACGAGGAAAGCGATCAGCAGGGGCAGGTCAATGTTGAGGCCACCAACCGATAGAGTGAGTGGGATGCCTAACGCGGCCAGTGAGACCTGGATGCCGAACATCTGCAGCGCGATATACGGCAGCGTGGCAACAATGCCTGTCAGCGCCATAGCAAAGGCCAGTGAATTGCTGCCAAATCGACCTTTCACAAAATCGGCGGAAGTCACATAGCCGCGCTGCTTGCAGACAGACCAGAACTTGGGCATCAAGATGTAGATGATTGGATAGACCAGGACGGTGTATGGCACGGCGAACCAGCCATTGAGGACGCCCAGGCCGAACATGGCGGCTGGAACGGCGATGAAGGTATAGGCAGTGTAGAGATCACCACCCAGCAGGAACCAGGTCACGAGGGTACCGAAGCGTCGCCCGGCCAGACCCCACTCGTTTATCAGGTTAAGGTCGCCGCGCCGCCAGCGAGCCGCGACAAAACCCAGCACAGTTACGAGGAGGAAAAAGATAATGAAGACCGTAAATGCTACCCCGTTGAACATGGATAAGTTCTCCTCATTTCATCAAGAATCAGGACAGGCCTCATGCACAGTTGCATGATCCTTCACGCATACGCTCCGCGTATGGCGGTTCGCCTACGCTCCCAGGAAATAGAGCACAGCCGTGATGATAGCCGTGATGATAATCCAGAGAAGCGAGTACCAGTACAGGAAAGGCATGCCGATGAATGTCGGATTGGCGGTATTGTAGAACGGTGGATACAGTAAAGCGATAAATGGGATAAGCAGGAAGATACGAAGCCAGGAACGTCCTCTTCTCTGCGGCTGGGTTTGTGGCTGGGAA
>Ga0070733_10000561_pt1 | contig 29771 bp, 30 predicted proteins | sample Coa_R1_9_FD_66450 | JGI IMG/M metagenome (GOLD analysis project Ga0070733, IMG submission 66450) | Surface soil microbial communities from Centralia Pennsylvania, which are recovering from an underground coalmine fire - Coalmine... | ecosystem: Environmental > Terrestrial > Soil > Unclassified ...
ACCTCGAGGACCAAGTCCGCAGACATCGCAGCCGGGGACAATCCGCTTGAGGCTGGCGGTCGCAGCGCTATTCACCGGAATCCCGCGCTTCCTCGCCGCCGCCGACATCACTCACACTATAGCACCTGGCCGCGCCGAAGGCCCTCCGCCCGAGTAGACCAAATACCTACCGGCACCAGGCGAGTCGGCTCAAGGCTTAATAGGTCCCGAGGCAGGATCGGTGCCTTCAAACTCAAACTCAATCCAATCATCATCTAACTCCGGCGTTGCGAGGATGCGCACGGCAACCAAACGAGCGCCGGTCTTATACTGACCTGCAAAAGGATTGATAGGATTCTGCCAGAGTGCGTTGGGAGCGAGGCTCATTCGAGCGAGCAATGTGTGAGAATCCTCAGTGCCGGAAAGCAAGGCAAATATACCTCTGGCGGAAACCTTGATTTTGGCCATACGCCCCCTTAGCGTCGCTTTGTAGCCGAGGTGAGTGAGCCCTGCCATGCCATTCGTGAATCCTAGCAGAGCTTGAGCATTGAATGCGTCCCGCTGTAGGTTGGGGAGGCGCCGTGCTAGAGAGCGAAGCTGTGCGAGCAAACCCCCCGAGAATGGAATCGCGGCACAGGGGTTTTCGTACACCTCAACGTGCGGCTGGCGGTTTTCGAGGGATTTATTGTTCACATACGTCAGCACGGCAAGGACCGCGCTGACCTCGGAGTGCTCCCTCAAGAACTCGCTCACTACCGCCGATAGAATAACAGAGTATATTGGAGGCTCCTGATAAAATAGGCACGCACCAGCGTCACAAAGGACAATGGCCGCTGGTCCCTCAAAGCCACTCCTGCGGACCTTGGCCGCCTTTTTCTCAAGAGCCTTAAAGACTGAGTTATCGCGTAGAGATGTTGCGTCAAGCCCACTGTAAAAGGTTGTAAAGAGCGCATTCGTTGGAGCGTAGTCGATCTGGACTTGTAGAAGGTCTGACCAACGACGAAACTGGAACTGTGCTCCTGGTGCATTAGAGATATTGCGGAGGAATGCATCAAACTCGGCATCGAAGAATGATTGAATGTCCTTCCGTTCAGGCAGTGCCAGGAGCGTCGTCCGCTTGCCGTCAGGATCAAGGACTCTGTTGCCGATCGTCAGGTGGTAGCCGGAGGGTCGTAATCCGACTCTAGCGATGCGTCTGATTAGCTCCTTCTGAAACTGCTCAAGAGGATTACGTTTCTCGTTGTACACATCGGAAACCGCCGTTACTTCCAGCCCGATTGGTGCAAAGCCGGGGCTATGGAGCAAAAAGTCGAGCTTCTTCTCTCCCCCGGTGTCGGGCTCGTACTGAACGCCACCAATCTCCCGTAGCGCCGCCAACAGTACCAGTTCCCACTGAAGAGCAAGCGAATTCTTGTGGGGAGAATTGAACGCGGAGGCAAAGGCTCTTGCGTTCGCTTCTGGCAGCACGTCACGACACTCGCGTAGGAGGCGCTGAAGCATTCGGCGAGGGAAGAGTGCCATATAAGGTCCCCGGAGGCACTTCAAACGGCGAGGCCGCTTAGAGCATCAAGCGCCTGCTCTACCGTGTGCATTACTGACACGCCATATATCTTGGCGAAGTTCAGCGGCGCACCAGTCGTGATCGTGGCGAGATGCTTCTCGGTCAGGAAATAGTCGCAGTACGGAAGCGCTGCCGATGCATTCGCGATGTCATAGTAGTCATGGTGGCTGAAGGGGCGATTGCGTAACCAGCGGTTCATGGCATAGAGGCCACCATGGATGCGGATGGTTGGAAGCGAGTTACCGATCTTCCTGTACCGGAACAAGTTATAGAACATGTGGCGGGCTGACTCCCGAATCTCTTGCTGCCGGGCCGCACTGGTCGCACTGCCTCCACGAGTGGCTCTTTCGATCTCCTCCAAAGCCGCACCGAGTTCCTCACCATGGAGATCAATGTAGCCGCCGACCTCGGCGAGAAACACCTCCGTAAACTTCGTGACCTCATGCGCATAGGCCCGCGTCCTATCCGTGATCCGTTCGGCGCCTCTGCGAAGGGTGAGATCCTCGCGATCGAATGGCGGGTCGCTGTCATCAAGAAGTTCGCTGAGTCTAAGAGACCAACGCATATCAAGACACGCCTTGTCTCTCGCTGACTGTTCCTCCTCGGAGATGCCAGCAAAAGCGATCTTGCGATTGCCAAGGACAAAGCCGGCCTTGGTCCAGACCCTTTCCAGAGGAGGTTTAGCGACGGCGCTCTTGGTGAGGAGGAAATGCGTGGCCTCTATGCGTAACCGGCGGCGCGAATCAATGATTGTGACGGCGGCACTCATCTCGTCCATCAAGAGAGCCGTAGCGGTGCGCGTGCCGACATCGACTTGCTTCAGTAACTCAAGAAAAACACCCTCCCCTAGGGGACAAATCAGGTGTCCAGACTGGACGAGAGATTGAAGTCTGAGCAGTAGTTCCTCGTGCTGCCGATTCGAGGACCGGCCGAGCCTGACGTTCAGGAGTTCAATCCACCATGAGGTGTCGAGATACATACGCTTTCGTCCGAGGACCCAGGCGCCAAGGTCACGCTCTTTGGAAAGCCTGTGCTGAGTCGCGGATACGTTTGGAAATAGCCTGTGCTTCTGAAGGCTATCCGCAAACATCGCTGGATCAAAGCTGTCTAGGCGTGGCATACCTACCCTTCCATTTCTCCAATGACACCGATGCGGTGGCAACGGCTAGTGATCGGCAACCGAAACATTCTGCTTGTTAATCCAGTGAAAGCCGTCGGCTGGAGTGATTGTAGCTACATTCACGTGACCCCCAACTCCGGGTATGCCACCAGGATTCATCGCGGTGCCATCAGAGAAGCGCTGAATGCCTTCTGTCATTCTTGTCATTAGGACGCAGAAGTCTACTGCATCTTGCAGTGTCATGGTGCCCCAGTTGATAAGGTATTCCAGTTTGCTTAGCTCTTCGTCCACCTTCTTACCTTGCGCGCGAGCCTCTTTGACGAACTCCAATGCATTGAGTTCCCAATTAAAGCCCTTTATGATCCTTGCCAGGACATCGGTCTGACCAATCCAAAGTGGCCCGCCGTACTCAGTATTTCGCTCGTGTGTCGGACCATCAGGAACGATAGCAAAAGATGCCCTGCCTACGCCATCAGCATCGTAACCGGCTACGATGAAAGTGATGGTGTCTATAGACCAGCTCTTTTCAACGTTTTGCCCTTCTTTGTTTACATAGGAATACGGCACGGCCAACTTGTCGCGTGGCTTAAAGACAATATCCTTGCCGCCTTCGCCGAGTATACTTTGCGTCAAGCCTGCCTGAAGCCTCACAACCTCCGGGTCTAAGAATGCCGAGACGAAGTAGGCGTTCAGCGCGTCTGCGACCTCCTTTACCGATCCGCCAGACGGCAAGCTGGTGCGCTTAAACTCCTCAATATACCAGCCCGTGTTCTTGAAGACGCCCTTGGCATCAGGGAAGAACGCCCTACCGGCGATGACTACGCCAACATTGGCGCTCAATTGAAAGAGCTTAAAGGCGTTGTCGGTCCCGATCCGAGTCATGTTGGCCTTATTCTGATAGGTCTGCCGGCTATCAGCACTAAGGACGATACCAGATGATGTTAAGCAGGCTAAGGAGAGTGTCATCGGTCTGTCCCTTTACAGGTTCCTTGCTCCTCTCGATGGAGAGCTACCTACCTTCATCTTAGCATGACCGATTCTCTAGGGATCGAAAGACGAGAGATAAGGCCAGCGACCTCATTCCGGCTGTTCACCCACTCCTGCCAGAGGATGTCCCCGCGACCAAGGCTCTCCCGATCTGTGAAGAGGAAGAGCCGCCCGCCTTCGAGCGACCGGCACGCGGCCACGAGGTGCCGCATCCGCTCCTCGCTCGTCGTCACGGTGAGGACCCGGAAGTTTGGGATGCCGAGGTGCCTCCGGTGAAGTCCCTGCCGCCAGGTCTCCCGGTAGCCGAGGAGCTTGCGCCGGAAGGAGGTCTGCGCGAGGCCGTTGCGCGTGACGGGCATGGTGCCTCGATCCGCTTCAAGGAAGAAGTAGGCGTTGCGCCGGTGCTCCGGCTCACTCGCAAAGCGCAGCCCAAAGACGCGATCCGGCTCCACTCCGAGGCGGTGGAGTGTGCCGCCCTCCTGGACTTCGACCTGCCAGCGGAAGGGTAGGCGCAGGCGCCGGGTCGCCTGTGGCGCTGCGGCGAGCACCTCCTCGGGCCGGATGAACTCGACCCCCTCCTGCTTTCGGCAGGCGACCTCGAAGGCCACCATGACCTCGGCGACGGCGAGGGTGTGGCGGAGGAACTGGCGGGAGACGTTGCGGTTCTTGTCCCATCGCAGGGCACCGCCTCGCTCGCCTTCGGCGGCGAGAACTGCGGCGCCGCGGTTCCCGAGGGCATAGACCAAGGGCTCGGAGCCCTTTGCGTACCAGTCGAGCTGCGCGGCTGGCCGGTCGAGATAGCCATGGTGGAAAAGGAGCTGCAAGCGCCGGAGGGTCATCTGCCGGCTCGCATCCAAGAGCGCTATGAGATGCGTGGAGCGTAAGAGCCGGTGGCGCTGGACGGCCCGCAGGATCAGAAGGTCGCGCGGGGTGAGCTTGATGCCCGCGACCTTGGCGCGCTCGAAGCGCGGCCGGCGAAGTGGAGAAGTCATCGCCCCACGTTACCCGCCGGTCTCCGGCTCGGAAAGGCGCCCGCTCCCGCCGCCTAACCATCCGTCGATCTTCCGCTCCACCTCCTCCCGCGGCCGGCCGTAGCGCTCGCGGGACGCGCGGATGACCGCCTCGCGCCGGCCGGTCACGGTGCCGCGGATCGGAGGCAAGGTCCGCCCCAGGAAGGGTTCCCGCATCGCTCCGTGATCGAGAAGCCGGGCATAGATCTCGTGCTTGCCGAGGGAGACTAGGTTTCCGGTCTTCACGTCGCCGCCGAGCTCGTCGGCCAAGAGGCGCGCATCCCGCTCGCCGACCCGGAAGGCGATGAGGTTCCCCGCATTGCCGAAGACGCTTTGCCGGATCTCGTCGGTCAATTGGTCGAGGTACTGATGGGCGAGGATGAGGGAGAGCCCGTATTTCCTCGCCTCTGCGAGGATCGAGGTCAGAGCCTCGGTCGCGAAGCTCTGGAACTCGTCTATATATAGATAGAAGGGGGTGCGGGCACCTTCCGGCAAGGCGGCCCTTTGCATCGCCGCCCATTGGAATTGCGAGAGGAGGAGCGCCCCCATGAGCCGGGAATGGTCCTCACCGATCACGCCCTTCCCCAGGTCAGCGATCAGGATGCGGCTCTGGTCCATAAGGAAGCCGGCGTCGAAGCGGTTCCGGGCCTGGCCGAAGACGTTTCGCATCGGAGCGTTCGCAAGGAGCCGCCCGATCTTGTTTTGGATCGGGGCGATGGCTTCCAAGCGGAAGCGCCGGTCATAGCGGGCGTACTCCTCGCGCCAGAAGGCGCGCACCACCGGATCGCGGATCTTCGCCGTCACGCGCTCGCGGAAGGCGTCATCCGATAGGAGGCGCGGTAGCGCGAGGATCGTCATGTTGCCGTGATCGAGGAGCGCGGCGAGGGCGTGTCCCAGGATGTATTCGAGGCGCGGACCCCAGCTCGAGCCCCATATCCCGCGGAAGGCAGATAGCACTCCGGCGACGACGAGGTGTTCCTCGTTGCGCGGCACCTTCGGCAAGAGGTTCAGTCCCACCGGCCGCGCCAGGTCGCCGGGCGCAAAGTGGAGGACTTCGTTCGTCCTCCCGCGCGGGATGGCGTCCAAGACCTCGCGCGCCAGGTCGCCGTGCGGATCAAGTAGCCCGACGCCCCGGCCGGCGTAGAGGTCTTGCAGGATGAGATTGCGAAGCAGGGTGCTCTTGCCGAGACCCGTTTTCCCCACGATATACAAATGCTGCGCCCGGTCCTCGGGCGCGAGAAGCACGAGCTTCTCCTCGTCAGAGACCCAATAGGTGCGGGTGCCGATGGCAACGGGGGTTTGATCCATAGGGAGTGTTGCGCCCTGCCTCCCTTCCCCTCCCCGTCCGGGAGCCAGGTCCGCGGGGACGTGAGGAACCGCCGGCCGACCGTGGCGGCCGAGGGCGGTTACGCCCGCATCAGGATTTGGTGACCGAGCGGGCGCGGCAAGGGAGGCGAACGCGAGGGAAGCATGGCGCGTGGTTTCCTTCGGTACAAGGCGGAAGTCTCCGCCGTCCTTCCTAGTCGGCGTCTGCGGCGCCGGCCCTTCGTTAGCCAGTGCCCCACCGCTGTCGGCAGGCCGAGTTTCGAGGCCGGTACGTCCGACCCGCGGGGTTTGATCGAAGGGCTGACCGATAGGAAGAGCACTCGATCCATAGCCGTCAGGAAACCACGCGGGTCGGGCGTAGCCAGACAGCGGTGGGGAGCCAGTTTGGTGAAGCGCCGTATGGCGTTTCTGGCGTCCGCTTGAAGCGGAGCCCCTACAAACCTTGTTTGTACCGGCGTATGTATACGCTAGCGATTAGAAAGGTTGGCGCGTGAGCGGCTGATCGATCGATCAGGCCACGCGGTAGCGTCTCTCTCAAGGCGGCACTTCGGTGCCGCCTTTTGTCGTCTCTGATCTGTCTCTACCCTTGGTGCCAGTCCCTCGACAACAGAAAGGAGGTGCAGCGGTGGAGACTCTCCCGCCGCGCTTTACCGTGGGCTGGCTCATCCTCACTCCCGGCGCGCTCTTCGCGCTTGTGGAGGCGCAGGAAGATCCGAAGAGTTTAATCTCGCGCCACCTGAAGGGCGATTGGGGCGATGTTGATCCGGCACTGTGGGCCGCAAACCAGTACGCCGTGCGTCACGGCGAGCGGCTCCTCTCCGTCTATCACACCCGCCACGGTCGGACCCTGTGGGTCAGAACCGAAGCGAGCCGGTACGCGACCACCATCCTCTTACCGCAGGAACATCCCGAAGGAAAGGAGAGCGCATGACAACCGTTGCCCAAGCGAACCTGGAAGCCCGGAAGCTCGCGGACCTTGCCGATCAGTGCGGCATGAGCGTGTGCTTCTTCATCGAAGAGTACGCGCTCGATGACGTGGTGCCCGGGATCTGCATGAACCCGGACTGCGAGTACAGCGCCGAGTACGAGCCCGATCAGCGCAAGGGCTGGTGCGAGGACTGCGGCCGGCAGAGCGTCTGTAGCGGCCTCGTTCTCGCCGGCATCATCTGACTCGTCCCCCCTCAGACCGAGCAGCACAACGGCCGGCACAGCCCGGCAAGGAGAAGCCATGTCTGTCGCAACCCTTGAGAAGAACCTGACCCGCGCGCATCAGGAGTGGATTAGCCGCCCCGACGATGAGCGCTACCTCTCCCTCGACGATCTCCATGAGGCGACAGCCGCCCGCGCCCAGGAGTGCCGCATCCGCACGGATACGACCCGCTCCCTGCTCGTCCGGGGGAGCGAGGCCGCCGGCGGCCGGCTCACGGTCGAGCACGATGAACTCGGGGAACTCGACCCGACCCATTGGAGCTTGGGCCAGCTCGCGACCACCGCGCACACGCCCGCCAAGTGGCTCCGCGAGATCGCGACCGTCCCCGCCGGTCCCGCCTTCGGCGCCCACGCCCTGAACCTGGGGCTTCGGCACCTCTCGGACTCCGGCCGGGTGCAGCTCATGAGCCGGGCGGAGGCGGATGGCTCCGGCGGCCGGCATCTCGAATTGCGGTGCCTCGTCGGCCCCGACTACGGCCGCATCTACGACCATGAGGTCGTGCGAGCGGTGCGCGAGCTGAACGCCGATGGCCGCTGGCGGGTGCCGGCGGCAAGCTACTCGGCCGTAAACCCCAAGCGCGCGACTACCCTCTACGCCTCCGACCGGGATGTCTTCATCTTTCTCGTGGACGATGAGCGTCCCATCTCCTTCGAGGCGGATGGGGTGAGGCGCAACCTCTTCCGCGGCTTCATGGTCTGGAACTCGGAGGTCGGCTCCCGCACCTTCGGGCTGACCACCTTCCTCTACAATTTCGTCTGCGACAACCGCATCGTGTGGGGCGCGACCGACGTAAGGGAACTGACCATCATCCACCGGAAGAACGCGCCAGAGCGCTTCGCCAAGGAAGCCCTGCCGCACCTGCGGGCCTACGCGGACTCGACAGTCACCGACCTTGAGGCCATGCTCGCGCGGGCCGCCAAGAAAGCCGTGACCGATACCGACGAGAAGGTCTTGGACTGGCTCCGCTACCACCACTTCACGAAGAAGGAGGCGGAGCAGGTGATCGAGATGGCCCGGATCGAGGAGGGCGGCGCGCGTACCGTCTGGCAGCTCGTCCAGGGCGGCACCGCGCTGGCCCGTTCCATCCCGCACGCGGATGAGCGGGTGAGTTTCGAGAACCGCATCAGCGGTCTCCTCTATTACGCCGAGCGGGAGTGATCCTCCCGGCTCACATCGAATCAACCCCACGCTGTTACGTGGGGTTTTCTTTTCGGAGGTTGCCTAAGACTGCTGACATTGACAATATAGTACTAAAGCGTTATAATATGCAACGTGATTTTGTGTCAGTTAGTGAGTGGTTTGCCGGCGGCCGGATAAGGTTCTCTTTCTCTTTCCGCCCCCCCGGTACGTGTCGCCTGCTTCCCGACGCCCTTTCCCGCCGCATATTCTTCATGTCGCCATGATGCATTTCGACGGACGGCCCATAACCTACTATCTCAAGAGCTACCGCCGGCATGCGCACCTCTCGCAGGCGGAGCTTGCCTATCTTCTCGGCGCCTCCTCGGGCGCCATGGTGTCGCGCTACGAAGCAGGAGACCGAACGCCTTCCCTTCAGACCGGGCTCGCCTATGAGGCGGCCCTTGGCGAGCCGGTCTCGAAGATTTTCCGCGGGGGTTACAGAGAGATCCAAGCGAGGGTCGCCGAACGCAGGCGGCAGCTCGCGATCGAGGAGAAGCATGGCGTATCGGTCGGCTCAGTGGCTCATCATCACACCTGATGCCGACCCTCCCGAGGAACAGTATTGTCCTCGCGATTGATCCAACCTCAAGGGGTTTTGCCTTTGCTGTTCTCGAAGCTCCGGCGTTTCTCCTGGATTGGGGATCGAAGAGTGCGAGGGGGAGCGGCGGTGTCGTTCGCAAGGTGGATGAACTCTTGAGCCGCTACAAGCCAGACGTGCTCCTGCTTGAGGATCTTGCGGCCAAGGGTGCCCGCCGCCGGAAGCGAGCGCGTAGGGAGATCGGGTCGATAGAGCGCCATGCCCTGAAGCGCGGCGTGCGAGTGGAGCGAGTCTCGCGAGTTGGGGTTCTCAATACCTTTGCGCCGGAGAAGAGCAAGTATGAGGTAGCGCTCCGCCTCGCCGAGGTCTTCCCTGTACTCGCGAACCGGCTGCCGAGGAAGCGCAATACTTGGAGGCCGGAGGAGGCACGCATGAGCGTCTTTGATGCCTTGGGCTTCGCGAGAGTCTTCGAGGAGCGAACCGCGACTGCCTTTGAAAGAGGTGACTGGTAGATACTTTTGCAAATTGGCATATTGAACCTTAGCCATTTGGCGCTATATCCGGGTCACATATAGGATAGACAGTGTTCCTCTGTGGCTTCTAAGGGTCAAGGTCTGCACCGACGCCGAGAGGGACGGGAGGGCCGATGTTCTACATCTTTAACGCCGCGCAGTGGCTTGAAGAGGTGGTAGCGGCGTGCAACGAGAACAACCTCGATCCCGAGGAGTCTGTCTTTGTCCTCATGCTCTTCTCCTCCCTCGATTTCGATTATGTAGCGTTCTTCCGGGACAGGAAGCGCCAGATCTCCGAATACTCCGGCAAGAACGTCCACCTCTTTACGCCGCTCATCTACGACGGTGACGTGGTTCCCGATGGCGAGTGGCGCCATATCCGTGAAGGCTTCGCCCACGCCGGGGTACCGATCGGCAATCGTCCGAGCTGCATTCTCTTCCAATTGCGGAAGCGCGACGAGGCGGCCGGTTATGACCCGCACTACTTCGCCGCGTTTGATTGTCCTCCCTTTGAGCGCTTCTCGGATGTGCTGCGCGATTTCGTGGACGCCTGCATCGCTCACCGCCGCGAGCCACAGGTGTTGACTCGCAAGCTCGGTGTCTTGCTCAAGAGCGAGAACCTTGCAAGAGTCGTCCGAAGCGAACACCCCCTCTCTGGCTGGCCGATCGCCGATGTCTTTCATTCCCCGCGCGCTTTCATAAGCTACGCCCACGAGGATAAGGCTGCGGTCATGAGTCTCTACGAAGACCTGAAGGAGAAGCGGGTGCAGCTTTGGCTCGATCAAGTTGAACTCGCGCCTGGCGCGCGATTCCAAGAGGAGATCGAGCGCGCCCTGCGCACGTGCGATGCGCTCCTCGTGGTCTTGTCGAAGAATTCCTCGCGCTCCGAGTGGGTGCCATTCGAGGGAACATTCTTTTATGGGCGTAAGGGTGAGAAGCTCATTATTCCGATAGTCCTGGATGATGAGGGGCGCGAGCGTGCAAGCGTGCTGCCCTTCCTAAAGGATCGGCTTTATATCGATTTCGCAGACGAGTCGAAGCGCAGCGAGGGGGTTGCGAAGCTTGCCGCCGCGCTCTCTGACGTGCGGCGTGGTAATGAGAGCGCCGCGGTGTCGTAAGGCGCCATGAGGGAATGCGCTAGCGAGGAGGGGTGAACAATGTCCAGGATCAACTTCACTTTGGCGAGCTACGAGGGCACGGTACTGTGGCGCTTCTTTGATAGCGTCTCTTCGGCTGTCGCCACAAGGATGCTACGCGGCTCTCCTCCGCGAGAGGAGAACCTAACCTTTCTCCTCTGCGAGCTGCTGGATGAAGGCGCGACGGATTTGCATAACCTGGACTATCCGCTCTCGCGTGTCAGGGAAGACCTTGAGAGATCCGATGCCGGCATCGCCATCGACTTCGGCTTCGAGACGCACGAGCACTCCGGGCACTTTGAGTCGAAGTATTCCGGGGCTGACCTGGGGCTAATCGTCGTCATCAATCATCCGATCTTCGGGCACTCTCGCCGGGCCTTCCTCGTGCAGGCGAAAAGGCTGTTTCAAAGAGGACAGCGAAGAGAGTTCTCGATATATTCCTCTTACGAGAGCTACGAGAAGGACCAAGCTGCCTTCCTCAAGGATCTGGTCTGGCGCTTCGATGTTTCCAATTCCGTGTTCTATCTCTGGTACAACCCGCCCTCTTCCGGCTTCCCCGAGACGGACGCGAAGATCATCCGGGCGTATGAGGCCAACGGTCATGCCCCCACCCATTGGCATCATATACACCCATTCCTGGACGAACTAATGGAGATGGGCTTTCCCCTCGCAATTGGTGGGTATGGTGCCAGCGGCCGTTCAGGTCCCGAAGACGAAGACCGGGCGCGCGAGTGGCGCGCCCGGCAACCGGCCTTGCGGGTGAGCGAGCTAGATACGGTCTTATCGCTCACCGCAGACGGCGCCCTGCCGGGATTGAAGTCTCTCTACGACGCCCGCCTTGAACGCTCGCACCGGAGGTTATCGTTTTCTCCGTTTGCTGATTTCTTCCTGCTGGCCCTGGCGAACTCAAATTACGGGAGCGAGAAGGCGGAATGGCTAGCGCTTGCCGAAGGCAGGAAGGTGTCCATGCCGCTGAATCAGAGCAAAGAGATCAGTCTGCTTGATGAAATGGAGCGACCGCCGATCCCGCGCCATACTCTCACGGTGACTATCCGAAGCACTTTGCCGCAAGTGGGTTGACCGAATCAGTTTCTCGTCCGTAGCTTCGCCGCCCTACAGCAAATGTGTCATCGTCTGGCAAAAATTACGGCATCTGCTGCACCATAAGCGCATATAAAGATAAGCTTGCAACCGTTTCGTTGTGGACGCTTCTTCCTGCCTAAAGCTTCGGAATATGACCGCCTGCAGTTTCTCCTGGAGACGCCCAAGGCGGAGAAGCGAAAATCCATAGAATTACTTAACCCCGAACGCGATGAGTGCGTTCGGGGCAATTGGCCGGACCTGAACCGGCGACTTACTTGTAGGTGAGATAACCCTTCCACCACTCGGCGAAGTGCTCGTCGTTGGCCAACTGCTCGTGGCCGGCCTCGATGGCGTCCAGGACGCGACGCTTCTCTCCGGGGAGCTGCGAGTAAGGCATGCCCCTCGTCGGCCAGGGCTTGAAGGACCCGTGGGAACACCCGTCCTGTTGATGCCAGTTGTAGGCATCGCCGAAGGACTCGTCGAACGTCTCCTGTTTGGAGCGCAGGTAGTCGGACTTGAGGTAGCTCTCAATCCTTCCGAGGGTATATTCGAGGAGCCTGAGCTCCCTTCTGTCCTGCGTCAGGACGCAGGTAATGCGGTCCTGGACCTTAACTCGGTTCGGGGCCTTGTCGGAGAGAGCAAAGGAGGTCAGGAACCCCTCCCTCATTTGAGCTTCCTTCTTCACCCACGAGTTTACCGGGAAAGCGGCGATGACCAGGACGAGCACAACGAGCAGTACCTTTTTCATGACAAGCTCCTTCCCCTGATGGGGTTAAGTCAGAGTTATTGAGCATCTTCCTGCCTTTGGCCGACAGGTCGGGCAAAAGAAGGAAGATGCACTTGTAAAGGAGCTATCAGAGTTACCTCCATATTGTACCATGTGCAGGTTTTATTGTCAATGGTAACAGAACTCTTCTCGGCGTCTGGCTCTTGAAGAGTAAACTCTTGTAGCGAAGAGTTCCTACGCCGCTTCGCGGCTGCCCTGCCAAACCTTCATCACCGGCTTAACAAAAGAAGATATGAACCGTTCGAGCTTTTGCCTAACCGGAGCCGGAGTTTTCTTGGAAGCTTCCGCGCTGGCAACATCTTCCATAATTGCCCTGAAGTTTCCTGCTGCAAGACGGTCCAAAAAATCCTTGCCGAATATCTCGAAGAGTCCTTGACGTACCGCGTCATCCATAAGACCGTCCCCGGTGAATTTGCCTTGCTTGATCGCTTCCCACACAGTTGTTTCATCAAGCTCGGTAGCTTTGGCAATCTCTAGAATCATGAAATCGACAAATCGTACTTCCTCAGAATAGGCTATTTTGAAATCCACTCCCTCTGCTCTTTGGGTATATACTTCTTCGAAGCGAGAAATGCTTTCGGGAGGAATCCCTTTTCGTTCACAATATTTCCGGAGCCACTCGCGGGCGCACTTCTCGTTCACGCCCTCCTCAAAGGCCTCGTATATGTCCACCTGAATTTCCGTGAATCGTTGGCGCATTGTATATCGATACCCCGCTATTACCTGCTTTACAACCATTGCATCGCGACCATCGGTTTCAGTGTTGCCATAACATGCGCGTCTTGAAGCGGCGTGGCCTTCTTCATGCAATGTTGTATCAAGCGTGGCCAACTGCCGGTCGAATCCTTCGTAAGTTTTCTCTATCATGTCCCGGTTCAAAGCAATAGTATTCGTTTCGGCAATATATCGTCCTATCGCCATGGTCTTGTTGTGCTCAAACCCTGCCAGCGGCACAAAGTTCATTCTGTTGGCAGGAAGACCGGTCGAACGAGTAAAATCCTCGGCGATGATATCGCGCATGAGGTCGAAATCAAGCCTCTCCAAAATGTCTCCCAATTCTTTATCTTTTCTTTGTACCATGTGCTTCCAATGAAGATTATCCCGAGTTTCACGGCGCAGTGTTTCGTCCGGATCTTCCGGCTCCCCTCTCTCGGTGAAAAATTCCCTGCTCGCTTTCATGGTGCTTTCATTATACATCGCTGGCAATGAGATTGTCAGTTACAACAAAAATGCTAGCCGCGATTGGAATAGTATCCTTTGTTGTGGCAGGAGGCCCCGCGCCTGGGGGTCTCTTCCTCGCCCTCGTGGTGTGGGACGTCCCCGCCTACATCCCAAGGTAAAGTCACGGTTTTCGACTCAATTTCGCGGAGGATATTCCTCCGCCGCAGGCTACCAACGTATGGTGGCTTTTTGTTATCAAAGTGATAAACCCTACCCGCCCTTGCTTCTGAGGCCAAATGGCCACGCCTCTATTGGACACCACATACCCCGCCTCCGTATACTTCTGGCATCTATCTCGAAAGGAGCCGAACCCATGTCCAAGCCGCAGGTGGAGGGTCACTGGCACTCCCTGATCGAGGGCTTTGCGACCTCATCGCTCGATTTTTATGAATTGGTCAAAGCCGGCATCGCCAAACGCGAGATCCCGGACCTCAAGATCTCGCAGGTGGAGTGGAAGCAAGGCGGCCTGGGGTCCGGGAAGCGCACCTATCTCAGGGTCAGCCGCGAGGGCCTGAACTTCGACATCTGCGCCGCGCCCTTCGGCACCGGGTACTTCTTCTCCTGGTGGCTCGCAAGGATCTCAAGAGTGCTCCTCGACTTCTCCTTCATCTTCGTCTACCTCATCGTGGGCTTCATGCTCTACCGCGCCATGTCCGGCGACAGCCAGAACGGCGAGCCGAGCCACGGCTGCGCGGGAGTCTTCCTCACCCCCCTCATCTTCTTTGGCTTGCTCCTCGGCCTCGGCTTCCTCGTCCGCTACGGTGACATGGGGGCTGAGCCTACGGTCCTCTCCATGCCGATCACCGGCTTCTTCTACGGCCTCGTCTTCCGCCCGCAGACATACTTCAACGAGGACACGGCGATCATGTTTCGGGAGTCGGTCCACCATGCCGTGCTCGAAGCCATCGACCAGGTAACGACGGCGCAAGGAGTCCGCGGTCTCTCCGAGGAGGCGCGTAGAATCACGTTCCAGCCGGGCGGCAAAAGGTGAGCCGCCGAGCGTAACCCATGCCGAGCCCCACCCTGCCGGAGCGCCTGACCGAGCAGTTCTACGCCTGGGAGCTGCGCGGTCGGGGCTGGCAGGAGTTCGCCAATCCGGTCGCCCTTGAACCGCCCTATGTTCCCTTCCCCGGATACTTTCTGCCGCCAATCAAGGACGACGGACATAGGCCGTCTCTTCTCGGCCGCCTCATCGCGCCTGCCCGGCCGGTCGAAGAGCCGCCGGAGATCGAGGAGCCGGAGGTAGAGAGCTTCGCGACCGATGAGCCCCTGATCGAGTGCGTGGTCTCCCTGCCGCGGGATGAGTCAGTCAAAGGGGAGAGCGCGGAGCGCTTCCTCCTCGCCCTCTCCGGCGCCGAGCTGCCCTTGGCCTTCGAGGTGGTGGGTCTCCCGGATCAGATCCGGGTACAGCTCGTCTCCCGGAGCCCTGATGCGGGGCTTCTCGCAAACCAGCTCCGGGCCTTCTTCCCGGAGGTCTCCATCTCCGCGGAGCCGGCAGGATTGCGCGAGGCGTGGATGAATGACGAGGGTGAGACTGTCCTTGTCCACTTCGGCCTGGCCCGCGAGTTCATGCTGCCCTTGCACTCCTTCCGCTCCCTCGATCCCGATCCCTTGCTGCCGCTCTTCGGTGCGCTCTCCGAGCTTGAGACGGGCGAGGCGGGCCTCGTGCAAGTCCTCTTCGTGCGCGTCCGCGAGCGGTGGGCGGAGAGCATCATGCGCGCGGTCGTGACCGGAAGGGGCGAGCCCTTCTTTGCCGACTACCCGGAACTCACCAAGCTCGCCAGGGAGAAGATCTCCCGCCCCCTCTTTGCCGCCTGTCTGCGGGTCGCGGCGAAGAGCGCCGACGCGACCGGAGCCTGGCGGATCGTCCGCGACCTCGCCGGCGGCTTGACCCACTTCGGCGCTCCTGATGCAAACGAGCTTGTACCCCTCGCCGCTGAGGAGGGAGATGAGGCGAGAGAGCAAATCTTCGAGCGGGTGAGCCGGCGGCCGGGCATGATCGTGGGGAGCGATGAGCTGGCGGCTCTCGCGCATCTCCCGAGCGCCTCCGTCCGGGTGCCGAAGCTCCTGCGGGAGATCCGGCGCTCCAAGACGGCGCCGGCTTTGTCTCAGGGCAGGGGCATCCTCCTCGGCGAGAACGTGCACCACGGCAAGGTGCTCTCAGTCCGCTTGCCTCCCGAGCTGCGCTTGCGGCACCTCCATGTGATCGGCGCCTCGGGCTCTGGCAAGTCCACGCTTCTTGTGGATCTCATCATGCAGGACATCGAAGAGGACCGGGGCGTGGGTGTCCTCGATCCGCAGGGTGACTTGGTAGACGAACTCGTGGGCCGCATCCCGGAAGAGCGGCTTCAGGAGGCCATCCTCTTCGACCCCGCGGACGCTGCCTATCCGGTCGCCTGGAACATCCTCGAAGCCCACAGCGAGCTTGAGCGGACCTTGCTTGCCTCGGACTTGGTAGGAATCTTCCGCCGCTTCTCGACTTCCTGGGGCGACCAGATGACCAGCGTTCTTGGGAACGCGGTCTTGGTGCTCCTTGAGAACCCCGGCAGTACGCTCCTTGATCTGCGCGAGTTCCTGGTAGACAAGCAAACCCGCGAGCGGCTCCTTGCCGCCGTCGATGATCCATACCTCCTCTCGTACTTCCGGCATGAGTTCCAGCTTGCGGCCGGGAAGAGCGTGGGCTCGATCCTGACCCGCCTCGACGGCTTCCTGCGCTCAAAGACGGTGCGCCAGATTGTTGGCGCCAGAGAGAGCCGCCTCGACTTGCGGGATGTCGTAGACCGCGGGCAGATCTTCCTTGCCCGCCTCTCGCAGGGTGCAATCGGCGAGGAGAACGCCGCGCTCCTTGGTTCCCTCCTCGTCTCCAAGTTCCACCAGATCACCATGAGCCGGCAGGAGGTAAAGCGGGAAGAGCGCCGGCCCTTCTTCCTCTATGCCGACGAGTGCCAGGAGGCCGCCACCCCATCCATGGCCCTCCTTCTCTCGGGGGCCAGGAAGTACGGCCTGGGACTCATCCTCGCCCATCAGGATCTCCGGCAGCTCGACGCCAAGACTCCCGAGGTTGGCGCCGCACTCATGGGGAACGCCGGCACCCGTATCTCGTTCCGCGTGGGCGAGCGGGACGCCAAGGCCCTTGCCGAGGGCCTGTCCTTCTTCGGCCCGGCCGACCTCATGAGTCTCCGGGTGGGCGAAGCCATCGCCCGGATCGACAACTCCCAGGGGGACTGCAACCTGCGGACGTACCTTCTCCCGCCGGTTGCCGCGGAAGTCGCGAGCGAGCGGCGCGAGGCGATCACCGCCCGATCGCGGGAGCGCTATGCCGTGCGGCGAGCGGAGCCGCAGCGCGCGCCCGAGCCGGCGCACGAGACACCAGCTCCGAGAGTCGCTCCTGAAGAGCGCCGGCCGCCGCCGCCAACACCGGCCCCACCCCAACCGCCGCCAGTTCGCGAGAGCCGGCAGCCGACACCAGCGCCACCGGCGCCCATGGGCCGCGGTGGGCCGGAGCACCAGTACCTTCAGGAACTCGTGAAGCGGTGGGCGGAGGCCAAGGGCTACCGGGCAACAGTGGAGGAGCCCCTGCCCTCGGGCGGCAAGGTGGACGTGGCCCTGCGGAGGGAGGGGCATACCTTGGCCTGCGAGATCTCGGTTACCACGGGTGCCGAGCATGAGACCGGGAACGTGGAGAAGTGTCTCGCCGCCGGCTTCGATGAGGTGGTCCTTCTCTCCCTCCACCGCGGCACGCTCGGGAAGGTCCGGCAGGCGGTGGAGGCCAAGGTTCCCGCGCAGGATCGGGGCCGCCTCCACTTCATGAGCCCGGAGGAGTTCTTCACCTTCCTCGATGCCCCGGAGCCGGCCGCCAAGGAAACCACCGTAGGCGGGTACAAGGTCAAGGTGAAGTACCGGCCGGCCGAAGGCGAGGCGGCAGCGAGGAAGAGCAAGGCGGTCTCGGAGATCCTCCTCAAGAGCCTGAAGCGCATGAAAAAAGAGGAGTGAGGGCAGGCTTTCTCTCGAAACGCGCCCGGCGAAAATATCCCAACTTGTGATATTATCGGCCAGTTAAGGAAGCGGCAGAGAGCCGCAGGAATGGAGCAGATATGAGCCAGGCAAAGCAGGCGGAAGAGCCCGGACTGAAGAAGGTCGCGATCTGGATCAGGGTCTCGACCGAGGACCAGGCGCGGGGCGAAAGCCCCGAGCACCATGAGCACCGGGCGAGGGCCTACGCCGAGATCAAGGGCTGGCAGATCGTGACTCTGTACAACCTGGCCGGCGTCTCAGGGAAGGCGGTGATGGCCCACCCGGAGGCGCGCCGCATGATGGAGGACGTGCGCGCCCGCCGCATCTCGGGCCTCATCTTCTCCAAGCTCGCGCGGCTCGCGAGGAACACCAAGGAGCTTTTGGACTTTGCCGAGTTCTTCAAGGCGGAGGGCGCCGACCTCATCTCGCTCGAAGAATCGATCGACACCTCGACCCCCTCCGGCCGCTTCTTCTACACGGTGGTGGCCGGCATGGCCGCCTGGGAGCGGGAGGAAATCGCAAGTCGGGTCGCGGCCTCAGTCCCGGTGAGGGCCAAGCTCGGCAAGCCCACCGGCGGGGCGGCGCCCTTCGGCTACCGCTGGCACGAGAAGCAGCTCATCCCTGACCCGGAGGAGGCGCCCATCCGCCGCCTCATGTATGAGTTGTATATAGAGCACGGAAGAATGCTCACGGTCGCCCGCCTCCTCACGGAGCGGGGATACCGCACGCGCGGCGGCGGCAAGTTCAGCCATACGACGGTCGAGCGCCTGATCCGCGACCCCACCGCCAAGGGCACCCGCCGCGCGAACTACACCCGTTCCCTGGGCGAGGGCAAGAAGTGGGTCTTGAAACCCGCCCACGAGTGGGTCACCTCGGAGGTCGAGGCGATCGTCCCCGAGGAACTCTGGAACGGCGCGAACGCCTTGCTCGCCGAGAAGCGTGCGGCCGGCAAGCCCCGGACTGCCCGCAAGCCGGTTCACCTCTTCGCCGGCCTCACCTTCTGCCACTGCGGCGGCCGGATGTGGGTCCCCTCGAACACCCCGAAGTATGTCTGCAAGGCGTGTCGCAACAAGGTGCCGCAGGCGGACCTTGAGCGGGTCTTCCAAGAGCAGCTCAAGGCTTTCTTCCTCTCCCCGGAGGAGGTCGCGGGCGCCCTCTCCCAGGCGGACCAGGAGGTCCAAGCCAAAGTCGATCTCCTCGACGCCCTGCGGCGCGAAGCCGACCGGCTCAAAGCGGAAGCCGATGAGGTCTTCCGGCTCTACTTGGCGAAGGAGATCACCGCGCGAGCCTTGGGGGAGCGCCACCAGCCAATCGAGGACCGGCGGGTAGAGCTTGAGGCGGAGATCCCTCGGCTTCAGGGCGAGATCGACTTCCTCAAGATCCAGCACCTCTCCCGCGAGGAAGTGGTCTCCGAAGCCGAAGACCTGTACGACCGTTGGGAGGAACTCACCCCGCACGAGCGGCGGGCCATCATCCAGGCCATCGTGGAGCGGGTGACGGTGGGCAGAGATGAGATCGAGATCACCCTCTCCTGCCTGCCGCGCCCGCCGGAGCCCCCACTACCCCCGCCTCTTCAAGATGCTGGCAACTTATGCACGCATCCCCAGGGTTGCGGGCAACTCTTGTGATCCGTCTGAGAGGCGGGATTCCGCGCCCCGGCTACCCCGAAACATCGCGGACCCTGGGCAATCATCTCCTCAAGCACCGGCTTGAACCGCAGTATCTGCCGGAATGCTCGGCATCGCTGGTCGAGGACGCGCGCGCTAGCCAAGAGCTGCTGACCGAAGGAGGGCGCTGAGGAACTCCGCCTCCTCTCTCATGCGCGAAGCCGATGCCGCCGATCGCGAAGCCATCTACAGCATCTACAGTGCCCTCGCTCCCAGGTGGGCCATCGTTCGAGCGTGGTACGACGGCGAGCTTGCGTCCGGCGAGGAATGGCGTGCGGGTGAGCCGCAAGCAGCTCGGGCAGGCAGACATGCTTGTTGCTACCCCTATCTGACTAGTGATATGACTAGCCAAGAGGAGGTAGCTGGATGACGAATTGGCAAGTGCAAGACGCCAAGGCTCGCTTCAGCGAGTTGCTCGACACGGCGCTGCGCAAAGGGCCGCAGGTAGTGACCCGGCGTGGCAAGGAGGAGGCTGTGCTCGTGCCCATCACACTCTGGCGGCGAGTTGAGCACGCTGCCCGACCCAGCCTCAAGGAGTGGCTGCTCGCCGATGAGCCGAAGTTCGAGATGGAGATTCCACAGCGCGGCAGGTTGCGATGGCGCAAGCCGCCGGCATTCGACTGACGCATGTACCTGCTGGACACGAATGTCGTCTCGGAACTGCGCAAGACGAGACCGCACGGCGGCCTCCTGGCATGGCTGAAGGACCTTCCCGAGGACTCGGTCCTCATCTCAGTGGTGACACTGGGAGAGTTGCAAGCCGGTGTCGAGCGCACGCAGCGGCAGGACCCGGCGAAAGCCGCGGAAATCGAGGCGTGGCTGGATAGGGTGGCAGACTGGGAGGGGATCCTGCCGATGGATGGTCGTGTCTTTCGTGAGTGGGCGCGGCTGATGGCAGGCAGCCCGTTACAGCTGGCCCAGGACGCCATGATCGCCGCCACCGCCCGGGTGTACCGCCTGACGGTGGTCACCCGCAACGTGCGCGACTTCAAGTCCTTTGACGTACCGGTACTCGATCCATTCGCGCAGGCAAAATAGATGCGGGAGTTTCGATCGAGATGGTCCGCATCGTGGAGGGCGGCGCCCGTACCCTCTGGCAGCTCGTCCAGGGCGGGGAGGGCCCCGGCGCCCTCGGATTTCAACCAGGAAAGGGGACGACGGTGAAAGCATCTTCGACAGTCATTCTTCTCACTTGCGCAGCGCTCGGTGCCGTGGCGCTACGCGGCCAGCAGCCAAGCAAGCCGCTCTCGCCGCGCGGCACCGCCGCGACTCAGGTTGGAAGCACCTGGGTCGCGCAAAAACCTGGGGTCCCGCCGCAGTACCCCGGGGGCAAGTGGATCGAGGTCGACTACGGCCGCCCGATCCTGCACGGGCGTCAAAACATCTTCGGCAGCGGCGCGGACTACGGGAAGACCGTCAATGCGGGCGCCCCGGTGTGGCGCGCCGGCGCCGGGTCCACCACCAAGCTCACCACCGAGGTGCCGATCGTGATCGGCGGCAAGACCCTCAAGCCCGGGGTCTACGATCTGTTCGTGGAGCTGAGGGAAGGAGCCTGGACCCTGATCCTGGGGACGCAGCCGACCCAGGACACCCACGACCCCAAGGAGAAGACGGCGATTTGGGGAGCGTACGGCTACGACCCCAAGTTCGACGTCGCGCGGGCGCCGATGACGGTGACCAAGCTCGAGCACTCGGTCGACCAGCTCACCATCGGCTTCCTCGACATGAGCGACAGCGGCGGCAAGCTGGGGATGGAGTGGGATACAACCGGCGCGAGCGCGGCGTTCTCGATCGCGCGATAAGGCTCCCGGGTTCCCGAGCGCACGTTCGGACGATCGAAACCCGGGGCGGCCCGCCGTGCGCCCCGCCCCCGGCCTCACTCCGGGCCGCGGACCCTTGGTGAGCACCTGAAAGCCCGTCTTGACCGCAGCCCGGACGGTACGTCATGGCTCTTCGTTGCCTGGTCGTAGTTTGCTCGACAGTTGCGCGGCCTGAGTGAGCAGGTAGTTGCGTTCCGGGAGGCTCCCCGTCTTGCCTGCCGCCGCCCGGTAGTGCCTGACGGCGGCGGTGTGGTCTCCGGTCAGTTCCAGCAGATGTGCTCGGACGGCGTCCAGGCGGAAATGATCCCTGAGGCGAGCGTCAGCTCCAAGCGCGTCCAGCAGTTCCAGACCCTTCGTCGGGCCGTGGACCATCGCCGCCGCAATCGCGTGATTCAAGGTGACCATCGGGTTGTCGGACATGCGCCTGAGCAGCTCGTAGAGCGCAAGGATCTGTGGCCAATCCGTGTCGTCAGCTCGGGCGGCTTCGTCGTGGACCGCAGCGATGGCGGCTTGCAATTGATAGGGGCCGATCGAACCTTTCGGTAACGTGGCTGAAATGAGCGCCACGCCCTCTGCGATCTGTTCCCCGTCCCAGAGTGTCCTGTCCTGCTGGGTAAGAGGAACCAACTCGCCGCCGGCGCCGGTACGCGCCAGGCGGCGCGCATCGGTCAACAACATGAGAGCGAGCAATCCGGCGACCTCGGTGTCCTCTGGTTGCAGAGCGTGGACGATCCGCGCCAGTCGCATCGCCTCATGAGACAGATCGGGTCGCCGCAGACGAGGCCCGACGCTGCTCGCGTAACCTTCGTTGAAAATGAGGTACAGGACGTGCAGCACGGAGCGCAGGCGCTGCGACTTCTCCTCGGCAGCCGGAAGCTGGAATGGAATACCGGAGTCCCTGATGCTTTGCTTGGCCCGGCTGATCCGCTGCGCCATCGTCGCCTCGGGCACCAGGAACGCATGAGCGATCTCCGCGGTGGTCAGGCCGCCCACCGCCCGCAAGGTCAGCGCGATCGCCGAAGCCGGAGTCAACGCGGGATGGCAGCACATGAAGAGCAGGACCAGGGTGTCGTCTTCTGGCGGTGCAGCCTCGATGACCGTCGATGCTGGCGGCAGCGCCGCCGCCTGGGCCACTTCGCTCTCGCGACGGCGGCGAGCAGACTCGCTGCGAATATGGTCGGCCATCCGCCGGAAGGCGACCCGCGTCAGCCATGCGCGAGGATTGGCCGGTGGCCCCTCGCGCGGCCACTGCATCGCCGCGGCGAGCGACGCCTCCTGAACGGCATCCTCCGCCGCCGCGAAGTCGCGAAATCTTCTGACGACGGTCCCGAGCACCTGCGGCGTCAAGTCCCGCAACAGCTTCTCGATCGGAACGTCAGGCGGCTGTCTGGTCACTGCCATTCTGGCGGTGCGCCGCTCATCACTTGCCGCACCTCGATGGGCTGCCTCCCCGGGATACCTCCGGGCCCGGGGGCCGACGAAGCGCGCGCGGCGATCCGATACGCCTGCTCCGGGCTATCTACGTCAACGATCCAATATCCCATGAGGAATTCCTTGGCCTCCGGGAAGACGCCATCGGTAATCGGCTCGCCGTCGAGACCCGCGCGGACGAGCTTGGCCTGGTCCGGGAACGCCAGGCCTTCGGTGGCAACGAAGGTCCCCGAACCCTTGAGCTCCTTGCTGAAAGCGCGCATGAAAGCGACACTCGCCTGAAGATCCTGCTTCGGCCATCTGGCGTACGAGTCGCAATCGGCCTTCGTGCCCGTCATCATCAGAATGTATTTCATGTCCTCTCGCTCCTTTCAGTGACCAGCCGCAAGCGCAAACGATTCAGGGTGCCTTCTGTTTCTCTCGCAACTCAGCGATACGCGCCTTGACGAGTCGCCTCACCAGGGCCGCTGGTAGCGGCTCGTCCAGTCGGAATCGGATCGTTCCCTTCCCCGTGGTCTCGTATCCCTCGAGCTCGGCCCCCAGGGCGCGCCTGATGGCCTCGCTGAGCGGATAGAAGCTGCTGTGGTGTTTCCAGGCGGCGTACCATACGAAGGGCCTGCCATCCAGCGCGAAGGCGGGCATTCCGTAGCCGAAACTCTCGGTCGCACCGGGCGCCGCCGCGCGAATGGCCTCGCGCAGCTTCTGGACGTGCCCGCGTGCGGCGGTTGGTAGGGCCTCGAGGTAGGTTCGCACCTGCAAGTCGAGATCCTCAGCTTCATGCTTCAACGACGAGGAGGGTTTCATAGGATGTCTCCCGGGTCACCGTCTTTTCATGGTGTAGTCGGATCAACTCCGAGGTTCTCTACATGAGCCGCACCTCGAAAACGGCCGGATGCAGGCGTGCCGCGAGGGACGCTCCGGGGAACCACGCTGTATCCTGCGTCCATGCAGTCGGAAAAGCCTAGCCGGACGGCGTGGGCCGCCGCTGCTCACCGTGCCGCTCACCAGCTCCTCGAACGAGGCCGCATTTTCGCCGATCCGCTTGCCCTGCGCATCCTGGGCGAGGACGCGCCCAGCATCGCTCGCTGGGCGCAGGAGCATCCGTGGGGTCGCAGGATGCGGATCTTCATCGCTGCCAGGACTCGCTTCGCGGAGGATGCGCTGGCCGCCGCCGTCGCGGGCGGCGTGCGTCAGGTCGTGGTGCTGGGCGCCGGTCTGGACACCTTTGCGTACCGCAGCCCATTCGGCGGTCGGATCAGGGTCTTCGAGGTCGACCATCCTGCCACCCAAGCCTGGAAACGCCGGCGCCTCGCCGCGGCGGCGATCGCGCTGCCGGCGTCGCTGATCTTTGCTCCCATCGATTTCGAAAGCGAGACGCTGGCTGCCGGCTTGACCGCTGCCGGCTTCGATCCCGAGCAGCCAACCTTCTTCACCTGGCTCGGAGTCGTGCCCTACCTGACCGCGGAAGCCGTGCGTTCGACGCTTGCCTTCATCGCCAGCCTGCCAAACGGCGCACACGTGGTCTTCGACTACAGCAATCCCCCGGCGTCGCTGCCGCCGGCCTGGCGCGCCGCCCACGAGCGCCGCGCCGCGCGGGTGGCCGCATTGGGCGAAGAGTGGATGAGCTACTTCGAGAGCGCCGAGCTCCGCGACCTGCTGATGACCCTCGGCTTCTCCGAGGTCGAAGACCTGGGGCCGCCGCAGATCGCCTTGCTCTACTTTCCGAGCCGCGCGCAAGAGCTTCCCGACAAAGGCGGCCATGTGGTGCACGCGGCGACCGCTGGCTGCCGCGGCCGGTAAGCCTGCCCGGTGCCGGCTCAGTACTGGATGAAGCCCGGCGCCATGATCCCGTCGGGATCGAAGCGCTGCTTCGCCGCCTGGATCCGCGGCCACCGATCGCCGAAGTGCTGCGCCCATTTCTCGGCGGTGTCGAAAGTGATGTAGCCGGACAGGTAGCGCTTGCCACCGTAGAGGATGGACATCTCGCTCGCGATGTCGAGCTGCGCCAACCCGCGTTGCAGGAAGGCGCGCGGCACCGCCGGCAGGATCCCCCAGCCCATCACGAACTCCCCCGGTGGGTGCATGAACAGCGGCGCCTCCGAGGTCGGCGCGTAGGCCGGCCAGAGCAGGATGTGGCCACCCGGGCCGAGCGCCTGCGGCGGCGTGGCGGCCAGCACCTGCTCGATGAACTCCTGCGCCGTCTCCCAGGGCAGGATGGTCTCCATCCAGGGGTGCGGCATGTCCCAGTAGCCGCTGCGCCGCCACAGCTCGAACACCGGGTCCATGCGGTGGCAGAACTCGTGCTGGCTGAAGTCCTCGGTGTGCACCAGCCGGTAGGGGCTCAGGCCGGCGAGCAGCGCCTGGTCGTCGACGGTCTCGCCGGGATCGAGGTCGACGGTCAGGTGCAGCGGATACAGCCAGTAGGCGAAGGTCTGGATCCCCTCCCCCAGCTCCATGCCCTCGCCGATGTGACGCATGCCCTGCAGGCAGGGAGTGCACCAGGCCTCGATCGAGGTCCAGACGCTGCCCGGCCGCATGATCGTCTGCGCGTCCGCCATCAGCTTGCCGAGATCGTCGTAGAGCAGGTAGTACATGCGCACCGTCGGCTTGGCCCGCCGCAGCCGCAGCTTGGCTTGCACGATCACCCCGAACTGGCCGAGGCCGCAGCGCACCATGTCGAACAGCTCGCGGTCCTGCTCCGGCGAGCAGGTGACGATGTCGCCGGCGCCGGTCACCACCTGCAGCTCGATCACGTTGTCGACCTGGGCGCCATAGCGGAAGCTGGCGACGCCGAGCCCGGCCATCGACAGCGTGCCGGCGATCGAAACCCCGAGGTTGTTGGTCAGCACCCGCGGCACCAGCCCATGGGCGAGGGTGGCGTCCACCAGGTCGCGCCAGACGACGCCGCCGCCGACCGTGGCGGTCTCCCCGGCGACGTCGATCTCGTGGATGACCGCCAGCGCCGAGGTGTCGAGGAGCACGCCGCCGTCGGTCGTCGCCTGACCGCTCTGGGTGTGCGCCTGACCCTGCGGCACGATCGGGATGCGCTTGTCGCGGCAGTGCCGGATCACCTCGGCGACCTCTGCCGCCGAGGCGCAGCGCGCCACGGCGCCCGGCAGGCGGTCCACCATGCGGCCGAAGTCGGAGCGGAAGTGCGCGCGCACCTCCTCGTCCAGCAGGATCCGCTCGCCCAGCGCCTGCTTGATCTCGCGGAGCGCCTCGGCGGTCGGGGTCGGGCTCTGTACGGTCATGGAATCTCCAGAATGGACCCTCGCGAGGAGGGTGCGTCAGCGGCGCGTCGGCCGTGGCGAGAGCGGGGCCTCACTGCCAGGCACCCTTTGTAGCCCATCTCGCCGGTCGCCGCAAGGCGGCCCGGAAAGGTTTGCACCGTGGACCTCAGCCCGACGGCGGTTTGCGCCGCGGACGTCAGCCCGGCGGCGGCACGACCGGCGGCGGTGCGTCCGGCGCCGGAGGGCTTTCCTTGGGCGGCACCACCGGCACCTCATCCATCGGCTTGGGCGGTCCGGAAGGCACCAGCTCCGGGTGCTTCCGTGTCTGGATCTGAGCGTTCGGCGGCCGCAGGACGCTGGCCCTGACGAAAGTCGTGAACCCCGAGCGGAGCCAGCCGTCGATGCCGCCGTCGATGAGGATCGCGTCCGGGAAGCCGCTGTCGCTCAGGATCCGCATGCCGGCCCGCCCGCAATCATAGCCATTGCAGTAGACCAGGAAGGTCTCGCCGCGGTACGAGCGGATCTCGAGCAGGCGATAGGGCAGACGGGCGAGCGGGATGTTGAAGGCGTTGCGCAGGTGGCCCTTTGGCCCCTGGAACTCTTCCGGGCTGCGCAGGTCGAGGATGAAGACGTCCGGGGCGTCGCGCACGATCTCGTCGGCGACCGGCGCGCTGACCACCCGGAAAGGCGGCCGGCTCGCCTTGCGCGCCTCCAGCCAGCGGGTGACGTGGACGCAACCCGCGAGCGAGCCGGCCACCGCCGTCGCGCCCACCAGCACCGACACCGCCAGGACCTTCCGCCGGCTCACCATGGCCGCTTCAGTCTACCAGGGGCTCACGCGCGCCGGCCGGCGCCGGCGAGCGATGGCCGGCGCCAGGCGGCGCCAGGCGGCGCGGTGCGCCGCCCGGCCGCTACACGCCCTTGGCGGGATGCGCGGCAACCGCCGCGTCCACCGAATCGTAGGTGAGGAACAGGCTGTCGAGGCGCGCCACGCGCAGCAGCTTGCGGATGCGCTCCGAGGGATTGACCAGCACCAGCTCGCGCTGGAAGCTGCGGAAGCGCCCGAGGTAGCCGACCAGCTCGCCGATGCCGGTGGAATCGATGTAGTTGATGCGGCTGAAGTCGATGATCACGTGTCCCTGATCGTCGGCCAGGGCGCGGTCCAGGGTCTGCGCGAAGAACTGCGCGCTCTCGCCGAGCTTGATCACCCCCTCGACGTTGAGCAGCGTGATGCCCCCCTCCAGCTGGCGCTTCTCGACGATCATGGCGGGCGGGCGGAGGAGTGGCGGCGAGCTTGGCGGCGGCTGATCCGAGTTATCGGGCAGCCAACGATAAGTCTTTACAGGTAACCCAGCGTAATGCTACCACGATTGGCCGCGCCTCAACCGCACAGCATCTGCTCGATACGCTCGGCGCCCAGCGCTTCGAGCAGCCGCTCGATGGCGGCGGGCCGCATGGCGTCGCCAAGCACCTCGATCCCCTGCTCCGTGACGCGGACCTGGATGCGCACCCGCCGTCCCGCGGGATCTCCCGCGTAGTCGTCGGGATGGATCAGGTCGGGAAGGTGCTCGACGAAGCGGTACTCTGCCATGGGCTTGATCTCCAGCGTCCCGGGATGCTCTCACCGCAACCGGGACAGAGCCCTGCACCGAGGCTGGTGCGCAGGGTGCACCAGATGCCGCGCGCGACGACCTCCTCGCCGCAGCGTGGGCAGCGGGTCGCTCGCCCCTCGGGCCCCAGGGCGCGCTCGACGTAGACATAGGGCAGCCCGGCCTCGCGGGCGATCGCGACCGCATCCCCGAGCGCCTGCGGCGACGTCGGCTGCTCGCCGCGCATCCGGAACTCGGGAGTGAAGCGCAGCAGGTGCCAGGGGATCGTCTCGCCCGACCGGGCCACCATCTGCGCCATCAGGCGAAGCGACGCCGGGTCGTCGTTGACGCCGGGCAGCAGGGGCGTGCTCACCTCGACCCAGACACCTGCCCGCACCAGGGCCGCCAGGGCCGCGAGCACCGGGGCCAGCGGCGCGCCGGTCAGCGCGCGATGGCGAGCCTCGTCGGGAGCCTTGAGATCCACGTTGACGGCCGAGAGGCAGGGCGCGATCCGCGCCAGCGCGTCCAAGGTGACGAAGCCGTTGGTCTTCCAGACGATCGGCACGCCCCGGGGCCGCGCGGCGGCGGCGAGGGCCAGGGTCATCTCGGCGGCGAGCACCGGCTCGGAGTAGGACAGCGCGATGGCGGCACCCTGGGCGGCGGCCGCCGCCGCGACCTCCTCGGGCTCCACCGGCTCGGCGCTCCACGGCAGCTCCGGCAGCCGGCCGACCTGGGAGATGCGGTAGTTCTGGCAGTAGTCGCAGGCGAAGCTACAGCCCGGCGCGGCCAGAGTGAGGGCCCGGGTCCCCGGTAGGAAATGGTAGAACGGCTTGCGCTCGATGGCATCCAGGTTCCAGGTCGCGCTGGCGAAGGTCGCCGTCTCCAGCCCCTCACCCCGCCGCCTGCGCACCCGGCAGGCGCCGATCGCGCCGTCCGCCAGCCGGCAGCCGTGCGGACAGAGCGTACAGAGGACGTCCGCACCCGCAGGTTGGTGGAACTCCGCCGGAGACCATCTCATGAAGGGTTCACTCTGAATGTTATAATACAACCAAAGGAGACAGATCGAGGGCGGGTGAAGGTCGAGGGTCGAAAGAGGTCGCCGGCTGCACGCGGCAATCTGCGTCGCCGCGGGGCCGGGGCTGCCGGCGCAGGAGAGAGGTGGACCCATGTCGCTGACAGTACTGGAGTTTGGACAACGTGGGCTGCTGGCCAGTCTCGCCCGGGCTTTCGACGACGAGGGTGAGGCGCTGGGCCTCCTGGAATCGATCGGCTTCCCCCGCCACCTGATCCCCAACTTCATCGCGGCAGACAGTCCTCAGGCTTTCTGGCAGGCAGTCGCCAAAGAGATCGAGGGCGGTCTGACAGAAGGGGGCCTGGAAGCCCTGCTGCGCGCCGCCGCTGACCACTATCCCTACAATCCCGACTTCGCGCCCTATCGGGCGGAGGAGTCGAAGTCCGAGAAGCGGCGGGCGCGCGGCGCAACGGTGGTGATCACGGGCAGCTACGACCTGCACTGGCTGATCGACCACGCCCGCAGCATCGCGGCGGCTCGCGGCTGGGGGAATGTCGAGCTGGGCATCGTCACCGGCTCGACCTGCCAGCTGCAGCTTCCCGATGCCACGCCGGAGGCAGCCTACGAGCTGACCGAGGAGCTCCGGCGGGAGGGGCTGAGGGCGCGGGCCTCCATCGCGCCGCTCCACTTCCGGGACTACCTTCTCGAGTCTCTCCGCGTGGAAGGGCTGGACGCCGCGCGCTTCGAGCTCAACGGGGTGCCGGCCTCCACCCGCGTGCAGGAAATCTCCCGCGCCGTCACCTCACAATATCGACCGGATTTCTGGCCGCACGACCGGTCCGGCCGAGTCAGGCCATCCGTCGTCGATCTGGTCCAGGAAGACGGCAGCACTCGCCGCCTCGATCCGGGGGTGAGCCTTCACGAAAGCGGCGTCGAAGACGGCGCCACACTCCATGTCGCCCCCGAGTCCACCGCCGGCGGCGGTGGGTTTTCCTCTTTGTCTGAAGGTGGATGGGGAAGACGCGGCGCTTCCGGCCCGCCGCAGGATCGCCGTCCCGAGCCACCGCCGCCGCCCCAGCGCCGCTACCTGAACGCCTGGTTCCCGGAGACGATCCGCTCCGGACACCGCGTCCCGCTGCTGGTGCGGGTCTCGCTCCACGAGGCGGCGGCCGCCTCGACCCCGTTGCGCCCGCTGCCGATCCCCAGGCGCGGGATCGACCTGACGCTGCAGGTCCAGGCGCCGGGCCTCGTATTGCTCGACCCGGGCACCCGGACGGTGCGGGTGACGCCGGAGCACGACTCCGACTGGGCGGTCTTCGAGCTCCAGGCCGTGGCGGCAGGCGTCCTTGCCGTCCGTAT
>Ga0070733_10000563_pt1 | contig 29709 bp, 18 predicted proteins | sample Coa_R1_9_FD_66450 | JGI IMG/M metagenome (GOLD analysis project Ga0070733, IMG submission 66450) | Surface soil microbial communities from Centralia Pennsylvania, which are recovering from an underground coalmine fire - Coalmine... | ecosystem: Environmental > Terrestrial > Soil > Unclassified ...
CTGGACGAAAAAGGCAAAATCACGGCGGAGCTGGTGAACGCGCGCCAAGCCGGCAACTTCGTGCTCAAGCACGTGGCGGAAATCCAGTACATGGATGTGAGCCCCAAACAGTTGGTCTCGGTCGCCGCCAGCCTGATCCCGTTCCTCGAGAACGACGACGCCAACCGCGCTCTCATGGGTTCGAACATGCAGCGCCAGGCCGTGCCTTTGCTGCGCGCCGAGGCTCCCTTCGTCGGCACCGGCATGGAGCGCGTTACCGCGCGCGACTCCGGCGCGGTCATCATCTGCAAACGCTCCGGCGAAGTCGATTCCGTCGATAGCGAACGCATCATCGTGCGTGTCACGGGCAATACGCAGGAGGGGCAACTCTCTCGCGAGGTCGGGGCGGACATCTACCCGATGACCAAGTTCAAGCGCTCCAACCAGAACACCTGCATCAACCAGAAGCCCATCGTCCGGCAAGGCTGGAAGGTCAAAAAAGGCGACGTGCTGGCCGACGGTCCTTGCACCGAAATGGGTGAGCTGGCGCTGGGACGCAACGTCCTGGTGGCGTTCATGCCCTGGCGCGGCTACAACTTCGAGGACGCCATCGTGGTCTCCGAGAAGCTGGTCAAAGAAGACTACTACACCTCCATCCACATCGAGGAGTTCGAGGTCGACGCTCGCGACACCAAGCTGGGACCCGAGGAAATCACTCGCGACATCCCCAACATTGCCGAGACGTTCCTGCGCAACCTCGACGAAAGCGGCATCATCCGCATCGGCGCCACCGTGAAGCCCGGCGACATTCTGGTCGGCAAAGTCACTCCCAAGGGCGAAACGCAGTTGACCCCCGAGGAGAAACTGCTCCGGGCGATCTTCGGCGAAAAGGCCGGCGACGTCAAGGACGCCTCGCTCTACTGCCCGCCCGGCATCGAAGGCACTGTGGTCGATTGCAAGGTGTTTTCGCGCAAGGGCGCTGAGTTAGACGAGCGCTCCAAGCTGATTCTGGAAGGCTCCGAGGAGCGCTTGCGCCGCAATCTCGACGACGAAAAGCGCATTTTGAATGACGAGCGCGCCAATCGCCTGGCCAAGATCCTGGAAGGCAAGGAACTTCTTGCCGATCTCCACGACGAGAAAACCAACAAGAAGCTGCTCGCCAAGGGCACCGACCTTTCGCGCGATCTCATTGAGAAACTCCGCGCCCGCGATCTCAAGCGCATGAAACTCAAGGAGAAGGATCCGCGAGTCAATGAGCAGATCGACGAAATCGAGGAGATGACCTCGCGCCAGATCGCGGTGCTCGAAAAGATCACCGAGGAAAAGATCGCCAAGCTGCGTAAAGGCGACGAACTGCCTCCCGGCGTCATCAAACAAGTGAAGTGCTATATCGCCATGAAGCGCAAGCTTTCGGTTGGCGACAAGATGGCCGGCCGCCATGGAAACAAGGGCGTGATTGCGCGCATCGTTCCTGAAGAGGACATGCCCTACCTTCCGGATGGCACACCGGTGGAAATTGTGCTGAATCCGCTGGGCGTTCCCAGCCGTATGAACGTCGGCCAGATTCTCGAGACTCACTTGGGCTGGGCGGCTCGCGCGCTGGGCGTCCGCTTCGCCACGCCGGTTTTCGACGGCGCTACCGAAAAGGACATCAAGAAGCAACTGGCGAGCGCCAAGGAAGTGAGTCTGGACAAACGCCTTTACGACGGCTCCGGCAAGGTCCAGCTCTGGGACGGAATCAGCGGCCAGGCTTTCGAGCAGCCGGTTACCGTCGGCTATATCTACATGCTCAAGCTGAGCCACCTGGTGGACGACAAGATCCACGCTCGCTCCATCGGACCGTATTCCTTGATCACGCAACAACCGCTCGGAGGCAAGGCCCAGTTTGGAGGCCAGCGCTTCGGAGAAATGGAAGTGTGGGCTCTTGAAGCCTACGGGGCGGCATACGTTCTGCAAGAGCTGCTGACCGCCAAATCCGACGACGTCTACGGCCGCGCCAAGATTTACGAGGCCATCGTCAAAGGTGAAGCTGCCGCTGAGCCGGGAGTGCCGGAGAGCTTCAACGTCCTCATCCGCGAGCTTCAGTCGCTGTGTCTGGACGTCGAATTGATGAAGAGCCACGTTGAAGAACCGTTCGAGACTCACGAAACGGCTCTCGCGGCGGACTAGAGAACAAGAGGAAAGGAAGAGGCCACAACTATGTATCGTTCATCGCCCTATGATCGCGCCAATCTGATCGCGGATTTCGATTCCATCCGGATCTCCCTCGCCTCTCCCGAGAAAATCCGGAGCTGGTCGCACGGCGAAGTTACCAAGCCCGAGACCATCAACTACCGGACCTTCAAGCCCGAACGCGATGGCCTGTTCTGCGCCCGCATCTTCGGACCCATCGCGGACTGGGAGTGTCTGTGCGGCAAGTACAAGCGCATGAAGCATCGCGGAGTCATCTGCGATAAGTGCGGCGTCGAAGTAACCCTGTCCCGCGTTCGCCGCGAGCGCCTCGGCCACATCGAGCTTGCCAGCCCCTGCTCCCACGTCTGGTTCTTCAAGGGCCTGCCGTCGCGCATCGGCTATCTTCTCGACATCACCCTGCGCGAGCTCGAACGCGTGCTGTATTTTGAGGCCTTCGTCATCGTCGATCCCGGCGAAGCCACCGGCCTCAACAAAGCCGAAGTCATCAGCGACGAGCGCAAGCGTTCGCTCGATCAGGAATTTCCCGGCAAGTTCATCGCCATGATGGGCGCCGAAGGCATCAAGGAACTGCTCAAGAAGATCGACGTCGAAGCCCTCAGCCTGGAAATCCGCGAGCGCATGAAGACCGAGGCTTCGCAGCAGAAGAAGCTGAAGTTCGCCAAGCGCCTGCGCGTTGCCGAGAGTTTCCGCAAGTCCGGCAACAAGCCCGAGTGGATGATCCTGGATGTTCTTCCTGTGATTCCGCCCGAGTTGCGCCCCCTCGTACCGCTCGATGGCGGCCGCTTCGCCACCTCCGATCTGAACGATCTGTACCGCCGCGTCATCAACCGCAACAACCGTTTGAAGAAGCTGATCGAGCTGCACGCCCCCGACGTCATTGTGCGCAATGAAAAGCGCATGCTTCAGGAGGCCGTCGACGCGCTGTTCGACAACGGCCGCCGCGGACGCGTGCTGCGCGGAGCTAATAATCGACCTCTGAAATCCTTGTCCGATACGCTCAAGGGCAAGCAGGGCCGCTTCCGTCAGAACCTTCTCGGCAAGCGCGTCGACTACTCCGGCCGCTCCGTCATCGTGGTCGGCCCCGAGCTCAAGCTCCACCAGTGCGGCCTTCCCAAGAAAATGGCGCTGGAGCTGTTCAAGCCCTTCATCTACCATCGCCTGGAGCAGCGCGGCCATTGCACGACCATTAAGCAAGCCAAGGAATTGGTCGAGCAGCAGGACGCCGTCGTCTGGGACATCCTTGAAGAGGTCATCAAGGACCACCCCATCATGCTCAACCGCGCGCCCACGCTTCACCGCCTGGGAATTCAGGCCTTCCAGCCGGTTCTGGTCGAGGGCAAGGCCATCAAGCTGCACCCGCTGACTTGCACCGCGTTTAACGCCGATTTCGACGGCGACCAGATGGCCGTGCACATTCCGCTTTCTCCGGAAGCGCAGATCGAGGCCTCCACGCTCATGCTGGCCTCGAACAATATTCTTTCGCCGGCGCATGGCGCGCCCATCGCCGTTCCTACGCAGGACATGGTGCTGGGCCTGTATTACCTCACCAAGGCCCGCCCCGGAACCAAGGGCGAGGGCCGCACCTTCGCCTCCATCGACGACGTGCTTATCGCGCTCGAAATGGGCGAGGTCGAAACGCTTTCCCCCATCAAGCTGCGCTATACCGGCAAAGTCATCGATCTGGTCAAGGCTTTCGACAACCAGAACCTGATGCACACCGAGCCGATCGAGTTCAACAAGCAGTACATGGATACCACCGTCGGCCGCGTCATCCTTAACGACGTGCTGCCGGAGGATATGCCCTTCATCAACGGCTTGATGAAGAAGAAGGGCCTCAGCCAGATGGTGCAATACTGCTACCTGAAGTTCGGGCTGGCGGTCACCGTCGGCATGCTCGACCAGGTCAAGTCGCTCGGATTCCTGTCCGCCACGCGCGCCGGCATCTCCATCGGCATCGACGATATGACCGTGCCGAGTGAGAAGGCGGGCTTGGTGCGCGACGCCGAGAAGGCCGTCATCGAGGTCCGCTCGCAATATCAGGAAGGCGCCATCACCCAGGGTGAGCGCTATAACAAGATCATCGAGATCTGGTCCAAAGTCACCGAACGCGTCTCGGAAGAGATGTTCAAGGCCATGGAGGACGACGACCGCACCGGCCGCTATCTCAATCCGATTTACATCATGGCCGACTCCGGCGCCCGCGGTTCCAAGCAGCAGATCCGCCAGCTCTCCGGCATGCGCGGCCTTATGGCCAAACCGTCGGGCGAGATTCTCGAAACCCCAATCACGGCCAACTTCCGTGAGGGCCTCAACGTTCTCGAATACTTCATCTCCACGCACGGCGCGCGCAAGGGCTTGGCCGACACCGCGCTCAAAACCGCCGATTCCGGCTACCTCACCCGCCGCCTTTGCGACGTGGCCCAGGACGTCATCGTCACGGAATCCGATTGCGGAACGGGCGACGGCATCTACGTCGAACCTATCGTTGAGTCGGGCGAAATTATCGAGCCCCTGCGCGACCGCATCGTGGGCCGCGTGGCGCTCGAAGACCAGCTCGACTACGAAGGCAACCGCATCGTCCAGATCAATCAGGAGATCACCGAGGACCTGGCCAACGCGATCCAGGCCGCCGGCATTGAGCGCGTCAAGATCCGCTCCGTGCTGACCTGCGAATCCAAGCGCGGAGTGTGCCAGCTGTGCTACGGACGCAATCTCGCCACCGGCCGGATGGTCGAGCGGGGCGAAGCCGTGGGCATCATCTCGGCACAGTCGATCGGCGAGCCGGGCACGCAGCTCACCATGCGCACCTTCCACATCGGCGGCACCGCCACCGGTTCGGCGGAGCAGTCCAAGCAGGACGCCAAATCCGACGGCTTCGTTAAATTCATCGGAATTCAAACCGTCAAGAATGCCAAGGGCGAGCTGATTGCCATGAATCGCAACAGCATCATCGCCATCCTCGACGAGAAGGGCCGCGAGAAGGAGCGCTATCAGGTGGTCTATGGCGCCAAGATTCTGTACGAGGATGGTGCGCGCATCAAAGCCAATAACGTGCTGCTCGAATGGGATCCCTACACCTTCTCCATCCTCACCGAAGTCACCGGTGTGGTTCATTTCAAGGATCTGACCGAGGGCGTCACCATGCAGGAGCAGGTGGACGAAATCACGGGCCGCTCGCAATGGGTGGTGATGGATTCCACCGACGAGAAGCGCGTGCCGGCGATCTACGTCCGGCCCGCGGGCGGCACCAAGCATGAGGAAAAGCGTTATCTCATGCCCATGCACGCTCACCTTACCGTGGGCGACGGCGATGAAGTCCACGCCGGCGACGTGGTCGCGAAAATTCCCCGCGCCACCACCAAGACCAAGGACATCACCGGCGGACTTCCGCGCGTGGTGGAATTGTTCGAGGCTCGCAAGCCCCGCGAAACCGCCGTCATCACCGAAATCGACGGCACCGTCAAATACGGCGAAATCTCCAAGGGCGTCCGCAAGATCTACATCGTCGGCGATGATGGGGAGCAGCGCGAATACGCCATCCCCCGCGGCGTCCACATCAACGTCCAGGAGGGCGAACGCGTGCATCACGGCGATCCGCTCATGGACGGTCCCCGCAACCCGCACGACATCATGGCCGTGCTCGGCGAAATGGCGCTGCAAAAATACCTGGTCAACGAGATCCAGGAAGTCTACCGTTTGCAGGGCGTCAACATCAACGATAAGCACCTGGAAGTCATCTCCCGGCAGATGATGCGCTGGGTCAAGGTCGAAGACATCGGCGACAGCGAGTTCCTCCCGGAGGAAGTGGTCGACAAGTTCAAGTTCCGCGAGGAGAACGCCCGCGTCGAGGAGGCCGGCGGCCGTCCCGCCCTGGGCAAGACCATCCTGCTCGGCATCACCAAGGCTTCTCTTTCAACGGACTCCTTCATTTCCGCCGCCAGCTTCCAGGAGACCACCCGCGTGCTCACCGAGGCCGCTATCAACGGTAAGGTGGATCATCTGCGCGGCTTGAAGGAAAACGTCATCATGGGCCGCCTGATTCCGGCGGGCACCGGGATGGACTACTATCGCGGCGTCAGGATCGCCGGCGAGGATGCCGAGGAAGAGATGGTGGCGGAGCAGGAAGCCGCCGCGCTGGATGCCATCCCCGGCTACGACGAAGAAACTCGCGCGCTGTACAACGGCGGGTTGTCCGAAAAGGAAACTCCGGCCGAGGACTCGCTGGCCGAATGAGGCACGCCGGATAAAGACGGGCTCTCCTCATGGTGGCGCAGTTGCCGGCTCATCTCCGGTTCGTCCGATGGCTGCTGCGCCGCCTGAATTATCATCTTTCCAAGGCTCAAACCTCCACCGCCGAGCCGTTTGACCCGGCGCGTTTAAAACAAGCCGAACAAGCCCTTCGCGATATGCCCGTGCCCGCCGAGGCCAAGGCGTATCTCGAAAAACACCTCAGCCGTCTGGCGCGAACGCTGGCGCTGGTTCCTCCTCCGCAAGCCACCGGACGTGCCCTGGAACTGGGATGTTATATGCAGATCACGCCGTTCCTCAATCGCCTCTGCGGATACAAGGAAGTCCGCGGCGCTTACTTCGGTCCCGTGGGCAGAGTCGATCGAAAGACGATGCAGTTTCCCGACGGCGAGTTCGTCTGCGAAATCGATCACTTCGATTGTGACCGCGATCCTTTCCCCTATCCCGATGGGCATTTCGATCTGGTGATCGCCGGCGAAATTATCGAACACCTGACGCTGGACCCCATGCACATGATGCTGGAAGCGCGGCGCGTTCTCCGCGACGGCGGTTACCTCATCATCACTACGCCCAACGTGGGCAGCATCACCAGCGCCGCCAAGACCCTGGAGGGCAAAGACAATCCGCAGATCTTCTACCTCTACAAGCGTCCCGACGGGCAGGATGAAATCGGGCATGTCCGCGAATACACCGCGCACGAGCTTAGAAACACCGTGGCCTCCGCCGGTTTCGAGGTGCAGCAACTCTTCACCACCTTCATCCCAGAGTTTGAGCCGCACTGGCCGCTGCTGAATCTGCTGGCCGCCCACGGCTTCGACACCGAGAATCGAGGCGAGCAATCCTGGTGCCTGGCGGTCAAACGCGACAATCTTCCCGTCGACCGCTATCCGTACTTTCTCTACACTCTGTAGAAGCATTCCATGCAGAAGAGCTTCCTGCAATCCTATTTCGATGCATTCCACCGGATCAGCGGCTGGTTCGTCTTCGATGCCGCTCTCATGTTCATGGCGTACAACCAGTTGATCGCAGCCGGCGGGATTTCCGGCGATACTCTCGAAATCGGCGTCTATTACGGGCTCTCGGCTATCGCCGTTGCCACTCTACGCGGCCCCCAGCGCCGCATGTACGCGGTCGACTTGTTTGAAGAGCTCGGCCCCAATGAAGCTTACGGGGCGGGGAAAAGCTACCGCGAGAAGTTCGAGGAGCACATGCGGGTGTTCTTCCCGTCGCTCGATTTCCTGACTCCGATTACAGCGGCGTCGGGAAGATTGAAGTCCTCGAACTTCACCCCAACCTTCTCCTTCTGTCACGTGGACGGAGGGCATTCGCCGGAGGAGACTTTTGCCGATCTCAAATTCGCCAGCGACATCCTGATGCCGGGCGGGCTTCTCGCCTTGGACGACTACTTCAATCCCCAGCACTCGGGGGTCTGCGAGGGTGCCCTGAACTTCAGGCGCGAACACGATGGAGTGTTACGGCCAGTCGCGATCGGTTACAACAAGGTGCTATTTCAAAAGATGCCGGCTGCGCCCGATTTGAATGAAAAGTTCTCGCGGATGTTTCCCGCGGTCGAGCTCGTGCCGGCGGCGAACATGTGGGATACCCCGGTATGTCTCTTTGGGCCGCCTTTGCGCTCGTACTTCGATCTGTACGCCTCGACGCCGCAGCGGCTGGTCCCGCTGGGATCCGCCGGCGTCCGGGCTGCATTTTCGCCGGAGCGATCCATACTGCGGGCGGGCGTGGGCGAAACGGTCACTCTAGCGGTGTCGGTAAAGAATGCTTCCGGCGAGGCGTTTCCTCACGGAGAAGGCGTGTTCGGTCTCTCCTATCATCTGCTGTCATCAAGCGGGCAGATCATCGCGCACGACAACGTGCGGACCTATCTTCGTGAATCGCTTAAACCGGGTGAGAGCACCGAAGTGGATCTACGAATCAACGCTCCCGCCCAACCCGGCTCCTACCGGCTGGAGCTCGATCTGGTCTGGGAGGGCGTCATGTGGTTCAAGAACATAGGGAACCCGCCGTGCCTGGTTGCGCTTGAAGTCGAATAGATCGAATCGATTCGGCGGGGCTGCGCTATCCTTGGTGCTTATGTGCGAATCGCGAGCGAGAAGTGACTAAAAGTTCAAGCATCCCCATCGCGCGGGGCAACGGCCTGACCGCTCTTCTTGCCGCGATTCTTTTGGCCCTGAATGCCTACATCGCCGGGAACCTATTTGAGGCCGAATTTACCCGTCAATTGGGTTCAATTGAAAGTTCATTCATTTCCTACGCTGCCTATGCGGCGCGAAATTGGGGCGACCTGACCTGGTATGCGACATGGTTCGGCGGCACTCCGTTCCACAACGTCTACCAGCCGGGATTGCATCTCTCCGTGGCGGCTCTGGTTTCGATGGCCCACCTCACACCCCAGCATGCGTATCATTTCCTCACGGGCCTGACGTACGCGCTCGGGCCTGTGACTTTGTTCTGGTTCTGCGCCGGCATCACAGGTCAGCGCTGGTACGCGTTCGCGGTGGGTTTGGTCTACTCGTTGCTCTCGCCGATCGCTCTGCTTTCGCGGTTGGACAGCGCGGACGTGGGTGGACCCTTTCATCCGCGCCGGTTCCAGATTCTGGTGCAGTATGGGGAGGGCCCGCATATCACGGCAGTCATGCTGCTGCCGCTTGTGATTCTATGCCTGTACCGCGCCGCGGTGGACCGCAAGCCGCTTTACTTTCCCATGGCTTGTCTTGCGCTTGCGTCGTTAGTCCTGACGAACTGGCCGGGGACGGTCGGCCTGGCTCTCGCCATTCTTGCGTTTTGCCTTTCGGAAGCGGGCGAGAAGCGCGTCGCATGGGCCCGCTTGGGAGCGATCGCGGCGGTCGCGTATTTGCTCGCCTGCCGGTGGATTCCGCCGTCCACGGTGCGGCTGGTGTTCGGCGATGCGCAGCAGTCGGATGGCAACCATTTCCATGTCATGCACCTCCTTTACGCCGGCGGGCTCGTCATTGTTCTCCTGCTGGCGCACATCGGTTTGCGCCGGGTGGGAGCGCCGCCTTTTCTCCGCTTCGGAATCTACTTCACACTTCTGACTGGGTTGGTGACGCTTGGCCACGCCTGGTTCCAGGTAAGCCTTCTGCCGCAACCGGCGCGGTTTCAGGTCGAGCTTGAAATGGCGATCGCCATCACCGCGTGCTATCTGGGCAAATTGGTGTGGGACCGGATGCCGCGCAAGGCCGGTGTCGTCCTGGGGGCCGTTCTTCTGCTGTCCGCGATCCCGCTGATCAAAAGTAACCGCCGCTACGCCCGGCTGGCGTCTGAGCCCATGGACATGACGCAAACGTCGGAATACAAGATGGCGCAACAATTCGGGCGGCTGCGTCCTCAGGATCGGGTTTTCGCTCCCGGAAATATCTCGTTCTGGATGAATCTCTGGACCGACACTCCCCAAGTTTCGGGCTGCTGCGCGCAGGGCGTCCCGGATTTCGAGCACGACGTCGCCGACTACGTAATCTATTCGGGAGAAGGTACCGGAGATCGCGACGCGGAAATTTCACTCCTTTGGCTGCGGGCCTACGGGGCTACGGCCGTAGGCGTCGACGGACCGATGAGCACGGAGGTGTACAAGCCCTTCCGCCGCCCGTTCAAGTTCGAAGGCGTCCTGCCGGTTTTATGGCGCGAGGGCGACGACGTGATCTACGACATCCCCAGCCGGTCTCACTCCCTCGCGCATGTCATTCCGAGGTCAGCGATCGTCGCACGCGCCCCTGTGAACGGGATCGACCTCGAACCGCTGAAGCCCTACGTCGCTGCGTTGGAAGACCCCCAAGTGGGCCTCGCACAATTTCAATGGACCTCGCACCATTCCGCCCATATCGTCGCGTCCATGGACGCCGGGCAGGTCCTGTCGGTGCAGGTCAGCTATGATCCGGGCTGGAGGGCGACCGTGAATGGAGTAAAGCAGCCGATTCTGCGCGACAAACTTGGCCAAATGGTGGTCGAAACCGGCTGCCAGGGAACGTGTGAAATCGACATGTTGTACGACGGGGGCAGAGAAGCTATTGCCGTGGCCGTGGCACAGCTCGCGGGAGTGGTTTTGGTGCTTGCGATCCCCATGCGGCTCAGGAGGCTCGCGTGATCAGGCCGCCGAGAACAAAAGTTGTTGCTCCGCGTAGGCCGGATCGAACGGAGCTAGCTCCACCGGGTACTTCCGCCGCAGGTCCCTCGGAGCGGACCCTCGCACGCCGGTCATCGCCGCACGAAGCTCCAGGGCATTTACAAAGCTCTTCCCGGCGGCGTCATTGTTGAACACCACGAAGGTCCGGTCGGCGAAACGCTGGATGTGCCCGATCCGCCTGGACCAGTCTTCGAGCTCCGCCGCGGTATAGAGATAGTCGTGCTGGCGCAAGCGCCCAGCCGTCTTATTGGCGCCGATCCTGTCGTGGATCGTGGCTCCCAGCGTATTGGCGGGATTGCGGCCGTGCAGCCGCACGTAGCCTATGCCCGAGGTCAATAGCGATGTCGGCGGCATAGCCCGCGTGTACTCCGGCTGGTCGATATTGCAAAAGCCGATGCGATAATCCAGGAACGTGCCCACAGCTTCCTCCGCCATCCAACTGCTGTGGCGCATTTCGGCCGCCAGCGGAAACTCGTGAAACGCCCGCCGCAGACGGATCACGAAGTCCTGGTTTTCCGCGGTGAAACGGAACGACCACGGGAATTGCATCAACAGCGCTCCCAGCTTTCCCGCATTCAGCAGTGGCCACAAACCCTCTTTGAACTCCCGAATCTCAGAATCCTCCAGGATCCGCATGTGCGTAAAACGCTGATGCAGCTTCGCCGTGAACAGGAACTTCGGATGCTGTGAGACCTTCTTAATCCATAACTTCACCAATTCCGGCTTAAGGAATTGATAAAAGGAGCTATTGATCTCGACGAGATCGAGATGTTTGGAAACCAGCTCCAGGGAGTGACTCCCTGGAGCCAGCTTCTTTGGATAGACTACTCCGGTCCAGTGTGGATAGGCCCATCCGGCCGTGCCGATGTAAAGGGAAGACGTCAGTTCTTGCATCACTCGACTCCGTGTTCGTCTTTTGTTCGCTAATTGATAATAGCGAAGAAGTGGCGAAGAAGTCAAGAGGTCATTTGCCGATTTTTATTGAAGAGTCGTGGCATTCCACGGCGTTTCCCAGAGCTTGCGGCGCTCCGGCTCCTTCGGAGGCTGCTTGCGATCGCGCTTTTGTTTGTACATCCTCCGGTCGGCTTCCGCCAGGAGCTGTTCGGCGTCGGGGCCGTCGCCGGGATAGTTGGCCAAGCCGACGCTAGCGGTGATCAGCTTCTCCGCAAACAATTGATAACAGGCATGGGCGACGATTTCCTGGAAGTCGCGGGCCCTGCCCTCGGCATCCCCGGGCCGGAGGCCCGGAAGAAGGACCACGAACTCGTCGCCGCCCATTCGGGCCACGGAATCGTACTCGCGGCAGGCGGCCTTCAGGCCGATGCCCACCTCGCGCAGCAGTTTATTGCCGTCCAGATGCCCGAAGCGGTCGTTGATCTGCTTGAAACCGTCCAGATCCACCACCAGCACGGCCAAAGGATGGCCTCCGCGCTTGGCCCGCGAAATCTCAGCATCCAATTGCAGGAACATTGAGCGCGCGTTCGGCAGGTTTGTTAAATAATCCGTGGTTGCCGAAGATTCCACCTGGCGGAAGCGGAGGGCGTTTTCAATGGACATGCCGATTTTCGCGCTGATGCCCAGCAGGATCCGAAGGTGGTCCTTCGTGAAGGCGTCGCGATCCTCATGATACAGCGACAGTACGCCGACCACGCTGTTCATTCCCTCCAGCGGAACGGCCACCGCGGAACGCAGAACGGAGACCTTGGTGGCATCGTTCAAGTAGCTGGATTCGACCGAAGGATTGCCATTCACGATGGGCTTGCGGGTGTGAGCGACCCAACCGGACAAGCCCTGTCCGAAGGGAATCTCAAGCGAAGCCAAGAGACGGTAATCCTCGCCGGTCACGTATTCCGGAATCAGCACACCCTCCCGCTGAATCCAGATCGCCAAGGAATGGTGCGGGATGATTTTGCGCAAGCGCACTGCCAAGACGGAGAGGGTTTCGTCCAGGCTGAGCGAATTCCCCAGATCCTGCGAGATCTCGAAGAGCGCCTGCACTTCCTGACGGGCCGCGGCAATGGAGGTCAGGAAGTCGTTGGCCCCAGCGGCAATTTTCTGCGGAACCGGCTTCTCGTGATTTGAGGATTCGAAGCCCGCGGCGGGCGCCGCCCCGCGCTCGACTTTCACATTCCTCGAAAGTTTTCCCCTGTACCCGCTCTTTTCCTGCGCCATTCGCTCCCACTCGGCAACTCGTTCCGAAAGCACCTCGACGATTCGCGGATCGAAGGCCTTTCCGGATTCCGAAACCACGACCTTCAAAGCCTCTTCGATCGGCAGAGCTCTGCGGTATTGGCGATCGCTGGCCAGCGCATCCAGGCAATCCACGGCCGCGATGATGCGGGCACCGATGGGAATTTTCTCGCCCGCCAGTCCGTACGGATAGCCGCTGCCGTCCCATTTTTCGTGATGGGCTCGAACGATGGGCACGACAGGATAAGGAAACTGCACGCGCTCCAGAATCTCGGCGCCCACCAGCGGGTGGATCTTCATTTTCTCGAACTCTTCCGGGGTCAAGCGGCCGGGCTTGGAGATGATATGTTCGGGCACGGCGAGCTTGCCGATGTCGTGCAACAGCGCGGCTGCGCGCAGCGCGTCGGTCTCCCTGGTGGAGAGTTTCAACTCCTTGGCCAACTGCATGGCATACACCTGGACTCGCTGGATATGGTCGTGAGTGGTGTGATCCTTAGCCTCAATCGCCAACGCCAGGGCTTCGATGGTCCGCAAATGCAAAGCGGACATGTCTTCGGCGTGCTTCTTCTGCTCCTCCAGACGTTCCAGATAGAGGCGGTAGGAGCGGTAAATCAGGTACATGACCGGGCCGGTGAGCAGAACGGTTTGCCAGCCCACATATTGGTTGGCCACGCTAGCCACCTGAGCCAGCGCGGCGCCGCCCAGGTAGTAAGGCAATAGCCACAGGTAACAGGCCCGCCACGCCTCCACGAAACTGGACTCCTGCTCTAAGGCCAGAATCAGGCTGGATGGGACGCTGTTCAACACGAACAACGCCATGGTGGCGACCGCCAGACGCACGGACGGGTCGGCATTGTGTGCCGCCAGCCAGGGACCGTGATAAACGCCGTGAGCCACGGCGGCGGCCAGTACCGCTGTTCCCGTGTGGAAGATGGAAAGGGCTGCCCGCGTGCGAGGCGATTGGCTCCAGCAATGTCCCAGCGTCATCAGGGCGCTCAGCAGCACTGTTTCGGACCTGGTCAACTCGAGCGTTCCGAACAGCACGAACAGAAATGTGAGAGAGAACGATCCCGTAATGCTAGGAACACTGATCAGCGCACCGGAAGAAAAGATGGCGACGGTCAGAAAGGCGCCATACTTCAGCAAGTCCATCGACTCCCAGTTCACGAGAGAGCCGATCAGCACGATCAACCCAGCCAGCCCCGTGACTTGGACGCAACGCATCACGCTCTGCGAGAGTGGGGGGTACTGCTGCTCCCGAGGGTTTATTTCGAGGACGGTCATGGTTGTCCAATATCCTCTAGGCACGTCAGACGCCAGGAACGGCGACGCCGAGCGCAAAGCATAAGTCATTGCAAAGAGACGACTACAGCTCTAGGCTGGAGCGGAGGAAGCTCCTAAAAGGGCGTCCAGGGGACACATTGGCACTTCGGTTTGAATAATCTTGCGACAAAGTGTCTTAGGGTAGCGGGGGTTTTCCGAGAGTGCTTAAGGTGTTTCACCGTAGTGTAGTCCCATATACATCCTGGATGATAGAGATGTAAGAGGTCTATGGTACCCGAGGGGACTCAAGCCCGGACCAGCGTGTTTCTGGGGATGACCGCAATCATCGCCAGCGAACCCATGCGCCACCTGATGAACAGGGTGGAGCGGGCGGCCAAATCCTCGGCTTCGGTTCTCATCACTGGCGAAAGCGGTTCGGGCAAGGAAGTGGTGGCTCGCGCGGTGCATCATTTTTCCCCCAGGTCGCACCGCCCGTGGGTCGATTTGAGCTGCGCGGCTCTACCGGAACACCTGCTGGAGAGCGAGTTGTTCGGGTACGACCGCGGAGCCTTCAGCGGAGCCGACCACGCCAAGCCCGGGCTGTTCGAGATGGCGCATCAAGGCACTCTGTTCCTGGACGAAATCGGGGAGCTGGATCCCAAAATGCAGGTCAAGCTGCTCCGCGTTCTGGACGGCGTTCCATATTACCGCCTGGGAGGAGTCAAAAAAGTCACGGCGGACGTGCGCATTGTGGCGGCCACGAACCAGGATCTGGAGCGGCTGGTGGCGGAAGGCCGTTTCCGCGGCGATCTGTTCCATCGCCTGAGCCAGCTTACGGTACACGTGCCTCCGCTGCGGGAGCGGGTGGAAGATGTCGCCCCCCTGGCCTGGCACATTTTGGAACAGCACGACCCGGAGGCGTCGTTTACCTCGCGGGCACTGCGCGCGCTGGAATCCTACGGCTGGCCCGGAAACGTACGCGAGCTGCGTAACGTCGTGATGAAGGCGGCGGTCATGAATGCGGACATGGAGATTGACGCCGAGCATCTGCTCATGGGTGCTTCGCGGCCCGCGCCCCAGGATAGTGGCTTTTCGAACGGCGCGGTTTCGAACGGTGTGAGCGCGAACGGCTCCAGCGCGAATGGTTCAAGTCTGGATCACATGGAACGGCGAATGATTCTGGAGGCACTGGCGGCTGCCGGTGGACATCAGCAGCAGGCTGCCGCGCGACTGGGCATCTCGCGCCGGACCCTCAGCCGCAAGCTGAAGATTTACGAAGCGGAACGGAGGGCCGCGGTATGAACCCGACCTTGCGCCGGGACAGCCGCAAAGAGCCGCGGCGTGTCGCCGACGGGGAGGTACGCGTGCGCTTCGAGAATCCACAGCCCCGCGAGATCCAGGGCCGGCTGGTGGACTTGAGCGCCAGCGGTTTCCGCATGGCTCACGAGTATGCGGCTCTCGAAGCCGGCCAGATCGTCGAGTTTTCGCACATCGAGGCCGCCGGACGCGCGCGAGTGGTTTGGAACCGCATCGTCAATACGCGCGTGGAGACGGGATTTGTCGTGGTCGCCGGCTGAGGCGTATCGCTAACTACTGGCTGGCGGACTTCCGCGAGGTTTGGACCTTCGGCGCGGAGACATAGCCCACGATCATATCCTTGTTGACCTGGTTGACTACCAGCTCATAGGGCTGGGAAGCGCGGGACAAGTAGAACTGGACCGGCTCGTTAATCGACTTGTCCTTTTTCTCGACGGTCTTGTCGTCGGCGATCAAGGTGATGGTGTACTTGTTCTTCTTGGGATCGGTGGCGGTAAGTTTGATTTGAACGTCGCCGACTTTTTCAGGAGCCTTGGTCTTAGCCAGCTTGAATTCGTAGTAATTGCGCTCGCCCAACTGGCGGAGCGCGTTCAGTTCCTTCCCGTTGGTGGCGATTCGATCGCTTTGCACGCCCAGGTCTCCGACGGTGGTTTTGAGATCGGCCACGGTCTTCTCCAACTGCTGCTGGGTGGCGGACTGCTGCGTCTTGAGAGTGCTGACCTGATCGGTTACTTGACCCACCTTGGTGGACACCTCGCCGACCTGCGATCGCGTGTTGTTTTCCGCGTCCTTCACCTGGGAGACGTCGCTTACGACGGCGCTGACCTGCTTGGCCTGTTGGTCCTGCGCCTGCTCAAGCTTGGCGGCCAGCGCATCGGCATGCTTTTCCGCTTCCGCCTTGGCGTCGCCGGCCAGGAGGCTGGCTTGACGGCGGGCCTCGGCGACCTCGCTCTTCAGACCTTCCACCGACTTCTTACTGGTCTGGTTGCTGACGCTGGAGGTTTCATGCTCCTTCGCAATCTCCGCCATAATTTGATCGCGGGAGTCGGCAAGTTCCGTGCGAACCTCCTCGCGAATCTGGCTCAATTGATAAAAGAGGTAGATCGACGCGCCGAGCAAAGCCGCGACGGCCCCAAAGAGAATGGGTATCTTATTGCCTCCCGAAGGCTGCGGGGGCGGCACGTACGAGGAGCCTGAACTCGGCCCACCACCAATGATTGAAGAACCCATGCGTTTATCTCCCTTGGGTAACCCGGCTGTTACACAACCCTTTTAATTGTATCACTGCGCCGAAGTACAACCGTTAGACGGGCTTACAGCGTGGCGGGTTACAACCGGGGAAGAACGGGTCCAGCTTAAGATGGTAATTCCATGTGGGAGCGATGGTTCTGGACGGTGATCGCCGTAGTGGCCGGGGTTCTCGCCACGGCGCAGATCCTTTCGATACGCCAGGAATCGCAGACTTGGGACGAGGGCTTCGAGATCGTCGCAGGCTACCAGTATCTGACCACGGGCGAGTATCGAATCTCACTTGAAAATCCGCCCCTGGAGCGGATTTTGGCGGCCATTCCCCTGCTGTTTCTGCGGCCGGATCTTAAGGGTGCAGCGCTGGAGGCGCACAACACCGCGGGCAGCGATGTGGACGCCGGCGTGGAGTTCCTCTACCAGAACCGAATGCCAGCCGACACGATCCTGTTCGCCGCGCGATTGCCCATGATCGCGGTAACCGTCGGGCTGGTGTGCGTCCTAGCCGCGTGGTGCCGGCGGCGATTCGGCGCCGCGGCGGGGATCGTCGCGGCGGTGCTGTTTTCACTTGACCCCACGGTCATCGCGCACGGCCGCTACGTCAAGAACGACATGACCGTGACGGCGACGGCGTTCCTGGCGGTGATCGCGTGGGAGTGGTTTCTCGACTCGAGGAAGGTTCTGGCGCTGATCTGGTCGGGTGCGGCTCTGGGCCTGGCCTTGGGGAGCAAATTCTCGGCTGTGTTTCTGCTTCCAGTATTCCTGGTGTTGTATTTTGTGCGCGAGGGCCGCGGGTTCTCTCTGACTCGAGCCTTACGATCGTTTGCGGTTGTGGGAGGGTTGGCGGCCGCGGTGGTTCTGATTTTATATGCGCCGTATGCGGGAGCGCTGCTGCCGCGAGGAAGGGGATCGGCGGGAGTGGCGTTACGCGACGTTGTGGATCACGCCACGGCTTTCGGACGAGGGGTGGCGTGGATGGGATCGCGCCTGGGCTGGCGAAGCCATCCGTTGCTGACTGGGCTGGCGGCGTTTGCTGCTCACGGCGGCGGGACGCATCCGGCCTACTTGTGGGGCCATCACGGCGACACCGGCTGGTGGTATTACTTTCCGGCGGCATTCGCGGTGAAGACGCCGGTGGCCGTTCTGATTGCGCTGGGTCTTTTGACCGCCATCGCGATGGTGCGGCTGAGGTGGAAACGGATTCTCAGTGCGCCGTTGGCTTGGTTCTCGCTACTGGTCCCGATCGTTTTCTACGGAGTGCTCTCGGCCGCCGGTCACGTCGATATCGGGCTGCGGCATCTGCTCCCGATCTATCCGTTCCTCTATGCGCTGCTGGCGGCGGGTTTGGTCGTTCCCCAATGGCGATTCAAGACGCCTGTGGTGGCGGTAATCCTGGTGGCGGCGGCGGCCGAGTCGCTCGCGGCCTACCCCTACTACACGGCGTTTTTCAATGTGGCGGTGGGAGGACCGAAGAATGGGCCGAAGTATCTGGTGGATTCCAACATCGACTGGGGGCAGGATCTGAAGCGGCTGGGCCGGTTCTCCGCGGAACACGGCTCGCCACTTGCGTGTGTTTCTTACTTCGGCACCGCGCCGGACTGGTATTACGTGCCCAGAGCAGGGAATTTTCCAACGCTGGAGGAGCTGCGCAAGGGGGCGGATTTGGATTGCGGGTTCGCGGCGGTGAGCGTGACGCCGCTCGAGGGTGTCTATGTTCCCCTGGAACAGTTCGCGTGGCTGCGCGGCGTGCCTCCCCTCGAACGAGTGGGGTATTCGATTTACGTCTGGGACGTTCACGAGGCGGCGGTAGCGGCCGCCCTCGCCCGGCTCCGCGGCGATGCAAGAAGCGATCTACGTTAGCTGTTACAATTGACTGCTAATGCTACGATTTGTTGTAATTCTCGCCTTCTCCGCCGCCGCTGCCGTCGCGCAAACGCCGACGGTTACCGCCGTTGTAAATAGCGCCAGCTTCAGCCCGCAGCTCTGTCCCGGGTTGGCAGCGGCCGTCTTGGGGTCAAATTTCGGCACCAGTGTGGCCAGTGTATCGGTCAGCGTTGGTGGAAAGGCGGCTTATGTGACCTTCGCTTCTGCCACCCAGCTGAACGTGATCATCCCGTTTGGGGCTTCGACAGGGGCCAGCACTCTCACGGTGACCGCCGGAGGCGTGGCATCGGTTGCGTTCAACATCACTCTAAGCGCCGTCTCGCCTTACTTCTCGACCCAAAACGGCGGTGGCTCAGGACTGGCCACGATCGTCGACATCACTGCCGGAAACGCGCTCGTGACCGCCGCGGCTCCTGCCCACGCGGGTGACGCGGTGTCTGGTTACGCCGTCGGTCTGGGTCCCACCAATCCCGTCACACCGGACGCAGCCAACGGCCTAGCCCCAGCTAACGCCGCGACCGCGACGACGACGACGGTCACGGTGGGTGGCGTCGCTGCCACGGTCTCCTTCGCCGGCGTGGTGAAGGGCCAGAGCGAAGGCCTCTACCAGGTGAATTTCACCGTGCCCGCAGGCGTCTCGGGCACCGTGCCATTGGTGATCTCTATTGATGGGGTCAGTTCCACCTCCCTTGGGGTGAACTCCGCTGTGGTCACCATTGCCGTGGTCGGCACCGCCGCCGCTCCGACCGTTACCGGCGTGCAGAATGGGGCCTCGTTCGGCACGACACTATGTCCCGGGTTGGAAGCGATCATCTATGGTTCGGGTTTCGGCACGACCGCGGCAAACGTGTCGTTTACCGTGGGTGGAAAACCGGGGTACGTGATCCCGCCCGTTACAGCCAACCAGATGCTGGTACAACTCCCATTTGAGGCGTCGACCGGTGCGACATCCATTATCGTTACCGTCGGAGGCGTGCCATCGGCTCCGTTGAACATCACTCTCAGCGCCGTCGCGCCTTCGTTCCTCATTCAGAACTCCGCCGCTTCGGGACTGGGCGATGTCGTAGAGACCTCCACGAACAAACTCGTGACCCTCGCGGCCCCGGCCCACGACGGGGATATCCTTTATGCCTACGCCGTCGGCCTGGGACCCACCAATCCACCTTCCGCCACAGGCGTACAGACCGTCTCCAATCCGACGGCGACGCTGCCAGCGGTCACGGTAGGCGGTGTGGCCGCCACGGGTGTTTCCGCCGGTCTCACGTCGCAGTACGTGGGAGTCTATCAGGTGAATTTCACGGTGCCCCAGAACGTTCAGGGCACAGTGCCGCTGGTGATCACGATCGGCGGAGTAAGTTCCGCCACGAACGTGACCCTCGCAACGCCCGGCATTTCCTCGGTTGTGAACAACGCATCGTTTGCGGCCCCGGGGACTGCATCGCCGGGCTCGATCGCCAGCGTGTTCGCCAATAGCCTTGGCACCACCACCAACAATCTTTCCGTGTTTCCCGGCACCAGCTCCGGAGGAGTGCAGGTCACTTTCAATGGCACCGCGGCACCGCTGTTCCATGTGGTCGGCGCGGCCAGTCCGCAGCAGGTCGACTTATTGGTACCTTCGAATCTACCGACCAGCGGAACGGTGAACGTACAACTGATCACCTCTGCGGCCTTCTACGCGAACGTACCGATCACCATGGTCCCGGCGAATCCGGGGTTCTATCGCATCCCAGACCCCAAGGTGCCAAACCTGGTCAACGTGATCGCCCAGTTCGCTAATTCCGCGTGGCTGGCGCTGCCGGTTTCGACCACGGCCAACATCGGCTTGCCCGCGTGCAGTAGCAGCATTAGCAAGCTTTCCGAGTGTGGCCAACCCGCCACGCCAGGCGATACTCTGGTGCTCTACGCGACTGGTCTGGGACTGGCCACTCCCAACGGCGATCCAAATGGCAAGCCTCTGCCGCCCGGCCAGATTCCTCCCATCGATGGCAGCGTTCTCTACGAGACGCCTACGACGCCGGTGGTGACGATCGGAGGGCAACCGGCCGCGGTGCTGTTTTCCGGCCTCGCGCCCGGTTTTCCAGGCGAGTATCAGATCGACGTGACGGTCCCCGGCGGCATCGCCAGCGGCGACAATGTTCCCGTGGTGCTGACCATCCTGGGGGCCAGCGACAGCTCCACGACAATCTCCATCCAGCCGCGCCCGGCGAGTTAAGTTTCGGTACGAGTGATGTGATCCTGGAGCTACGCGGTGTCAGTAAACGCTTCGGCTCCAACGCCGCGGTGACGGGCCTCAATCTCGCCGTCGATCGAGGCGAATTCTTCTCTCTGCTGGGACCGTCGGGCTGCGGCAAGACCACGACTCTGCGCATGATCGCGGGGTTCGAGACGCCGGATGAAGGCGAGATCCGGCTGAACGGCTCGCGCATCGACGCACTGCCGCCGTATCGGCGAAGCGTCAACACGGTGTTCCAGAATTACGCGCTGTTTCCGCATCTGACGGTGCGGGGGAATGTGGAGTTCGGACTCAGGCGCATGGGGCGCAGTGGAATCGAGAGCAAGGTTCGCGCAGTGCTCGATCAAGTGCGGTTGCAAGACAAGGCCTCGCGCATGCCGGCGCAGCTTTCTGGAGGCGAGCGCCAACGCGTGGCACTGGCGCGGGCATTGGCTCTGGAGCCGGATGTGCTCCTGCTGGACGAACCTCTCGCCGCGCTCGATCCGCAGCTTCGCAAGCAGGTTCGCGCGGAGCTGAAGGATCTGCAAAGGCGCGTGGGCGTGACATTTCTGTTCATTACGCACGATCAGGAAGAGGCGCTGTCGATGTCGGACCGGATCGCGGTGATGAACCACGGCTCGGTGGAGCAGGTGGGCGCGCCGGAGGAGGTTTACCGGCGGCCGAGAACGCGCTTCGTGGCGTCGTTTTTGGGCGAAATGAACTGGATCGGCGGGGTGGGGTTGCGGCCGGAAGCGTTGAGGATTTCGCGGGAGGCGGGCGCGGGATCGCGCTGCGCGATCGTCAAGGGGAGTGCCTTTCTCGGGCCCGTGTCGCATGTGGAAATGGAGTTGGAGAGCGGAGAAATATGTATCGCGCAAGTGGCTGCTGAATTCACCCGTTTCCAGATCGGTGAAGCAGTCCACTTGCGGTGGAATGAGACCGACGAGTTGAGGTTCCCGGCGTGAAGCGGCTCCGCCGCCTTTTCCTTGCTCCCACAGCCGCATTGCTCGCTGTGACGATGGCCGCGCCGCTGGCGATCGTGTGCCTCTACAGCTTAATGACGCGAGGGGCATATGGAGGAGTCGAGAAACCGTTCACGTTCGAGAACTACACGCGCTTCTGGGACCCGATCTACGCCGCGATTCTGTGGCGGTCCTGCTGGATCGCGGCGGTGGCCACGGCGCTATGTGTGGTGCTGGCGTTTCCGCTGGCCCTGTTCATCGCCCGCTCCGGATCGAAGAAGAATTTGTACCTGAGCCTGGTGATTCTGCCGTTCTGGACCAGCTTCCTGATTCGCACCTACGCGTGGATGTTCCTGCTGCGCGATACCGGCCTGATCAACACGCTACTCCAGGCACTGGGCGTGATTCATGAGCCGCTGCCGCTGCTGTATAACAACGGCGCGGTGATTCTCGGGCTGGTATACGGATTCCTGCCCTTCATGGTGCTGCCCTTGTATGCGACGTTGGAACGCATGGACCCGAGCCTCGCGGAAGCCTCCGCCGATCTGGGGGCGCGTCCGCTTCAGACGCTGTGGCGCGTGACCCTGCCATTGTGCGCTCCGGGCGTTCGAGCCGGATCGCTCCTGGTGTTCGTGCCGTGCCTGGGAACATATTTGACCTCAGACTTGCTGGGCGGCAGCAAGACGATTCTGATTGGCAACCTGGTACAAAATCAATTCACAACCGCGCGCGACTGGCCCTTCGGAGCGGCAGCTTCGCTGGCGCTGATGGCCGTGGCGATGGGGTTGCTGCTGGCTGCTCGAAGGCAAGGCGAGGAAATGTTATGAGTCATGTTAGGAGGCGGCTTCTGCCCTTGTACGCCGTCGGAGCTTATGCGTTCCTGCACGTGCCCTTGCTGATTCTGGCTGTGTTCAGTGTTAACGCGTCGAAATTCACCGTATGGCAGGGATTCTCTCTGCGCTGGTACGCGGCGCTGGCTCAGGATCGCGATTTGATCGAGGCAGCGGCCAACAGTCTGATCATCGCGGTGGTGGCAACCGTGCTGGCGACGGTATTTGGAACGCTGGCGGCGTATGCCTTGTGGAAGCGCGTCAGCGGCTGGATTTCGGGGGCGTTGTATCTATCGCTGGCCACACCGGAAATTGTCACAGGAGTGTCCCTGCTCGCGTTCTTTCAATGGGCCTTCCGATTTCTGAACCTGCGGTTGGGGATGCACACGGTGATTCTGGCGCACGTCGGGTTCTCGCTGGCCTATGTGGTGGTGGTGGTGCTGGCGCGGTTGCGGACCTTCGATCCTGCACTTGAACACGCCGCGATGGACCTGGGCGCGACCGAGTTCACGGCGTTTCGCACGGTCACGATACCGTATCTGGCTCCGGCCATCGCCGCAGCCGCGATGCTGGCGTTCACCGTGTCGATCGACGATTATGTGATCACCAGCCTGGTCGCGGGAGTGGACTCGCAGACGCTGCCGATGGCGATTTACGCGCTGGCGAGGAGGGGCGTGAGCCCGATGCTGAACGCGGTCTCGACCATCATCGTGATCGGCTTGGGAGCGCTGGTGTTGGCCTCGGAAAGGCTGCGGGCGAGATGAGGGGTGCGCAATGAGGCGACGCGCATTTCTGATTGGTGCAGCCGGAGCGGCGGCTTGTTCGCGGCGGCCCCGGCTCAACGTCTACAACTGGTCCGATTACGTCGCGCCGGATACCATCGCGAATTTCGAGAGCGAAACCGGCATCGAGGTTCGTTACGGAACCTACGAAAGCAACCAGGAGATGCTGGCCAAGGTGATGGGCGGCAATTCGGGTTGGGACATCGTTTTCCCTTCGACCGAATTCATCCAGCCGATGCTGGAGATGGGTTTGCTCGCGCCCCTGCGCAGCGAAAGATTGCCGAATCTAAATGCGCTGGAAGCGCCGTTTCGCCGTCCGCCCTGGGACCCGGAACTGCGCTGGAGCGTTACGTATATGTGGGGCGTCACGGGCATCGCGTATCAAAGCGGGTTGAATCCGCATCCTGAAGCCTGGAGGGATTTGTGGGACCGGCGGCTGGCGGGAAAGATCACCATGCTCGACGATCCTCCGGAGGTTCTGGGCGCGTGTTTGAAGATGCTGGGATATTCGTTGAACTCAAGTCATCCGGCGGAGTTGGAAAAGGCGCAGAGGGAGGCGATCGCCCAAAAGCATTTAGTGCGGGCGTACCTGAACGCGGAGGCGCGAGATCAGCTTGTAGCGGGCGACGTGGCCGCGGCGCAGGCGTGGGCGGTAACCGCGGCGCAGGCGATGCAGGCCGCGTCCGGTAAGCTCGCGTTCACGTTTCCGCGGGATGGGTTTGCACGTTTCGCCGACACCATGGCGATCCTGCGCGAAAGCCGCCGTCAGGAAGCCGCGCACCGCTTCATCGACTACCTGCTTCGGCCGGCGGTTTCGGCCAGGATCGTGATGGCCGTGCAGACGGCGACGGCCAATGGCGCGGCGCAGGCCCTGCTTCCGCCCGAGTTGCGCGGCAATCCGGTGCTCTATCCGTCTGAGGAAACGCTTGCGCGAGGCGAATGGTTTGAGGCGCAATCGGCCGAATCGCAACGCTTGCGCGACCGCTTGTGGACCGAGATCAAGAGCGCTTAGCAGGACGAGTCGGGACACTTTGTCGCTTCTGGAGGCGACAAACTGTCGCTTGGCGGCGTCCTCGTAAACCGCGGAATTCCGCTCGCATCGTATACGCGTCAAAGCCTTAGCCAGCCGGGCGCGACGCGGCACCCAAAGTGCATTCATGCGTCTTCCGGCGTATTGGTTTGGATAAACATTTGTGAACACTGTGCGCGGCAGACTCGGGATTTGGGCGATCCTTTACACGCTGATGGGGGTGGTGGCTTGCTTCGTCAATTTTTCGCAAGCGAAGCCCGCCGACATACACCAATTCCTGCTGTACCTGCTGTGCGCCAACGCTGCGGTGCTGGGTTTGAGGTTGATGGCCGGTCAAGGCCTGCTTCCGGCCGGCTTTCTGATTCTGCTGCTGGGCGTGGAGGACCTGAGCTTGCCGGAGCTGCTGTTCATCGCCTTCACGGTTACGCTCCTGGGTGAACTGCAAAGAGAAAAGAGCCGTCCCCGGCTTCATACTATTATCTTCGGAATCGCCACCGTCACCATCGGGCTGGCGTCGGCGCAGCTGATTTACAAGCTGACGTTGCACTTGCATTCCTCCGCGCTGTTTCCGATGCCGATTATCGCGAGTTCGTTCGTGCTGCTGTTCAACTATGGCCTGGCGCGGACGCTTCTGCGCGCCGGTGACGCTCCACTGATCGGAATCTACCGGAGCGAATGCCGGCCGCTGCTGCCATGGTTCGTCGCGGCGGCTTACCTGGCCTACCTGGTGCGCTGCGCCAGCCTCGAATCGGGTGTCAACGCGGCGCTGGTCGCGCTGCCGATTCTCTTCGCCCTGGATCGCGGGTATCGAGCCTGGTCGGATGCGAAGGAACTTCACGCGTCTGAGCTGGCGCTGTTGCACCAGCGGACGCTGGAGACGCTTTCGGTGGTCATCAATGCCAGGGATCATTCGGCGCACCAACATCTCCGCCGCGTACAGTTCTTCGCCAAAGCCATAGGCGAGGAACTGGGACTGAGCGTCGCCGATCTTGAGGACCTGCACGTCGCGACTTTGGTTTACAACATCGGACAGCTGGGAGTTCCCGACCATATCCTGCTGAAGCCCGGAACGCTCACCGGGGAGGAATGGGAGAAGGTGAAAACCCATCCCGTTACCGGCTCCGAAATGCTCTCCCGCATGAATTTTCCCGCGGGGGTGCGAGCCATAGTGCAGACGCACCACGAGAAGTGGAACGGGACGGGGTATCCGGCAGGCCTGAAGGGTGAAGCGATTCCCATCGGCGCGCGGATTCTTGCGGCGATCGACTGCCTGGACGCGCTGGCGTCGGACCGTCCCTTCCGGCGCGCTCTTCCGATCGGCGAGGCGATGCAAAAGGTGAGTTATGAATCGGGAAAAAGCTTCGATCCCCGGGTGGTATCCATTCTCCAGCGCAGGTATGTGGAATTGGAAAACAAGGCTCGGGAAGAAGCCCAGCATAGTTCCGCCAACACGGTGCGATCGGCGGCTCCGCGTGACTTGGGCAAGCTGGCGGCAAGATTGCTGATCGAATCCGATTTCACAGCCAATTCCATTGTGAGTCCGATTGTATCGGCCCGGCAGGAAACCCAGCTATTGCAGGTGTTGGCGAGTGACCTGGCGCCTTCCTCGGGGTTCGAAGAGATTGGGGCTGCCGCCCAGAAGTGTCTCTCGCAGATTATCCCCTACGATACGCTGGCGCTGTACGTTCGCCGCGGCGACAACATCGAGGCGGTGTGCGTGCTGGGAAAGGGCGGACACCGCTTCTCCAGGGAGGCGCTTCCGATGGCGGAAAGCTTGTCGGGCCGGTCGCTCCGGGACCGCGCGGCGATCGTCAACGGGAACCCGCGGCAGGAGCGTTGCTACTCGCCCGACATGGCGCCGATGCAATCGTTCCAATCCGCGCTGGCGATGCCACTGGAGGGGCGGGATGGCGTAGCCGGCGTGCTGACTCTGTATCAAGTTGGCCGCGACGCCTTCACCCGCGACCACCTCCGCCTGGTGAAAGCCGCGGGAGGGCACATCGGCGTGGCGCTGGAAGGCGCGCTGCGGTATGAGGATGCCGAGAATCAAGCGGGTACGGATCATCTTACGGGCGTCGCCAACGGACGCTCCCTGTCTCTGCATCTGGAACGGGAGCTTTCGAGAGCGAGCCGGGAAAAGTCCCATATCGGGGTGCTTTTGTGCGACTTGAATGGCTTCAAGCAGGTCAACGATCGGTTCGGGCACCTGAAGGGGAACGAAGTCCTGCAACACGTGGCGCGGGGGCTCAAAGAAATCTGCCGCAGTTCCGACTATCTGGCGCGACTGGGCGGGGATGAATTTGTGGTCGTGGTCCCGGGGCCAAAGGACGACTTAGGCTCGTATGTGGCCAGACTGGAAGCGGTCACGGTGCAGGCCGGCAGGGTGGTCTGTGGTGAGCAGTGTCTCTCTCTCAGCGTGGGGATCGCCGTCTATCCGGTGGATGGCGGCGATCCGAAATCCTTGCTGGCGGTAGCGGATCGCCGCATGTATCACGCCAAGGACCTGCATAAGAGCGAGCAGCACAAGAGCGGCCAAAAGCTGCTGAGCGACGTAGCAACGGGGAGCGCGTAGAGGGCAAGCCCTTACGCGGCCGCCAGCCAGGGGAGTACTGTCCTCAATAATGCCGCCAGCGTGTCCCGGGCCCGCGCGCCGGTTTCGAGCACCTCGTCATGCACCAGCTTGCGCGCCTCAACTCCCGCTGCCATGTTGGTGACGCACGAAATCGCCAGCACCTTCATGCCTAGATAATTCGCGACGATCGTCTCCGGTGCGGTGGACATTCCTACCAGGTCCGCGCCAATCGCGCGGAGGTAGCGGATTTCCGCGGGAGTCTCGTAGCTGGGACCGGGAACGGCTGCGTAGACGCCTTCCGGCAGCGCCAGACCCAATTCCGCTCCCGCCTTCCTGGCGATCTCGCGATAGGCGTGGGAGTAGGCCTCGCTCATATCGGGGAAGCGCGGACCCAGCGAATCGTCATTCGGTCCGGTGAGCGGATTGACGCCCAGCAGATTGATGTGATCGGAAATCAGCACCAGATCGCCGGGTTTGTAGGAAAGATTGATTCCTCCCGCGGCGTTGGTCAGCACCACGCTGCGAACTCCACGGCGCGCCAGCTCGTATATTCCGAAGGCGGCCTGTTGCGGAGCATAGCCTTCGTACAGGTGCGCCCGGCCGGCCAGAACAATAATTTCAGTCCCCCCGATGCAGCCGGTCACCAGTTTGCCCGCGTGGCCCACGGCGGTTGACACCGGCCAGCCCTGAATCTCGGCGTAAGGAGTTTCCGTGCGGCAATCCAGAGTGCTCGCGAAGGCTCCCAAGCCGCTGCCGAGGACGACACCGATCTTCACTCCCGCTCCGCTCATAACATCATCCCCGCAATGCAGGCGGACATGAAGTTGGCCATGGTCCCACACGCGACGGCTCGCAACCCCAGCCGCGCCAGGTCCGATTTGCGCGACGGCGCCAGCGCTCCGATGCCTCCCACCTGAATGGCCACCGAGCTCAGGTTAGCGAACCCGCAGAGTGCGTAGGTGGAGATCACAAACGATCGCGGGTCGAGCGTGTTCCCGATCTTGCCCAGGTCCACGTAAGCCACGAACTCATTCAGGATCAGCCGCGTGCCCAGCAGGTTGCCGACGGTGGCGCAATCGTTCCATTTGACCCCCAGCAACCACGCCACCGGCGCGAAGATGTGCCCCAGGATCAACTGCAACGACTCCGGCAGCCAGCCCCCAAAGCGCGTGGAATGCAGGGCCAGCAGGATCCCGTTGACCAGCGCGATCAGTCCGATGAAGGCGATCAGCATTGCGCCCACGTTCAGCGCCAACTGCAATCCGTCGGAGGCTCCGTGGGAGGCTGCGTCGATGATATTCACTCCCGGGCGTTCCACCTCGATTTTGACTCCGCCGGAAGTGGCAGGGAACCCGGTTTCCGGGATCAGCATTTTGGCTAGCATCAGAGTGGCCGGCGCGGTCATGATCACCGCGGTCAGCAGATGCCGGATCTCCACGTGCGCGATCAGGACGTAGGCGGCCATCACCGCGCCCGACACATGCGCCATGCCGCTGGACATCACGGTGAACAGCTCGCTCTCCGTCATTCCAGCGAGGAAGGGGCGAATGGTGAGCGGCGCTTCGGTCTGGCCCATGAAGATACTGGCCGCGACATTCATGGACTCGGCTCCGCTGGTGCCCATCACCTTCTGCATCACCACCGCCATGGCGCGTACCAGGATCTGCATAATGCCCAAGTAATAGAGGATGGCGAACAGCGACGCAATGAAGATGATGATAGGCAGCACCTGGAACGCGAAGATGGTGCCGAACATGTCGCTGGGCGCGCCCAGCTTGTCGCTGAAGACGAATTTACTGCCTTCGGCGGAGTAGTCGAGCAGGTGCTTCACTCCGGCGCTGATCACTTGGAACGCCTGGCCAACCGGGGTCTTGAGCACCAGGAACGCGAAGCCGAACTGAAGCGCGAGGCCCCACGCCAGCACGCGCGGCTGAATGGAACCGCGGCTGGTGGAGAAGAGATACGCCACCGCCAGCACAACGACGATGCCAAGAACGCCGGTGAATCGCTCCATTTGAATTGGTGCGGCGCGCGGAATCGGCCCCCTCCTGGCCTTAGCCCACGTCTCAACCTACGACTTCGAGGATCAGCGCCCGTTCCTCCGGCGGGGCTGAGGAGATGCGGAACGCATCCTCCACTAATTGCGCGGCGTCTTCCACGCGCTCCTCGTTAGTGTAGTATAACCTGCATAGAACGGCTCCGGCGTCCACTTTCTGTCCGATCTTCACTTCCAGAATGACGCCTACGGCCGGGTCGATGGAGTCTTCCTTGGTGTCGCGCCCGGCGCCGATCATGGCTGACGCCAGGCCGATGTACTCGGCCTCGATGGCGCTGATGTAGCCGGCGCGCGGCGAAGCGATCTCGCGGGCTCCGGTGGCGTTGGGCAACAGCTCGAAGCGGTCCAGCACGGCGGGATTTCCGCCCTGCGCTCCAATCACGTCCTTCAGCTTGCGATAGCCCGAGCCGTCCAGCAGCTTGGTCTGCGCCAGTTCCCTGGCTTCCTCAAGCGTGGCCACGACCTTGCCAAGATGGATCATGCGCGCCGCCAGCTCCAGCGATAACCGGGTCAGGTCCACCGGCCCCGCGCTCTGCAAAGTCTGCGAGACTTCCATCACCTCGAGCGCATTCCCGATCGCGAACCCCAGCGGCTGATTCATGTCGGTGAGCAGCGCTTGCACCTTCTTGTCCTTACGCCGTCCGATTCCCACCATCATCTGTGCCAAGCGGCGTGCGTCCACCTGCTTCTTCATGAACGCGCCGCTGCCTACCTTGACGTCCAGGACCAGCGCGTCGATGCCTGCGGCAAGTTTCTTGGACATGATGGAAGACGCGATCAGCGGAAT
>Ga0070733_10000566_pt1 | contig 29672 bp, 29 predicted proteins | sample Coa_R1_9_FD_66450 | JGI IMG/M metagenome (GOLD analysis project Ga0070733, IMG submission 66450) | Surface soil microbial communities from Centralia Pennsylvania, which are recovering from an underground coalmine fire - Coalmine... | ecosystem: Environmental > Terrestrial > Soil > Unclassified ...
GTGTTCGTCAACACCGTCGCGTTCGGCTCCTTCACGACCGGCGTCGGCCTCGCCGAGGACCTCCAGAAGGGCCTGATCGACCGCTTCCGCTCGCTACCGATGTCGCGCGCCGCGGTGCTGATCGGGCGGACGCTGTCCGATCTCGTGCGCAACTTCTTCACCGGCGTGGTCATGTTCCTGGTTGGCCTGCTCGTCGGCTTCAACCCTCAGGGCAGCGCGCTGGACATCCTCGCCGGCGTCGGGATGCTGCTGCTGCTCGGCTTCGTCTTTTCCTGGATCGGCGCGACGATCGGCCTGGCCGTGCGAAGCGTCGAGGCGGTCCAGTCGGCGGGGCTGATCTGGCTCTTCCCGCTGATCTTCGCCTCGAGCGCGTTCGTGCCGACGGCGACGATGCCCTCCGGGCTTCGCGACTTCGCCAACAACCAGCCGATCACGCACGTCGTCGACGCCGTTCGCGCCTGGTTCCTCGGCCAGCCGGTCGGATCGCACGCCTGGATCGCGCTCGTCTGGTGCCTGGGGATCCTGGTCGTCTTCGTGACGCTCTCGGTGAGCGTCTATCGCCGCGCCGCGGCGCGTTCCTGATCGCGCGCTCAGCGGTGCCCGGCAGGCACGACGAGGGCGAGAACCGCGCCGAGCACCGCTGCGGCGAGCACCAGCATCAGCACGCGGCGCAGGTAGGGGCGGTATTCAGGGGGAATCCGGTCGAGCACCTGGGTGCGGGATCATCCCAGGCGCCGCCATGCGCCCGATCCTGACCCGCCTCCTCGCCGCGGCGTTCGCGGCGGGGCTGATCGCCGCCTGCGGATCGAGCGGCGGCTCGAGCGCCGCGCGCCACGCGACGCTGATCCTCGACTTCGTCCCCAACGCCGTCCACGCCGGGATCTACCGCGCCGAGGTCGCCGGCTACTACCGCCGCGACGGCGTCGACCTCGCTGTCGAGCCGCCCGGGTCGACGTCGACCGCGATCCAGCTCGTCGAGGCCGGCAAGGCGCAGTTCGGCCTGGCCGACGGCATCGACGTCGCCGAGCAGGTCGCGGCGCACAAGGGCATCGAGGCGGTCATGGCGATCGTCCAGCGTCCGCTCGGCGCTCCGATCGCACTGGCCAGCGAGCACCTTCGTTCGCCGGCCGACCTGCAGGGCAAGCTCGTCGGCATCACCGGCGTGCCCTCCGATCGCGCGGCGCTTGACACCGTCGTCGCCGACGCCGGCGGCGATCCGGCGAAGGTTCACGTGGTCACGATCGGCTTCGACGGCGTCGCCGACCTCGAGGCCGGCAAGATCGCCGCCTTCACCGGCTACTGGCCCGACGACGGCGTCAGCCTCCAGGTCAGCGGGCGCCCGATCACCGTCTTCAAGCTCGACCAGTACGGCGGCCCCGCCTACCCGGGACTCGTCGCCTTCACCTCGCGCGCGCTGATCCGCCGCGACCCGGCGCTCGTGCGGGCGTTCGTAAAGGCGACGGTGCGCGGCTACGAGGACACCCTGCGCGACCCGTCGCGCAGCCTCGCCGACCTGCTGGCGCGCAACCCGTCGGTCGGGCGGCGGCTGGCCAAGGCTTCGCTCTCGGCCTACGAGCCGGTCTTCGACTCCGGCGGCGTGCCCGACGGGACGCTCGTGGCGGCGCGGATCGCGGCGCTGTCGAGCTGGCTGCTTCGAAACCATCTGATCCCGCACGCCGTCAGCCCGTCGGCGTTCGGGACGAACGCCTTCCTGCCGTGAGACTCGAAACCGTCGGCCTCGGCAAGACGTTCGGCGACGGCGTCGAGGCGCTGCGCGGCGTCTCGCTGTCGCTCGTAGACGGCGAGTTCGTGTCGCTGGTCGGGCCGAGCGGCTGTGGCAAGTCGACACTGCTTGCAATCCTCGCCGGGCTCAGCGAGCCGAGCGCCGGCGCCGTCCTGATCGACGGCGAGCCGGCGGGAGCGCTGCTCGGGCGGATCGGCTACATGCCGCAGCGAGACCTGCTGATGCAGTGGCGAACGACGGTCGAGAACGCGGCCATCGGCCTCGAGCTCGCCGGCGTGACGCGCCGCGAGGCGCGCGAGCGCGCGCAGGCGCAGATGGCGCGCTTCGGGCTCACCGGCTTCGAGCGCAAGCGCCCGTCGGCGCTATCGGGCGGCATGCGCCAGCGCGCGGCGCTGCTTCGGACGTTCCTCGCGGGCCGCGACGTGCTGCTGCTCGATGAGCCGTTCGGCTCACTTGACGCGCTGACGCGCGAGGCGATGCGCGAGTGGCTGCTCGGTGTCTGGGAGGCAGATCGCAAGACGATCCTGCTTGTCACGCACGACGTCGAGGAGGCCGTCTTCCTCTCCGATCGCGTCTATGTCATGTCGGGACGCCCGGGCGCCGTCCAGGCGGAGGTCGAGATCGCGCTGCCGCGTCCGCGCGCGCTCGAGCTGACCGAGAGCGCGCAGTTCGCGGAGCTTCGCGCCCGGCTGCTCGGTCCGCTTCGGGCGCAGGCGAGGGCGCAACTGGGAGTCGCGTGGAGCGCGGGCGGCGTGGGGCGGATGGTGTGAGCGCGCCGCGGCTGGCGCTCGCTCTCGGTGGGCGTCTTGAGCCACGTCCACGCGCGGCGCTTCACTCACGCGCCGCACTGGCTCGTGTCGCGCCGCCGCTGCTGTTCGGCGTCCTCGTCGTCGGCGTCTGGTGGGGCTACGTCGCGATCTCCGGCGTCTCCGAGTCGGTTCTCCCGTCGCCCGGGCAGGTCGCGCGCGCGCTGGTCCGCGATCGAAGCGTGCTCCTCTCGAGTGGCTGGACGACGCTCTCGGAGATCCTGATCGGCTACGCGATCGCGGCGTTTGTCGGCGTCGCGATCGCCGCCGCCGTGTCGAGCGCGCGCGTGCTCGAGCGCGCCGTTTACCCGTGGCTCGTGGCGACCCAGATGGTGCCGATCCCGGCGATCGCCCCGGTCGTGATCCTCTGGACAGGCTTCGACATCCGCCCGCGCGTGATCGTGATCGCGCTGGTGTCGTTCTTTCCGGTCGTCGTCAACACGATCGACGGCCTGCGTGCGACCGACGGCGAGCTCGTCGGGCTGCTGCGCACGCTCGGGGCGCGGCGCTGGGAGCTCTTCCGCGTCGCGCGGCTGCCCTCGGCGCTGCCTTACGTCTTCAGCGGGCTGCGCGTGGCGGCGGCGTTCGCCGTGATCGGCGCGGTCGTCGCCGAGTGGGCCGGGGCCTCGAGCGGCCTCGGCTATCTGGTCCTCAGCTACAGCTCCCAGACCGCTACCAGCGACGTCTTCGCCGCGGTCGTCGTGCTGGCGGCGATCGGGGTGGCGCTGTTCGCGCTCGTCGGGGTCGCCGAGCGGATCGCGATCCCGTGGTGGACGCTCGAGGAGTGAGCTTGGCGCGCGACGCGGGTAGTGCAACTATTGACACAAGCGCGTCGCCTGATCTGAAAGGAGTTCCGATGGAGTCCTCCGCCACCGCCTCGATCCTCGTCGTCGCCCACCGAACGGCCGCAACGGCCGGCCTGGCGGACGCTGTCAGGCACCGCGCGGGCGAGGGGCCCGCGCGCTTCACGTTGCTGGTCCCCCGAGCCGCGCACGGCCTTCACCGGCTTGTCGACCCCGAGAACCAGGACGAGGGCGAGGCGCGCGCCGTGTTGGAGCAGGCGCTCCCGATCCTCTCCGAGGCGGCGGGCTCGCCGGTCGAGGGCGTGATCGGCGACCACACCCCGCTGACTGCGATCGAGGACGCCGTAAACGCGCGGCACTTCGACGAGATCATCCTCTCGACTCTTCCGGCCACCATCTCGAAGTGGCTCAAGCTCGACCTTCCGAGCAAGGTCACGGGGCTCGGCCTGCCGGTGACCACGGTGACCGCCGTCGAGGCCGAGGCAAGCGCCGTCGGCTGAGCGAGGCTCGCGCGAGCGCCCCTGGCTGCCGATACCATCCACGGCCGGATCCGCCGACGTAGCTCAGCTGGTAGAGCACTTCACTCGTAATGAAGGGGTCCCCGGTTCGAGTCCGGGCGTCGGCTCTCGCGAACTAGATTCGCTGAGCTTCCTGGCCTCGGCCAAACGCTGACGTTGGCGGCGAACAGTTCGCGGGGGACGAGTGCCGCTACCCACCGAGCAGGCAACGGCCCAGCACTAGCAACGACGAACGGGGCGGTCGGGTCGAGCGACCGCGGCGCGTGATGACCACGTTGTTCAGAGAGCTCCGGGGAAACCGAGGCGCGAAACTCCACGGCGCAGCGCGCATCGCTCTGTCCTCGCCGCGGAGAACTCAAGCCCGAGGGCCGCGCCGTTTGCGAAGCCAACCGTGATTGCGGACACGCCGACGCGAGTGACGGTCAGCGACGGTGTGGCAGCGAGGCATGCGCGAACCTGGACGATCGATACCGGACGTGGCCCTGGGTAGATCTGCGACGGCCTGCCCGACCCGAGGCCGATCCCGAAGGCGATCACAAGACCCAGAGCGACAATCAGCAGGAAGTCAACCCCGATTCGCAGCACCGTGTGATGGGCACCGAGCACAGGTGGGTCTCATCGGCGCCGTCGCAATTGCGCTTGACGGCATGCCAACGGCGACCCGGCGGGTGTTGACCGCAGTTGATCAGGACTCCTAATGCAGAGGTCTCCGGTCGAGTCCCGGGCGTCGGCGTGGGGTGATCTCCCCAGGAAAAGACCGCGTTCGGAGATCGTGGGCACGCATTCGCGACGCCGATCGGCAACGTCGGCCTGAAACGCTTCGCCGTCTCAGAGGACGACGGCGCGAAGCAGCTCGACGGGGTGTTGGGCCTGTCTCGTCGTTCCGTGGGCGATCTGCTGCCGGCAGGAGACCCCCGTTGCGGCCACGATCACGTCGGCATCCTCGGTCGCAAGGCGCGGAAACAGGCGCAACGCTCCGATTTGCATCGACAGTTCGTAATGCTCTGACTCGAAGCCGAAAGAGCCCGCCATGCCGCAGCACCCGGCGTCGATCTCTTCGACGCTCGCTCCGGGTATCCGCCGCAGTAACTCGACGGTCGCTCGCGATCCCGTGACAGCCTTCTCGTGGCAGTGAGCGTGCACGACGATCCGTCGTCCGGCGAGCTCTGAGGACGGATCGAGGCGCAGGCTTCCGTCGTCGATAGCCGCCAGCAACAGCTCGGGGACCAGCCGGACCTGATCGGCCACGATCCGCGCGCGTGAGTCGTCGGGGAGCAGGTCGAGATACTCGTCGCGGAGCGTGAGCACGCACGAGGGTTCGCAGCCGACGATCGGAACGCCCCGCGCGGCATGGGGTTCCAGGCTGGCGACCAAAGCCGCTGCCATGGACCGTGCTTGCTCGACCAGCCCTTTCGAGAAGCTGGCGCGGCCACAGCAACCGCGGCTGTGAAGGCGCACCCGCCAGCCCGCGCGCTCGAGCAGCTCCACGCTCGCGCGCCCGATCGCCGGCTCGGTGAACGTGGTGAAGGAGTCCGCCAGAAATACGACATCTCCGCGCGGGAAGGGTCCCTGCGGGGCGGGCCGCCGCGCAAACCAGCGAATCAGCGTCTCGCGCTCGTACCGCGGCAGCGGCCGCTGTGCCGCGATCCCCAGGTGCGAGTCCAGGAAACGGCGCAGGGCGGGGATCCGCCCCGGGAGGTTCGACATCGGGGCAGCCGCTGCCCCGATGCGGTTGATCCGGCGGATCGCCCCAAACAGGCGCGAGCGAAGCGGCGTGCCGTGGACCTCTTGGTATTGGGCCAAGAACTCGCTCTTGAGCGAGGCCATGTCGACGCTCAGAGGGCATTCGCTCTTGCATGCCTTGCATTCCAAGCACAGGTCCATGATCTCGTGGAGGCGCTCGTCTCCGAGGGCGGTTCGCGGATCCGGGGTTGAGAGGGCCTTGACCAGCGCGTTGGCGCGCCCGCGCGTGGAGTGCTGCTCCTCACGCGTCGCCATGTAGGACGGGCACATCACACCGGCGTCGGTCTTGCGGCACGCGCCGATGTTCATGCAGCGATCGGCGGCATCGCGCATCCCGCCCGCGTCGAAGCGCAGCTGCGTCCGCAGGGGTCCGGCGGGCGGAAGCGCGGCGTCGCGGAGGTTCTCGCTCATCGGCGGGGCGTCGACGATCTTGCCCGGGTTCAGCAGCCCGTTCGGATCGAAGAGCCGCTTCACGTCGCGCATCGCCGTGTAGAGCTCGTCCCCGAAGACACGCCGGTTGAACTCGCTGCGAGCGAGCCCGTCGCCATGCTCGCTGGAGTTGACGCCGCCGTGGCGAACCGCGAGTTCGAAAATCTCCTGAGCGACCGCGCGCATGGTCTCGACCTGCGCGGGTTGGCGCAGGTCGAGAAACGGCCTGATGTGCAGGCAGCCGACGGAGCAGTGCCCGTAGAAGCCGGCCTGGAGGCCGTGGCGCGCAAGCACGGCCGCGAATTCCTCAACGTACTCCGGCAGCCGCTCCGGCGGCACCGCCGTGTCCTCGACGAACGCCAGCGGCCGCCGCCCCCCCGTGCTCGCCGCCATCAGCAGGCCGAGGCTCGCCTTGCGCACCTTCAACACGGCGGCTTGGTCAGCCGCGCTGACCGCGCGGAGCGTGTGGTATCCGTGCGCGTGCGCAACCCAGTCGGCTGCGAGGCGATCGACCGCCGCTGCCGCCTCGGCTTCCGTTTCGCCGAAGAAGGTGACGAACAAAAGCGCGTTCGGCTCGTCTTTGAGGAGCTCCGACAGAGCCGAGTACTCAAGCCGCTGCCGAGCAAGCTCGAGGATCAGGTGGTCCATCAGCTCGACCGCCGCGGCGTCGCGAGCGATCGCGTCCGCCGCGGCGGCGATCGCATCGGCGGTGGAGCGGAAGTGCCCGACCGCGATCGCCTGCGCCGCAGGGCGCGGAATCAGGCCGAGGTCGGCCTCGGTCACCACCACCAGCGTTCCCTCGGAGCCGACCACGAACTTCGCCAGGTCGTAAGGCTCCCCGCCTTGCGCGAGCCGGTCGAGGCGATAGCCCCCGGACTGCCGCCAGAACTTCGGGTGGTCGCGCAGGATCGTCGCGCGGTTTCTTGCGACGATCGCTGGCAGTCCCCGGTGGATGGCCCCCTCAAGAGTTTCGAGGCCGGCGCGACGTTCCCATTCCTGGGCGCTGACCGGCTCGAGCCGCGCACGCCTTCCGTCGGCCATGACGGCGCCGAGCGCCCGAACGTGGTCGCAGGTCGTGCCGAAGCGAACCGAGTGCGTTCCCGACGAGTTGTTGCCGATCATGCCTCCGAGGGTGGCGCGGTTGCTGGTCGAGGTGTCCGCTCCGAACATCAGTCCGTGCGCCCGGACCGCCTGGTTGAGGTCGTCCTGGACGACGCCGGGCTGCACCCGCGCCGTCCTCGAAGCCGGATCGACGTCGAGGATCCGGTTCATGTGGCGCGACAGGTCGAGGATGACTCCGGGTCCAACCGCCTGGCCCGCGAGGCTGGTGCCCGCGCCGCGCGCCAACAGCGGTACGCCGCGGGCGTCGCAGAGCCCGATCGCGGCGACGACGTCCGCCTCGTGGCGCGGAAAGGCGACGAGCAGTGGCTCGATCGCGTACATGCTCGCGTCGGTCGAGAAGAGATGGCGCGTATAGCTGTCGCTGCGGACCTCGCCCTCGAACTCGGCGGTCAACGCTGAGTGAAGCTCGGCCGGATCGACCTCGAGGTCGCCTCTTGAGGCTGCGGTGGTTGAGCCGGCGGGCGAAATGGCGGTCCTTGATAGCGTGGCGGCGCGTCAGCGCAACGTCGGTGCCCAACCTAGCGCACGTCCCATTGTCATCGCGAGGACCCTTGAGCGCAAGTCACCGCCCCGGCCGCCACTTCCTGCAGATCCCGGGCCCGACGAACGTTCCAGAACGGATCCGCCAGGCGATCGCTGCGCCGACGATTGATCATCGCGGGCCGGCGTTCTCCGATCTGACGCGGGAGCTCCTGCCCGCGCTCGGTCGCGTGTTTCGCACCGCCGGGCCGGTGATCATCTATCCCGGCTCGGGAACCGCGGCCTGGGAAGCCGCGCTTGTGAACACGCTCGCCCCCGGCGACCGCGTCCTCGCCTTTGAGACCGGCCAGTTCGCTCTTTTGTGGCAGGAGATGGCGACGCGCCTGGGACTGCGGGTGGATCTCGTTCCAGGGGACTGGCGCCGCGGCATCGATCCGGACACCGTCCAGCGGTGCCTCGCCGACGATCGCGGCCGCGAGATCCGGGCGGTGATGGTCGTCCACAACGAGACGTCGACCGGGGTGACGAGTCGCGTTGCCGACATCCGGGCGGCGATCGATGCCTCCGATCACCCGGCCCTGCTTCTGGTTGACGCGATCTCCTCGCTCGCCTCGATCGACTTTCGCCACGATGACTGGGGGGTTGATGTCACCGTCGCCGGGTCGCAGAAGGGCCTCATGCTGCCGCCGGGGCTGGGGTTCAACGCTGTCAGTGCGAAAGCTCTGGACGCCGCGAGTCGCGGCGGGTTCCCGCGCTCCTACTTCGACTGGGGCCCGATCATTGCGGCTAATCGCGACAGCGCCTTTCCCTATACGCCGGCTACAAACATGCTCTTCGGCCTGCGTGAGGCCATCGCGATGCTCGAGGAGGAGACACTCGAGGCCGTCTTCGCGCGGCACCAGCGCCACGCGCATGCCACGCGAAGCGCGGTTGCGGCGTGGGGGCTCGAGGTGCTCTGCCAAGACGAACGCGAACACTCGGGGACACTGACCGCCGTCCTCATGCCGGAGGGCCACGACGCCGATGCGCTGCGTGAGCGGATCCTCGAGCGGTTCGACATGTCCCTCGGTGCCGGGCTGGGCAAGCTTCGGGGCCGCGTGTTTCGAATCGGTCATCTCGGCGACTTCAACGATCTGATGCTCGCCGGAACCCTGTGCGGTGTCGAGATGGGTCTCGTGCTCTGCGGCGTGCCCGTAGCGCGTGACGGCGTCGCCGCGGCGTTGGCCTGCCTGGAGGGCGAGGACATCTCGCCCCGCGGGCTGCGCTGAGCAAGACGTCGCCGCCGCCACCACCACGCCCAGCGATTGCCTGCCGGCGGGATTGACAGCGCGGTGCGGCCTGCCATAGGGTAAGTGGCCTAGCCACTGGCTGACCTAGCTACTAGCAGTCTTCCTGCCGCAACCTTCGTAACCGACTTGAACCAGTTCCTCGAGTACGTCGGGTTCGGCATCGTCACCGCGGCGGTGCTCTCGCTGTCGGCTGTCGCGCTGACGCTGCAGTTCGCGGTCAGCCGCGTCGCGAACCTCGCCCACGGCGAGCTACTCACGATCGGCGCGTACTCGGCCTATGAGTTTCTTCAGTGGACGAACAGCGTCATCGTGGCTGCACTCGGTGCCGCGGTCGTTGGCGGGATTGCGGGCGTCGCGATGAATCTCGGGCTGATCGAGCGCTTTGCCGGGCGGCCGCCGGTCATCACGCTGATCGCGACGCTGGGGCTGTCGCTGATGCTCCAGAACCTGCTGACGATGATCTTTGGCGCGGCCAACGAGGTCTACTCGATCAATCAGGGCTCGCCGCATCACATCGGCCCGTTCCTGCTCACCGACGCCGAGATCCTCGTGACGCTCAGCGCCATCGCGGTCGCATCCGCCCTCTTCGTGTTGCTGCAGTACACCAAGTTCGGCAAGGCGCTCCGCGCCGTGTCCGATAACCGCGAGCTCGCGCGCGCGAGCGGCATCCCGGCCCAGGGGGTCGTGACGGCCACCTGGGGGATCGCGGGGCTGATCGCGGGATTCGCGGGTTTCGTCCTCGCTGAGACGATCGGCACCTTCGGCCCGACCCTCGGCTTCGGTTATCTGCTGATCACATTGGCCGCGGCCGTCGCCGGCGGGCTCGGCCGACCCTACGGCACGCTGCTCGGCGCTCTGATCGTGGGCCTCGTCCTTGAGTTGGCCGGCGCGTACTTCAACTCGAGCTACCAGCTCGCCTTTGCGCTGGGCGTACTTGTCCTGCTACTCCTGGTCCGCCCGAACGGGATTCTCGTTCCCGGCCGCCAGATAACGCGCTAATGGCCTACTGGATCTCGATCCTCACCGAAGCGTGCATCTTCTCGATCATGGCCCTCGGGGTAAACGTCATCTGGGGCTGGGCCGGTGACTTCGACCTCGCCATTTACGGATACGTGGCGCTCGGCGTCTATCTGACGATCGCGATGACGACCGGTCCGCCGGTTGCACCCGCGGAGTACATCCTGGGCTGGCACCTCCCCTATCTGGTGGCAGTGCTCGTCGCGGTGGCGATGGTGCTTCCGGTCGCTGCGATCGTCGGTTCGATCGCGCTGCGAAACCTTCGCGAGATCTACTTCGCGATCACCACGCTCGGCGCGATCAGCGTCCTCTACGTGGTCGTGCAGGTCTACACGCCGCTCTTCAACGGCTTCAACGGGATCGCCGGGCTGGTCACGCCGATGGCAGGAACGTTCAATCTCTCCTACGGCAACTACCAGTATTTCCTGCTCGGCTTCTGCGCAGTGCTGATGCTGATCGCCGTCGTCGTGCTCCAGCGGCTGTCCGCCAGCCCGTACGGCCGCGCCCTCCGCTCGATACGCGACAACGAGCAGGCAGCTGCGGCGTTCGGACGCAGCGTCTTCCGCGCCAAGCTAACCGCGTATTTGCTCGGCGCCGGGCTTGCCGCATTCGGCGGCTCGTTGTTTGCGGCGTACCTCGGCGCGTTCAACCCGTCCGCCTGGGCGCCGCAGGAAATCCTCACGCTCTACGCCGCGGTGCTGGTGGGCGGGCGCGGCAACGTGCGCGGCGTCGTGGTCGGCACGTTCATCGTCTACATCGGCTTCATCGAGTTGACGCGCTATCTCCCGAACGTTGGCGGCAACACAGAGTTCGGACCGTCGGCGCGAGAGTTCTTGATCGGCGCGCTGATCGTGGTGATGCTCAAGTTCCGTCCGCAGGGCATCTTCCCCGATCGGCACGGCATGCCCAGAGCGTGGGGCGCACCCGGCTGGCTGCGGCCCCTCGCAGGCACTCAGGTCGACGCCGTTGGCGAGCAGGACGCGGGCTCATGAGCGGTGGCGCTGCGATGCTCGAGGTGTCGGCACTGACGAAGCGCTTCGGCGGCGTCAAGGCGGTCGACGACTGCAGTTTCAGCGTGGCCGAGGGCAGCGTAGTCGGGCTGATCGGCCCCAACGGGGCGGGCAAGAGCACGACCATCGACCTCGTCTCGGGCTTCAGCCGCGCCGACAGCGGATCGGTGCGCTTCGCCGGCGCGGAGGTGGTCAACCACGCGCCGCACCGGATCTCGCGACTTGGGCTGATCCGCACCTTCCAGGCGCCGCGCGAGTGGGGCAGCCTGACGGTCCAGGACAACGTCGCGCTCGGGCTGCGGGCGTTAGCGCGCGAGACAATCCTGCGGAATCTCTTCGCTGCGCGCAGCGTCCGGCGGGCGGAGCGGGCCGACCGGCTGCGCGTGGACGAGATCATCGAGCAGTTTCAGCTCGGTGGAGTGCGCTACGACCGAGCCTCGACGCTGAGTGGGGGGCAGAAGCGGTTGGTCGAGTTCGCGCGCGTCGCTGCCGCCGAGCCGCGGCTGGTGATCCTCGATGAGCCGATGGGCGGCGTCAACCCGGTGCTCGGCGAGCGGATGAGCGAGGCGATCCGCCAGTTCGTCGTGCGCGGCAGCACGGTCGTGATCGTCGAGCACAACATGAAGTTCATCGAGGAGACCTGCGACGAGGTCGTCGTGATGGATCTCGGTCGCGTCATCGCCCAGGGCCATTACAGCTCCCTGCGCGACGACGAGCGGGTCGTGGCTGCATATCTCGGGTCGGTCGACGGTGAATGAGACCCCAACCTCCGCGGCCCCGCGGGCGAACGCGAGCATTGTGCTCGAGATCGATTCCCTCACGGCAGGCTACGGTGGCGCGCCTGTCATCTCCGACGTGAGCCTGCAGACGCGTGCAGGTCGCGTGACCGCGATCGTCGGACCCAACGGTGCAGGCAAGTCAACGCTGCTCAAGGCGCTCGTCGGCCTGATTCGTGTGAGCTCGGGAAACGTCCGCCTCAACGGCGTCGACGTGACCGGCGTCGCTACCGAGAAGCTGGTGCGTCGCGGTATCTCCTACGTACCTCAGGTGGCCAACGTGTTCGCCGGCCTGACCGTCCGTGAAAACCTTGAGATGGGGGGATATGCCCGCGATCAGGGGCTTCAGGACAGGATTGGAGAGCTGCTCGAGCTCTTCCCGGATCTGACGGCGGCGCTCAAGCGCAAGGCCAGAACGCTGAGCGGTGGTCAGCGCACCATGCTTGCGATGGCCCGCGGCCTGATGCTCGATCCGGCCGTGCTCGTGCTCGACGAGCCTAGCGCGGGCCTGTCACCGATATTCCAGACGTTGCTCTGGGAGCAGGTTGCGAAGATTGCCGCCACGGGGGTCAGCGTCCTCGTGGTCGAGCAGAACACGCGCCGGACTCTCAAGCACGCCGATTGGGCCTACGTGATGGTCATGGGCCGCAACCGGCTCGATGGGCCAGCGCATCAGCTCGCCGTTGATGAGACCGTCGTGAACCTCTACGTCGGGCGGCTGTCGTGACGGCGGTGTGATGCGCGATTTTCGATCAAACGCGGGTGAAGGCCAGCATACGTTTATTCAAACGAGGTGAGGAGAGGTTTCGGATGGGTATTAGAGTGAAAAAGATCAGTGCCGTGGGCGTGGCGGTTGCGGCAGCCGTGACCCTTGGCATCTATGGCGGGTCCGCCAGCGGCTCGACCGCGAGGACGGCGTCAGCCGGCCCCGCCGGAAACTACGGTGTCCTGTCGTGCTTCACCGGGCGTCTGGCCAGCCTCGGCCAGGCGATGCTCCAGGGTGCCCAGGTCGCTGAAAAGGCGATCGACGCCGCGGGGGGCGTGCTCGGCAAGATGGTCAAGCTGACGCAGGAAGACACGCAATGCGACCTCGCGGATTCGGTGCCTGCGACGCAGAAGCTGCTGTCCGCGAACGTGTCGGCAGTCATCGGCCCGGAGACGCAGGAGATCGCCGCGGTCGAGCCGATCCTCAAGAACTCCAAGATCGTCGACGAGTTCCAGGGAGGAGACACGTCGCGCGACCATCAAACCGATCCGTTCCTTTTCCGCGACAGCCCGTCCGACTCCCAGTTGGGGGTCGCCATGGCGCTCTATGCGCACGAGAAGGGCTACAAGCGCGCAGTGTTGCTGTTCTATACGGACATCGCTGCACAGACGTTGATCGCGCCGGTGCTCAAGACGTTCAAGAAACTCGGCGGCACTGTCGTGGCGACGATCAACGTCGCGCCGGGACAGACGTCTTATGTTCCGGAAGTCCAGAAAGCGATTGCCGATAAGCCGGACGTGATCTTTACGCAGACCGACGCACCGACCGCCGCGGTTCTCTACCGCGACTTCAAGCAGGCCGACAACCTCGCGATCCCGTTCGTCGGTACCGACGTGACGGGTGCGAGCGAATACCTCAAGGCCGTCGGCTTTTCGGTGGCGAACGCGCATCTGGTCTCGATCTACGGCACCTCCGTGTCGGGCCAGGCCGCCAACGAGTTCAACAAGCAATTCGCCGCGACGTTCAAGGGTCAGCAGCCGCTGGCGAATGCCAACTACGCCTATGACGCGGTGATCAGCCTCGCACTGGCGCAGGACTACGCGAAAACGTCGGACGGTACGAAGGTCGCCGCCGACATGAAGATGGTGACCAACCCTCCGGGCACGGCGTGCTTCACGTACGCGACGTGCAAGGCCCTGATCACCGCCGGCAAGAAGATCAACTATGAAGGCGCCAGCGGGAGCCTGGATTACAACCAGTACAACAACGTGTTCGGTCCCTACGGAGCGTTCCGGGTGGACAGCAAGGGCAACGAGCACCAGGTGACTCTGCTGTCAGCAGCCGCCCTGGGGAAGGCGACGCCGTAGCGTGATCCGCGGGCCCGGTTCATCATCTGCCGCGCCGACGGCCGCCCGGGGTTGGCGCGATCACCCCCGGGCGCATCCGTACGCGGCGATGCCGGCCCGCTTTCACGTTGCCTCCGTGCGTAGCAGGGAGGTCCGAGATGGGCGCTGACGCCAACCAGGCGTCGGCGCCCAGCCCGGGGCCGCGAGAGCCACCGCTCGCGGGGGTCCACGTGCTCGATGTCTCGCGCGTGCTGGCTGGGCCCTACACGACGATGGTTCTGGGCGACCTCGGGGCGGATGTGATCAAGGTCGAGCGCCCCGGCGCGGGCGATGACACGCGCGACTGGGGCCCGCCCTTCGTCGGACCCGAGGGACGGCAGGAGACCACCTACTTTCTCTCCACCAACCGGAACAAGCGAAGCATCACGCTCGATCTCAAGGACAGCGACGATCATGCGCTGTTCGAGCGCATGCTCGTCTGGGCCGACGTGCTGGTGGAGAACTTCCGCCCGGGTGTGATGGACAGGCTCGGCCTGGGCGCCGACGAGCTCCAACGGATCAACCCGGAGTTGATCGTGTTGACGATCACCGGCTTCGGCAGCAGCGGTCCCGACCGGGACCGGGTCGCCTACGACCAGATTCTGCAGGCCGAGGCCGGCCTGATGAGCGTCACCGGAAACCCTCCCGACGACATGCTGCGGGTCGGTGTCCCAATCGCCGATCTCACCGCTGGTCTGTTCGGGATCATCGGCGTTCTTTCGGCGCTCTACGAGCGAGTGCGTAGCGGCCGGGGCCAGCGCGTCGAGACCTCGCTGCTGGCCGGCCAGATCGCCATCCATGCCTTCCAGGGGACCCGCTACCTGGTTGCCGGCGAGGTGCCCGGGCCGACGGGCAACCAGCACCCGACCGTCGCTCCCTATGGGAGCTTCCGGGCGGCGGACGGGCAGATCGTCCTGGCGGTCGGCAACGAGATCACGTGGCAGCGCTTCGCCGATTTGCTCGGTATCGTCGGCGATCGTGCGCGGTTCGCCGGCAACGAGAGCAGGGTTGCCCACCGCGACGAGCTCACGGCGCTGATAGAAGATCGGCTCGCCGAACACAGCGTGGCCGAGTGGATGCAGCTGTTCGCCGAGCACGGCGTGCCAGCCGGTGAGGTCAAGACTCTCGACCGCGTCTACGCGAGCGAGCAGGTTCGCCAGCAGGGCCTGGTCATGGAGGTTGCCCACACGTCGCTGGGCAACATCTCGCTGCCCGGCAGCCCGCTGCGCTTCGATGGCTCGCCGTTGAGCTCGGATCTGGCGCCGCCGCTGCTGGGCGAGCATTCCGAGGAGCTGCGCGATCGCTTTCAAGTCAACGGGGAAATGGCATCGACGGATCGCGCCGCGACGAACTTGGCGACCCGACCACCGGGCCGCCACCGACCGTGAATCGATCCACCCCCAAGACCGAGACTGACACGCGGAGCCTCCGCGCGCCGGAGGGCCGCCGGCTCTACGAGCAGCTCGAACAGCTCCTGTGGGCGTTTGTACAGGAGCGTGGGCTGCGCCCCGGCGACCGCCTTCCCTCGGAGCGGGTGCTCGCGAGCGCACTGAAGGTGAGCCGCGTGTCGCTGCGGCAGGCCACGGTCTCGCTCGAGGTACAGGGCCTGCTCGAGGTGCGCCACGGCGGCGGCATATACGTGCGCTCGCTCGACGTCGATCCGGAGCGGCTCAAGACGATGCTCACGCGCCGTCGGCGCCTGCCGGACGTCCTCGAGGCGCGCGAGGCCATCGAGTGCATGCTCGCCCGCCTGGCGGCGCAGCGGCGGGAGGAGGTGGACCTCGCCGCGATCGACGAGGCACTGCGCGCCATGGTCGCCGACATCGATCAGGGAGGGATCGGCGACGCAGCCGACCGGGCGTTCCACACTGCGATCGCGCGCGCGTCCAAGAACAGGCTGCTCAGCGATGTAATGACGGCGCTCTCGGACCCGATCCAGGAAACGCGCCTCGAGTCGCTCGGCGAGCCGGGCCGGCCTCTTCGCTCGCTCGGAGACCATCGCCGCATTGCCGAGGCAATCCGCCGACAGGACCCTCGCGCGGCGGAGGTCGCCATGCGGCGGCACCTCAAGATCGTCGCCGACAGTCGTTTGATGCGATGGACCCCTGGCGAGCTCGACGGCTCCGACGGTCACTCCGCCAACAGCGAGTCACACCGCCGGCGGCATGTCTAGGCGGCGCAGGCCCGACAGGCGCCGCGCTGCCTGTGTCGCGCGGTCGCAACCGCCGGCGAGGCCGTGGGGGAGGAGCTGGTAGGACCGTGGCGGCACGCAACTGGTTGGGGCAGTTCACTTCGATTGCCCAGCGGGGTCGGCAGTTCCTCGAGGCAACGTCGCCTGTCCGCAGACGCGACGACGTGGCAGCGTCCTGCCGCAGCCTGCTGAGCGAACGGGGCGAGGCGTCGAGCCTCGTGGTGGCCGCTGACATCCTGGCCTACATGGCCGGGGCCTCTGACGTCCAGACCGAGGCCTTTCTGACCACGCTTGCCCAGGACTTCGGCCCTGACCATGACGCCGTCGCGGCCGCCGCACGGGCGTGGCTCGAGACGCCGACCACCGCGGCTCTCGCCGCGCTGTCGAAGGCCGTCGAACCGCCCCGTCAGGAACTGTTCCGCCGCCTCAACATGGTTCCTGGAGGCACGAGCGCGCTCGTCGAGTTCCGCGCCGACCTCCTGCGTCTTTTGTCGAGCCGGCCCGACCTCGCGCCCGTCAACGCCGATCTGCAGCATCTGTTCTCCTCGTGGTTCAACCGCGGCTTTCTGAGCCTCGAGGAGATCACCTGGCGCACCTCAGCCGACATCCTCGAACGCCTCACCGGCTACGAGGCGGTTCACGAGATGCGCGGCTGGAAGGACCTGCGCGGACGACTCGCTGTCGATCGCCGCTGCTATGCGTTCTTTCACCCTGCGCTTCCGCGCGAGCCGCTGATCTTCGTCGAGGTCGCGCTCACGGATGGCCTGCGTGCCTCGGTCGAACCCCTGATCAGGGTCGACCGGGCCGTACTCGATCCGGGCGACGCCGACGCGGCGATCTTCTATTCGATCAGCAACGCCCAGGCCGGGCTACGCGGCGTCTCGTTCGGGAGTTTTTTGATCAAGCAGGTCATGGGCCAGTTGACGCGCGACTTCCCGCAGATCAAGACCTACGCGACGATCTCGCCGATGCGAAACTTCGCTGCCGCGCTGCACGCCGACGACAGCCCCGACGGCTTTGCGCCGGAGCGAGTGCGGCGACTCGTTGGGGATGCCGCGGAGCCGCTGCAGCGCTGGATGCAGAGCGATGAGGGCCCCCCCGAATCCCTTGACGCCGCGCTGAGCATCCTTGGGCTGGCCTATCTCGCGAAGATCAAGTCGGGAACCCGGGCGGCCGACCCCGTCGCCCACTTCCACCTCTCCAACGGCGCGAGAATCGAACGCGTCAACCCGCGCGCCGATGTCGGCGAGCACGCGACGGCATCGTGCGGCCTGATGGTGAACTACGTGTACGACGCCGCGAAGCTCGAGGTCCATCACCAGCGCTACGTCGAGCGCGGAGAGATCGCGGTGGCCCCGGCCCTCAACGCGACGCTCGCGAAGATCAACGCGGCTTGGTGACGTTTCGAAGTACGGGGCGACCTGGGCGGGGACGGCGAACATCGCGTGCGCCCGAGCCCGCTCGCCGCGCGGAGCCGCTCGGCCACGCTCTCAGACTTTGATCACTCGAAGGGAGGTGTGGGCCGCCGCGATTCGGTCGTAATCGTCGTCCTGTGTCACGACGGCGAGGCCGTGCTCGACCGCGGTAGCGGCGATCAGCGCATCGGTGAGCTTGACCATACGGTGGATCCCGGCGGCTCGGCAGTCCGCGACGAGTCGCGCCCAGCTAACCATGATCGCTTCGCTGACGGGAATCGGGTCCGCCGTGCGCGCCAACGCGAGCGTGTCGGCGCGGCGGGCGCGAGCCGTCGCGTCCGCGGCGTTGAGGACGCCGAGCTGGAGCTCGCCAATCGTGACGACTGAGACCGCGAGGTGGTCGGGCATCTCGCCGAGTGGGCGCTCGGTCTCGCGCGCGATGAAGACCGAGGTGTCAAGCAGCCCGGCGGTGCGTTCCGTCACGGATTGTCGAGGGTCTGACCGGCGAGCTCGTCGAGTTCCTCAGTGAGCGCTGGGTCGGCAGCACGGGCGCGCAGCTGCTCGCGCAGTTGTGCGCCGGAGAGCCACCGGACGCGCTGCCCGTGAGGGACGATGTCGGCCACCGCTTCGCCGTGCACAGTCAGCGTCACTCGCTCGCCGGCCCGGACCGCGTCGATCACCTGGCTGGTCCGGTTCCTCAGGTCACGAACCCCGATCTCCATGTGCGACAGCGTAGCACTTCCGTCCCTGACGGCTCTATCGCCGACTCGCGGCGCCGTTGCCGTAGTGGGTCAAGTTAGCCCCTTCTCAGCGATTTCTCAGCCACGCGCGCCAGAATGGCTTAGCTCCGCGTGGCGCCGGAGCCAGGTTCATGGCGATCCGAGACAGACACGGGACGGCGGGCAGCCCAACGCGGGACCACGAGCCATCCACGCGACGCGATGCTCGGCCGTCGTAAACGCAGCGCGCGGAGTGCTGATCCGCGCCGGCGGCGCAGGCGACGGCGGATCCTGTTCGGGACGCTGGCCGCGTTGGCGCTGGTGATCCTCTACTTCGGGATCTCCTACGCGAACTACATGCTCAAGCCAACAAGCGAGACTTTCACCGAGCGCTCAGCGGAGTGGGTGCGCAACGACGTGCCCTTCGGCAACTGGATCATCGACACGGCCGAGCGCTACACCGCGAGCACGCCTCGCAAGGGCGGCCCTGGGCTCAAGCGCCTGCCCAGCGTCGGAATCAGCCCGGCAACCCCGCCGGTCAAGCGCACCAGGCGCGCAAGGCACGTCACCTACACGCCGCCGCCGATCAAACTGGTGTTCGCCAAGCCGCTACCCGGCGAGGGCGTCTGGCACCGTGCGGGGCCGCTCGTTGACGGGCGGCCGCCGGTGCTCGTGACGAGCTACCGGCCCAGCACCGAGTACCCCTCGATCGTCGCCTACGTCATGTGGATCGACCACAGTCGCACCGACCTCGCCTACTACCCCGGACGCTATGAGCCGCCGAACGCTGTCGAGCGTGGGCCGATGATGGTTCCCGCCGACCAGCGCCACCGGCTGCTCGCAACCTTCAACGGCGCCTTCACGCACGTCGACACCAACAACGGTTCGGCGGTCAACGGCCACACAAACGAGCCGCTGATTGACGGCAACGCGACGCTCGTCGGCTACCGCGACGGCGCGGTGAACGTCGTCAAGTGGAGCGGCGGGCCGGACGCTCCGGCGAATGTCGCCTGGGCGCGCCAAAGCCTCACCCCGATCCTCTGGGACCGCAAGCCCAACCCCGAGCTGAACACCGATCCGAACAGCATCCAGTGGGGCTACACGCTGGGCGGCGTTGTTTTCACCCCGCGCACCGCCGTCGGCATCGACGCCCACGGCAACGCGATGTTCGTGGTCGCATCAGAGGCCACCGTGATCTCGCTCGCCCAGATCCTTCAGCAGATTGGGGCGGTTCGCGGGATGGAGTTCGACATCAATCCGGAGTGGCACACGATGATCGCCTACTCCCACAAGAACGGTCTCGGCCCGACGATGGTCGAGCCCCAACCCCAGCAGTCCCCCGACCGCTATCTGACGCCCGACGACCGCGACTTCATGGCGGTGTTCTCCAAGGTGCCCGGGCCGGTCACCGTGCCCTTCACGTAGCCGACCGGGCCAGCTCCGTGACGGTGAGCGACAGTTCCTCGCCGTTAGCCAGCTTGGGTCCGCCGCGTCCAAATACGTCCGTGGTAGCGTGCCGGACAGTCGGGCGCTCGGCGCATTGCCAAACCGAATGCGCTACCGCCGTACCGACGATTTCGCCGTGGTGATAGACGGCAGCGCAAGACTCGATGAGCACGCTCAGACAACGGGTTGCCGCAACCGTAAACCGCGGTCTCGCTCTCGCGGACCTTCAGCTCGTCCGGCGGCATCGCTTCCAGGACGCGCTCGCTCGCATCCGCGAGCTGCCGACTCCGGCTGAGGATCCCGGTGCGGTCGAGGCCGTCGGCGAGCCGCGCGACGCCGGTTTGCCGAGCGGCGATGCCTTAGCCCGTGCGCCTGACCAACAACCTTCGCCCGAGGTTCGCGAGGCGCTGCGTTCAGACCACCCGCGGCTGGGCGAGCTCAGGCGTCGCTACGCCCGTCATCCTGCCGCTGCTCGCTCGGTCTGGAGCGACGAAACCCTCGCCCGCGAGCTGGCGTTGCCGTGGTTTCGCCGTGACAACCCGTTCATGTGGCAGTCCCGCGATTACGGCTACTGGGACGATGCCGGCGTCTGGGTGCCCGCGGCCACGCGCGAGGTGAATTACGTTCTAAGTGCCTATTACGTCCGGTCCGTCGACCGGCTCGGGCTACTGGATCGGCTCAGCGACGACGCCGACTTCGGCGCCGTCAGCGTTCCGATCGCCGATGGCTGGAGCGTGACGCGCGATCTCCTCGACTCCGTTCTCGAGATCAACTTCCTCGATCGTCACCTCAATCTCGGGTCGCGTGACGGGTTGGAGATGCTCGACATCGGCGCGGGTTACGGTCGGCTTGCCTATCGCTTGACGGAAGCCTTCTCAAACATCTCGCGGATCCTCTGCACCGACGCTGTTCCAGAGTCGACGTTCCTCTCGGAGTTCTACCTCGCTGCTCGTGGCACCGGTCAACGCACGGAGGTCGTCGCGCTCGACGAGGTCGCCGGACGATTGCAGAACGCCTCGGTGACCGTGGCCATCAACGTGCACAGCTTTCCGGAGTGCCCGCTCGAGACGATCGCCTGGTGGCTTGAGCTGGTCGTTGCCAACTCGATTCCGTACCTCTTCATCGCGTGTAACACGACACGCTTGCACAGCACGGAACCTGACGGCAGCATGCTCGACTTCGAGCCGCTGCTTCGATCGCACGGCTACGAGCTGCTCGCGCTCGAGCCGAAATACCGACTCTCCCCGCGGGTACAGCAGCACGGGATCTTCCCGGCCCAATACCATCTATACAGGCGCCGGACGTAGTCCGGCAGCTGCACGCAACAGGAGCGATGAGCCGCGTCCGCCGACGTCGTCGGCGAGTTACTCGCTAGACGATCGCGTGTTCCATCGCCCACAGCGCCGCCGCGGCGCGCGTGGACACCCCGATCTTCCCGTAGATGTGCTGGATGTGGTGGTCGGCGGTCTTAGGGGAGATCACGAGGCGGTCTGCGATGTCTTTCGTCGTCAGCCCGCGCGCTGCCAACCGAAGCACATCGACCTCGCGCCCGGTGAGCCCGCCTGGGCCAGTCCGCCGCTTAGTCGGGGGCGCGTGCGGCTCGCCGTGACCTGCTGCCACGAGGACCCCGCGACTAGCGCGCGGCTCGAGCACCCCGTCGGACGCGAGACGGCGGAGCTCGGCGGCGGCGTCATCGGCCGAGAACGCCGGGCGGTCCGCTCGCTCCGTAGTCAGCCCGACGTAGATCTCGGCCGCGGCCAGCACGCGCGGGGCGGCGTCGTCGATGTCGGCGCGCACACGCCGGTGATAGCCGGAGCCGTCGCACTTCTCATGGTGGGCCGAGGCAGTCGGGTTGAGAGCGGCGAGAGCAGGGGCGCGGCGCAGCATCTGCTCGGTCAGCAACGGGTGCAGCTCGACGCGGTCGAACTCCGATCGCGTGAGCTGCGTCGGCTTGTCCCAGATCGAGTTGGGCACGCCGGTCGTGCCGAAGTCGTGAACGAGTGCCGCGCGGCGGAGTGTGGTGACGCTCTCCTCTGCGAGGCCCAGAACGTGCGCCGCGTCGGCTGCCAGCTCGGCGCAGCGCCGGCTGTGCCCGCCCATGAATGGTGATTTCAAATCGATGAAGTCGGCCACGACGGTCAGTGCGTCGTCGAGGCTGTCGCCGTCCAGCAGCCGGTGCGGCTCGGGCTCCAAGGCGAGCACCGCGTCCCATGGCTCGATCTCGCGGAGGCGATCGAACCAGTCGCTGCCGTGTTCGACGAACATATCGGCGAGCGCCGGGTCGTAGGTGCGGTCGCGGCGCTCGCGCGCGGCGTCGATCGCATGGTCGGTCGAGAACAGTCGCTCGATCGCTTCCATGTCGTGACTGAGATGTACGACGCGCATCGCGATCGGGATCGCCTCCCCCTGCGCGTGGGCCGGATAGCCGTTCCCGTTCCAACGCTCGAACGTGAAGGCGAGGGCTTCGCGAACGCCGGGATGCAGGTCGAGCCGCTCCACGAGCATGTCGGCCACCTCACACCCGGAGGAGAAGTTGTAGACCGCCCACTCACGCGCGGTCTCCTGGATCATCTTGACGATCGCGTCGCGTTCCTCCGGTTCACGTCCGGCGGTCGCGAACTCGATCACGTCATGCATGACCTCCGTCGGATTGGCGGCGTCGTGGACGAGGGTCTGGGCTCGGATCGCGATCTCGTCGCCGAACACCGTGGCGACCTCGTGAGCGTGCCCGGTACAGCCGACGTAGCGGAGCAACGCGACCCAGTAGGCCGTCTCGCGCACCTCCTCCGACAGGCCTGCCGCTTCGCAGATCCAGGTTGCGAGCAGGCACGAGCGCAGCTGTGACTCGAGCGGCTGCCCGAACGCGTTGTCCTGCGCGAGTGACAGCGCGGCAATGAGCTCTCCCAGGCGGAGGGGCGGGGCAAAGATCGGGCGATCTCCCGATGTAACAGCCGCCATGGAGCCGCAGAATGGCACACGACGCGTCGTTGTGTTTTCCCGGGGTCGAGATCACAGATCACATCAAAGGAGGAAGCATGGCGGCATCAGTAACCATCAAGGTTGGCGTCATCGCCGACCAAACAGGACCGCTGTCGGTCGTCGGACAGGCGAACGCCAACGTGGCCAGGATGGTCGTCGGCGACATCAACGCCAAGGGTGGGCTACTCGGGCAACCGCTGGAGCTCATCATCGAGGACGGAGCGACCGACGACGCCGTCGCGACCGCGGTCGCCCGCAAGCTGGTCGAGCGCGATCAGGTCGACGTAGTCGTCGGCGGCATCTTCAGCTCCACCAGGCAGGCCATCAAGGAAGCGGCCGTCGTCGAGGGCCGGACGCTCTACATCTATCCCGAGCAGTACGAAGGCGGTGAGTCCGATCCGCTGATCTTCTGCACGGGCCCAGGGCCCGCACAGCAGGTCGACCCCTTCATTCCATGGCTGATGCGGGAGACCGGGGCGAAGCGGTTCTACCTTCCCTCGGCGGACTACATCTGGCCGCATGTGATGAACGCGCGCGTCCGCGATGTCGTGACAGCCAACGGCGGGACGATTGTGGGTGAGGAGTACTTCCCGCTAGACCACGGCGATTGGCGGGCGACCGTCGAGCACATCAACGCGACAGACACCGACGTGGTGTTCAACACGACGGTGCCTCCCGGAGTTACGCCGTTCTTCGAGGAGCTCTTCGGCTCCGGCTACATGGCTCGCGGCGGAAAGGTGGCGTGCACCTACTTCGACGAGAACCTGATGCACGTCGTGCCACCCGAGCACTCAGACGGCCTCTACGGCTGTCTCGACTACTACCAAACGATCAGCGACGCGTTCAGCCGCAGGCTCCTCGAGCAGTACAACGAGCTCTACCCCGGCATCGCGGGGTTCGGAGCAGGCAGCGCGTGCTCGGGCATCTACCGGGGGCTGCGGCTGTGGGCCGCCGCCGTTACGGAGGCTGGGTCAGTCGACCAGGCTGAGGTGATCGCGGCGCTCGATCACGCGCAGATCGCCGAGGGTCCTGGCGGACCCGCCGCGATGGCGCCCGGGCAGCACCACGCGCGAATGAACATGTACATCGCCCAGATCCAGAGCGGGCGCCTCGAGATCGTCGAGAGCCTCGGGGCGATCGATCCGCAGGAGCGCCCCGTCGCGCTCCCCGTCTGACCCAAACGACAAAAGGAGAAAACGATGCTACTTGCCACGACGCAGGTGGAGGACTTCGACCGCTTCCTTGAGGTCTTCTCGGCCGCAGGTGCGGAGAAGCGCAGGGAACACGGATCGAAAGGCGCGCTGGTCTTCCGCGACCCCTCCGAGGACGACCGCGTGTGGGTCGTGTTCGACTGGGACGAGGAGGGTTGGCAGAGCTTCGTAAGCGACCCCGAGGTTCCGCCGATCATCCAGGCGGCCGGGCACCGGGGGAAGCCGCTCGCGGCACAGTTCGCCGGCCGCTGTCCCGCGTAACACGCCCGCGACAGGCGACACCAGCCTTTTCGGCTGGTGTCGCCCGGGCGGCGGCGACTCGCCTCCGCTCTCGCGTGAGCCCATCTGAGCTCACCTCACACCGCTGTGCACACCGGCCGGGACGGTGATGTCACGGTCACGCTTGACAGCGCCATCGCTAGTCATCTAAAGTACTATGATCCTAGTGATTTGGAGGCTTCGTGATCGAGTTTCACCTCGACTCGCGCTCAGGCGTTTCGCCGTACATGCAGGTCGTCCAGCAGGTGCGTCACGCGCTTCGCCTTGGCCTGTTGCGCGAAGGCGACCAGCTACCGACCGTCAAGGACGTCGTCGCTCGGCTCGCGATCAACCCCAACACGGTGCTCAAGGCCTACCGTGAGCTCGAGCACGCCGGGCTTGTCGCCGCGCGGCCCGGCGTCGGCACGTTCGTCACGGGCTCCTCGCTCGCCGACCCGGCGATCTCCGCCCACGGGCCGCTACGCCGCGAGCTCCGCGGCTGGATCGTCAAGGCGCGCCACGCGGGCCTCGACGAGGAGTCGATCGAGGCCCTGTTTCGCGACGCTGTCCGCTCCGCCCGAATCGAGGGGGTAGCGTGAGCGCTGCGCTGGCGACGAGCGAGTTGGGCAAGCGCTACAGGCGCAAGTGGGCGCTGTCGGGCTGCACGCTCGAGATCCCGGCCGGCCGCGTCGCTGGCCTTGTCGGGCCCAACGGCGCCGGCAAGACGACGTTGCTCCATCTCGCGGTGGGACTGATCGAGCCGAGCGCGGGATCAATCGCCGTCCTCGGCGAAGAGGTCGCCGGGACACCCGCGCAGCTCGCCCGCGTCGGCTTCGTCGCACAGGAGACGACGCTATATGCCTCGCTCTCGGTCGCGGACCACCTGCGGCTGGGTGCCGCCCTCAACCCGCGCTGGGACACCGATCTGGCGAACGTGCGCGTTGCGCGGCTCGGCCTCGACCGCGCGCAGCGCGCCGGCACCCTCTCGGGCGGCCAGCGCGCGCAGCTCGCCCTGACGCTCGCGATCGCGAAACGCCCCGACGTTTTGGTGCTCGATGAGCCCGTCGCGAGCCTGGACCCGCTCGCGCGGCGAGAGTTCCTTCAGGGCCTGATGGAGTTCACCGCGGAGCACACGGTCACCGTCGTGCTCTCATCGCACGTCGTCGCGGATCTCGAGCGCGTCTGCGACTACGTGATCCTCCTCGCCCAGGGTCGCGTCCAGCTCCGTGGTGACGTTGACGAGTTGCTTTCCACTCATCGTCGCCTGAGCGGGCCGCGCCGTGACGCCGCCCGGTTGCCGGCGAGCCAAGAGGTGATCGAGGAGTCCCACACCGACCGCCAGAGCACGCTGCTCGTGCGCACCGAAGAACCGGTCATCGACCCCTCCTGGAGCGTCGAAGAGGTCAGTCTCGAGGACGTCGTCCTGGCCTACATGGGCCGGCCCGAAGTCGAAGAAGGGCTGGCAGGGATCAATCGATGATCTGGGTCGCCTGGCGCCAGTTCCGCACGCAGGCGCTCGTCACTCTCGGTCTCCTGGTTGCGTTCGCCGTGCTCGTCCTGGTTACGGGCCTGCACCTGCGCGACGCGTGCCCGCCGATCACCGACTGCTCATCGACGAACGTCGGCTACCAGCCGCTCCGCGAGCTGCTCGGGCCGGCGCTGCTCGCGATCCCCGCACTGCTCGGGATGTTCTGGGGGGCGCCGCTGCTCGCGCGCGAGCTCGAGAGCGGCACCTATCGGCTGGCGTGGACGCAGAGCGTCACGCGTCGACGCTGGCTGTCGGTGCGGGTCGCGCTCGTCGGTCTCACCGCGCTCGCCGTCGCCGGGCTCGCGAGCTGGCTCGTCAGCTGGTGGTTCGCGCCGATCGGCACCGCCGACCGCTTCGCCTCAGGAGCATTCGACGAGCGCGGGATCGTCGCACTCGGCTACGCCGGCTTCGCATTCGCGCTGGGCATCGCCGCCGGCGCGCTGACTCGCCGCACGCTGCCCGCGGTGGCCGCGACGCTGCTCGCCTTCGTCGCCACGCGGATCGCGTTCACGTTCTGGGTCCGCCCGCACATCCTCGCGCCACGGCACGCGCTCTTCGCGTTGACCGACGGGAAGATCCTCGGCATCAGCGGAGGCCCTTTCGGTCTCACGCCGATAGCGGGGGTCCCGGCGATCAAGAACGCCGGCGCGATCGCGGCAACACTCGTCGACCGCATCGGCCACGCACCCGGTGGCGGCCGGCTTCACGGCCTGCTGGTCCGCTATTGCCCGACGATCGCTTCGGGCGCGCCGCAGAAGCCCGGGGCCGGCGCCGCGAAGGGGCTAGTAGGCCCGCCCGAGACCTCACTCCTGTCGTGCGGGCGCGCGCTGTCGCCTCACCTGCAGGCGCTCGTCACGTTCCAGCCCGCAAGCCACTACTGGCCGCTCCAAGCACTCGAGACCGCGATCTTCCTCGCCGTCGCACTCGCGCTGATCGGCGCCACCATCTGGCGCCTCGGACGGCGCACGCCCCGCAGGCCCGCCGCGGGCGCACCGGGAGCGCGGATCGCGGACCCCAGCGTCCTCGACCCCGCCTCCCAGGTCCGCCCGATGCCCACCGGCGCCCCGAAAGGCGACGAGCGCAGTGACTGGTCTTTGCCGCGCTCTACTGAAAGGAATTGATCATCATGCGCCGCCGTCGTCCACAGATCCTGGCCTCCGCGCTCGCCGCAGGCGCGCTCCTCGTCGCCGGATGCGGCGGCGGCTCGAGCCCCAACGTCGCGAACGTCAACAGCTCGACCTCGACGAGCTCCGCCGCTTCGTCCAACTCCGATGCTCCCCCGACCGCGGCCCAGAGACAGCAGGCGCAACGCGAAACGACGAGGTTCGTGTCGTGCATGCGCTCGCACGGCGTGTCGGTCATCAACCCGAACGTCTCTCCCCACGGGTTCAAGGATGCGTTCAACTCGCCCTCGCCCGCGTTTCGATCCGCGGACACGGTCTGCGGGCACTTCCTGCCCGCCGGCCACGGACCAAGCCAGAGCGCCCAGGCTTCTACCCGTGCGCAGACGGCAGCGCTACTTGAGCTAGCTAGCTGCATGCGCAGCCACGCGTTCCCGAGCTTCCCCGATCCGACCAGCCGCGGCCAGCTGAACCGCGAGATGCTCGCCCGGGCGCGGATAGATCTGCACGCTCCGGCGGTGGTGCATGCCGCTGATCTGTGCACCAGCGCCACCCACGGGGTCATCACCAGGGCCATGGTGGCCCACTTCGTCGCAGGCCACTAGGCAGTGGATTCGCGACGCACAGGCAACGTGATGCTCGGGCACGCCCAATGAGCTCCTGGACGCCAACGCGGCCAGCAGCCCACGACGCCGCGGAAGCGGACCGGCATTTCGCCGCCTACGCCGCTCACGAGCTGCGAGGCGAGATCGCCCTTCAGCGCGCCCTCGCCGAGGTCGCCCTCGGTGATCCCAACGCGGGCAGGACTACCTTGCGCGAGATGGGTCAGCGTGTCGTCGTCGCGTGTGAGCGTCAGGAGCGGCTGCTCGCGGCGTTGCTGACCCTCTCACGGAGCAGGTGCGGAAGCCTGCCGCGCGAGCCCGTCGACCTGGCCGCGACCGCCGCCGAAGTGCTGCGAGCCAGCGACCACCACGGACTCGCGAGCACGACGGCGTTCGAGCCCGCCTGGACGAGCGGGGACCCCGAGCTGCTCGAGCGCCTCGTCGTGAACCTCGTCACCAACGCCATCCGCCACAACGTTGCCGGCGGACGCTTCGACATCGCCACCGATAACGCCGCCGGACGCGCCGTGTTGACGATCGCGAACACCGGACCGGTCATCCCGCCGGGCGAGCTCACCCGTCTCTTCCAACCCTTCGAGCGACTCGGCGCTCGCCGCGGCTCCGCCGCCGACGGCGCTGGGCTTGGCCTCGCGATCGTGCAGGCGATCGTCAGCTCGCACGGTGCAAGCCTCGCCGCGCAGCCGCGGGCCGGCGGCGGCCTTCGAATCGATGTGGCGTTCCCAGCGCTCGAGTGAGCGAACGGGGCAGCATGCGCGCACCGATCCACGGGGCGTCGCGAACGCGCCGGATCTGAGTGTTCGCTGCACTACGATCCGCCGATGCACGCCCCGGACGAGGACGCCTTCGCGGCACTGCGTGACATCGTTGAGCGCCGGGGCCAGTTCGGCCACGCTCAGCATCTCGAGCTGGCGTGGACCTGTCTGCGTTCGTCGCCGTTCGAGCAGGCGGCAGCTCGGGTCGATGCTGCGATCCGCCGCTTCGCCGTACTGCACGGGGCGAGCGATCGCTTCCACGGCACGATCACGCGTGCCTGGCTTCGAGTCGTCGAAATTCACATGACCGAAAGACGCGCAGCGTCGTTCGATGACTTCATCGCGGCCTATCCGGCCCTCCTTAATAAGGATCTGCTCGCGCGCCATTACAGCGCTGAGCTGCTGAGTAGCGAGCAGGCACGGGTCGGCTGGGTCGACCCTGACGTTCGTGCTTTTCCTGCGTAGGGCGGCGCGCAGCGCTCGCCGGTAGCCGGGCGCGGGCGCGCCTGTTGGGTGGGTCGCACAGCGCGGTGTGAGCAGCGCTGCGCTGCTCAAGACCCGCCGTCGCAATGACGCATGAGATTCGGAGTGCGACACGCGCTCCCGCACCGTCTGCGCACGGCGCTAGCCGTGCTGGCGTTCGCCGCAGTTGCTCGCCGTCCACGCCGGAAGCGCCCGCGCTGCCGGCACGCCGACGCTGATCACGCCCGCGTCGAGCTCGCTGGTCGGCGCGAACATCACAATTCACTACCCGCTCCCGCAGGCGCCCACAGCGGGCACGGTCCAGGTCGCCTTCGCGGGGACGACCTCGACCACGCTGACGCTGACAGGCTCGGCGACCAGTGGCTCGTTCGCGTTCTCGGCGTGGAACCCCGCAGCCGACACGACCGACATCGCCAGCGTAGGCGGCGCCACGGCAATCACGGACGGGACGTACTCGGTCACGCTCTCGTATACGGCGGCGAGCGACAGCACGACCGCTAGCACCACCAATACCCACCTGCACGTGGACGTCGAGATGTCGGCGCCGTCGCTCACCCAGCCGACGAACGGAAGTACATACTCCTCGCTTCCGCTCGACTACGTCCTGCCTCAAACGGCGGCTGAACTCGGTCGAGCTGGGCGACGGGTTTACCGGCTCGCTCACCGTCAGCTACCAGGACGCCCTCGGCAACGCGGCCGCATCGTCGCTCGCCGCCGCCGTGACGGTGCCGGCCGCGCCGTCCTCGCCGACCACACCGTCGCTGACGCCGACGCCGCAAGCGCTGGCGGTTCTCGGCATCAGCGGGCTCCGCGGTCCGCGCCTCGTCCGCCGCGCCTGCCTCAAGAAGCGCTGCAAGCCGCCGGTGTTCACGTTCACCGCCGAGGCTCCGGAGACCGTCGTCCTGCGCTTCAACGGCGCTCGCGGTCGCCGCGAGCGCAGCGTGATCGTGGTTGTCACTGCGGCTGGTAAGCAGCGTGTCAAGCTGACGCGCAAGCAGCGGCGCCGGCTGCGCCACGGGCGCACGCGGCTCGTCGCGGCGGTTGGCACGTCCGGCGTGACGTTCCGCTTCCGCGTCAAGTAGCCGCGACGACGGACCGCGCAACGGCCCGTCTGCTCA
>Ga0070733_10000567_pt1 | contig 29663 bp, 25 predicted proteins | sample Coa_R1_9_FD_66450 | JGI IMG/M metagenome (GOLD analysis project Ga0070733, IMG submission 66450) | Surface soil microbial communities from Centralia Pennsylvania, which are recovering from an underground coalmine fire - Coalmine... | ecosystem: Environmental > Terrestrial > Soil > Unclassified ...
CGGCGCCGGCTCCCCGAGCGACCTCACGGAGCCGGCGCTGCTGGCGCGCCTGGCGAGCCCCGATGCGGCGCACCGCGAGGAGCGGGAGTCGCTCTGCCGGTGGTTCCGCAAGCCGCCGCCGCCCTGGGACGCCCCCGGCGAGCGGGCGCAGCTGCCGCCGCCCCGGCATGCCAAGCTGCCGCCGTTCTATGGCGACGGCGTCGATTACCAGACGACCACGATCTACGACCTCGCCGTCACCACCACCCAATACGACTGGTTGCAGCGCTGGGCGGCGGGAGATTTCGTTCCCGGCGAGCGGCGGCCGGCGCCGCGCCGCCTCGACGAGATCCCGCTGCAGGAGCAGCCGGCGGCGCTCGACCGCGCACCGCTCGAGAGCTGCCTGGGTGGACCGTTCCACCCCGGGATCGAGCTGACCTGGCCGATGCGGGTGCCGGCGATGTGGCAGCGGCCGGACCCGCTGCCGTTCCGGCTCAACATCCTGCCGCCGGACCGCGAGCCGCGTGACGACTTCGGCACCATCCTGACGCCGGCGATCGCGCTGTCGGCGGAGGGCCCGTGCGCGGCCAGCGGCCCCGGCACGCTCACCCGCTGGATGGGCGTGCCATGGCAGACCGACGAGGCGAGCTGTCTCGACGGCTACGACACCTCCACCTACCTGCCGCTGCCGTCGTTCTGGGCGGCGCGGGTGCCCAACGAGGTGCTGAGCCTGGAGTCCTTCGAGCGGCTCGGCGCGGCCGAGCTGCCGGAGCTGCAGCGCACCAAGCACCTGGCCTACCGGCAGTTCTGGCTGCGCGACCTGATCAAGGGGGCGGGCAGCAGCTACCAGGGGCGCATCAACAACATGGTGAAGCAGTGGCACCTGCTGGGAATCGTCGCCGAGCATCCCGCGCCGGCGGCGGCCGAGGTTCCGGGCTGGCCGGAGCGCTACTGGGTCGAGAGCCAGCGCAGCCGGACGTTCAGCGCCAAGGATCCGACCTGGCGCCAGACCCTGCGCGCCGAGCACGCGGTCGCGGACGACGAGGCGGCGCCTGCGGAGTCGGCGCTGCTCAGGAGCGTGGCCCCGGCCTCGGCGCCACAGGAGGAGCCGCAGCACCCGGTCCGGCGCGACGAGCGTTGAGGCCGCAGGTGGCGATCGTGGGCGGCGGCCCCGCTGGCGCGGTCGCCGCCCTGGTCCTCGCCCGCCGCGGGGTGCGGGTCACCGTCCTCGAAGCGCGCCCCGCGCCCGCGGCGAAGCCCGGCGAATGCCTGCCGCCGAGCCTCACGCCGCTGCTGCGGCGGCTGGGGCTGGACGACCTGCTCGCCGCGGACGGCCATCTGCGCTCCCACGGCAATCGCTTCGTCTGGGGCGCGGCGGCACCGGGCGAAAGGTCATTCCTCGCCGGGACCCGCGGCGACGGCTGGCACGTCGACCGCCGCCGCTTCGAGGCGCGGCTCGCCGAGCAGGCTTGCGCCGCCGGGGCCGAGTGGCGATGGGGGTGCCGCGTCGTGCGGTGCGTCCGCGGCGAGGCGGCATGGCGGCTAGAGATCGAGGCAGGCGGCCGGCGACAGGAGCTGGCGGCGGCACTTGTCGCCGACGCCACGGGCCGCCCGGCGCGCCTCGCCCGCCGCCTGGGGGCGCGGCGCCTGCGCTACGACCGCCTGGTCGGGGTCGCCGGGCTGCTGGCGAGCGCCACGCCGGCGGCGGACTCCTACACGCTCGTCGAGGCGACGCCGGAGGGATGGTGGTACACGGCGCTGCTCGCCGACGGGCGGCTGGCGGCGGCGGTCTTTGGCGACGGCGACCTGCTGCCGCGCCCGCTGCTCCATCCGGCGAGCGCCGCGGACCTGTGGTGGCGGCTGCTGGGCGCGACGTCGGCGACGCGCGAGCGGGTGGCGGGACATGGATACCGGCAAGCCGATCTGGTCTTGCAGGTGGTGCCGGCGGAGAGCTCGCGCCTGGACGTCATCGCCGGGGAAGGCTGGCTGGCGCTCGGCGACGCGGCGGCGGCCTACGATCCCCTCTCCTCCCACGGCATCGGTTCGGCGATGGGCTCCGGCTTCTACGGCGGGCAGGCCGCCGCCGACCTGCTGGCCGGCCGCGACGAGGCCCGGCCGGCCTACCTGGAGCTGATGCAGAACGCCTATGGTGCCTACCTGGATCTCCAGCGCCGATGCTACGCCCAGGAGCGGCGCTGGCCGGAGGCGCCGTTCTGGCGCCGGCGGCATGATCCGGCGTACTGCCTGGCACCCTTAGGGGGCGACCCGCCGGATCGGGCTCAGGCTTCCTGATGCTCGGGGCGGAGGAGGTCGAGGATCGTCTTGACCGGGGCGAAGGTGGCGTTCGGGATCTCGACGAAGACGGTGTTCCAGCCGGCCATGGCGCCGTTCCAGAGGCCGGGACGTTCGAGCGCCTGGAGCGGGCGCCCCTCGTGCGATTTGGCGGCGATGAACACCGTCGCGGGATCGACGAAGCGGTCGAGCTCGTAGGGGCGCCCGGCGTGGTCGTGCAGGGCGCAGGCGACGTCGACCGGATTGAAATGGGTGGAGGCGGCGAACGCCGCCTGCTGGTCGGGCTCGGGTCCGATCTGCGAGGCCTCGACGATCTGCAGCGACACCTCGCCCGCCGGCGATTCGACCCAGAACGGCCCACCGCCCGGCTCGCCGGTGTTGCGCACCACCCCGGCGACCCGCAGCGGGCGGTCGAGCGCCTGCCACAGCACATGCCGCTGCTCCGCCGGGCTCGCCTCGGCAAATCCCGGCGGCAGCTGGCGCGATAGCTCGAACTCCACGAAGCGGCCGGCCTCCTCGATCAGCTCTTCGTCGGGTAGGTCCGAGGCGAGCTCCGCGAGCAGCCGGCAGGTGCGGTCACGCAGGGCCAGCAGCAGCCCGCCCAGCAGCCGCTGCCAGCGCGTGACCTCCGGCTTCAGGCGGTCCGGCACCACGTTGTCGATGTTCTTGAGCACCACCACGCCGGCGCCACCATCCGCCATCTCCTGCAGGTTGGCGAGCAGCGCGCCGTGGCCGCCGGGGCGGAACAGCAAGGAGCCGTCGGCAAGCCGGAACGGCTGCTGGGCGGGGTCCACGGCCAGGGTGTCGGTGGCGCGGCGCTGGTGGGAGAAGGTGACCTCGAAGCGGCACCCCAGCCGGCGCGCCAGCACCGCCTCCTTGCCGGCCAGCAGCGCACGGAAATCCGCCTCGTGCTGCGGCGACACCGAGAAATGCAGGCGACAGACGCCGTCGCGGTCGCGGGCATAGTCCGCCGCCTCCACCAGGTGCTCCTCGAACGGCGTGCGCGAACCGTCCGGATAGCGATGGAACAGGATCAGCCCTTTCGGTCGCTCGGCATAGCCGAGGCCGTCCGCAGCGAGCAGGCAGGCGAGGATCGCCCGGCGCCCCGCCGGGGTCGCTGCCGGCGCCCCGGCGGCGGCGGCATCAGGCTCGAGGGCGATGCCGCGGGCCGCGGCGGCGGCCGCCAGCTCCGCGAAGAAGGCGAAGCGCGGCAGCTCGGCGAAGAACGTCCGCACCTCGGCGGCAGGCTCCGGCGCCGGCCCGCCGGCACCGTGCTCGAATCGTTCGAGCTGCTCGAGATGCTCGAGCAGCGCCTTGAACAGGCGCGAGGCCGCTCCCGAGGCGGGCACCAGCTTGTGGATGGCGCCGCCGGCCGCCGCTTCCGCGAAGCGCGCCACGAGGCCGGGCTCGTCGTCGGGGAAGATGGCGCGGATGCCGTCGCCAAGGGTACAGGCGTGCCGCACCCGGGTGTGCGGCGGCGGGTTCCGGAACAGCTCGAGGTGGCGCCGCGTCTCCTCAGGCGCGATGCCCAGCTCCGCCATCTGACGGTAGTCCCCCGCGGTGAAGGCAGGCGATTCGATCGATTCGGTCATGGCTGCATGCGGCTCCCTCGCTCGCTGGCTCCGGATCTCCGGCCCGCCGGGTCATCGGCATCCCTGGAGCATCGGGCCTGCAGCATCTTTGCCAGCTCGCCCCGCGCGATTTTGGAGATTGGCGATTGGAGATTGGCGTGCGGCGATTGGCGATCCTACCCGGACGGCGACAGCAGGCCACGGTAGGCGGCGAGCCGCGGTCGCAGGTCGGCAAGGCGCGGCCAGGTGCGGTCGCGGTCGTTGAGCAGCGGCTCGCCCGGCGGCCACCGGATCCCGACCTCCGGGTCGTCCCAGACCAGCCCGATCTCGTCGGGGCGGTCGTAGAGGCCGGTGCACTTGTACTCCACGTGGGCGGTGTCGCTCAGGACGAGGAAGCCGTGAGCGCACCCCGGCGGCACGTAGAGCTGGCGGCAGTCGTCCCCCGACAGCACCTCCGAGACCCAGCGCCCGAAGGCCGGCGAGTCCGGCCGCAGATCCACCGCGACGTCGAAGACCTGGCCGACGACGGCCCGCACCAACTTGCCCTGGGGGTGGTGGAGCTGCGCGTGCATGCCGCGCAGCACGCCGCGCACCGACGAGAACGAATGGTTGTCCTGCACGAACTCGCCGGGCAGGCCCGCTTCCAGGAACTTGCGGCGATGGAAGGTCTCGAGGAAGTAGCCGCGCGGGTCGATGAAGACGTCCGGCTCGACCACCAGCACGCCGGGAATGCTCGTCGGAGTGACTTTCACGCCAGCGTGCCCAGGCCCAGGCGCTCGCGCCGATAGCGGTCGGCCTGGACGGCTTCGCACCACGCGCGGTGATCCAGGTACCAGCGGACGGTGGCGGCGATGCCGGAGGAGAAGTCGTGGCTCGGCTCCCAGGCGAGCTCGCGCCGGGCCTTGCCGTCGTCGATGGCGTAGCGCCGGTCGTGGCCGGGGCGGTCGGCGACGAAGCTCTTGAGGTCGCGGTAGGCAGCGGCGCCGCGGGTCGCCAGCGCCGGGTTGGCGGCCGCCGGCAGCTCGCGCTCCAGCACCGCGCAGAGCTCGTCGACGATCTGCACGTTGGTGCGCTCGCTGCGCCCGCCCAGGTTGTATTTCTCGCCGGGCCGGCCGCGCTGCAGGGCCGCGAGCAGCCCGCGGCAGTGGTCGGCGACGTGCAGCCAGTCGCGCACGTTGCCGCCGTCGCCATAGATGGGCAGCGGGCGCCCCTCGACGGCGTTGAGCACCATCAGCGGGATCAGCTTCTCCGGGTACTGGTAGGGGCCGTAGTTGTTGGAGCAGTTGGTGATCAGCGTCGGCAGGCCGTAGGTCTCGCGGTAGGACCGCACCAGATGATCGGCGGCGGCCTTCGACGCGGCATACGGCGAGTTCGGCGCGTAGGGAGTGGTCTCGCTGAAGGCGCCGTCCGGTCCCAGGCTGCCGTAGACCTCGTCGGTCGAGACATGCAGGAAGCGGAAGCCATCGCCGCTCGACGGCTGGCGGCGCGCCGCCTCCAACAGCTCGAAGGTGCCGGCGACGTTGGTGTGGATGAAGGCGCTGGCGTCGTCGATCGAGCGGTCGACGTGGGTCTCGGCGGCGAAGTTGAGCACCGCCCCTGGCCGGTGCTCGGCGAAGATGCGCCGCACCTCGGCGCGGTCGGCGATGTCGCCGGCGACGAAGGTCAGGCGGGGCTGGCCCCAGACGTCGGCGAGGTTCTCGAGGCTGCCGGCGTAGGTGAGCTTGTCGAGCACGACCACCCGGGCGTCGGTCTCGGCGAGCGCCAGCCGCACGAAGTTGCAGCCGATGAAACCGGCGCCGCCGGTGACCAGGAGTGTTTGCATGGGGCCGTCGCCAGCGGGAAGTATATACAATCGCCGCCGGCCGGCCGGGCACGCCGGCCTCGCGAGCCGACCTCCGGAGGAGCCCACCTTGACCCCCATGCAAGCGATCGTGCTGTCGCTGGTCCAGGCAGTGACCGAGTTCCTGCCGATCAGCTCGTCGGGCCACCTCATCTTGGTGCCCTATTTCCTGGGCTGGCCGGACCAGGGGCTGTCGTTCGACGTCGCCGCCCACTTCGGGACCATGCTGGCGGTGGTGGCCTATTTCCGCGCCGAGCTGGTCGACCTGGTGACCGGCTTCTTCACCGGCGCGCCCGGGCGCCACGATTTCGACCCGCGCCGCCTGGGGTGGGCGCTGGTGGTGGGAACCATACCGGCGGCCCTGGCCGGCCTCGCCTTCGCGTCGACCATCGAGGCCCGCCTGCGCTCGCCGGCGCTGATCGCCTGCACCACCCTGGTCTATGGCTTGGTGCTGCTCTGGGCCGATCGCGCCGGGCGCCAGCAGCGGGACCTCGCCAGCCTCGGCCTGGGCGCCGCCCTGGTGATCGGCTTGGCGCAGGCGCTGGCCCTGGTACCCGGGACTTCGCGCTCCGGCATCACCATCACCGCCGCGCTGCTGCTCGGCTTCACCCGGCCGGTGGCGGCGCGCTTCGCCTTCCTGCTGTTCATCCCGGTGGGCCTGCTGGCCGGCGGCCACGACCTGCTCAAGCTGTGGCGCACCGGCGAGCTGTGGCACCAGATCACTCCCATCACGATCGCCATCGTGGTGTCGGGAGCGGCCGGGTACCTGGTCATCGGCTGGCTGCTGGGCTGGCTGCGCAGCCGTCCGCTGACGGTCTTCGTGGTCTACCGAGTGGTGCTGGCGGGAGTGATCGTCGCGACGCTCCTCGCGAGGCGGTAGCGAGTGCCGGGGCCGGGTCCACGGCGCGGGAAAAACCGTCGGTACCGGGGAGGGGTGTTACGGTGTTTTTCCATATTGACAAGGATCAATAAGTCGGGATACGGTGCTCGATGCGGGGAGGCAAGCTCCTCCTCTCATCCCTCCCGAAAAGGAGCGCCCAACGGCGCTCCTCTTTTTATGTGGCGCCCGGAAGGCACCCGGGAAGAACCCCGGGGAAGGCCCCCCGCGAAAGCATCTCAAGGAGCGCCCAGGACGGCTTGCTTGAAGTCCTCGCCGGGTCCCGGGTGGGATCCGATCCAGGTGGCGAGGATGGCGTCGGCGGTGGCCTTGCCGGGGATCGTGCCCTTGGCCTTGCCGTTGACCTCGACCTTGGTGCCCTGGCCGGGGAGGTAGGTCAGCGCCATCTCGTTGCCCTTCGGGATCTCTTCCATGTAACCGCAGAGCGTCGTGAAACCGGCCTTGACCTCGGCGCCGGCGGTTGGCGTGTTGTCGGCAAGACCCTCCTTCCAGGCATCGCACATCTGCTGGGCGGAGACGCCGTAGAGGAAGTGGAAGGCCATGCGCCGCGGCGCATCGGCGGCCATGACCTTGGCCGGCGACCGCTCCTTGGCGGGCAGGTACAGGGCGCCAACGTATACTTTGACGAAGAACTTTTTGCGCAGCCCCAGGCCGTCCAGCACCAATGCCTGACCGCCGGCATCGACGCGGTCGGGCATGGTGACGTCGGCGAGGGTCGCGGCGGCGGCCGGCGGCGCCGGAACCAGGGCCAGGGTGGTGAGCAGGGCGCCCAGCAACAGCTTTCGCATCGCGAGTCCTCCCGCTGAGAAGGGGTCTGGCTTGCGCACCAGAGCGTCCGGAGTCTAGCCCAATCGGGGAGGCGCCCCGCCCGGCGGCACCGCGGGGCTTGAACTCGGCTCGCGGCCCCGCGTATCACGCTGCATCCCGGGAACGGCCCGTCGCGGCCCCGGATCTGAGATGATGCCGACCGATGCCGAGCTGGTGGCGAGCTCCCTGCGGGGCTCGGACGACGCGTTCCGGGACCTGGTGGTACGCTTCGAGCGGCCCGTCTACGCCCTGATCCTGCGCATGGTCCGCGATCCGGAGACGGCGGAGGACCTGGCGCAGGAGGTGTTCGTCAAGGCCTACCGGCACCTTGGCTCCTATGACCCGCGGCGCAAGTTCGCGAGCTGGTTGTTCAAGGTCGCGCACAACACCACGATCGATCACCTGCGGCGCGCCGAGCTCGACACCGTGCCGCTGGCGGCGGACAACGACGAGGGTGGCGGGCTGCTGGCGGTGCTCGCCGATCCCGCCGCCGAGAGCCCGGCGGCGGCGACCGAGCGGCACGGCATGGCCCGGGCGCTCGAGCGCGCCATCGCCGGCCTGCGCCCCGAGTACCGCGAGGCGGTCGTGCTGCGCTATGTCGAGGGCTTGACCTACCAGGAGATCTGCGAGGTGCTGAGGCTGCCGGAAGGTACGGTCAAGACCAACCTGCACCGCGCCCGCAAGGAGCTGGCCGCGGCGATGCGGGCCGCGGGGTGGGGACCGGTGGCCGCGGTTGCAGAAACTCTCCCGCGCGAGGAGCCGTAGGGTGGAGGGAGCAGGAAGTGACGATCGCGTGACGGCCATGCCCTTCGACGAACCCCAAACCGACGCCCTGAACCGCTGGCTGGCCGCCGAGCGATCCGGCCTCGACTCCGACTCCGAGGCGGCGTTGGCCGAGCTGCTCGGCGGGTTGCCGCGGCCGGCGCCGCCGGCCGGCTTCGCCGACCGCGTGCTGGCGCGGGCCCGGCCGCGGGCCGCCGCGCCCCGCGCCTGGCGCTGGCGATGGGTGCCGGCGCGCGGCGGCGCGGTGGGCTGGGCGGCAGCTGCCACGATCGCGGCGCTGGTGTCGCTGCTCGGACTGCTGGCCGCGCGCCTGGCGCCGGTGAGCTCGCTCAAGCCCCTGCATCCCTTGGCGCCGGCGGCGGTCCGGGCCATGCTCGACGCCGCCAACGTCGCCGCGGTGCTGCAGGCCGGGATCCATACCGTCGTGGCCCTCGGCGAATGGCTGGCGGCCACGGTCGTCTTCGCCAACCAGCTGCTGCTTCTGGTCAGGGCGGTGGCGGAGCCGCTCGCGACCCTCCCCGTCGCGGCCCTGACCGGCGGCTGCCTGCTGGTCTCCGCCCTTGCCCTGCGGTTTCTGTACGACCTCATCCAACGTGACAGGAGGTGGGTCTATGTGGACCCCATCTGATCGTTCTGCCCGCGCCGGCCGTGCCGCGGCGCGCGCTTGCCGCCGCTGGCTGCCCCTGCTGGCCTTTGTCGTGGTCGCCGTCGTGCCCGGCGCCGGTGCGCTGGCCGGGTCGGCGCGCGCCGCGTCGCTGTCGGCCGCCGCCAGCCGCGAGCTGCGCCAGCAGATCGAACAGCTGTACCGGGTGTCGAGCGTCCACAACGGCGTCCTCCTTCGGCCGCGCGGCGAGCGGGAAGGCATCAACGAGGTCGAGGTCAGCGGCGATTCGATCCTGGTCAACGGCGCCCGTGTCCCGACCGCGACGGTGCGCGAATGGCTCCGCGATGCCGGCGCCGCCCAGCTGTTGCGGCTGCTCGAGCTGCCGCCCGCCGAGCGCCAGGCGCTCTTCGACCTGCCGCGGGACGCGGCGCCGGCGTCTCCGGCCGCCGGCGCGCCCGGCGCCGGCGGTGCCTCGCCTGCCACCGCCGCCGGCGGTGCCGGCGTCGCCGGGGAGGCCGACCAGGGAGCCGGCCGCGGCTTGCCGTCGATCCCGTCGATCCCGTCGATCCCGTCCGTGCCGACGGTGCCGCCGGTGGCGATCGAGCCGCCGGAACCGCCGGAGCCGCCGGAGATGCCGGCGACGCCGGCGCTGCCGATGGTGGTGAACTCCGGCAGCCGCGTCATGTTCGGTCACCCGGTGACGGTGCGGAAGAACGAGGTCGCCGAGTCGGTGGTCACCATCGGCGGCGCCGTGCACATCGACGGCGGGGTGAGTCGCGACGTGGCGGCGGTGGGCGGCTCGGTGCGGGTCAACGGGCATGTCGGCGGCAGCGTCAAGGCTTTCGGCGGCAACGTCCATCTCGGTCCGCATGCCGAGGTGATGGGCGACGTGGCGGCGCTCGGCGGCACCGTGGTGCGCGACCCCGGGGCGTTGGTTCACGGCAGCATCTCCGACGTCGGCAACATGGCACCTTGGGGCCACACCGACGACGACTGGGACGACAGCTGGCTGACGCTGGCGCCGCTGGGTCACTCGCTGCACCTGTTCTGGTCGCTGGCCGGGCTGCTGCTGCTGCTGCTGGCGGTGACGCTGGTGGTGCTGCTGGCGCCGGGAGCTCTCGAACAGGTGCGGGTGCGGGTCGCCGACGAACCCTGGACGGCGGCCGCGGCGGGGTTCCTGGGTCAGATCCTGGTGGGACCGGCGCTGGTGGCGCTGGTGGTGGTGCTGATCATCTCGATCATCGGCTGCCTGTTGCTGGCGCTGGTGCCATTCCTGATCCTGGCGCTGCTGATCGCCGGGCTGGTGGGCTTCGCCGGTGTCTCCTACCAGGCGGGACGGCTGCTCGAAGAGCGGTTCAACGTTCACTTCGGTGGCGCCTACCTCGCCACCATGGTGGGCGTTCTGGTGATCGAGGCGCCCACCTTCCTGGGACACCTGCTGGCCGTCGGCGGCGGGCTGTTTCACATCCCCGCGACGATGTTCGTGATCTTCGGCCTGCTGCTCCGCTACCTGGCCTGGACCGTGGGCTTCGGCGCGGCGATCCTGACCGCCTTCGCCAACCGGCCGCAGCGCCTGCGCCGCCGGGGGCAGCCGGGGCCGGTCGCGCCGTCGGGGGCGCCGCCGCCGTCGCCTACCCCGCCCACCCCGCCCACCCCGCCCGCACGGCCCCTGGCCGGCACCTTCGAGCCGCCGGCGGCATCCGGTGCTGCCCCGGCGCCGCCGGCCGCGGCTGGCGACGTGGGGCCGCCGCCGCCGGCCGTGCCCTGAGACGGCTGGTCGGTGGCGGCCGGCATTGCGGAGCCGAGACTCAACCGGTGCGTTCGAAGATCGCTTGGACCTTTTCGATCAGCGCCGACAGGGTAAACGGCTTTTCCAGCAGCTGCGAACCCGCCGGCAGGACGTTCCTGCTGCCGGCCGCTCTCTCGAAGTAGCCCGACATGAAGAGCACGCGCGTCTCCGGCCGGACCGCGGTGAGCCGCGAGGCGAGCTCGGGACCGCTGCACCCCGGCAGTGTGATGTCGGTGAGCAGGAGATCGAGCGGACCGCGCAGCTCGCTGGCCAGCGACAGCGCGGCCAGTGCGTCCGGCGCGTCGTACACGGTGTAGCCGCCGCGTTCGAGGGCGGCGCGAATCAAGCGGCGCAAGGTCGCCTCGTCCTCGACGATCAGCACCGTTTCCGAGCCCTTCCTGTCGCTCCGGGGCACCGCGGGCGCGCTCGCCCCGCGCTCCGGTTCGAGATCCACGCGGGGGAAATAGACCCTGAAGGTCGTACCCCGGCCAGGCTCGCTGTGCACGTCGATGTGGCCGCCGCTTTGATGGACGATCCCATAGACGGTGGCCAGACCCAGGCCGGTGCCCCTGCCTTGCTCCTTGGTGGTGAAGAAGGGCTCGAAGATCTGGGTGCGAGTTTCCGGGTCCATGCCGTGGCCGGTGTCGCTCAGCGTGATCATCACGTGGGGTCCGACACGGGCGTCGGGCTGCTCCTCGGCATCGGCCGCGGTGACTTCGACCGGTGCGGTCTCGAGGATCAGCTTGCCGCCCTCCGGCATGGCGTCGCGCGCATTGACCGCCAGATTGACGATGATCTGCTCGACATGGCCGGGATGCAGCAGCGCCTGACCGGCGTTGGCGTCCAATGACGTGACCAGCTGGATCTCTTCGCCGATGAGCTGGCGCAACATGTCCACGACATCCACGATCACCGCATTGAGGTCGATGACCGCGGGTTGCAGCGCCTGGTTGCGACTGAAGGCCAGGAGCTGACGGGTGAGCGCTCCCGCCCGCTCGGCGGCCTTGCGAATCTCGTCGAGGTCGCGCAGATCGGCCGGCGCTGGGAGGCGGCCGGCCAGCAGGTCGGAGTAGCCGAGGATCGCGGTAAGGAGGTTGTTGAAATCGTGGGCGATGCCGCCGGCAAGCCGACCCACGGCCTCCATCCTTTGGGCCTGGAGGTACCGTTCCGCGAGCCGTTTCCTTTCGCTGACGTCGGTGACGATTTCCAGCCAGGCTCGCCGCCTGCCCAGGGTGATGGGGCTGACCGAGAGCTCGACGTCGAGGAGCGTGCCGTCCCGCCGCCGGCGCTGTCGCACTCGCGGCAGGCCAAATGCCTTCAGGTCCCGGTCCCAGCCTCGGCTCGCGACGAGGTCGTCGTGGGCGGCGGCCCCCTGGGGCGGCTGCAGGTCGCTGGTCGTCATCGCCAGGAATTCGTGGCGGGAGTAGCCATACTGAGAGACCGCGGCCTCGTTGACGGCAAGAAAGCGCAGCGTCGAGTCGTCATAGACCCACATCGGTTGCGGGTTGTGGTCGAACAGCAGCCGGTACTGTTCCTTGCTCTGCTCGAGGCGTCGCTGCGCCTGCCGCAGAGCGCCCTCGGCGGCGCGCTGCTTGGTGAGGTCGTTACTGCCGAGCATCTTGTAGATCCCCTTCCATAACAGCATAGACTTGAATCATAATAGCGTCAATGCTGTATTATCTCTTCCGGCAATAAAGCCGTAAGTCGCGACACGATAGAGGAGCCGTGGCCTGAGTTGGTGATTGACTTTGTGAGAATTCCCATCTAGAATTGGCGATAGAGCTAATATTGGCGATAAGGCTAACTGAAGGAGGTGGGAATGGACTTCAAGCGCTTGACCATCTTGGCCTTAGGCTCCGCCGCGCTCCTCGCGGGACCGTCGGCCTTTGCGCAGCAGTTGAGCACATTCGCGGTGCTGGGTGGCTCGACGGTGACCAACACGGCAACGCCGACGATCGTCACGGGCAACCTGGGCGTCAGCCCGGGAAGCGCGGTCACCGGCTTTCCTCCGGGTATCGTGATCGGCGGGACGATCCACGCCGCCGACGCGGTCGCGGCCCAGGCGCAGAGCGACCTCACGACCGAGTACAACATCCTGACGAACACGGCGTGCAACACCGACTTGACCGGGCAGGATCTTGGCGGCAAGACGCTGACGCCGGGCGTCTACTGCTTTTCGACCTCGGCCCAGCTGACGGGAACGCTGACCCTGGACGCGCAGGGCGACTCGAATGCCGTCTTTATCTTCAAGATTGGCAGCACGCTCACCACCGCCAGCGCCTCGTCCGTGCTCCTGATCAACGGCGCCTCCAGCTGCGGCGTGTTCTGGCAGGTAGGCAGCTCCGCGACCCTGGGCACCGGCACCGCGTTGGCGGGCACCATCGTCGCGCTCACCAGCATCACCCTCGATACCAGCGCCAGCCTCAGCGGCAGGGCCTTGGCGCGCAACGGTGCCGTGACGCTGGACGACAGCAACGTCACCGTCTGTAGCGGCGGCCCCGGCTTGCCGCTTCCTGAGGCGGCGGTTCCGACACTCTCGGGGTGGGCGATGGTCGTGCTGGTTGGACTCGTGGCCTGGTCTGGCCTGGCGGCGATGCGCCGGCGAGCTAGCTGACTCCCGACGGGCTGGCCAGGCGCTCGGCCAGGCGGCTGAAGCGCTTCTGCATGCGGCGGTTGGCGACCGCGGTCGCCAGCGCTCGGTACTCGCCGACCAGCACCGCCAGGCGCTTGGCGCGGGTGATGCCGGTGTAGAGCAGGTTGCGCTGCAACATCACGTAGTGTTGGGTGTGCAGCGGGATGACGACGCATGGGTACTCGCTGCCCTGCGCCTTGTGGATGGAGCAGGCGTAGGCCAGCGCCAGCTCGTCGATCGCGGCCAGCTCGTAGAGCACCTCGCGGCCATCGAACATCACCTGTAGGCGCTGCTCCTCGTCGTCGATGCCGGTGACGCGGCCGATGTCGCCGTTCCAGACCTCCAGGTCGTAGTTGTTGCGGACCTGCATGACCTTGTCGCCGATCCGCAGGGTATGAGTACCGCGGGTGAGGCTCCGGCCGTGCGGATTGAGCGCCTCACGCAGCACGGCGTTGAGGTTGGCCGAGCCCAGCAGGCCGCGCTTCATCGGCGTCAAGACCTGGATCTGCTCGACCGCGTCCAGGCCGAAGCGGGCCGGGATGCGCCGCGTCACCAACTGCACCAGGGTCCGCAGCGCCTCCTCGGGGTCGCGGCGCTCGACGAAGAAGAAATCGCCCTCCTTGTCGATCGATTCGAGCACCGGCATCTCGCCGCTCTGCACGCGGTGGGCGTTGACCACGATCAGACTGCGCTCGGCCTGACGGTAGATCTCGGTCAGCCTCACCACCTCGACCGCCGCCGAGCGGATCAGGTCGGCCAAGACCTGGCCGGGCCCCACCGAGGGCAGCTGGTCGATGTCGCCCACCAGCACCAGGCGACCGTCGTCGGGTACCGCCCGCAGCAGGTGGTAGGCCAGCACCGCGTCGATCATCGAGGCCTCGTCGACGATCAACAGGTCGCAGGCGAGCGGCCGCTCGCGGTTGCGATCGAAGGCCCGGCTCAGGGGATTGAGCTCGAGCAGGCGATGAATGGTGCTGGCGGCATCGCCGGTCGCCTCCGCCAGACGCTTCGCCGCGCGCCCGGTGGGGGCGGCGAGCAGGACCCGCTGGCCCTTGCGGGTCAGGATCTTGACCAGCCCGCGCACGAGCGTCGTCTTGCCGGTCCCCGGGCCGCCGGTGATCACCAGCAGCTTGCGGGTGAGCCCGGCGCGGATCGCCTGGCGCTGCTCGCGGGCCAGGGTCAGGCGCTCGCCCTTCTCGAACCAGGCGAGCGCGCGCTCGACGTCGATCTCGAGCGGCAGCGACGCCTGCGCCAGCAGGCTCCGCACCCGCGCCGCCACGCCGGTCTCGGCGGCGTGCAGCGGCTTGAGGTAAACGGCCTGGTCGCCGCCATCCCCGCGATCACCGCCATCCTCGCCGACACCGCCCACCCCGGCGCCAGGGTCCGCGCCGGCAGCGGGCTCGGCGGCGGCGAGGGTCTCGACCTCCACCTGGTCAGCGGCGGCGAGCGCCGTCACCGCCGCATCCACCGGCCCCGGCCCCGCTCCCAGCAGGCGGTCCGCCTCTTCGACCAGCCGGCGGCGCGGCAGGTAGAGGTGGCCGCGGTCCGCCGCCTCGCCCAGCACGTGCAGCGCGCCGGCCGCCAGCCGCTGCGGGGCGAGGCGCGAGATGCCGAGCGAGGCGGCGATACGGTCGGCGGTCGCAAAGCCGATGCCGTGCACGTCGATGGCCAGCCGGTAGGGGTTGTCGCGCACCCAGCGCACCGCGGCGCTGCCGTAGCTCTTGTAGATCTTGATCGCGTAGCTGGTGGAGACGCCGTGCGACTGCAGGAAGACCATGACCTCCTTGATGTCGCGCTGCTCGTCCCAGGCGCGCCGGATGTCGGCGCTGCGCTTGGGGCCGATCCCTTCGACCTCCTGCAGCCGCTGCGGCTGACCCTCGATGACCTCCAGGGTCGCGAGGCCGAAGGCCGCCACCAGGCGGGAGGCCATCACCTTGCCGATGCCGCGGATCAGGCCGGAGCCCAGGTAGCGCTCGATGCCTTTGACCGTGGCCGGCACCACCGTGGCATAGGAGGTGACCCGGAACTGGCGGCCGTGGCGGGGGTCCTCGATCCAGGAGCCGGTCAGGCGCAGGCTCTCGCCGGGCTGCACGCCGAGCAGGTTGCCGACCGCCGTCGCCGGCTCGCGCGCGCCGGCGACCGCCAGGCGCACGACGCTCCAGGCATTCTCCTCGTTGGCGAAGACCACCCGCTCGAGAGTGCCCTCGAGCACCTCGGGCCCGTCGGCGACGGGTCCTGTGAAGGGGCCTGGATCTGGCTGGGGCATCGCCTCCATCCTATCGGGACTTGCCCGGAATGTGCCAAAATGACGCCGATGAGCGCAATCGAACGCCCTCTGGTGATGGTGGTGGACGACGAGACCGGCTCGCGCGAGTCGATGGCCATCGCCATCGAGAAGGCGGGCTACGCCGTGCGCACCTTCGACGACGCTCGCAACGCGCTCGACTTCCTCGAAGAGAATGACGGCGTCCGCCTGGCGATCTGCGACCTGCGCATGCCGGGAATGGACGGCATCGCCTTCCTCAACGAGGTGCGCGAGCGCCGCTACGACCTGCGGCTGATCCTGGTGACCGGCTACGGCACGATCGAGTCCGCGGTGGAGGCGATGCGGGTGGGGGCGGACGACTACCTCACCAAGCCGGTCGATCTGTACGAGCTGCGCCAGCGGGTCAACAACCTGATCGAGAAAGAGCAGCTCAAGGAGGAGGTCACGAACCTCCGCGAGATGCTCGACAAGCGCTACGGCTTCGAGAGCATCGTCGGCCGCTCGGCGCCGATGGAGAAGCTGTTCGAGCAGATGAAGCTGGTGGCGCCGACGCGCTCGAGCGTGCTGATCATCGGCGAGAGCGGCACCGGCAAGGAGCTGGTGGCCAACGCGCTGCACCGCGCCAGCCCGCGGCGCAACGAACGCTTCCTGGCGATCAACTGCGGCGCCATTCCCAGCGACATCCTGGAGAGCGAGCTGTTCGGGCACGAGCGCGGCGCCTTCACCGGCGCGGTGTCGCGCAAGATCGGCAAGTTCGAGCTGGTGCACCGCGGCTCGCTGTTCCTCGACGAGATCAGCGAGCTCTACCCCGAGTTGCAGGTCAAGCTGCTGCGCGTGCTCGAGGAGCGGCAGGTGATGCGGGTCGGCGGCAGCGACCTGATCGACGTCGACTTCCGGCTGATCGCCGCCACCAATCGGGACCTCGAAAAGGAGGTGGCAGATGGGCGCTTCCGCGAGGATCTCTACTACCGGCTGAAGGTGGTCACGCTGCGCATCCCGCCGTTGCGCGAGCGGCCGGACGACATCCCGGCGCTGCTCGATCATTTCCTGACCCAGTTCTGCCAGGAGCACGGCAAGCCGCCCAAGGTGCTGTCGTCGGAGGCGCTCGAGCTGCTGACCCGCTACGGCTGGCCCGGCAACGTGCGCGAGCTCAAGAACATGATGGAATCGGTGGTGGTCTTCCACCAGGAAGGCGAGGTTACGCTGGCCGACCTGCCTTCCGAGGTGCGAGGGGCGTCGACGCTGTCGACCGCCGGCGCGCCGGTCCAGTCGGTGGTCGGCGAGCCGCGCACCATGGCGGAGATCGAGCGCCAGGCGATCCTCGAGACCCTGGGCCGCACCGGCGGTCACCGTGCGCGCGCCGCCGATCTGCTCGGCATCGGTTTGCGGACGCTGCAACGCAAGCTCAAGGAGTACAAGGACGACGGTTTCGTCCAGGATTGATCCGAGGAGAGCGGATGGAACTACCGGCCGAGGTGTTGATCCACAACGAGGTGATGAGCTTCAAGGGCATCATGGGCACGCTGATCACGGTGAGCCCCGACGGCTACTACGAGATCAACTGCCGGTTCGGCGAGCGCCTGCACCGCACCCTGTTCCCGATCCAGAGCACCGTGCTGATCGCCCGCGAGCCGGAGGAGGCGCTGGTCTCCGACCTGGAGATCGAGCGCTAGTGTCTTAAGTGCCGGTCAGGCTGTCGCTCAACGTCGACCACGTGGCGACGCTGCGCCAGGCGCGCCGCGCCCCTTATCCGGATCCGGTCGAGGCCGCCCGGCTGGCCGAGGCGGCGGGGGCGGCCGGCATCACCGCCCACGTGCGCGCCGACCGCCGCCACATCCAGGACGCCGACGTCGAGCGGCTGCGCGCCGCGGTGCGCGGCAAGCTCAACCTGGAGCTGGCGGCGACTCCCGAGATGATGACCCTGGCCGCCGCCGTGCGGCCGGACCAGGTGACCCTGGTGCCCGAGCGGCCCGAGGAGATCACCACCGAGGGTGGCCTGGACCTGGTGCGGCAGCAGGAACAGGTGGCGGCGGCGGCCGAGCGCCTGGCCCGGGCCGGCATCGCGGTCTCGGCATTCGTCGATCCCGACGCACAGCAGATCGAGATCCTCGCCCGGCTCGCCGGCGGCGGTGGTACCGGTGGTGCCGGCGGCGGCCGGTCTCGCCCGCCCGGCGCGCCGCCGCGAATCGCCGGGATCGAGCTCAACACCGACGCCTACACCAAGGCGGCGCTCGCCGGCGAGCCCGCGGCGGTGGAGCGCGAGCTGCGCCAGCTGCGCGCGGCGGCGGCGCTGGCCCGCGAGCGCGGCTTCCATCTCTATGCCGGCCACGGCCTGACCGTCGCCAGCGTCGGCGCGGTCGCGGCGCTCCCTGGTATGGAGGAGCTCAACATCGGCCATGCCCTGATCGCGCGCGCCGTCATCGTCGGCATCCCCGGTGCGGTGCGGGAGATGCTGGCCGCGATGGGCGATCGACAGGGGTAGGAGGCGGGGTGCCGGAGGTGACGCGCGCGCGGCGTCAGCCGGCGGGCTGGCCCAGCTCGTCGGCGAGGACGCCGGCGAGGCGGGCGGCCAGGGATTCGACGGTTTCCTGGTCGGGACCTTCGATCATCACCCTGGCGAGGGGCTCGGTACCGCTGTAGCGCAGCACCAGGCGGCCGTCGGCGCCGAGCTCGCTTTCGACCGCGCGGGCGGCGGCTGCCACCCGCGGCAGGGTGGCGAGGTCCGGCTTGCGGGCCACGCGGACGTTGACCAGGATCTGCGGATAGCGGCGGAAGCCGGCGAGCAGCTCGGAGAGCGGGCGGCCGGCGTCGCGAACCATGACGGCGGTCTGCACCGCGGTGAGCAGGCCGTCGCCGGTGACGGCGAGGTCGAGCCGCACGATGTGGCCTGACTGCTCGCCGCCGACCAGGATGCCGTCGCGGCGCATGGTCTCGACCACCAGGCGGTCGCCGACCCCGCAGCGCACCACCGCGATGCCGTGGCGCGCGAGCGCCCGCTCGAGGCCCAGATTGCTCATCGAGGTGGCGACGATCGCCGGCGGCACGAGGCGTCCTGCCGCCAGCAGCCGCGTCGCCCATAGATAGAGAATGGCATCGCCGTCCCGCACCTCGCCGCGCTCGTCGGCGAGGACGCAGCGATCGGCGTCACCGTCGAAGGCCGCGCCGAGGTGGGCGCCGGCGGCGACGACCGCCGCCGCCATCCCGGCAGGGGCGGTCGAGCCGCATCCCAGGTTGACGTTGCGGCCGTCCGGCGTGGTGCAAAGCACGACGACCTCGGCGCCGAGGCGTCCGAAAAGCTCGCCGGCGTAAGCCGAGGCGGCGCCGTTGCCGGCGTCGAGCACCACGCGCAGGCCGGCGAGCGGCGGCTGAGCGCCTGGCGCCGGTATGGTCGCCGGCGCCGCCGGCGTGACAAGGCCGGCGCTGGCGGCGCCGACCGTGGCCGCAAGGTGCTCGAGGTAGCGCTCCCGCAGGCCGGTCTCGGGGGCGAGGGGAGGCGGCGGAGGCGGCGGGATCGGTGGGGCGAGGGGAAACGGCGGGATCGGCGAGGACTCGGCCGGCCCCGATGCCAGCAAGCCCAGCGGGAACGGCAGGGACGCGGCCGGCCGCGATGCCAGCGGAGCCGGCGGCAGCGGCGGAGCCTTGGCTGGCGCTGATGCCGGCGGCGCCAGCGGCGCCCGTGGCACCGGCAGCGGCGAGGCGGTTTCGCCGCTGCCGGCGGCGGGGCCGGTCGTCGCGGTGGCCTCAACCCTCGCTTCGCTGGCGCGCAGGCGCTCCTCCAGCGCCGCCTCGGCTTCGTCGCTCCATTTGCGGCCCTGCCCGTCGAGCAGCTTGATACCGTTGTCGGGGTAGGGATTGTGGCTCGCCGACACCACCACGCCGGCCGCCGCACCCAACTCGCGGGCGAGGAAGGAGATGCCGGGGGTGGGGATGACGCCGGCGTAGCGAACGGCCGCGCCGCCGGCGGTCAGGCCGGCGGCCAGCCAGCCGCAGATCTCCGCGGTGCTCTCGCGGGTGTCGCCGCCCAGCACGACCTGCGGCCGCGGTCCGGTAGCGGCAGCAGGTCCGGCAGCGGCAGCAGGTCCGGCAGCGGCGGCCCGCGCCTGGTCCTCCACGAGTCCCGCCGCCAGCTCTCGGGCGAGCAGGGTCACCGTGTTGCGGTCGAGCGGCGGCTCGCCGGCGCGTGCGCGGATGCCGTCGGTGCCGAACAGCCGCTCCGCGGCGGCGGCGGCGCTCAGCCGTGCCTCCCGCGGCCGCGGCGCGCCGGATGCACCGGCGGCGCCTCCACCTGCGGGGGCGTCAACATCACGTGCACCAACACCTTGAACGGCTGCACCACCTGGATCAACGGGTCGGGCGACACCACCGGCACCTGCACCTCGAAGGCGATGGCGTGGCCGTCGAGGCTGATCGGCTGGGTGGAGAGGGTACCGGCCTTGGCAATGCGCGAGGCAGGGCCGGAAACCAGCACCTGGTTGGGGAGCACCTCCGGCTCCTCGAGCGTGGCGCCGCCGGCAGGCTCGCCGGTCAGCTTGGGCACCACCGGCAGGCGCTGCGTGACCTCTTTCTCGAGCTCTGCCCGGATGAGCGGCGGCTCGATCGAGACCAGCTCGAGGTTCTCCGGCATCAACACGTTCTCGGGCCCCAGGTTGACCGTCCAGGACCCTTCCCGGTATTGCGACAGGTCCACCTGGACGTCCACCTGGAAGGGGCTGACGCGGCGCACCGCCTTGCTGCTGCCGCGCAGCCTGACGTTGACCGTCTGCACCGGGTCGAGGACCATGTAGCCGCGCGGCCGGTTGTAGCTGACCGCGGCTTCGATCAGGCGCTCCGAGGGCGCCTCGCGCGCTTCGAACGAGAGGTTGAACCACAGCCCGATGGCGATGCCGAGCGCCAGCACCCGCAACCCCCAGGTCTGCGTCGCGGCGTTCATCGCGCGCTGGCCCGCGGTCCCGGCGATCCCTGCGGCCCCGGCGGCCCCGGCGGATACAGGTCGGTGATCAGGTGCTCGTACAGCGCATTGCGCAGCGTCTTGCCGTCGAGCTCGCGCACGATCCTGCCGTCGCAGGCCACCGAGATGATCCCGGTCTCCTCGGAGATCACCACCGCCACGGCGTCGGTCTCCTCGCTGATGCCGAGTGCGGCGCGATGGCGGGTGCCGAGGTCTTTCGCCAGACCCGGATTCGAGGACAGCGGCAGGAAGCAGGCGGCGGCGGCGATGCGGTCCTCCTGCACGATCACCGCGCCGTCGTGGAGCGGAGTGTCGGGAGTGAAGACGTTGATCAGCAGGTCGAAGGAGAGCAGCGCATCGACGGCGATGCCGTTCTCGACGTAGGTGCGGAGCCCCTGCAGGCGCTCGATGACGATGAGGCCGCCGACCCGCCGCGACGAGAGAGTGGTGGCGGCGAGCACGATGTCGCCGAATCCCGACGCCGCCTGCTGCTGCTTGGAAAGACCCCAGAGCGGGTTGCGGCCGAAGTTGGCGAGCGCGTGGCGCACCTCCTGCTGGAACAGCACGATGATGGCGAACGGCAAGGCGATCAGCAGGCTTTCGAGGATGGTCTGCAGGGTCACCAGCTCGGCCCAGCGGGCGAGGTAGTAGACCAGGCCGACGAACACGATGCCCAGCAGCACCTGCACCGCACGCGTGCCGCGGATCAGCAGCAGCAGGTTGTAGATCACCACCGCCACCGCCAGGATGTCGACGGCGTCGTGCCAGTTGAGCAGCACGAAGAACTGCGTCCAGCCGGTCCAGCTCATGAGCCGGCCCCGGCGGCCCCGGTCAACGCGGCAGCTTCACCGGTCTCCGTGGCCTCCGCCAGGGCTCGCCAGGCGGCCAGGAAATGGATGGACTCGGGGACGTCGTGGACGCGCACGATGGCGGCACCGCCGGCCGCGGCCCAGGCCAGCGCCGCCAGGCTGCCGGCGAGGCGGGGATGCCAGCCGGCTGGCGCCGCCGCGCCATCGGCGAAGGCGGCGAGGAAGCTCTTGCGGCTCGCGCCCACCAGCAGCGGCCTGCCGAGCGCGGCGAAGTGCGGCAGGCGCCGCAGTAAGATGAGATTCTGCGCGGCGGTCTTGCCGAAACCCAGCCCGGGGTCGAGGATCAGCTGCTCTTGCTCGACGCCGGCCGCCGCCGCTCGCTGCATCGCGAGCTCGAGCTCGCCGCGGACCTCGCCCAGCAGGTCGCGAAAGGCGATGCCGCGCTGCATCGTTCCCAGCTCGCCGCGGCTGTGCATCAGCACCAGCGGGCAGCCCGCCGCGGCGACCGCGTCGCCCAGCGCCGGATCGCCCAGCGCGCTGACGTCGTTGATCAGGTCGGCGCCGGCGGCGAGCGCCGCGCGGGCGACCTCGCCCTTGCGCGTGTCGACCGACAGCGGCGCCGCGGTGGCGCGGCGGAGCGGCCGCAGCACCGGCAGCAGCCGCTCGAGCTCCTCGGCGGCCGGGACCGGGCGCGCGCCGGCGCCGTAGACGCCGCCGCCCGGCCGGGTCGATTCGGCGCCGAGGTCCACCAGGTCGGCGCCGCTCTCGAGCATTGCCAGGGCATGATCGACGGCGCGGCTCGGATCGTTCCAGAGGCCGCCGTCGCTGAAGGAGTCAGGGGTGAGATTGAGGATCCCCATCACCAGCGGCCGCTGCGGGAGGGGCAGGCGGCGCCCCGCCGGCAGCCGCAGGGTCCAGCGCGCCGAGGTCGGGGTGGTGGTGGCGGTTCCAGGCAGGCGGGCGGTCTCCGTGAAAGCCAGCGCCAGGCTAGTCTATCGCGGGCGCCCGCATCGGGGTCCCCTTCCTGGCGGCTTGACGCGACGGCGGCGCAACGCCGCCCCCGCCGTCGAGGGCAAGACGGGCACCAGCGGTTCAGCTGAGACGGGACACTAGGAGAGCTTTTCGGGTCCGGCGACCGGCGGCTGCGCGGTGCGGCGCTTGGCGCCGGCCAGCTCGGGGGCCTCGCGCGATTCGCGCGGCGACTCGGCCCGGTCGGCGTCGGTGGCTGCCGGGGTCGCGGCGGTCGCGGGCGGCTGCTGCGGCGGGGCGCTGTCCGGAGCGCCGGCGGCGGTCCCGGCGGGCACGGCGGACGGCGGGCCGAAGGCGGGGACTTCCACGGCTTCCGCCAGCTCCGCGGCGACGGCGCTGGCGGCAGGACGCGGCGCCAGCACCGGCTCGGGCACGTCGTGGCCGCCGATGACCAGGCCCTCGCCGGGCATCGCCTTGCGCGGCGGCGCGGGCTCGCGGCCGGTCATCTCGCGGATGACGCCGTAGACCTCCTCGCCGTCCAGCGATTCGCGCTCGAGAAGGTCGTTGGCCAGCCGCTCGAGCACGTCGCGATGCTCGGTGAGCAGCGCCGTCGCCTGCTCGTAGGCATGCTGGACGATGCGCGACACCTCGCGGTCGATGCGCAGGGCGGTGTCCTCGCTGTAGTCGGCGCGCTGCGCGAAGTCGCGGCCCAGGAACACCGGCTCTTCCTTGCTGCCGTAGGAGAGCGGCCCGAGGTCGGACATGCCCCACTCGCAGACCATACGGCGGGCCACGTCGGTGGCGCGCTCGATGTCGTTGCCGGCACCGGTGGTGATGTCCTCCTGCGTCAGCTCCTCGGCGACCCGGCCGCCCATCAGGATGGAGATCTGGGCCTCCACGTACTGCTTGCGGTAGGTGTACTTGTCCTCGGTGGGCAGCTGCATGGTGAGGCCGAGCGCCCGCCCGCGCGGGATGATGGTGACCTTGTGCAGCGGATCGGCGCCGGCGGTGAAGGCGGCGACCAGGGCGTGACCGGCCTCGTGATAGGCGGTGACGCGCTTCTCCTCGTCGGTCAGCATCAGGGTCTTGCGCTCGACGCCCATCAGCACCTTGTCCTTGGCGAACTCGAAGTCGGCCATCTGCACCTTCTTCTTGTTCAGCCGGGCCGCGATGAGGGCGGCCTCGTTGACCAGGTTGGCGAGGTCGGCGCCGGCGAAACCGGGTGTGCCGCGGGCGATGACCGACAGCTGCACGTCGTCGTCGAGCGGGATGGTGCGCGTATGCACCTTGAGGATGCCCAGGCGGCCGTTGATGTCGGGGCGATCGACGATCACCCGCCGGTCGAAGCGGCCGGGCCGCAGCAGCGCCGGATCCAGCACGTCGGGGCGGTTGGTGGCCGCGATCAGGATGACGCCCTCGTTGGATTCGAAGCCGTCCATCTCGACCAGCAGCTGGTTCAAGGTCTGCTCGCGCTCGTCGTGGCCGCCGCCCAGGCCGGCGCCGCGGTGGCGCCCCACCGCGTCGATCTCGTCGATGAACACGATGCAGGGGGCGTTCTTCTTGCCCTGCTCGAACAGGTCGCGGACGCGCGAGGCGCCGACGCCCACGAACATCTCCACGAAGTCCGAGCCGGAGATCGAGAAGAACGGGACGTTGGCCTCGCCGGCAATGGCGCGGGCGAGCAGCGTCTTGCCGGTGCCGGGCGGTCCCATCAGCAGCACGCCCTTGGGGATGCGGCCGCCGAGCTTCTGGAACTTCTGCGGCTCCTTCAGGAACTCGACGATCTCGGAGAGCTCGTCCTTCGCTTCCTCGACTCCCGCCACGTCCTTGAAGGTGACCTTCTTGCCGGTGGTGTTGAGCAGCTTGGCCTTGCTCTTGCCGAACGAGAGCGCCTTGTTGCCGCCGCTCTGCATCTGGCGCATGAAGAAGATCCACAGCGCGACGATGACCAGCACCGGCGCCCAGGTGAGGAGCACGGTGATCAGCGGGTTGTCCTTGGGCTCCTCGACGGTGATGTCGACGTGGGCGGCGCGGAGCTTGGGGATCAGCAGGGTGGAGTAGTCGGTGGGCACCTCGGTGCGGAACTCGTCGCCTTCGGCATAGCCGTCGCCGGCCTTGAACTTGCCGGTGACCTGCTGGCCGTGGAGAGTGACCTCGGCCACCCGGCCGTGCTCGATCTCCTGGTCGAACTGCGAGAACTTCAGCTCATGACGGGTGGTCTTGGTGGTCTGGAAGGTGTTCCACAGCAGGATCACCACCACGAAGATCGCCATCCAGAGAAACAGGGTCTTGAGAGTAGAGTTCACTGCTCGGCCACCTCTATCGCCCGGGATCTCCGGGTGCTTCCGCCTCGCGGGGCAGGGACATCCTGTCAGATTCGCTAACCGCCGGCTCTCGGCGCGGATTCCCGGCGGTCGGCCGCGCCGTCAAGCCTGCGCCCATTCCAGGCCTCCGCGCCGGCCGACTTGCGAAGCCGCGGCACCCGGGAAGGGTCCGACGACCTCGGCCAGGCAGGCCGTTGTCTGGCCGGCCAGCCGAAAACGATGGCCGATCGCCAACCCGGGCACCCAGGCGATCTCGCCGGCCCAGCAGAGCAGCGGCAACCGGTCGCGCAACGACCACGGCAAGCCGCGGTCGATCATCAGTTCCTTCAGCTTGCGGCTACCGGGCGAGCCCAGCGGCAACAGGCGGTCGCCGGGTCGGCGGTTGCGCACCGTCAGGCGGCCGGCGCCACCGGCGCTGTCGACCAGCGGCAGGGAGAGGCCGGCCCGGTGAGGCTCGCCCCGCAACATCCAGGGCTCCACTGCCGCGAGGCTCACCCGCACGGTCAAGCCGATCTCCGGGATGGCGAGCTCTCCCGGGACCTCCAGAGTATATGTGAATGGAGGGATGGGTTCGCCGTTCGACTGCCGCCGCAGCCAGAGTTGCTGGCCGGCCGCCTGCCAGCGCCAGCCGCCGCCGCAGTCGCAGGCCACCGTGTGCGCGTCGAGCCGGCCGCGAGCGCGCCCGAGCTGGCGCCGCAGCTCGCCGGCGGCGGCGAGGCTGGCGGGAAAGGCGGCCCCGGCGCGCCGGTGGAGCAACGCCATCGCCGGCGCCAGCAGCGCCGGCGGCAGCGCCGCCAGCCGCAGCGGGTCGACGGCGGCGTCGCCGCCCGGGCCGTCCGGGGGCCAGGAGCCGGCGGCGTCGCCTGGCAGGAAACCGCCGGGATCAGCTGCTGGGGAGCGTGGTGGGTCGATGGCGGCGTCGCTGGCCGGGGGGCAGGAGCCGGCGGTCTCGCCTGGCATGTCGATCGCGGTCGCCAGGCGGCGGTCGGCACCCGGGCTGCCAGGGCGGGCAGCCGCCGGCATGCCGATCGCGGCAGCCAGGCGGCGGTCGAGGGCCGCGGTCGCCCGCAGCGCGCGCGCCGCCACCCCGGCAAGCGCCGCCGCCAGCTCTGCCCGCGCCGCGGTCTCGTCTCCTGGCGAGCCGGCAGGGGAGGCGGCGCGCGCCAGCGCCGGCAGCACCCGGTGCCGCATCAGGGCGCGAGGCTGGCGGGGATCGGCGTTGCCGGGATCGACCGACGGCGTGAGACCGGCCGCGACGACCGCCCGGGCGAGGCAGGTGCGCGGCAGTTCGAGCAGCGGCCGCACCACCGCTCCGGCCACCGGCCGGATCCCCGCCAGGCCGCGCAGGCCGCTGCCGAACCGCAGGCGAAGCAGCACGGTCTCCGCCTGGTCGTCCCGATGATGGGCGGTGGCGACATAGCGCGCCCGGCAGCCGCGCCTGACCTCTTCGAGGAACTGGTAGCGGACGCGACGGGCGGCGGCTTCCAGGCTCTCTCCGGTGCGGCGCCGCGCGGGGACGGCGCGGCGCGCGCTCACCAGCGGCACTCCCAGGCGCCGCGCCAGGCAAGCGGCCCGCGTGGCACGGCCGGCGGAGCCGGGATCCATGGCGTGGTCGAGATGGGCGGCGACGAGCTGGATCCCCCGGGGCGGGGCGAGGCGCCCCAGCCCCCAGAGCAGGGCGGTGGAATCGACGCCGCCCGAGAAGGCGATCACCAGGCGATCGCCGGGCGCGAGCGGCAGCTGCCGAAAGAAAGCCTGAAGACCCTCGAGGAGTTGCATCGCCTGCCGGGAAGGAGCGGTGCGGCCGAACGGTGATGGTGGCGGTGAAGGGACTTGAACCCCTGACACAGCGGATATGAGCCGCTTGCTCTAACCAACTGAGCTACACCGCCTTAGAGCAAGGAAGAATCTCGACCGGCGGTGTAGGCGGACGGCCGGCCACGTCCAGGACGGCGGATTATAGCGCGCCAGGGGCGTTGTGCAAAGGTGCGCCGGGCGGGTAGCTGTCCCCGCGGGGCAGCAGGCGCCCGTGGGGCTGACGATGGGCTAGCGCTTGGAGCCGTCGCCTCCTGAAGCTGGGCTACGGCGCTGGCGGCGACGCCGGCGGCGGTGCGGCTGTTTCTTTCACCGCATCACTTCTTGGCAACTGCGAAATTGGCCGAAGAACTCCTGCATCGAGGTCGAGAGGGCGTCGTCGTTGAGACGGTAGATGACGTTCTGGCCATGACGCTGGTCGACCACCAGGTCGGCCTCCTTGAGCACCGACAGATGTCTGGAAATAGTGGGCTGGGAGAGGCTGAAATTGCCGACGATCTCGCCGACCGTGCGCTGCTGACCTTCGAGCAGCCGCAGGATCTCGCAACGGGTACCGTCGGAGAGCGCCTTGAAGACCTTTGTCAGATGCCGCTCTTCTCGCCTAAAATCCTGATTGACACGGTCGATATTAGCCATGATCGTAATCTCCCCCCGGAAGCGATCTGACCTGAGCCTTGTCGCCCTGATCAGGAACGTTCCTTCATGGCCACCATTCTACGAACAGGATAGTTGAACTTTTCTTGAAGCATCGCCCATATTCCGAGGCGGTGGTGCCAAGTAAGTGAGCAGATAGGTGCAAACTTCTCTATAAACAAAATTTAGAGACACGTTCGAGAGCGGCTGCGCCCTTGTAGGCCGGGGCGACAAGCTCGTTTCGGCGGTGCAACCGCCGAGGAGTTTAGAGTTACTTGAGCTGAGGTTGCCCGGAATTCAAGTTGAGAGGTGCCGCTGCGGAGCCGCGGAACACGAGGTCCGACGTTTGGGACCGGGCGGCTGGCGCGGCGAGCGGCGACCCGGTGGGCCGGGCTGGCGCGGTGAGCGGCGACCCGATGACCCGGGCCGCCGCGGCGATTCAAGGGCGGGTCCTGTCAACGGCGCGTCTTGCCGAAGGCGCTCTCCACCGCCGGCCAGTTGACCGTCTGCCACCAGGCGGCGAGGTAGTCGGGGCGGCGGTTCTGGTACTTCAGATAATAGGCGTGCTCCCAGACGTCCACGCCGAGAATGGGCTGCTTGCCCTCCATCCACGGCGAGTCCTGGTTGGGGCGGCCGAACACCTCGAGCTTGCCGTCACCCCACACCAGCCAGCTCCAGCCGGAGCCGAACTGGCCGACGCCGGCGTTCGTCACCTTCTCCTTGAAGGCGTCGAAGCCGCCGAGGTCGCGATCGATGGCGGCTGCCAGGTCGCCGCTCGGCTTGCCGCCGCCGCCTGGACCCATGATCTGCCAGAAGAGGCTGTGGTTGGCGTGGCCGCCGCCGTTGTTGCGCACCGCCGTGCGGATCGCTTCCGGCAGACCGTCGATGCCGCGGAGCAGATCCTCGACCGATTTCTGCTGCAGGTCCGGATGGCTCGCGAGCGCCTTGTTGAGGTTGGCGACGTAGGCGGCGTGATGCTTGTCGTGGTGGATCTCCATGGTGCGCGCGTCGATGTGCGGCTCGAGCGCGTCGAATGCATAGGGCAATGCGGGGACCTCGAACATCGCGTTTTCCTCCTTGCTGGTTGGCGGCGCCAGTGGTCGGCGGCCTCCGAGGGCGGCGCCATTCGCCGGCGAGCCCCGAGCAACGCAACCGGCACGATCCGTGCCCGCTCCGGGCGCTGGGCGCGCCCCCCGCCTGTCCCCGATCCCTCGCCGCGGCTTGGTGAGGGCTAGCGCAGCTTCTCTTCGACGAACTCCACGTGCTTGCGGACCTTGGGGTCGTACTTCTTCATGCGGAGCTTCTCGGTCGAGAGCTTCTTGTTCTTGCTGGTGGTGTAGAAGTAGCCCGTGCCGGCGGTCGAAACCAACTTGATCTTGTCGCGCATCTTCTTTGTCTTCCCAGAGATAGGATCGAGTGCGAATGGCGGGGCCGACGGGACTCGAACCCGCGACCTCCGGCGTGACAGGCCGGCATTCTAACCAGCTGAACTACGACCCCGCAAACTTGACCAACCGGTGCTGGCGGCCTCCCACCGGCCTGGTGGGAGGTGAGGGATTCGAACCCGCGACCCCCTGCGTGTAAGGCAGGTGCTCTACCGCTGAGCTAACCTCCCTCCGCCAAAGGAGCGTAATCCTACGTGCACCACCGTGGCAAGTCAATCATACGCCGCCGTACCCGCCGTGCCCTCCCTCCTTCTCTTTGCCGGCGAAGATCTTCTCGAGCCAGCCGCGCCGCTTGAGCTTGAGCGGCTGGTCCCGGCTGCCGAGCAGCGAGCGGTGGCCGGAGTTGTCGCTGGCCGCGGCATAGAGCTCGAGGGTGCGGTTCTGATGCAGGTCCGGCGCGATGTCCACCTCGTAGTCGGCGCCGGAGAGGTGGCGCACCGGCACCGGCTGGAAGGACGTGGTGCCTTCCGGGCGCACCCAGCACTCGGCGCTCTTGACCGCCAGGTCGTCGGTGATCCGGAGCGGGACCACGATGGTCGCGCCCTTCTCATACTCAAGCCTGAAGCCGGGTCCGAGCGCGATCACCGGGGGCGCGGCGTCGAGCCTGGCGAGCAGCTCCTCCAGCTGCTCGCGCTGGCGCCGGAAGCGCTCCCGATAGCGGCCGCCGGGGTTGAGCCCGGACAGCGCCTGCAGGCCCTGCAGCGGCTGGCCCGCGGCTTCCGCCCTGGCGGCTGCCGCCAGCGCCGCCTCGAGCTGTCCGTCGGCGCTGCGCTGCGCCGCGAAGCGCTCGGCGCGTTCCGGGAGTCCCGGGCGATCCGGCCAGGCCTGGCGCAGTGCGGCGAGGAGGCTGGTGGCCCGGTCGCCGTCGCCGGCGGCGAGGGCGGCGTCGGCCTGGTCCTCGATCGCCTTTGCCGCCTGCTCGCGGAGCTCGCCCGCCCGGCTGTAGCGGGGCAGCATGGCGGCCAGATCGGTGGCGTTGCGTAGCGCCTCTTGCGGCGCCTGTGTCAGGTCCGCCCGTGCCAGGCGCCCGTCGAGGTCGACGGCCTGGCGAGCGCGATCGAGGTCCCGGCGTGCCGCGGCCGGCAGGTCGGTCTCCCGGCTGGCGGCGGTGAGAGTGGCGCGGAGCCGCCGCATATCGCCGCGGCGAAAGGCCGCCGCGAGGTCGGTCGCCACCTGCCGCCGGTGGTCGGCGATCAGCGCTGCCGCCAGCTGGTCGTAGTCGGCGTGCTGAGCGGGGCCAAAGGCCGCCTGCTGCTCGG
>Ga0070733_10000568_pt1 | contig 29654 bp, 19 predicted proteins | sample Coa_R1_9_FD_66450 | JGI IMG/M metagenome (GOLD analysis project Ga0070733, IMG submission 66450) | Surface soil microbial communities from Centralia Pennsylvania, which are recovering from an underground coalmine fire - Coalmine... | ecosystem: Environmental > Terrestrial > Soil > Unclassified ...
GGGGAATCAGCAGAACGGGGATAACGACGTCGCTGACGCTTACACCGCGGTAGGCGAATCGGAACATCGCGGTCAGCGATTTGGAATACTTTTGCGAGAGCTGCACCGACACCTCTTCGCGCCGGGACGCGAACGTGCGCACGTCGAGCTCATTGTCGTAAACCAGCGCGTAAGTGAGATTGCGCCGGTCGGAATTCCAGAAATGGGGCTGCTGATAACTCAGCGACGCCAATTTGTCGATCGTGGAATAGACGCCGTGCAGGGTGATCGTATGCCCGAGCCCTAAGAAATTAAGCCTGGTGATGCTGATCGAGCCTTCCGGGCTGAAACCCGTCGTGCCGGCGGGAGAGCCCAAGCTGTACGCGCTCGGCTGGCCGAAGCGCGCAACCTGGGCTCCGACGCCGACGCTCAGCGTGTAGCGGTTCGCCTCTTCAAAGTCATAAAGAACGTACTTGTGTTGCGTATCGCCGGCGGGATTTTCTATGGCGGTATCGACGCGGGCGAATACGCCCAAATCGTAAAACTGCTTTTGCATCGCGGTCTCGTCGACAGGCGATAGAGGGTCGCCGGGCTTGAGCGTCGTGTTTTTGTCGACCAGGCTCCGATGGGTCGTGTGCAGCCCGGACATCATGACACCGCGCACAAACTGCTGTTTACCTTCGACAATGGTGTAGGAAACCTCCACACGGTCCGGCGCGCCGCTTTGGCGCCACGCGGCTTTGAATGTGGCGTCGGGAAAGCCGTGTTTGTAATACCAGGTGAGTACCGCATCGCGGTCCGCCGCCAAGCTGACTTCAGAGAATGGCTGGCCTTCTATCGAGGTAACGCCGGCGAGAACTTCTCTTTTGGGGGCTTGCGCCATCCCTTCGACGGTCAGTTTGTCCACCAGCCATTGCCGACCCTCGGTGATATTTATCGTTACCGCTACGTCCCCGGCTTTTCCCCGGTAGTCCCGGTCGACCTCGGTGGCAATAGCGACATCGCGAAATCCGTTGGCCTTGTATAAATCGGCGATGGTTGCTTCGTCTTTGCGCCGGAACGCCTCGCTGTATCGGCCGCGGCGGAGATTAAAGGCCGCGGGTGCGATAAACATTCGCTCCCGAATCGTGTTTGCATCGAAGTATTTGTTCCCGGTAATCGAAAGGTGAACCAGCTTGAAGCGCTGCCCTTTGGAAATGACGTACTGAATGGTCTCCAGGTCGTCCTGCGGCGGCTGCACGCGAAAATCCACGAGAGCGTCGTAGTATCCCCGGCTCTGGAAATAATCCTGGAGATTTCGCTTTCCCTCCACCAGGAGATCGGTATCGACGTCCCGCTCCTCGAACACCGGAACGTATCTCTTCAGAACACGTTTCGAAACCTTCGCTTCAATCGCCGTCACCTTCACCTTCGGGCCCGGCGTGACATCGACATGGGGACGCACCCTGTGGCGGGCGGCATCGTACTCGGTTTGCTGAAGTTCCACACGCGCGAGAAGTCGGTCCTTCTTCTGGTACGCCGCCTGCAAATGCTGCACGCCGGAACGAGTGCGCGCGCTCGTGACCTGCCGCCACCAATGAATAATCGGAAGGCGCCAACCCGTCGCCCGCAGAATGGTGTTTTCCGGCAAGAGCTGGCCGCCGTGTATCTCCGGCATCTCATACTTCGCGCGCTTGCCTGCTTTCACGTGGAATGTGATAAATACTTCCTGCGCATCGCCGGAGCGTTCGATCCGGGGCTCGATCGACGCATCGTAGAGTCCGTTGGATTTGAGCAGCCGGGTCATGCCGGCGATCGCCTGGTTTACATCTTCTTCGCGAAAGGCGACGCCCAGCGTCAGCCGGCTGTTACTCCGCAGTTCCCCTCCGCCCGGCGGAGAAGGCAACTTGCCTTCGATGTTGACGGAACCGATGAACCATTGCGGCTGCGTGACAAAACGAACGATCACGCCTTCACTCGTTGGCTCCGCTTCCACCGAGATGTCCTGAAAGCGGCCAGTCGCGAACAGAGCGTCGATAGCGTCCGCCACGTCCCGCGCGCGCAGCGGTTCACCCTTTTTCAACGGCTGCGCGGAGGCGAGATCCGCAGTATCCAGAATGCCCGCGGGCGAGTACTGAACATCCGCTATCCGTGTCCCCTCGAATGACGCCACCTGCGCGGCCAACCCGGATCCCACAGCCAGCGCGAGAACCGCGACCGCACACCCCATGCTCCATAGCATTGCCCCGACGACAAGAGCATCTGCCGCGCCATTGTTCGGTTTATACCGGGAGGCCGGTCAATGCCGAGGTACGCGTCATTCTCCGCCGCGCGCAAGCGTAGGTGAACTCGGCGCCGAAGAGGAAGATCTGCGCCGAGTAGTAGACCCAGACCAGCAGCGCGACAAGTGAACCGGCGGCCCCATATGCCGAGCCGATACCGGCTTTGCCGAGGTAAAGCCCTATCAGGAGTTTCCCGGCGGAAAACAACAGCGCCGTTATGACCGATCCGATCGCGACATCCCGCCAGTCGACGCGCACTTCCGGAATGACGCGGTAAATCAGTGCAAAGAGAAAAGACGTCACGGCCAGCGTAACGAAGAAATTGGAGGCTGCCAGCACCGAGGCCGGAAGCGACACGTACCGGCCGGAGAAAGCGCCCGCTGCCTGGACGATGGCGGTGACGATCAGACTCGCCGTCAGCAGGAAGCCTGCACCAATTACCATCGCGAACGAAAGGAATCGATCGCGAATTATGCTCCAGGCACCCTGGGCGCCGTTCCGCGGCGCATCCCATATGTAGTTCAAAGTGTCCCGCAGTTCGACAAAAACTCCGGAAGCGCCGAACATCATGGCAACGAAGCCAAGGATGCCGGCGAAAAATCCGACGGCGGGCCGATAGGCGGACTTGAGAAGGCTCTCGAGAATGGCGGCGATCTGCGCGCCTAAAACATCCCTCACCTCCAGATAGATCCGGCCATCGACCGCTTGTTGGCCGAAGGCAACGCCGCAAATCGCCATAGCCACAACCAGTGTCGGCGCCATCGAGAGCACCGCGTAATAGGCGAGAGCCGCGCCCAGTCTTGGTGCGTTATGCCTGGACCAGGCGAGCCCGGCGTCCCGGAATGCATCGAACACAGCCACCTTACTCTGGCTGCGCAATTATCTGTCCGTAGTTTTCGGATTCAGTGCGGCCACGATCGTTATCGCCGCGTGGGCGCGGCACGCCGCAGAGGCCAGTGATATTTCAGACCTTCGGCATAAGTCGACTGGAAGCATTTTCTTATGTGCACAAACTGCTCACAAACGCCGAATGATTGAGTAACTGCCGCTAACTTCGGCGGTCGTTTTCACCGCCGACCGTAAAATCACTTACAAATATCACGGCTAACTACACTTGCCTGTCGGCTGCAATTCCCGCCGCCGAATTGAAAATCCGTTCGCTGAATACCCTTGCCGATTTTGGCGGTAGACGTGCATCAGGCCGTCCGTGTCCGAGTTTGCTGCCTTGCAGAAATCGGGGGAGAACGCAATGAAACGAATCGCACATTCACGAACTTTGTCGCCGATTGTGTTTGTCGTGTCCGCCGCGGTCGCGAGTTGGGCGGCATTATCGCAGGCAGCGGATTTGCCGAAGCCTGCCGCGCCGGCCGGCGACAACCAACCCGAATACCGATTGGGGCCCGAGGATGTAATCGAGGTGTTCGTTTACAAGGAACCCGATCTCAGCACAACCGTCACGGTACGTCCGGATGGAAGAATCTCTCTGCCGTTGGCAGGCGAACTCGACGCGACCGGCAAGCCCGCCACTCAACTGCAGCAGGAGATCTCGGAGCGATTGAAGCGCTATATTTCCGGGCCCGTCGTGAACGTGATGGTCAAACAGATCAACAGCCTGAAGGTTTCCGTCCTGGGGGAAGTTCGCAAGCCGGATGTATATCGAATTAAAAATCGCGTTACCGTGCTCGACGCTATCGCCATGGCCGGCGGCTTTACGGACCTGGCCAGACCGAATCGCGTGGTGGTGTTGCGGAACACTCCTTCGGGCCAGCAGCGAATCAAGATCAACATCAACCAGGTTGTCGCGGACAATTCGAGCCGTCTGGTTTATCTGGAGCCAATGGACACGGTCTACGTCGAGGGACGATGACCGCCGCGAGCAAGCGGGTTTGCATATGGACGAGCCAATTCGAATTTTAATCTGCACCAGGCATACGCTGCTCCGTGAGGGCGTCAAGGCGATGTTGGATCACGAAGGCCTTATCCAGGTGGCGGGAGAGGCAGCCACGGCAAGCGCCGCGGCCGCGCTTTTGGAACGCGTTCATCCGGATGTAATCCTGATGGACCCCACCGACCCGGACCTTAGTGGTTCGGAAGCCACACGCCTGGTGAAAGCCGCCTGTCCGGACATTAAGGTATTGCTTCTCGCTCTGGACGCCGATGCGTCCATGATTGCCGACTGCGTGCAGGCTGGCGCCTCGGCCTACATCGGCAACTCCGACAAGCCGTCACATTTGAAAGTGGCGATCAAAGGCTTGTGCGGAAGGGAAGTTCGCGTTCATGCCGCTTAGAAGGATACGGGCGGGGTGGGTCTGAGACTGCACCCGTGAGAAAACCACTTCATCTTCTGCCGGGAATTATCCTGACGCTGCTTGCGCCCGTTGTTGTCCAGGCGCAGGAACATCCGGACGGTTTCTTCCTGAATACGCCTTTGAGCCTGAGTTCCGGCTACGACAGCCATTTCATCGTCGGTTCACAGACCCTGGATGACGACGTAACGTTAATCACGGGTCCCACCGTTGCGTGGTTTACCAGCACGCACCGCACGGAATTTTCGCTCGATTATCAACCGGAGATTGAGTTGTTTGCGGAGCACCCCGGTTTGGACGCATGGAATCACGAGGCGACGCTCCGTGTCAGTCACGAGATTAATTCCCGCTGGAGCATGCACGTCGGCGATTACTTTCTTTCCACAATGGACCCGACGCGCAAGCTGGAGAACAGCCTCGTTCTCCTCCCCTGGGGCCGGTTCAATCAGAACGCGCTTTTCGCCGATCTGGTTTACCGTCTGAACGGCGCCACGAAAATCACGTTCCGCTTCGACAACGCGGGCACTGTTGTGTCCCTGCCGCAGGTGGAAGGGCGCCTCGACAATGTCACCGTGGCCGGGACCGCGACGATCGAACGAATTATCAGCTCACGCCATACCTTGACGGGCAGCTACTCTTTTCTTCACGTCACTCCGCTGAGTCCGCAGACTTCGGGAAGCGCTTCGAATGTCAATTTGCTGATTCTCGAATACACCTTGACGGTGAATCCGGAACTGCTGATCCACGTGTCCGGCGGCGGGATCGAAGGCACCGGCGAGTCGGCGTTCAACGGCTCCGCGGCCATTGAAAAGAAACTCGGCGGAGTCTGGGTTGCGGCCGGGTATCAGCGGTATCTCGGATTTTTCGGCGGCTTCACGCCGGTGGGTGGTGTGCCCGTTCTCCCGGGCACAGGCTTCACGCCTCTGGGCAGTGCAGCCACAGGCGAGCCCGGTTTCGCCAATGGAGTCACTCCCAATTCGGTCTACCAGGTGATCTCCCTGCGCGCCTCCGGACAGTTGACCAGACGAATCTCGCTGACGGCGTCGGCGCAAAAAGCGCTTAACGGAGTGGATGCCGCAGGCGAGGGCATCAGGAGTCTCATCCTCCAGGGGCACATCGGCTACAAAATAAACGAACGTCTGGCATTCTTTGCGGAGCTGGATCACTACGCTCAGAACGTCAACCCGTTCTTCGACCAGGCGTTGTCGCGCAATCGATACTTCGGAGGCGTTGAAATCACTCTCCTGCGCCCCCAGGAGGCGGACCGCGGGAGATACCGTCACGGAAAAGCTCCGCAGGATTCGAAGCCAGTTGCGCCTCCGGAAGACACGGGGGGGAAGAACACGACGGAAGAGAACACAACGGAAGAAAAATAGCCAATGAAACCAAACACACCGGGAAACACAATATCTCCTCTTTCACTTCTGAGAACACTGAAGCGCCGGAGATTCTGGCTGTTAGTGCCGGTGGTTCTGCTGCCGCCCGCGGCGTGGTTTTACGGGCAACGATTGCCGCAACGGTTCCGCGCGAGTGCATTGGTAGGTTCGGAGCCAATTCTTCCCGGGCAGCCGGCGACCGGCAACGTCGTGGACCCGAATACCATCAACGCGCAGGATGAGCTTCGCGCCATCCGGGAAACGCTGTTCAGCGCACCGGTGCTCGATTCCGTCGCGCGCGAGTTCGGTCTGCAGGCCCAGCCTCCGTCCGGATCGAAGTCTTCGTACAAATCGGGGCCGGCGGCCGGCGATGTGAAGTCCAATATCCAGATTCAGCTGGAGGGGCCATACGCTTTCAATGTCGGATTTGAAAGCGGGAGCCCGGAATTGGCGGCAAAAGTCGCCAATCGGCTGGCCGGGCTGTTCGTGGAGCAGACCTCGAGCCTTCGCGGTCAGATCGTCGAGCAGCAGGACGGCGCGCTCGATGCCGAAGTCGAACGTCTTCGTAATCAATTGACCGCCCGGGAAGAAGGGCTAAGAAGCTACAAAGAGCGCGTCGCCCAGGAGCTTCCCGAACGGATGGAGGCCAACCTGAAAGAGTTGGAGAACATCCACCTGCAGATTCAGGCCAAGACAGATCAGATCGCCGAAGCGGAAGCCCGGCGCACCTCAATCAAAGAGGAGATGCAGGCGCTGGAAAAGCAGGGCGCTCTGCAGGAGGAGCCGGCGCCCAAGTCCAAGGAGCAGGTGGCACTGGACGACCTGCGGCTTAAGTTGACCCAACTGAAGACCAGGTACACGCAGGAAAATCCGGAGATTTTTCGGGTGGAAAAAGAGATCCGGGACCTGGAAGCGGCGGCAGCCGTTCCCGTGAAAGCACCGCCGCGTGCGCCATCGCCGGGACAACTGCGGTATTACAGCCTGCAGGCGGAACTGAAGTCGGTGGAATCGCGTCTGGCGAGCTATCGCCGGGAGCAGGCCGCCCCGCTTGCAAAGGCCCAGGAGTATGAGCACCGCATCGACCTGGCTCCGGGATATGAAACGACTGTGGCGGACCGCACCAAGGATGCTGCGATGCTGCGTGCCCGCTACGAGGCATTGTACGCGAAGCAGCAGGAAGCCCGGCTGAATCATCGCGCGGAAACCCAGCACAACGGAGCCGCTTTCAGGATCCTCGAGGCGGCGCAGATTCCGTCGGCGCCCTGGAGCCCGCATCGCGACCGCATTCTTTTGTTCGGCCTTATAGCAGGTCTCGGACTCGGGGTCGCGGGCGTATTTTTAGCCGAGCGATTGGACACTACCTTCGAGACGGCGGAGGCACTGGAAAACTGCTCCAGTCTGCCGGTGCTTTCGACCATACCGGCGATACCCGCCGCGACACCAGGCAACGCCAAGACGCGTGGTCAGACGGCTTTGAATTGGGCACCTCCCGCGGGAGCGGCGGATCGCTTCACGGAAGAACAATTACGTAATTTTGAAAAGAACCGGTTGCCGGTATTGACGGACCCGCATTCCGTCGCCTCCCAACAATACGGAATTCTTGCGCTGAAGGTCGCGGGCTGGATGCGACAAAATGGCGGCCGCGTATTGGCTGTCACCAGCGCCACCGGCGGAGAAGGCAAGTCGCTCACAGCCCTGAATCTCAGTCTGGCTCTCGCGGATTCGTCACAGGGACGAGTGCTGCTGGTGGATTGCGACTTTCGGTTACCGCGGATTCACGAGCGGCTCGGTCTGAAAAGCGACAAGGGCTTCAGCGATCTTCTCGCCGGAACCGGGACCGATCCCGCGCCTTACATTTCCAGGCTTGGAAATCTGGATGTCATCGGCAGCGGTTCCACTCGCGACAATCCGGTGAGTCTCCTCGCATCCGCGCGCATGCGGGAGATTCTTGCACGGCTGCGGCAGGAGTATCAGGTGGCGATCCTCGACAGTCCGCCCGTGGTGCCGATTGCGGACAGCCATATTCTGGCGGGCCTGGCGGACGGCGTGCTGATGGTGGTTCGGGCGCGGAGGACGCGGCCTGAGTTGTTCCAGCATGCTCTGGAGAGTCTCGGCGCGACCAATGTGGCCGGAGTGGTTTTGAACGACGTCGAATACGCGGCAAGCCCCTATGCAGGCGCCTATCGCTATTATCAGCGGCACTATCTGGGACGAAGCTGACGGAGGCGGCCTGGAAGCGTTGTTATCCGGGCTTTGTTATTCAGGAGGACGAAAATGCTGCGAAGAAAAATTTTCCCGGTGGTTCCGGTAATTTTTTTGGCGCTCGGCGCGTGGCCGGCGTATGGGCAGACCATCGAGACTTACGCCGGCAACGGTATTGCCGCATATGCCGGCGACGGAGGTCCCGCCGCCAATGCCTCTCTGAATAATCCCAAAGGCATCGCCGTCGACTCCGCGGGCAATGTGTACATCGCCGATCCCGGTAACGCCCGCGTGCGCAAGGTGACCCCTGGGGGAGTCATTTCGACTTATGCGGGGAACGGCGTTTCCGGATACTCGGGAGACGGCGGCCCGGCGGCGAGCGCGTCGATCAGCGATGCCATGGCCGTGGCTCTGGACCCAACGGGCGTTCTTTATATCGCCGATTCCTCAAACCGGCGTATCCGTAAGGTCTCCGGCGGCATCATCAGCACAGTAGCGGGCACCGGCGTTCAGGGATATACCGGAGACGGCGGCCCGGCGCTCAGCGCCACGTTGGGCAGGCCCGTCGCGATGACGTTCGATGTGGCGGGAAATCTGTATTACGTCGACAGCGTGAACCAGTGTGTCCGGCGCATCGACACGAATGGAGTCATCTCGACTGTCGCCGGCAACGGTGTGCAGGCCTTCGCAGGCGATGGAGGGAAGGCCACTTCGGCTTCTCTGGCTTTTCCGCTCGGCATTGCACTGGATGCCCGGGGCAATATGTATGTGGCGGATGCGAATAACAATCGCATACGAATGATCGACGCGAGCGGAATCATTTCCACGGTCGCCGGCGGTCCGAGCGGAGGATTTGCAGGCGATGGTGGCGCCGCCGTCAACGCGTCGTTGAACATTCCTTCCGACGTCGCGTTCGATAGCGCGGGCAATTTGTACATCGCCGATGCGGGCAATAATTGCATCCGCGAGGTAAATTCGGCAGGCGTGATCACAACCATCGCGGGAACCGACAACAACGGATTTTCGGGAGACGGCGGCTCACCCGCGCAGGCCATGCTGAACTACCCGTGGAGCGTTACCGCCAGTCCGGCGGGGACTCTATACATCGGCGACATGGCAAACTACCGAGTGCGCGAGATCGTCCCGGCACTGACCGACACGAAACCTCCGGTGATTTCGGCGAACGGAATTGTGAACGGAGCCAGTTTCGCGGTGGGCCTTAAGGTTGCGCCCGGCGGCCTGGCCGCCATCTTCGGAACGAACCTCGCCCCGGCGACCACAGTTGACACGACGGTTCCCCTTCCGACCGATTTGGGGCAGACCAAGGTTACTTTCAATGGCGAAGCGGCGCCGTTGTTTTTTGTGTCTTCCGGGCAGATCAATGCCCAGGTGCCGTTCGACATACCTCCGGGCACTACGAACGTGCAGGTCACGCAATCAGGCATATCCGGCGCCGTGGAGACGATCGACGTGGGCACCTACTCCCCCGGGATTTTTATGATGGACCAAGCCGGCACCGGCGCCTTTTTTCACAATTCGACGTTCACACTGGTAACGGGCAGTTCTCCGGCGAAGACGGGAGAGGCGATCGTCATCTACGGCACCGGATTAGGGCCGGTATCGCCGGCGGGTCTGAGCGGAGCTTCCCCTTCTCTCGCTTCAACGGTCACCAAACCCACAGTCACACTCGGCGGAGTTCCCTGCAAGGTTCTTTACTCGGGACTTGCGCCGGAACTCGTGAGTGTTTATCAGATCGATATAACCGTACCGTCCGGATTGTCCGCGGGCAATCAGCCGCTGCAAATAGCCATCGGCGGACTCCTCAGCAACACAGCCAATCTCCCCGTGGCGCCTTAGTCGACACGACTTTGAAAGCGAGGTGCAGGCATGGGCCGCTTCACATGGCTTGTGGAGCCGGCCCTTTCGCTTTTTTCAGCCGTCTGCACCGCGCTTCATTACCGTTATGCACAAAAAAGTCCCGACGTGCAGGAAAGACGTGCAGAAAATTTGCAGCCCGCCGCGAATCAGCCGACATCAGGGTTCCGGAACGTTCACCGATTCACCGCAGCCTGATGTTCTTTCCTTTCGGGTACCTCATTGCCGCGCGTTTTGTATCACGCATATCGTTGGGCGTCAAATTGCTTTTTTTTGAACCGTGCGTTGGGCGGTCGGCTCACAAATCGACGCCTTACGTTTTGGTGGGATCGGGGGAAAGGAATGAACGGCATACTCAGGAAATTGAACACGGAACTCCGCATCGAAGGGCACCGGGTAATGGACGCGGCTATTCGGGAGCACAAATAGCGCTTTGAACTACGGCCGCATATGCACCTGGTCACCAGTACAAACAAAGACACCGTAAGGGCTGAAGCAGGCGCTCCTACGGGCAAGGCGTCACTTCGAGTACGGCCCATCTCGATGCCCAGCCCGCGCAGGGTGTTCCTCGCCGCGGAACTGGCTCTGCTAAGCGCGGCTTTGCTCGCATCATTGTGGGACGGCGCAGCCTTCGGGTCCTCCATCCTTATTGCCTGTTGCGCGCTTGCCGCATATTTGAAGGCGCTGGACAGGTCGATCGTTCGTTCCAGTAAGGTGCGGTTCGGGAGGGATCTCGCCGAAGCTCTGTGCTGGGGGACCGGCGCCGGAGTGCTGATCCTTCACACCTTCCCGATGCTGGGATCCGGAACGACGGCCGCTCTCGCGGGATTGCCTCCGGCGGCCCTGCTGCCTGTGGTGCTGCGGCCCGTATTACGGCAGTTGACCGACCGCAAGAAACTTGTCGAAAGCACGCTGATCGTCGGCAACGGAAGGCTGGCGGAGAAACTGCACCATGCGCTGGCGACCTCCACCTTCGCACCGAAACCGCAGCGCAGCGGTGTGCTCCGCTTTCCCGGCGGCCTGGCCGAGTCCGGATGCGTAACCGATTTCTCGCAGCTCCCCGACATCCTGCAGCGGGAGCGAATCTCACGCGTCATTTTAGCGGAGGAGGACGCGCAGAGCCGGACCAGACTGGCAGCCACGCTCGTGGCCCCGCGCCTCGGCGGATTGGTGGTCAACGACGCCGTCGATTACTACGAGCAGGTCTTCGGGAAAATCTGGATCGACGCGCTGACCGCGGAGTGGTTCGTTTATACCCGGGGATTCAGGCGATCGCAGTCCGGCGTCGTTTTCAAGCGCTGTTTCGACGTTCTGTGCGCTCTCCTTTTGCTTGCGATCGCGGCTCCGCTGCTGCTGCTTATTGCGATCGCGATCAAGCTGGAATCGGCAGGTCCAGTGCTTTTCCGGCAAGTGCGCGTAGGCCTGAACGGGAAGACATTCGTCATATACAAGTTCCGCTCCATGCGGCAGGATGCGGAATTCCATGCCGGGCCCGCCTGGGCGAAGGATCGCGACGAAAGGGCGACTCGCATCGGCGCATGGCTGCGAAGACTGCACATCGATGAAATACCGCAAGCGCTGAATGTTCTTCGCGGCGAAATGAGTTTTGTGGGACCGCGCCCCGAACGGCCCTATTTCGTGGACCGGCTGGCGCAGGAAATTCCGTATTACAACTTTCGTCACTGCGTGAAACCCGGCATCACCGGATTGGCTCAGGTGAGGTACCGATACGGGGCGTCGGTCGAAGACGCTGTCGAGAAACTCCAGTACGACCTCTACTACGCCAAGCACTGGTCCTGTCTCTTCGACGCCGGGCTCTTACTGGAGACGCTGGCGCTCGTGTTGACCGGGAAAGGAAGATGACGACGACGTTTTGCGTCGCCGGAACAGCGGTGACGCGCTGACACGCGAGGACTCCGGTAAATGGCAACGATCATCTTCTGGATATCACTGGTGGGGGTCGCGTATGTCTACATCGGGTATCCGCTGGTACTGATGGCGTGGCGCCGTCTGGCGGGCAGACCCGTCCGCAAGCGGTCGCACGAGCCGACAGTGAGCCTGGTGATCGCCATGGGGAACGAGGCCGGCAACGTCCTGCCGAAGATGAGGAATTGCCGTGACCTGGATTATCCTCCGGACAAATTACAGGTGATCGTATCGCTCGACGCACCCACGGATTCCACGTATGAACTGCTGCGGGATCGCGTTTCGCCGGGAGTAACAATCGTTTTCTCCCCAATCCGCGGAGGCAAGGCGGCGGCGGTCAACCGCGGGGTTGCCGCGGCGACGGGCGAGATCCTGGTATTCGGCGACGCTTCGCAACGGCTTGAACCCAATGCCCTGCGCGAACTCGTGGCCAATTTCGCGGATGAAAGCGTGGGCGCGGTTTCGGGAGCTTTGATCCTGCTGGACGAACACGCCCGCGAAGCCTGCGACGGGGCCGGGGCGTACTGGCGCTACGAGAAGGCTCTGCGTGCGATGGAGAGCGACATCCACTCGGTGCCGGGGGCCACGGGAGCCATCTACGCCGTCCGCCGTTCGCTGTTCGCGCCCCTGTCCGCGGGCACTATCCTCGACGACGTCGTCGTGCCGATGAGGATCGTACTGGGAGGGCATCGCGCTGTCTTCGACCCGGCGGCTCGCGCATATGATGCGGTGACAGACAACCCACAATGCGAATACCGCAGAAAAAGGCGCACTCTTACCGGCAACTACCAGCTGATTGCGGAAATGCCGGAGCTGCTGTTGTGGCCGCGAAACCCTATTTTCGTCCAATTTGTTTCTCATAAATTGGGCCGGCTGGTGGTGCCCTATTGCCTGGCCGCGCTATTCCTCTCCAACCTGTTGCTCCTCCGGGGCGCCTTCCTCGCAGTCTTCGCGGGACAGATCGTGTTTTACTTCCTGGCAGCGTCCGGCGGCCTGATCCGGCATCGCGCCGCGGTGCTTGCCAACAGGTTTGTCCTGATGAATTGGGCGGTGCTGTCGGGGCTATTTCAATTCATGCGCGGGACCACGGGAGTCTGGAGCCCGGAAAGTTCGAGGCGGAGATTAGGATGACGCAGGCGGCGACGAAAGCCGTGACGCAGGAAACCCGCGAGCGTCCGGCGATTCGGACGGAAACCATTTCCAGTTACCAGGCCTTTCTGGATCTGGAACCCGCCTGGAACAAAGCGCTGAGGGCTGCCGGGATCGATCATCCGTTTCTGGAGCACGCCTGGCTGCGCACGTGGTGGGAATGCTTTGGCGCGGGCAGCGCACTTCACATTGTCGTAGTGAAGGACGCCGATGAGACGCTGGCCATCGCGCCGTTAATCCTGACGTCCGTCCGCATGTTTGGAGTTCCCCTGCGGCGTCTGGGTTTCTTCTACAACGATCACGTGCCGCGGGCCGGTTTCATCGTTACCCGGCACCCAGCCCGGCGGCCCGAAGAGTCGTATCGGGCAATCTGGCAGCATCTGCTCTCCGAGCGGGAGTCGTGGGATCTCCTGCAGTTGTGCCAACTCCCGGAGGGGTCTCCAACCCTGGAAGAAATGCGAAGGCTGGCTGTTGAGGCCGGCTTGCCCAACGGTGTGTGGTTGTCGGGAGCATCCCCTTACATCTCTTTGGACACGTGCTGGAGCCAATACTGCGGCGGCTTGGCGACGAAGCATCGCGCCAACCTTCGGAACCGGTTCAAGCGCCTGAACCAAATCGGGTCCGTTGCGGGGGAAACCGTGACTTCGCAGGAGGACCTGGCCGATGCCCTTGAGGCCGGGCTTCGGCTGGAAGAATCCGGTTGGAAGCATGATGCCGGCACAGCTATTTCGTGCGATCCCGAGGTGCGGAAGTTTTACGAAACCCTCGCCTGCCGTGCCGCCGATAAAAAGTGGCTGCGCCTGAATTTCCTGAAAGCGGGCGCGCACCGGGTCGCGTTCGACTATTCACTTGCGTACAGCCAGCAAATTTTTCTTCTGAAGCTGGGCTACGATCCGGCATTTTCGGCCTTTTCTCCCTCGAATCTGCTGATGTCGACGTCGCTCGAGCGCGCATTCGCAGAAGGCCTCACCAAGTACGACCTTCTGGGAGAGAGCGCGGATTGGAAGAGCTGTTGGGCCAAAGAATCGACGCGGAACTACTGGCTCTACATATTCTCCGGCGGCCTCCGGGGACGCGCGCTCCGTTTACTCAAATTCCGCGTCATTCCGTGGCTGAAGAAATACATCGCGAGGCAGGAGGCGAGGACCTGATGTACGTCTCCTCATGGCCGGGGCTGGCGCTGCGGGAATTCTTTCCTTCCCGTGCAGGCAGTGAGATGCCGTATCCACTTAACGCGGCTCACCGGCACTCTTTCTGCGTGGCGCGCAGCGGCATTTATCATTTGTTCCAGGCGCTGCGCCTCAAGCCCGAAGAAACGGTCCTGGCGCCCGACTATTACAGCGGCAACGAGATCGCCGCGATCCGGGCGGCAGGGGCGTCCGTAGTTCACTATCCGATCCGGCGCAACCTGGAGCCGGATCTGGACGCGCTGTCACGTATCGTGAAGCGGACATCCCCGCGCGTTGTTTATGTGATTCATTACCTCGGGTGGCCACAACCGATGGAGGAGATCGAGTACCTGTGCCGGCGGAGCGGCGCCATCCTCATCGAAGATTGTGCGCTGTCTCTTCTAAGCCAGTGCGACGGCCGCTGGCTGGGCACGACAGGCGACTATTCCGTTTTTTGTCTGTACAAGACTTTGCCGGTTCCCAATGGCGGATTGTTGATTCGCAATAACCCCGCGCTGCCGGATCTGGACCTCTCCGTGCTGGAACGCTGCCCGGCGCTGACCGCCGCCGGCCGAAGCGTGGAACTGGCGTTTGAAACCCTTCGCTCGCGCGCCAATGCGGCTGGGAAAGCGCTGTTCGTGATGAAACAGACCATCGGCATGACATTGCGGGCGGCGCGCGTGCGACAAGTTCCGATCGGCAAGATCGGCTGGAACATCGCCCACGTCAACATCGCCATGTCGGTGTTCAGCGATCGCGTCATGCGGACGCTCGACTACGATCTCATCCGGGAGCGCCGCCGGAACAATTTTCTGCTGATGCGGCAGAGGCTGGAAGGCCGCGTCAGAATGCTCCGGCAGGATCTCAAGGAAGGTGTTTGCCCGCTATTTTTCCCCATCCTGGTCAGGGATAAACACGCCGCGGCCCGAGCCCTGTGGCAACGGGATATCGGCGCGGTGGAATTCTGGAACGATCGTCAGGATAACCCCGCCATCGGCCCGGACGCGCGCTATCTCAGGAAGCATGTGCTTGAGCTGCCGATTCATCAGGGCGTCACCTCCTCGCAAGTGGAGTATATAGCCGAAGAGGTGTTGCGCCTCCAACCGGAGCCGGCGCCATGTTGACTGCAGCCGCGTCAGAAGTCGCGACCGTTCCCTCGCCGATCACCGTGGAACAAGTCGGCGAGGCGGCCGCATTTTCAGATTTACGACAGGAGTGGGCCGACCTTCTGGAAGCGAGCGAGTCCGATTGTATATTCCTGACCTGGGAATGGCTTCATACCTGGTGGAAACATCTGGCCGGGGAACGACGGCTGGCCATCCTCGCCACCCGCCGCGGAAGAAAATTGGTGGGTCTCGCGCCGTTCTGTCTGCAGCCTCGCAGCTTGTCGCGCGCCCGTCCGTTTTCAGTTCTGGAATTTCTGGGAAGCGGTTTCGCCGGCTCGGATTATCTCGATGTCATCGTCCGGAAGGGCAGCGACGCCGAAGCTCGCCAGGCGTTGACCTCCTGGCTGTCCGCGAGGCGCCTGCCTCTTAAGCTGACTAACGTGAAGCAGGGCGGGAGCGCAGCCGCCGGCATACTCACCGGCTTACAGAAGAAGGGTTGGAGCACAGCCGAAACCCGGACGAATATATGCCCTTTTATTCCATTGGCGGGTGCCACGTGGAGTTCCTATCTTGCGTCTCTGAGCGCGGAACACCGCTACACCTTCAATCGCAAATGGCGGTGTCTCGAACGGGACTACGATGTGCGCTTTGAACAGGCGCACACGCCGGAGCAGTGCCGGGAGGCAATCGACTTATTAATCGCCCAACATAATTCGCGCTGGCGCGCCCGCGGCGGTTCGGACGCTTTTCACACCCCGGATCTGGTGGCGTTTCATCGCGAATGGACTCAAGTCGCGCTCCGTCGCGGATGGCTGCGGCTCTATGTGCTTCGGCTCAACGAGAAGCCCGCCGCCTGCCTGTATGGATTGCTGTACCGGGGAACCTTCTATTTCTACCAGTCGAGCTTTGACGCCGGTTATCTTCGCGCCAGCGCCGGTCTCGTAGCCATGGGTCTTGCCATCCGAAGCGCGATCGGCGAAGACGCGGTGGAATACGACCTGTTACATGGCGGCGAGACTTATAAATCGCACTGGAGCCGGCACAGCCGCGATCTGGCGCGGCTGGAATCGTTTCCACCAGGCGGCGTCGGCGCACTCTGCCGTCTTTCGGTCGAACTCGGCCGGACATCGCGCGCGCTGGCTCGCACGATGAAATCGCGGGGGCCATCCGAATGATTCGAAGCTGGATCAAAACGGAAGTGGCAAGCGTGTTATGTCACACCGGCCTCGTCGGCGTCATGAGTTCCCTCTCCGGCGCGCGCCGCGCTCCGCTGATTATCGGATATCACCGGGTCGTGGAAGATTTTACATCGAGTGCCCAAGACGCAATTCCCTCCCTGTTAGTGAGCCGCGACACGCTGGAGCGGCATCTGGACTGGCTTGGCAGGCGGTACCGATTTGTCGATCTCGATGAATTGGGCGCGCTGCTCGAATCGGGCCGCCCCATGGATCGCCCGGTCGCCGCCATTACATTTGACGACGGCTATGAGGACTTTTACGATCTCGCACTGCCTACGCTGCTGAAGAAAGGAATCCCCGGGGCGCTGTTCGTGTGCACCGACCTGGTCGGAACGTCGCGCGCTCAGGTCCACGACAAGCTGTATTTCCTGCTTTGCAGACGCCGCCGCACCGCGCCTCCGGAGGTGGGGATACCGTTGCCCTCCATCGCCGGGATGAATCCTTATCAGGCTATGCGGGCGTTGCTGGAAACCGTCCCCTGGGAGGGCCTTCAGGAAGTGATCCGGGCTCTCGAAACCGAAGATCCGATTCCGGAACATGCGTTCAGTCCATCGGTTACGTGGGAGCAACTGGACCGGATTCGCCGCGCCGGAATCGTCATCGGCTCGCACACCAGGAATCACGTCGTGATGACGAACGAAAGCCACGAACGGATGACCGATGAAGCGGCGGGATCGCGCGGGAAGCTCGAACGAATGCTGGGCGTGCCGGTGCGGCATTTTGCCTATCCCAGCGGGATTTATGACTCCGACTGCGTGGGCGCGGTTGCCGCCGCGGGATACCGATATGGCTACACGACCTGCAGGCATCGGAGTTCCGAGCACCCGCTGTTGACTGTGCCGCGCACTCTCTGGTGGGAGGGCTCTTTCTGGGATTTCCACCACGCGTGGTCGGAGTCCATCATGACTTGCCAGGTGATGGGCGCGTTCGACCTCATTGCCGCATGCGGCCAGGATCACACCGTTCCCGCGGGAACCAAGGTCAGGAACGAGGAAAATGCCAATTTTTAGCGTAGCGGACCAATTGGCGGCGAATGGCGGTGGTGTCGATTTGCCGTCGCGGTTCGCGCCGCGCGGTTCCGCCGGCGAGACGGCAGCCGCCCCCATGCGGGCAGCGTATTGGTTGCTTCTCGCCTTTCTGTTTCTGCTGTATGCCAATACGCCCTTTCTGTTCCCGGCGGCTGAAGTCCTGCGGCCCGCGAAAGCGGTGGCGGTGCTCGCTCTTCTGGCTTTGATTGGCGGGACTGTCATGGGGCAAAAGCGACTGGAGTTCGCCTGGCCGGAAGGAGGGCTCCTGATCGCCTTTCTGGCGGCCGCGGCGCTCTCCTGCCTGACGGCGCTCTGGCCGGGTTACGCGACCGAAAACACCGGGGACCTGGCAAAGATGGTCCTCACGTGGTTCTTCCTTCTGAATTGCGCCACCAGCGAACGTCGCCTGCGGGGAGTGATGTGGGTCATGGTGATTGGCGGATTGTTCCCGGCGCTCGGCACGCTGAAAAATTATCTTACGGGAAATATGTATGAGGGCCGCGCCTCCTGGTTGGGGATCTTCGCCAACCCGAATGAAGTGGCTTATGCCCTGGTTATCCTGGTGCCTCTGGTGGTTTATCTCGCCACGCCACGAGGTTGGTTCGTGCGGCTGTCGTTGACAGCGGTCTCGGTGCTTTATGCCGCCGCTGTTTATGTCACGTTTTCACGCGGCGGGCTGATTGCGCTGGTCGGAGTGATCGCGCTGGTCGGATGGCGAAAAAAGAACAAGTGGATGCTGGGTCTCACCGTGATTCTGCTGCTGGGCGGCTCGATGTTTGCCAGCCGCTTCTGGTCGCGCAATCAGGACTTCTCGCAACTGAATGGCGACGCGACCGTTGAGCAGCGGCTGGCGACCACAAAGGCGGGATTTGAAATGTTCATGGATCACCCTCTGCTCGGCGTCGGATTCGGGTGTTCGGTGGTGGCATGGCCTCTGTATGCCCCGGACGACGTGTATACGCGCGGCGCGCTGGTCACCCATAACACGTTCATCCAGGCGTTGAGCGAGACGGGGCTGCTCGGCTTCATTCCGTTCGTGGGGCTCCTCGGCTTCAGTCTCTATCATGCACGGGGAATGGCGCTTCATTCGTCCACACGCGATCTTGGGGCCGCGATTGAGGTTTCGCTTTGGGGGCTGGTACTTTGCGGGATGTCCGGCGGGTATGTGCTGACGTGGTTTCCCTACCTCTTGTTGGGGCTTGCGGCGGCGGCCAGACGAATGGAGGTAAGTGCATGACCGCTGCAGCGCAAGTCGCCGCGCCGCGGACCGAATCGGTGTTCACCGGAGTGTTTCCGCTGATGTGCGGACGAGCGCTGGCTTTTGCCGCCACCTTTTTCATGCCGGTGGTTCTGGCGCGAGTCTTCGCTCCGGCCCGATTCGCCACCTATAAGCAATTGTTTTTGATTTATTCCACCGTCTATCTCATCGCGCAGGGCGGGATGGCCTCGAGCCTGTATTACTTTCTGCCGCGCGCGCCTCGCGATGCCGGCCGCTACGCAGCGAACTCCCTTCTGTTTTTGGGCGGCGCGGGCCTCGCGGGTTTCGGCGCGCTCCTGATGGTGAGACCCAGGCTCGCGCATTGGATGAACAATCCGGAGTTGTCCCGCTACATCGTCTGGATCGGCCTGTACCTTTTCCTCATGATGCTTTCCGCCACCCTCGAAATCGTCCTGATTTCGCGCCGCCGGTATCTGTGGGCTTCTTCGTCCTACGCGATGTTCGACCTCGCGCGGGCGGCGGCTTCCATTCTGCCGGTGTTGTTCTTCCGCGATCTGGATGGGCTTTTCAAGGGGCTCGCATTGGTGGCGTGCCTCCGCGCGGGCATGACGCTCTTTTACTTCCGGACGGAGTTCCGCGATACCTTCCGTTTTGATCTGACCCTGTTCAGGAGCCAGTTGGCCTACGCCATGCCTTTCGCCCTGGCGATCGTAGTCGAGATTCTGCAGGGCAGCCTGCCCCAGTATGCGGTGGCGTGGCTCACAAGTCCGGCCACGTTCGCGATCTTTGCGGTCGGTTGCCTGTCGATCCCTCTGGTGGATGTAGCGGCTTCGCCGACCAGCGACGTGATGATGGTCAGAATGCAGGAGAGCCTGGCGGCGGGACGGATGACCTCCGCAGTCGAGATCTGGCACGAAACCACGGAGAAGCTCGCGCTGCTGTTCTTTCCGCTCGCCGCGCTGATGGTGGCGGGCGCACACGAAATCATCGTCCTTCTGTTCAGCGCCAAATATGTTGCCAGTGTCCCCATTTTCATGGCGTGGTCGCTGACCATCCTGTTTGCCGTTTTCCAGGTGGACGGCGTGCTGCGCGTCTTCGCGGAAACCAGACTCCTGCTTTGGCTCAACCTGCTGCGTCTGGGGATCATCGCGGGGCTGATCCGATATTCGCTCTCGAAATTCTCCCTGATCGGGCCGGTTTTCGTGATCCTGCTGGCAACCTTTGCTTTCAAGGCCGGCGCTTTGACCCGGATGAAGCGGCTGTTCCGCACCGGCGCGGGCGGCCTCTTGCCCTGGCGCAATCTCGCGGCTGTTCTGGGCTGTTCCGCAGCCGCGGCCGTGGTTGCGATGGGCGTCAAATCGCAGCTGCATGGTCCTGTTGTTCTCCTGTTGCTTGCGGCCTGCGCCGTTCATATCGCGGTTTACGCGCTGCTGGTTTGGTATTTCGATTTGCTGAGCGCCGCCGAGCGCCGCGCCATCGCGGATTGGGTGCGCAGAGCTTTCGGCTACTCCGCCAAAGTTGTGGCTTACAGGGAAGGATAGGGGACCCGGACAATGTGCGGAATCGCCGGTATCGTCAGTCTCGATAAAGACAGTCCTGAGGGAACTCCCGTTTTCGAGCGGGAGGTGCGGGACATGTGCGCCGCGATCGTTCATCGCGGCCCCGACGACGATGGATTCTGGTGCGGCGCTGAAGCGGGCTTGGGAATGCGCCGTCTCAGCATCATCGATTTGGGTTCCGGACACCAGCCTGTATGGAATGAGGACGGAACGGTTTGCGTGGTCTTCAACGGCGAGATTTACAATTTCCAGGAATTGCGGCGGCAACTGCAGGGCCGCGGGCACGTCTTCGCCACGCGCACCGACACCGAGGTCATCGTCCATCTTTACGAGGAGTACGGGCAGCATTGCGTGGAGTATCTGCGCGGCATGTTCGGCTTCGCGCTCTGGGACAGCCCGCGAAAGCGATTGTTGCTGGCGCGCGACCGGATCGGGATCAAGCCGTTGTATTTCACTCAGAGCGGCGGCAGGCTCTTGTTTGCCTCCGAGTTGAAATCCATTCTGCAGGTGCCTGGCGTGGAACGCAGGTTGAGCTGGAGCGCCGTGGCTCACCTTTTCACATTTCTCACGACGCCCCCGACCGAAGCGATTCTCGAGGGCATTCACAAGCTCGAACCGGGACAGATTCTGATGGCAGGTCCGGGCCGTACGCCCGTCATCGAGCGCTACTGGACCCCGCGGTTCGCACCGGAATACGGCAGGGAAGAAGGCTATTTCGTCGAACGGTTGCGCGAGCTGCTCGTGGAATCCGTCCGGCTCCATATGGTGAGCGACGTTCCCCTCGGCGCGTTTCTCAGCGGAGGAATCGATTCGAGCGCCGTGGTCGCCACGGCCGCGGCTCTAAGCCCCGCTTCCCTGAAGACATTTTCGATCGGATTCAAAGAACCCGAATACAACGAACTTGGCCACGCCCGGCTGGTAGCCGACACTTTCGCCACGGACCATCGCGAACTCACCCTGGGTCCGGACGCGCTTGACCAACTGAAAGACCTCGCCTGGCATCTGGATGAGCCGTTCGGCGACTCTTCCGCCATTCCGACGTATATGGTCTCCAAACTGGCGGCTCAAAGCGTGAAGGTCGTGTTGTCCGGAGACGGCGGCGATGAGCTGTTCGGCGGATACGACAAATATGTGGTGGAGAAGCGGGAGCGAAGCGCGCGATTTCTGCCGTGGCCGGCGCGCGTCCTGCTCGGAAGCATTGGCCGGGCGATGCCGGAAGGGATGCGCGGCCGCAACTTCCTGCGTCATCATTCGCTGCCGGCGGCGCAGCGCTATCTCGACGCCTGCACGCTGTTCCGGCATGACGAAATGCGGAAACTCTTCCGGCCGGAATTCTCGGAGTTGCTGTCGGGCTTCGAGCCGTGGCGTTCCAGGGCCGCTTATCTGGACTCGGGTGGGCACTGGCTCTCGAACCTCCAGGGACTGGACATCGGGCACTACCTGCCGCTCGACATTCTGACCAAAGTCGACCGCATGAGCATGGCCCACTCCATCGAAACTCGTGTACCCCTGCTCGATCACAAGGTCGTCGAGTTCGCGCTTACCATCCCTCCCGAAATGAATCTGCGCGGCGGCGCCACCAAGTACGTTCTGAAGAGGGCCATGGAAGGAATTCTCCCGGAACGGATCATCCATCGTCGCAAACAAGGCTTCGCCGTGCCCCTCGGTTATTGGTTCCGCGGCAAGCTCGGCGCCTGTGTCCGCGACCTTTTATTGGGAGAGCGGGGCCGCCGCCGCGGACTCTTCCATTTGCCCTACATTGAATCGCTGGTCGCCCGGCATGAACGTGGGCAAAATCTCGATCTGCAGCTCTGGACGTTAATCTCCTTCGAACTGTGGGCAAGCTCGTTTCTCGACGGCGTGCCGCGGGAACACGGACTGCCACGGGAAGGATGCGCGGCGGCTTGAACCATGGTGAATCTGCAGACCGCACAATCGCCGGATCGAATCAGGCTCCTGAACATGCCGACAAGCTTCGGAATCGACGGCATGGAGAGGCGGGTCGTCAACCTGGCGCCGGGGCTCGATCCGTCGCGTTTCGATCTATGCCTGGCCTGCCGGCGTAATACGAGTGAGCTTTTGACGGAACTCGCGCCGCTCCCCGTTCCGCCGCCTGTCTTCAGGATCGGCCGCTTGTACGCGCCCAGGGGCGAGGGCCCTTATGAACGCATGGTTCGGGTCGGAGCAAGGGCATGACGGAACGCATATGAAAATTTTGCTGATCGGCCCCGTGCCGCCTCCGCATGGCGGGATATCGGTGCACGTATCGGGAATCCATCGGCAGTTGGTTGGCGCGGGCGTCGAATGCGCCGTTCTCGACACCAGCGCGATTCCCAACCGATTGCGATTCGCGATGGATCTGGCGTCCCATGCGGCGCGCGGCTGGACGCTGCATCTTCACACCAACGGGCACAATCGCAACAGTTGGCTGCTGGCTCTGTTATGTGGAATCGCCGGTCAATGGAGCGGGGGGAAATTGGAAGGAAGTTGCGTCCTGACTCTCCACTCCGGCATGATGCCGGCCTATCTGAGGTCCTGTTCCGCGTGGCAAAGGAGAGTGGCGGGTTTTGCGTGTGGCCTGTATTCGCGAGTCATCTGCGTTGGCGCGGCGCTCCGGGATGCGGCCATTTCGCTGGGTACGCCGGTCGAACGCACGGAAATTGCGCCGGCGTTTCTTGCTGTGGTGAATCCGGAAGTCGCGAGTTCCGATATCCCGCTCGATCCGCGGCTCCTTGGCTGGATGGAGCAGCGCCGTCCGCTGCTTTCCACCACGTTGTTCTTTCGCCCCGAATACGGATTCGACCTTCTTGTCGAAGGCATCGTCCGGCTCCGCCGGCGACACCCGGCGCTCGGCTGCCTGGTGATGGGCAGCGGTGAACAATCCGCGGAGGCCGCGAGACGCGTTCGGGAAGCCGGGCTTGAGAACGACGTGCTCTTGCTGGGAGACGTCGATCACGAAACCTGCCTGGCGTTGATGTGCCGCAGCGACGTGTTTGTGCGCGCAACGCTCGAAGACGGCGATTCCATGTCTGTCCGGGAAGCGCTCGCGCTGGGGGTTCCGGTTGTCGCGAGCCGTGTGGGGTCGAGACCGGCTGGCGCCATTCTGTTTCAACCCGGCAATGTCAAAGATATGGTCTCCAGTATCGATCTGGCATGGGCTGGAGAGCGAATCGAGGCAACGGCCGAGTGCCTCTCCGTAAACCGGCTGTTGGAAATCTACGGCCAGGTCACATGAGCGGCGCCATCGAAAAACTGAAACGGCTCACAGCCATGAGCCCCGGAGAAATCGCGCACAGAACTCGGGAGAAAGGGTATTCGCAACTCGAGCGCATCGGCTTCTGCATAAATAACCCTGGCGCGCCGGATGGCCCTGGATTCAGGAATTATCTGGCCGGAGCACCGGCACGGCGCTTTTACCGCGGCCCTCGCGAAAGCCCTCGATTCGTTCGCCAGAATTTTCCGGACTGGCTTGACAGAGCTGTCGACGAGGCGGAGAGACTGCTGCGGCACGAAATACAGCTTCTCCACTTCGATCCTGTGCACCTCGGCCGCGAAATCGACTGGCACCGGGATCCCATTACGGGCCGGACCTGGGAACGGCTCTTTTGGACGGCCTACAACCCGGAAAAAAATCCCGGGGAGCGCGATTCCAAGATCGTTCACGAGTTGAACCGTCATCAGCATTTGCCCCGGCTGGCCAAGGCCTACCATTGGACCGGAAACGAACGCTACGCCGGCGAAGCCGTGGCCCAGCTTTGCGGCTGGATCGAACAGAATCCTCCCGGCTTCGGCATCAACTGGCAGTCCAGTCTGGAGATCGGGATTCGCGCCATTTCGTGGCTGTGGACGCTCTTTCTTCTGCTTCCCTCCCCGCACCTTGACGACGCGGCGGCGCAGCGAATCGGTGACTCTCTTTTCGCGCAGCTGGAGCACGTTCATCGGTACACGTCGGAGTTCAGCAGTCCGAACACACATCTGATCGGAGAAGCAGCCGCACTGTTCATCGCCGGGATTGTGTTTCGCGACCGGAGGCGTTCCGCCGCGTGGATGCGGCAAGGGGCCGCGATATTGGTCCGGGAAGCGGATCGCCAAATCCTTTCCGACGGAGTGCACGGAGAATTATCGGCCTGCTACCACTGCTACGCCCTGGACTTTTACCTGCAGTCGCTGGTGCTGGCGGATCCGAACCATTTTCGGTTTCCGGAGCGTATTCGGGCCAAGGTTGCCGGGATGCTGAACTTCGTCATGCATCTCACCACGCCCGCCGGAAAGATTCCTCTGCTGGGGGATGACGACGGCGGCCGCGCCCTGGCCATGCAGCAAAGAAATTACACTTCCTTCAACGACGGTCTGGGCCTGGGCGCGGCGCTGTTCCAGCGGGGTGATTTCAAACACCAGGCGGGCGATTTCCGTGAAGAGACGTTCTGGCTCCTTGGTCAGGAGGCATGGGAGGCTTTCGATCGCGTGAAAAGTTCGCCGCCCGCCGCGAATCAGACCGTATTTACGGGCGCGGGTTACGCCATTCAACGCTCCGGCTGGGGACGGCTCGACAGCCACCTCGTGTTCGATACCGGCGGACTCGGTATGCTCACCGGCGGCCACTCGCACGCCGACGCCTTGTCCCTGGTTCTCTTCAGCGGCGGCAGGGAACTGCTGGTCGACCCCGGAACGTATGTGTACAACTGCGCGCCGGCATGGCGCGGCTACTTTCGCTCGACTCGGGCCCATAATACGGTTGCCATCGATGGTCTCGATCAGGCGGAAGCCGGCGGAACTTTCCGCTGGAACACGAGAATGTGCACGCGGATACTTCGCGATCCCTCGTTTCCCCCGGAGTATCTGGAGGCCGAACACGACGGCTACGAACGATTGCCTCACGGAGTGACTCATCGCCGCCGCCTTCTGCACATCCCAGGCGAGTACTGGATCGCCGTCGACGACTTCCGCGCGTCGGGAGAGAAAAGAAGCGGGCAACATACGTTCGATTTCCATTACCATTTCGGCGCCGGCACAGACCCGGTGCTGGTGCGCCCGCGGGAATCCGATGTAGTAATCCTGGCTGAGCAGGCTGGGCTGTTTTTGGGCATATATGGCTCCCGGGCGATCGCATCCGAGTTGGTGGCTGGATGGGTTTCGCATGGATATGGAAGCCGGCAGCCCACCCACTCGCTGCGCGCAGCATTAACCGGGTCGCCAACTGGCTCGCCATCCGTGGCTGCGATGACATTTCTCGTGCCGAACTCCGCCTGTCCCGTCATCCGGCGATTGAACGTCGAGGCCGGCAGCGCGATCGCTTGTATTTACCATCACGGTCCGTTTCAGGACGTGGCTGTCTTCTCCACCGGGAATTCCGAGGTGGAGGTGGCCGGCTTTCGCATGCAGGGCGAGTTTTTCTGGCTGCGAATGGAAGGCGGCGTGCTGAAACGATGCTTGGCCATTCGAGGACGCCTGCTGCACCGAAAAGCGTTTCAGGAGGAGGCCATATGTGCGCCATTTGCGGCATCTTAAACTTCGACCATTCAGACTTGGTTGACCGGAACGTCGTCGAGAAAATGACAGGAACTCTGGTCCATCGGGGTCCGGACGATGAGGGATTTTTCGTCGAGGGCCGGGCGGGGCTGGGATTCCGCCGGCTCAGCATCATAGATCTGCGCGGCGGCCACCAGCCTATCTTCAATGAGGACAACTCTGCGGCAATCGTCTTCAACGGCGAGATTTATAACTACCGCGGACTGGCGGTCGAGCTGTCGAGCGCCGGGCACACGTTCACTACCAGATCCGATACGGAGACCATTCTTCACGCCTACGAACAGTACGGGGACGATTGCGTTCACCGCCTGCGCGGCATGTTCGCGTTCGCGATATGGGATCGCCGAAGACAGCGTCTTTTCATGGCGCGCGACCGGCTCGGTATCAAGCCCCTTTATTACTATTGCAACGCGCGCTTTCTGGCCTTCGCCTCCGAGATCAAAGCGTTGCTCGAAATCCCCGGCATTCCGCGTGAGATAGACGCGGAGGCGTTCGACCAGTTTCTTTCGCAGCGGTATGTGCCCGGCCCGCGGACGATGTTCAAAGGCATCCACCGCCTGCAACCCGGCCACACGCTGACGGTCGATCATACCGGTGTTCACATCCGGAAGTACTGGGATATCGACTACGGCGCCCGCTCTTCGGCAACTCCGGGGCAGATCGCCGCGAGCTTCGATGAGTTGCTCGACGAAAGCGTTCGATTGCGGTTGATCTCGGAAGTACCGTTGGGCCTGTTCCTGAGCGGCGGGCTCGACTCGAGCGCGATCCTGTCCAGGCTGCACAAGTTAACAGGAGAGCACGGGGTCAAGACTTTCAGCGTGGGTTATGACGCCTCCGGCCGGCAGGAGCAGGAGGTGTGTGAACTTGAATACGCGCGCCTGGCCGCTCGCGCCTTCGGAACCGACCACCATGAGCTCCGTGTGAGCGCTAAGGAATTTGCGGAATTTATACCCGGCCTGGTTTGGCACCTCGATGAACCGCTGGCCGACCCGAGCTGTATCCCACTGTACTTCGTTTCAAAGCTCGCGCGGGAGCACATTACGGTGGTTCTTTCCGGTGAAGGCGCCGACGAGATTCTGGGCGGCTACGGGATCTATCCGAAGATGCTGGCGCTCGACCGGATAAACCGGAAAGTTCCCGGCGTGGGGCGATTGGCCGGCCAGTTTGCGCAGTTCGCGCAGTCCACTTACGCCGAGCCGCTGCGCCGCTATCTGCGCCTCGCCGGCCAGCCTCTCGAAGACGGTTACCGGGGCGTTTGCCGCGGATTCGGCGTCGAGGCCCGGCGCAGGCTGATCGGTGAGGATCGGATGAAACGATCCGAACAGCAGTTGAGCGAGATCTTCCGTGGACACTTCCGGGCTGCCGGGAAAGCCTCGCCTCTGAACCGGATGCTTTACGTGGATACCAAGGTTTGGTTGCCCGACGATCTGCTGCTCAAGGCCGACAAGATGACCATGGCGAACGGCCTTGAGTTGCGCGTTCCTTTTCTCGATCACAAGCTGGTCGAGTTCGCGGCCGCGCTGCCGGACGCGAGCAAAATCAGCCGGCATGGCGGAAAATCGCTTCTCCGGAAAGCCATGCGCGGCGTCCTCCCGAAAGCGATTCTCCAACGTCCGAAAAACGGCTTCGGGGTTCCGCTCGGATCCTGGCTGCGCGGGCCACTGCGGCAGTTTACGCGGGACCATCTGCTGGCCTCCGACTCGGCTTCCGGCTCCTGGCTGGATCGCGGCGAGGTGAAACGGATCGTCGAGGAGCACGAACAAGGACGGATGGACCGGTCCCAGGAGATATGGGCTCTGCTCGTGTTCGAGTGTTGGCATTCGCATTTCATCGATGACAGCGCAGAGAGGAGGCGCGCGGCATGATCGAAGGCAAAGACATCATCCTTTTCTCGAACGATTGGGGCGGGGATCCTCTGAGCAAGCATCAAATCGCCCTGCGGCTCGCCCAAAAGAATCGCATTCTCTGGGTGAATTCGATGGGGAACCGGAATCCGACGGTTTCGGCTCACGATCTCCGGCGCGCATTTAAGAAACTGTGGCAATTCTGCGGCGGATGCCGGCCAGTGGCGGACAATATTTTTCGCTTCTGCCCGCTGGTGATTCCGTTTCACGGCAACCGCGCCGCGCGATGGATCAACCGGCGATTGCTGGCCTGGAGCCTGCGCCGGGCATGCCGTAAGCTCGGCTTCAGCCATACGGTGACGCTGACGTTTGTGCCGAACTCCGTCGACGTGGCGGGATCGCTGGGAGAGGAACACCTCATCTATTACTGCGTCGACGAATACTCTCAGTTCACCGGCGCGGACCGCTCCGCGGTCCTCGATATGGAGCGCAGGCTCATGGAGAAGGCCGATCTCGTCGTCGTCTCCGCGAGCCGTCTTTACGAAACCAAGCGGACCTCGAATGTTAACACCGTCCTGATCACGCACGGCGTCGATGTCGATCATTTCCGCACCGCTTGTCTTGAGGAGACACCGATACCGGAAGAAGCTGCGAAGTTGCCAGGCCCGGTGATCGGTTTTTACGGTCTCATCGAGGATTGGGTGAATCTCAAAGTGATCCGCCACATGGCCACTGCCCGGCCGGAATGGTCGTTCCTGATGATTGGAGAAGTGAAAACCGACACATCCGGCGTGCAGGATCTGCCGAACGTACACTTCACCGGAAGACGCCCTTACCAGTCTCTTCCCGGATACTGCAGGAGATTTGACATTGCTCTTTTGCCCTTCGTGGTAAACGAACTCACGCTGGCAGCCAATCCGCTGAAGGTGCGCGAATACCTCGCGGCTGGGCTTCCTGTCGTAGCGACACCCCTTCCGGAAGTTCAGCGGCTCGGTTCGCTGGTGCGGGCGGCGACTACTCCGGAAGAATTTCTCAACCAGTGCGACGCACTGCTTGCCGAGGGCCGACGCGGTCCCGACCTCGGCGCTTCGCGGCAAATGGATGCCGAGTCGTGGGATGGCAAAGTGGAAATGCTGAGCGAGTTGATCGAACGTCTGCCTGGCCGCATGGAAAGACGCGGTCCGCTTACGGCACGAGTTCAGGCAGCCTGAGTCATGCGTCCGGTGCTGGTCATCGCCTTGTTCGCGATACAGGCCGGTTCGCTGCCGGCCGTGGTGGAGGCGCCGCCATTCAGGTGGTGGATTGCGGACTCGCTTTTAAAGATCGGGCCGCTCGACCCGTTTCCGGAGTCCGCGGTCAGGAGCGCCGCTTTGTATGCCGGCCGCAACGAATTCGAACCCTTCCAGATCGTGCTTCGCGCCGATGACGACAAGGATGTCGCGGATATCGATATCCGGGTTTCGAATTTGCGCACCAGCCTGGGAGCCGAAATACCGGGAAATAACATAACGGTCTATTTCGAAGAATTCCTTAACGTTACCCAACCTTCACTGATGGATGGTTCTCCCGGCCTATGGCCCGACGCTCTTATCCCCAGGACCGACCGCTACGCCAACGAGAGACGCAATGCATTCCCTTTCGCGGTCAAGCGCGGCCGGAATCAACCCCTGTGGATTGAGGTTTATGTTCCGGAGACGGCTCAGCCGGGAGAATATGACGGCTCTGTCAATATTTCCCGCGGCGAAGCGGTGGCATCGGTCGTTCCCATTCATCTGACTGTCTGGGCGTTCACGCTACCTTCAACTTCCACCCTGAGGTCGACGTTCGGCCTGAACGGAGTGACTCTCCTCAAGCAGCATTTCGGCGCGTACACCAACGATGAGGACCT
>Ga0070733_10000569_pt1 | contig 29635 bp, 25 predicted proteins | sample Coa_R1_9_FD_66450 | JGI IMG/M metagenome (GOLD analysis project Ga0070733, IMG submission 66450) | Surface soil microbial communities from Centralia Pennsylvania, which are recovering from an underground coalmine fire - Coalmine... | ecosystem: Environmental > Terrestrial > Soil > Unclassified ...
GATTCCTCCATCAAGGTGGCTTCGCGGTTGATGGACAAAGGAATTGCCCAGGGCGTGGTGTCCGCGGGGAACACCGGCGCGGTAATGGTCACCGCCAAGATCATGCATGGAATGATCCGCGGCGTGGATCGTCCGGCGCTGGCATCCGCCTTGCCCACGCAAACCGGCTCGCCGGTGGTGGTGCTGGACGTTGGTGCCAACGTCGATTCGACACCGGAGATGCTCGAGCAATTCGCCGTGATGGGCGAGATCTACTCGCGTACGATCTTCCACAAGACCAGACCTCGCGTGGGGCTGCTCTCGATTGGCGAGGAGGAGCACAAGGGCAACGACCTGACACGGGCCGTTCTGCCACTGCTGAAAGCGCTGCCGATCAATTTCATCGGCAACGTGGAAGGCCGCGACGTCTTCACCGGAGTCGCCGACGTGATCGTCTGCGACGGCTTCATCGGCAACGTGCTGCTCAAAGCCAGCGAAGGCGTGAGCAAGATGATCGTCAACATGCTCAAGGAGTCGCTGGAGGCCACGGTGACGCGCAAGTTGGGCGCGGTTCTTTCCCGCCGGGCCTACCGCGAGCTGCGCAAGCGCGTCGACGACTCCGAGTACGGCGGCGTCCCCCTGCTGGGTGTCAAGGGCGTGACCATCATTTGCCACGGACGGTCCAATTCCAACGCCATCAAGAACGCCATCCGCGTGGCGGCCGAGTCGGCCGAGGGGCAAATCAGCGAAAAGATTGAAGCCGAGATCGAAAATAGCGCGTCTTCTAAGGCGGCGGCTCAATGAGGTTCTGGATCGTTACATCGCTGTTCGTGTCGCTGTTTGCCGACGGGGCGCTTGCGCAGTCGCCCGATCCCGTCCAGTGGACGCTCGCATCCGATGTGGCGAAAGCCGCTCCGGGCGCGATGGTTCCCCTGCGTCTGACCGCCAAGATCGAACCCGGCTGGCACCTGTATTCGCTGACTCCCACGGAGGACGTCATCCCGACCACGGTCGCCTTTGCGGAGAGCTTCGCGCTTGAGTCGGCGGCCGTCTATCAGCCCAAGCCCGAAAAGAAAGTCGACCCGGTTTTGAAGCATGAGGTCGAGACGTTTTCAGGCGAGGCGGTGTTTCTGGTCCAGGCGCAATTGAAGAAAGATGCGCCGCCGGGGGACGTGGTGCTGACGGCACAGGTCCGCTATCAAACTTGCAACGACAAGGAATGCCTGCGTCCTAAAAGGAAATCGGCTCCCTTGACGCTGAAGGTGGACCCAGGCGCGCCGGCGCTGGCAGCGTTCGCGATCCCGGCCGGCTACACGCCTGCGAAATTGGCAACCGCGGCTGCTTTTTCACCTGCCCCGGCCGCGACGCCAGTTGCCGAGCCGCAGGCACCGTCGCCAGCGCAGTCCGACGCTCTCGGACCCTTCCTGCTGACGGCGTTTGGCGGAGGGCTGCTCTCCGTGTTCACGCCCTGCGTCTTTCCGATGATCCCCATCATCGTCTCCTTCTTTCTGGGCCAGCGGGGAGGAATCCTGCAAGCGGTGGTGTTTTCCCTCGGCATCGTCGCCTTGTTCTGCGCCCTGGGATTGGGAGTAACCGCGGCGGTCGGACCCTTCGGAGCCGCGCAGCTTGCCTCCAACCCATGGGTCAACGGATTCATCGCCGCGGTGTTCGTAGCGTTCGCACTCAGCTTGCTGGGCGCGTTCGAGATCACTCTGCCTTCCGGATTGCTTACCAAGCTCGACCAAACTTCCCGGCGCGGCGGCTATCTGGGAACGCTTCTCATGGGCCTGACCTTCTCGCTGAGTTCGTTTGCCTGCGTGGGACCGATCATGGGATCGTTGCTGGTGTCCTCGGCGCAATCCAAAGGCCCGCAGACGGTGTTGGGGATGGTCGCCTTCGCCGCCGGCCTGGCGTCGCCGTTCTTCTTTCTCGCGGCATTTCCTTCGTACCTGAAGAAGCTACCCAAGAGCGGCGGCTGGCTGGTGCGCGTGAAAGTGGTGATGGGATTCGTGCTGCTGGCGATCATGCTCAAGTACCTCAGCAATATCGATCAGGTGCTGCAATCCGGCCTGCTCACGCGGGAGCGTTTTCTAGCCGCCTGGTTCGTTCTGTTCGCCATGCCGGGATTGTATCTGCTCGGGCTACTGCGCCTGGAAGGCATCGAAGCCGGTGAGTCGGTGGGTATCGGACGCTTGCTTACCGCCAGCGCATTCCTCATCTTCGCGTTTACGTTGTTGCCTGGGATGTTCGGCGGAAGGCTGGGCACTCTGGACGCTTACGTCCCTGCTCCGGCGGCTGACTCCGCCGCCTCCTCCGGCCGAGTTGCGTGGATGAAGAATCAGTACCGCGAGGGCTTGGATCGCGCCCGCGCCGAAAACAAACTGGTGCTGGTGAACTTCAGCGGCTACGCCTGCACCAACTGCAAATGGATGGACGCGAATATGTTCCCCCGGCCGGAGATCATGGAAGCGATGAAGGACCTGGTGCCGGTGGAGCTGTTTGTCGACGGCACCGATGCGGCCTCGGACGCGAACGGGAAGTTGGAAGAAGATCGCTTCAAGAGCTCGGCCATGCCCTTCTACGCGCTGCTCGATGCGGATGAGCACGTAGTCGCGACGCGCGTCGATCGCACCACCGACCCGCAGGAGTTCCTCGCATTCCTAAAGAAACGGCCCGGAGCATAGTGCGATGCAGCGCGCCTGGGCTTTTCTCGCTGTAGTTGTCCCCTTATTCGCTCAACAAGCTTTCGCGCCGATCGTCGCTCCAATCCGGGGATTCCCGGCCGAATCTTGGAAGGCGCAGCACGAGCTTGAGGACAGGGCCAGAGCCATCCCGCAGCCCGCGCGCATCCGCATCTACATGGGACGCATTGCCTCCACACCGCATCAGGCGGGTTCGCCCGCATCAAAAGCGGTCGCCGATTATCTGGCCGCGCAGCTCAAGGACTGGGGACTGGACGTGCATACCGAGGAGTTCGAGGCGCTGATGCCTTATCCCACGTCGCGCCTGCTGGAGATGACCACGCCGGTGAAGTTTCGCGCGGAGTTGAAGGAGCCCGCCATCGCCGAGGACCCCAGTACCAGCGAAGCCGGCCAGCTTCCGACGTATAACGCGTACTCAGCGTCCGGCGACGTGACCGCCCCGCTGGTGTACGTCAACTACGGGCTCGCGGAGGATTACGAGGAGCTGAAGCGCGAAGGCGTCGACGTCAAAGGCAGGATCGCGATCGCGCGCTACGGGCGTAGCTGGCGCGGCGTTAAGGCCAAGCTGGCGCAGGAAAACGGCGCCGTGGGTTGCCTCATTTATTCCGACCCGCGCGAGGACGGCTACTTCCAGGGCGACGTGTATCCCAAAGGTCCCATGCGGCCGGATCTGGGAGTGCAGCGCGGCAGCGTGTTGGACATGGCCTTGTATCCGGGCGATCCTCTGTCACCGGGATGGGCGGCCGAGCCTGGGGCCAAACGCCTCGCTCTTGCGGAAGCCAAGACGCTGCTCAAGATTCCGGTGCTGCCGATTTCCTATGGCGACGCGAAGCCGCTGCTGGAGCAGCTCGGGGGACCGCTGGTTCCGGAAGCCTGGCGCGGAGCGCTGCCCATCGCCTATCACACCGGGCCGGGCCCGGCGATTGTGCATCTCAAGATGGATTTCGATTGGTCCACGAAGCCGCTTCACGACGTGATCGCGACCATTCCAGGCTCAAGCGACAAAGACCAATGGATCGTTTACGGGAATCATCACGACGCCTGGGTGAACGGGGCGTCGGACCCATCCAGCGGCGCAGCAGTTCTGCTCGAAACCGCGCGCACACTGGCGCTGCTCCACCGGCAGGGCTGGCAGCCCAAGCGGACCATCGTCTTCGCGTTGTGGGACGGCGAGGAGTTCGGGCTGATGGGTTCGACCGAATGGACCGAGAAACATTTGAAGGAACTGCAAGCCAAAGCCGCCGTATACCTCAATTCAGACAATACCGGCCGAGGCGCATTGGGCGCCGGAGGGTCGCACAGCCTGGAGACGTTTCTCACCGAGGTGCTGCGCGACATCACCGAACCGGCCAGCCCACGCAGTTTGCTCGATGCGGCCAAAGCGCGACGTGGAAGAGGGCCGGAAAACTCGCCGGCCGAGTTTCACTTGTCGCCGCTCGGCTCGGGCTCCGACTATGTGCCCTTTCTCGATCACGCCGGGGTCGCCAGCCTGAACCTGGGTTTCGCCGGAGGCGACGCCGGTGTGTATCATTCCATCTACGACACGCTGGCGTGGTTCGACCGCTTTTCCGATGGCGACCTGGCGTATGGAAAAGTTTTGTCGCAAGTGGTGACCGCGTCCATCCTGCGGCTGGCCGACGCGCCCGTGCTGCCCTTCGAATTCGGCGCGTTGGAGCGCACGGTTCGCGGGTACGCCGAGGACATCCAAAAGCAAGCGATGAAGACACAAGCCCAGCAGAAGCGGCCGGGCATGCTGGACTTGCGCCCGGTGCAGTATCAATTGACTCGCCTGGATACAGCCTCGAAAGCGTATGAGGAGCAACTAGCTCTGGCGATGAAGCGCACCCCACCGCTTCCCGCGGGTCGTCTGGCGAAGGCCAACGAAGCTCTTCAGAAGGCCGAGGGTGCGCTGCTGTCCGTCGGCGGCTTGCCGGGACGGGAATGGTACCAGCACCAGCTCTACGCTCCCGGGCTGTATACGGGCTACGACGCCAAGACGCTACCGGGTGTCCGCGAGGCCGTCGAAGCGCAACATTGGGAGGAGGCCAATGAGCAGGCGCGTCGCGTCGCGCAGGCGCTAAAGGCGATGACGGCGCGGGTGGATGAAGCCGCGATGCTCCTGAAGTAGAGCTGTCGCGGTGGCCTTACTGCCAGCTTGCGGCATCCGCGACTTTCTTGATAGCATCGTCCAGAAGCTAGGAGCGGCGGCTCACGGAAACATCGGAGGATGCCGTGTCAGCGAGTGTCTTATCGATCCGCGTTCGCGTCGCTTCCGCTTCTTTGTCCCCCCGCTTGACCGTGTCTCCCTTCCGATAACGGCACAAAACGCGTCTCTGTAAAAAAAGCCGGGCGCTCGAAAAGAGCGCCCGGCAAAGAGCACCCGCAAGCGGCTCGGAGGTTACCGCTTACGGCAGTGGAGGAATCTTTGGGTGTGGAAAGTTAAGCCAGCAGCCCGCCGTGACCAAGGCAGGCAATTTCCCACCCCGAGATCCTATACCGTGCCAACATCGGGGGCAAGACTAAGTCTACAACATTTGGCTTGGCCGAGCGAAAACATCCTGGGGCGGAAATGATTGGGATGTCGTCTTTATAGCCCAGCAGGAGGAGGTTTCCCGGCTCGACCGGTGCAAGAAACCGCTCCAGGTGGCAGCCCACGCGGATCATAGCGCGGCCGACCGTATCATCGGGGCCGGCCGGGGCCGTGGTGGATGCGACCAGAAGCGCAGTGGGCCGGGCGCGGAGCAAATGCTGGAGCGAGCGAGTTAAGGCCTCCTCCTCCTCGGTTGCCGGCAGTGCGAAATGGACGCAGGTTCCGAACTTTTCTAGCCGCTGGCGCATGACGCTCTCGAAAAGCTGCCGCGCGCGGTCGCCATTGTTGGGGTCGCTGTAAAGCACGGCCACGGAAGGTGAGCGGATCGGCCGGGCCTGAAGGATTGGCCCGCGCTCCCGCAAAATAACCATCACGGCTTCTAAGTGAGACTGGGCGATGGCGAACGGCACAGTCTTGACCGTGGCGATCCTCTGGCCAGCCGCCGCGAAGCTGAAATTAACGTTGGTGGCGATGACGACGCTGGAGGCGCAGTTGACCGCCCGCAGCAGATCTTCGTCCACCAACACGCAGGATGCCTCGCTGGCAAAGAGGTTCGCGCGTCCTCCCGCCGCCAAACGGATCTCCAGGCTTCCACAGCCCATTTCCACGGCCACCTGGCTGACTGCATCGTCCTCCCCGACCTCACCCTCTTCGAGCTCGGCCACCCAAACCTTGCCCATCCCTTCGGTCTCTAAGAGACGGACATCTTCCTCGCTCAAGAGATGGCCCTTGGCGAGTAACTTCCTGCCGCCGGGCCGGAAAACCGTGCTGGAAAGAATCCTCCCCGTGGACTCTTTTACATCAATCGTTAGGGCTCTCACCGGGTACCTCCAGGCCAAGCCCGCTGGGCTACGCAACGAGGCCACAATGCTTAGTTCATAGTGCCATAATCACGGGACTATTCTCACCCTCTTCTTGGACTAGTTATAAGTTATTGTCGCATTCTTTTCCACATAAAGTCAATGGAAAAGATTCGCCATGGGTCGCATGTGCCAACTGAGTTGGGTCTGTTTTGGTACTACGGAACGAGGCGCGTACCAATCTGGGAGCCCCTAAGCAGGAGGTCCACAACCCCAGGCTTCGCTCCAGGCGCGACCAGCACTTCGCCGACGCCTGCATGCAGCGCAAGCATTGCTGCCTCCAACTTGGCCTGCATTCCGCCAGTGGCCACGCCATCATCGATGAGGCTTTTGGCTTCCGCTGCGGTGAGCACCTCACAGGCGGCTCCGGCCCCATTGCGGACTCCATCCACATCGGTTAAAAACAAAAGCTTACTAACACGGAATGAAGAGGCTAATACGACCGCCATTTGGTCCGCATTGACGTTAAAGATTCGGCCCTGTGCGTCCCCGGCCACGCAAGCTACCACTGGAAGATAGCCCTTCTGTACTAGAACGTCTAGTATTCTGGGATCACTGTATACAGGCTTGCCGACTTGTCCCAGATCAGGACGGAGAACTTCGGCGTCTACCAGGCCGCCATCCAAACCAGTAAGTCCGACTGGACACGCCCCTGCCGCCCGGAATGCGCTCACCAGTTGAGTATTCACGCTGCCGGCGAAAACCTTGACTACGGCATCGATAATCTCCGGGGAGGTCACCCGCAGGCCGTTTATAAAGCGGCTTTCGACGCCGCGCTCCGCCAGAAAACGGGTCATCTGCTTGCCGCCGCCGTGCACGACGACGGTTTCATACTCGGGTAGAGCAGCCACCGAAGCGATCTCGCGAGCCAGCCGGGATCGAGAATCGAGGTCATCGAGGAGGGTTCCCCCCAGCTTAATGAGGATACGCATGTTGGTCAAATCAGGCCGGATGTTTCAGGGAAACCGAGCACTAGGTTCAAATTTTGGACGGCTTGGCCGGCTGCGCCTTTTACCAGATTGTCGATGACGGAGACCACCACTGCGCGGCGCGTTGCCGGGTCATATTTGAATCCGATATCGCAGAAATTGGTGTGCGTAACCTGGGCCAGATCGGGGATCTGGCCGGGCGCGTACAAGCGCACAAAAGGCTCGTGGGCGTAGCGTTTCTGGTAGATCGCTAGCAGATCATCCGCGGATGAAATGCCTTCGGAGGCGCGAAAATAGATCGTCTCCAGAATCCCGCGATGAATCGGAATGAGGTGCGCCGTGAAGCTGAATTCGGCCTCCTCCATACCGGAAATGCGTAGCACTTCCGGAACATGGCGATGGTCCAGCGCGGAATAGGCAGAGAAGTTTTCCGTGACCTCGCAGAAGCTGGTCTTGAGCGAAGGCTTTCGGCCGGCCCCACTGACGCCGCTCTTGGCATCGCAAACGATGCCGGATTCACGGGCGACGGCTCCCGCGTCGACCAGGGGCTTGATGGCCAGGTTGGCGGCCGTCGGGTAGCAGCCAGGGTTCGAGATAAGCTGCCCGGAAGGAATGCGCGCCCGGCAGAATTCGGGGAGCCCGTAGACCGCTCGCGACAGCAAAGCAGGCTGCGTGTGCGGCTCTTTATACCAGCGTTCGTAATTTTCGGGCGTGCCCAGACGAAATGCCCCGCTCAGGTCGATGACCTTGATTCCGACGTCGAGCAGCCCGGCGGCAAGATTCATGGAAACGTCGGGAGGCGTGGCGAGGAACACGGCGGCGAGTCCGGCGGCCTTGGCGCCGTCGACTGTAAAGTTCAGCCGGCGAGGGCCGGTGTAGCCCAACGGCCGCGGACGATCCTCGGTTTCGCGATGTTCCAGCACGACCGGCTCCACGTGAGGATGCCGGGAAAGGATTTGGACCAACTCGGCTCCGCTATAGCCGCGGAAGCCGACGATACCGACGGGCGTGGGCATAGATCTACTTTATTCGAAGAACTCAGCTACGGGAACTGAAAACCCAGGCAGCAGCTCCGGGGCTTCCATCAAATCGGCATCGGCCAGGATGCGGTCCGAGCCCGTGGCTTCGAGCAGGTGGATCTCGCGCGCGTCCGGATAGACGATCCAAACGGTGTGGCATCCGGCGGCGAAGTACTGCTTCACTTTTCGCATCAACTGGGGCACGGAATCGGAGGGCGAGAAGATCTCGACCGCCAAGTCGGGCGCGCCTTTGGCGAAGCCTTTGCCCTTGATCGCGTCGAGCCGCTCCTGGCGGACGAAGGCGACATCGGGAACCCGCACTGTGCCGGCACTGAGGCGGAATCCAGTATCGCCAGTGTAGACACGGCCGAGCGTGTTCCGCTTCACGTGATTGCGCAGGATCGATACAATCTCCGTCTCGCAATTCCCGTGATCTTCGCCGGCTGGAGGCATCGTGATCAGTTCCCCTGCGTCGAGCTCGGTTCGCACCGAATCGTCGTCGGGCATCTGCTCCAGCTCATCGGCTGTGAGAAGCGTTTTAGTGCTCATATTGGGATTCTACCGCTTCGCTGGGGTCCGCTCCCGGCATGCTTCCATGGAAGAGGTATACTGATTTGTGGCATAGTGTGAGTGGTGGTGGAAGGAGCTCCCCGTATGAATCGCTACCTCAAGTTCGGACTTCCCGTCGCGGCGATCCTGGGAACGCTGACGTGGCTAGCGTTCAGCTCGACCAAGGAGACCGCCGGTTATTTCAAGACCATTCCGGAAGTGAAACAAATGGGCGATCAGGCTCATGTGAAGCATCTGCGGGTGAACGGTTACGTCAAGGAAGGCTCGATCGTGCACGAGGGATCGAAGACCATCTTCCTCTTGGTGGAGAATCCGGGAGACGGCAACGTCGGCGACAATCTGAAGGTTGTGTATAGCGGCGACGATCCGTTGCCGGATACGTTCAAGGATCGCGCGCAGGCGCTGGCGGACGGGAAACTGGGCTCCGATGGAGTCTTCCACGCGAATCAGATCCAGGCCAAGTGCGCGTCCAAGTACGAAGGTTCCGCGCCTCCGGCTGTGGGTTCCAAGCCCTCGACAATTTAGGTCTCGTTAATTTATGGAAAACCTCGGCGCGCTGGCAATCCTGCTGGCATTCTGCTTCGCGATCTACGCGATTGCAGCGTCCCTGATCGGCAAGTGGGCCGCGAAGCCACTGCTGATCCTGAGCGCGCAGCGCGCAGTCTATTGCGTCTGGGCCCTGATCACCACGGCGGTAGGCGTGCTGGTCTACTCGCTGTTCACCGGCGATTACCGCCTGACCTACGTGTACGAAACCAGCAACACGGCCATGGCGCCCATCTACAAGTTCACGGCGTGGTGGGGCGGCATGGAAGGGTCGCTGATGCTGTGGTCGTGGCTGCTCTCGACCTACTCGGCCGTAGTGGTGTTTCAAAATCGCAGGAAGTTCCGCAACCTGATGCCGTATGTGACCGGCATCCTGATGACGGTGCAGACCTTCTTCCTGACGATGAACGCGTTTGTCGAGAGCCCGTTCAAAGTCTGGTGGGCGGGACGCGGCGTCATCCCTCTGGCTGATATCGGCGATGGACAGGGCCTGAATCCCCTGCTTCAGTACTGGACCATGGTGATCCATCCGCCCATGCTGTATCTGGGCTACGTCGGGTTCATCGTGCCGTTCGCCTTCGCGATGGCGTCGCTGGCGACCAAGCAGCCGGGCGAGGAGTGGATCAACACCACGCGCCGCTGGACGCTGGTGACCTGGCTGTTCCAGAGCACGGGCGTGCTGCTGGGCATGAACTGGGCGTACTCGATTTTAGGCTGGGGCGGCTACTGGGAATGGGACCCGGTGGAGAACGCCTCGCTGCTGCCGTGGATCACCGCGACGGCGTTTCTGCATTCGGTGATGATGCAGGAGAAGAAGGGCATGATGAAGGTGTGGAACATGGTGCTGGTGAGCACCACGTTCTGGCTTTGCATCTTCGGAACGGCGCTAACGCGGACGGGCATGGCGCAGTCGGTACACGCCTTCGGGCAATCGCCGCTGGGGCCGTATTTCTATACCTTCCTCGCGGTGGGAATCGCGGGAACCGTGTGGCTGATCCTGAGCCGCCTGGAATACCTGAAGAGTGAAGCGCAACTGGAGAGCGTGCTGTCGCGCGAATCCAGCTTCATGTTCAACAACCTGATTCTGCTGGCCGCCTGTTTCGCGATCCTATGGGGCACTCTCTTCCCGGTGATCACTGAGGCAGTCTCGAACCAGAAGATCAGCGTGGGGATTCCCTTCTTCAACCGCATCAACATACCCATCGCGCTGTTCCTGCTGTTGCTGACGGGGGTAGGGCCGTTGATCGCCTGGAGGCGCAGCTCGATTGAGAGTCTGAAGCGCGCATTCATGTGGCCCGCGATCGCTGGCGTCGCGGTGGCGGTTGGACTGGCCATCGCGGGCATGCGGCAATTCTATCCGCTGGTCTCCTTCATGTTGTGCACCTTTGTTCTGGCGACGGTGGGGATTGAGTTCGTCAAGGGCGCCAACGCAATCCGAGCCAAAGGCGGAACGAATCTTCTGATGTCCATGATGGAGCTGACGCACCGCAACACGCGGCGCTACGGCGGCTACATCGTTCACATCGGGATCGTGATCATCTTTACCGGTATCACGGGCTCGGCGTTCAAGACCGAACAAAAAGGCAAGGAACTAGGGATAGGCCAGTCCACGCAAATCGGGAGCTACATGCTGAAGGTGGACGCTCTGACTGTGGGCGCGAACGCCAACTACCGCTGGTGGAAGCTGGATCTGGCGGTGTCCAAGGACGGCGAGAGCCTGGGAGAGATGCATCCGGAGCGGCGCTTTTACCTCGCCAAGCAACAGACCGACACTGAGGTCGCGATCCGGCACAGGTTGAACGAGGATTTGTACGTCAACTTCCGCACCGACGAGGACGACGATCGGCGCGTGATACTGGACAGCTACGTGAATCCGCTGACGACGTGGGTGTGGATGGGGTATTGGGTGGTGCTTCTGGGCACGCTCATTTGCCTGACGCCGGCCAAGACGCGGATGGTGTGGCCACGCATGGAAGTGGTCGGAATCGCAGGGAAACATGCAAAGGTGGAAGAGTAGTTTTCTGGTGGCGTTGTTGGCCGCTATGGCGCTGGCGCAAAGTGCGTCGGAGTGGGATAGCAGCGCGGTCAACCACATCGCCGCCATGCTGCATTGCAGTTGCGGCTGCAAGCAGGATATCGCTTGCACCATGCCGCCCTATCCTTGCCCCCGGTGCAAGATGAACAAGGTCAGGATTTTCAACATGCTCAACCAGGGCATGACCGAAACCCAGATCCTTGACACGTATGTTCAGGAAGAAGGCAAGGACGTGCTGATTATGCATCCGGGCGCGGTCGGTACGGCCGGCCCCTTGGTCGCGATCGTGGGGGGATTGGCGTTGGTGATCCTGGTAATCCGCCGTATGCGCAGACAAAACGCCGCGGTTCCCGCGGGCGCCCCGGTTGACCCCGCGATGCTTGCGCAAATCGAAAAGGATTTAGAAAAGCTCGACTAATGGTTCTCGCCTCGTCGGTGATTGCGGTAGTGGCCGCCACAGTTTTCTTCACACTGTTCGTGCGCCTGAAGGATATTCCTCCGCCCGATCCGGTGTCGCCCACCCGCCATCTGGAAGAGCGCAAATCGGCGATCTACGAGAACCTGCGCGACCTGCAGTTCGAGTATCGCGTCGGCAAGCTTTCCGACGCCGATTATCAACAGACCAAGGTAGGCTTGCAGAAGGAGCTTGCGGGAGTGATCGGCGAGATCGAGAGGCTTTCAGCAGCTCCGGCGTCGATACCGGCCGCCAAAGACAAGCCGCCGGCCAAGCAGGCGAAGTCGCCCGAGGCGCCGGCGGCGGCCACCACCTGTCCCCATTGTGGGGCGACGTTCCAAAAACCGATGAAATTCTGCGGCGAGTGCGGAAAGGCCATGGCATGAGAAAGGTTTTGGGATTGCTCCTGGTTTCGAGCTGCTGTCTGATGGGGGAGATCAGCGGCGTCGTGACCAATGCCACCACAGGCAAGCCGCAGACGGGAGTGGTGGTAAACCTGATCCACCCCGGCGAGAACGGGATGCAGACCCTGGGCACCGCCAAATCGGACGCGGACGGAAAATTCCAGATCAACCAGCCGGTGCCGTCCCCTCCGGCGCTGCTGCAATCGGTTTTCGAGGACGTGCAATATAACCTTGTTCTGCAACCAGGCGCGCCGTCGACGGGGGTGCGGGTCAACGTCTATGACGTCACCAACCAACCCTCGCAAGCCTCAATATCGCAGCAGCACCTGGTGGTACTCGAGCCTGGAGGAGACGCGATCAAAGTCAACGAAACGTTCCTGGTCCAGAACACCGGCAAGACCACGTTTCTCGCTCCGGTGAAGGGATCGGTGCAGTTTTTCCTGCCAAAAGCGGCCCAGGCGAATGCCAAAGTAACGGTAGAAGCGCCCAACGGCATGCCCATCACCAGGGCTCCCGAGAAGACGACGGAGCCCGATGTCTTCAAGGTCGGGTACCCGGTCAAGCCCGGCGAGACCGTCTACGAGATCGCCTACAGCTTGCCGCCGTCGAAGACATTCGATGGCGAGGTTCTGGGCAAGAATCCGCTGCTGCTGGTGACGCCGGAAGCAGTGCAGCTTTCCGGCGCCGGCCTCAAGGAAGACGGGATCAAGGACCTGGGGCAGAACGGGACACGAGCGCGAGTGTACGAGGTTTCCACCCCAGGAGCGTATCAGGTGAGCATCGACGGGATTGGAACGCTGCAAGCCAGCGGCGAGGAGCCGGCGCAGGCAAGCCCGGATGACGGCTCGCCAAGGCCTACCGCCGGACCCGCGCGGTTGTATCAGCGTCTGCCCTGGGTGTTGGGGCTGACCTTTTCGATTCTGGGGCTGGGGGGCTTGCTGCTATTCCGGAGAAGCGCGGCTTGAGCTCGGCCGCGCTGGACGTCGCATTGGAAGTCAAGGGCGTCTGGAAATACTACGGCGACTTCCCCGCCCTGCGCGACATCGCCTTCAGCGTGACGCCGGGCTCCACAGTGGCGCTGCTGGGGCGCAACGGAGCCGGAAAAACCACCCTATTGCGGATTCTGGCCGGCTTGTCGAAACCCTCGCGCGGAGCGGTGACCATTCACGGCGCCGATGTCCGCGAGGAATCCACGCGGCGGCGCATCGGCGTTCTGGGCCACGGCATCTCGCTTTACGAGGAGCTTTCGGCGTTCGAAAATCTACGGCTCTTTGCCCGGTTATACGCCATCCCGGACCCCGCGCGGCGAATCACCGAGATGCTGGAGCGCACGGATCTGGAGCGCGTTCGCGACGGCCTGGTGCGCGAGTTCTCGCGGGGCATGCGCCAGCGTCTGGCGGTGGCGCGAGTCTTCCTCCACGACCCGGAAGTCCTGCTCTTAGACGAGCCGTTCACCGCTCTGGACGATCGTGCCATCGCCGTGCTGCAAGCACTGCTCAGCGACATGCACCAGCGCGGACGGACCATCGTCATGTCCACGCACCAGCTTCGCGAGGCACTGGAGGCGGCCACCCACGTCGCCATGATCCAGCGGGGCCAGATCGTGTATGCGGGCGAACGGCGGCAGGAAATGGTCGACGACACCGGCTGGCTGTACCGGACGTACGGAGACAATTGACCGGTGTACCTGCGCCAGGTGTTGACCATCGCGGCCAAGGACCTCCGCGCGGAAGTTCGTACGCGCGAGGCGGTGAACGCCTCGTTTGCGTTCATGCTGGTGATCCTGGTGCTGTTCAGTTTCGCGTTCGACCCCGGCAATAGCGAGATCAGCATCCCGGCCATCGCGGGAGGCCTGCTGTGGATCGCGTATTCCTTCGCCGCGGCGTTGACGTTGAATCGCAGCTTCGCGCGGGAGTTGCAAAACGACTGCCTGGACGCGCTGCTGGCGACGCCCATTCCGGCGAGCGCGTTATTCTTCGGCAAGGCGCTGGCGAATTTCGCGCTACTTCTGGCGATGGAGACCGTCTCGCTCGGCGTGTTCAGCGTGCTCTACAACGTCAAGATCCGGGCACAGATCTGGGCTCTGCTGCTGGTGATCGTGCTGGGGACTTGGGCCATGACAGTCATGGGCACGCTCTTCAGCGCTCTGACCGTGAACCTGCGGCTGCGCGAGCTGATGCTGCCGGTGATGCTCTACCCGTTCCTGATTGTCCCTTTGTCGGCCGCGATCACCCTGACCTCGGATCTGCTCAATGGAATCCCGCTGGGTGGAGACAACATCTTGTGGCTGAAAGTGCTGACGGGGTTCAATATCATCTTCACGTCGCTGGCCGTGGTATTGATAGATACTGTTCTAGTGGGGTAAATCTATGCGAGAACGCATCCAATATCTGTTACTCACCGTTTCGGCTGGACTGCTCTTCTGGAGCCTGTACCGGATCGCCTTTGTGCTTCCGCTAGAGGCCATCAACGTCGGGGCGTACCAGATTCTCTATCTTCACGTGCCCAGCTTTTTCTCCGCCTTCACGGGGTTTTTCCTCGGCCTGGGAGCCAGCGCAATGTACCTAAAGACCGGGAATTTCAAGTACGATTCCTTTGCGGCCGGGGTGAACGAAGTCGCGCTGATGTTCGCCACGGCCGGCCTTGCCAGCGGCTCGATCTGGGCGCGTTATGCCTGGGGCGTGTGGTGGGCCTGGGATCACCGGCTCACGTCCATGCTGGTGTGCTGGCTGGTTTACGTCGGCTATCTGTTGCTGCGCAAGTCGGTGGAGGAGCCTACGCAGCGGGCGCAGTTATCCGCCGTGCTTTCGATCATCGGGTGCATCAACGTGGCCTTCGTGTACAAGTCCATCGAGTGGTATCGCAATCTGCATCCGTCCCCGGTGTTGAGTTTCCGCGGCGGCGGCGGCATGGGTCCCGGCATGGAAGCGCCCCTGCTGTGGAACTGGCTGGCGTTCGTTTGCCTTGGAATCGTGATCGCGATGGTGCGCATGCAGGAGGGCGAGGTGTCGCGCGAAATTGACGCCCTTCGCCGCCAAGCGCATTCCTATTAATTGGGAGAGATCTTTTGGAACGACGTGAACTCGAGTTCGTGGCTCTCGGCCTCGCGGCCATTCTGACCGTGATTTTCTCGTACGTCCTGATGCTGGACGCGCGCGGGCGGAAACTGCGCAAGGAACTTGACCGGGTGCGCAAGATGGTGGGCGGAGCGGAAAAACCGCGTTAGGGAGCCAGAATCACTCGGGCGGATACCGGATGTTTCGCGTCGCGGGTGAACTCGAAGCGCAGCATCCACGCGCGCGCATCCGGACCGGGGACGAATTTCCATTGGCGCGCCGCGTTTAACGCCAGGTTCGCAAAATACTTGCTGGAGCCGCCCGATTCGATGGCCGCACTGGTAACCGCACCCGCCGGGTCGGCTTGCACGCGCACCACGATGGGAACCTTGCCGTGGATGGTCGCGACGGCTTTCGTGGGAACGTCCGGGACGAACGGCTGAAGGACGTCGGGCGAGCTCACATCGGAAGCGGCCACAGCGGCAGCAGCGTCCGCGGGCGGCGACGGCTTGGGTTCCGCGGGCGGTTTGGATTCGGAAGCCGCCCTCACCTCCGCGGACTTGATCTCCGGAGGGGGAGTCTCACGAAGCGCTGCCGGCGCTTTCGTTGGCTCCTTTGCGGCTACCTTGGCGAGCTCCTTCGCTGCCACCTTGGCGGACTCCTTCGCGGCTTTTTTGGAAGCCACCTTTGGTGCCTCCGCGACTACAGGCGCCTCGGCCGGCGGCGGAGGCGGGGCGGGCGCGGGTGTCGCCACACGCTCCGCGGCCGGACTCGATCGCTGAGAGCCCGTGAGGTACGGCCCGCCATACGTCCAAACGACGGCGCCCAACACCACCACGCCGGCAACCGCGGCGGCGGGCAAAAGGTAGCGCGGCCGGATTCGCTTCGGCGCGGGGACAGTTCCCCGCTCCAGCCACTGCGCGAGGTCGGCGACGGTCCAGCGCCGTTCAGGTTCGCGCTGGAGACAACCCGCCGCCACCTCGCGGAAAGGATCTGGGTGCAGCGCGTCGGGAAGCCGGAGCACTCCGCCCTCAAACGTCGGCAGTTCCATCGTCATGGCCTGCACCAGCGTCACGCCTAGTGACCAGACATCGCCGGCGGGCGTGACTCCCGACTTTGCCAGCTCCGGCGGATCGTAAAGCAGTTGAGTCGAGGCGGCATGATGCTCCCCTTTGTGCAGCGGCGCGTCCCCGGAAATCTTCAGCTCCTCGCCGACCGACAGAATATTGGAGGGCTTGATCCGCCCATGCGCGAATCCTTTGCTGTGCAGGTACGCCAGCGCCTTTACCGCGGGAGTCAGCGTTTCGCGCGTCTCCTTCGGCGTCAGCAGACGATCGACGCTCGAAAGCTCCTCCTCGGCGAATTCCATGGCCACGTACACCAGGGAAACGCCGCTCAGCCGCCCTCCGCCCCATTGCAGAATCCGGGTAAGATGCGGATGCGAGAGTTTGGAGGCCTGCTCCCATCGCGACAAGGGAAGCTGCGCCACGCCATCTTCCGTGGGGACGAGCTTGACGGCGCACCGTTCCCCGGCACGCTCCGCCAGGAAGACAGCGCTCGATTCCCCGCCGCCCAGGACCTGGAGTAGAACAATGCCGTCGACGGCCTGGCCCTCGTGCTGTTTCCAGGTCGCGATCATAAAACGCCCTACTATTCTACTGCTCTGGCCGGGGTTTGTCCGTGCCAAGCCTTTTTAGGCCCGCCTCCGCGCGCAAGGCTGTTAGACTAGGGAGTTGATCTATCGCCTGGTTTGGGAAAACCTCAAGCACCGGCCGGTGCGGACCTTCCTCAGCGCCATCTTTATAGGCATCTCGGTCACTCTGATCCTGACCATCGTGGGCCTGAGCAGAGGTGTGCTGGACGACGTCCGGGAGCGCGCCCGCGGCAGCGGCGCCGACATCGTGATTCGTCCCCCCATGAGCACGGTGCTGGCGTTTAACGGGAACATCGCGCATGGCGAAAAAGTATTGGCCCTGGTTCGCCGGCAGCCGCACGTCGCGCAGGCTACTGGCACCCTTATTCAATCCATCGGGAATTTTCAATCCATCACCGGGATCAACCTGGATGAATTCAACGCCATGAGCGGTGGTTTCCATTACCTGGAGGGTGGGCCGTTCCAAAGCCCCGACGACCTGATGGTGGATGAAAGCTATGCCGACTCCAAGAAACTGCACGCAGGTGACCCGCTTGACTTGGGCAACGGCAAAAAGTGGCACATCTGCGCGGTGGTCGAGCCGGGCAAGCTCTCGCAGTTGATCGCGCAACTGAAGCCCCTTCAGGAAATGTATTCGGCGACAGGCGATGTTTCGGTGATCTACGTGAAGGCAGATCAACCCGCGAATATACAGGGAGTTCTTGCTGCGTTGATGGAGCTCCTGGATGGCTACCCGATCTATACGATGGAGGAGCTCGCGAACCTGATCAGCATCGACAATGTTTCGCTGGTCAAAGGATTCACCCAAGTGGTGATCGGAATCGCGATCATCGTGGGCTTTCTGGTGGTCCTGCTGACGATGTACACGGCGGTGCTTGAGCGCACGCGCGAGATCGGCATCCTCAAGGCGCTGGGCGCATCGCCGGGCTACATCCTTGGAATCCTGATGCGGGAGGCGATCCTGCTGGCGGTGTGCGGCTCGCTCGCCGGCATCGTCATGACCTATGGAAGCCAGTTTCTGGTGCATAAATTCGCTCCGCCTTTTTTGAGGCAGGCGATCGTATACGATTGGTGGCCGAAGGCGGCCGCGATTTCGCTGATCGGCGCGGTGCTGGGCGCCATTTACCCGGGCTTAAAGGCCGCTCGTCAGGACGCCATCGAGGCTCTCTCTTATGATTGAGATTCGCGATCTCAAGAAAATCTTCCTGACCGGCGAAGTCGAGGTGCACGCGCTGCGCGGCGTCGACCTTTCCGTGGCGAAGGGCGAGTTCGTGGCGGTCTCGGGCCCCAGCGGCTCGGGCAAATCCACGCTGTTTCACATCTTGGGCGGACTGACGCCGCCGACGTCGGGTAGCATCTCCATCAACGGCCGAGACCTGTTAAGCATGACCGACGCCGAGCGCACGGAACTGCGCAAGACCGGCGTGGGCTTCGTATTCCAGAAGTACAATCTACTGCCCACCCTGACCGCCGCTGAAAATATCGAGATCGCGCGCGACATCGCGGGCCGGAGCGGGCCTCGCAGCGCCCAGTTCGAAGAGATCGTGAAATTACTGGGCATCGGCGAGCGGTTGAATCACAAGCCTCGCGCGCTTTCCGGAGGCGAGCAGCAGCGCGTGGCCATCGCCCGCGCCATCGTGAACGATCCGGCCCTGCTGCTGGCCGACGAGCCCACCGGGAACCTGGATTCCGAGAACTCCGAGGCGGTGCTGAAGATCCTGCGCGACCTGAATGCCCGCCTGGGCCAGACCATTCTCATGATCACCCACGATCAGGAAGCCGCGTCGTTCGCGCACCGGATCGTCAGGATGAAGGACGGCCGGATCGTCAACTAGCGTTGGGGAAGAAGTCGCCGTCCAGAAGTTGCTCCGCGGTGTAAGGACAGGATGACGGGAAGCGGTCTACTCTTAGGCCCGTTTCCTCAGTTGCGCGCTTAACAGCGGTCCGGAAGAGCGAAGAAAGTTCCTCCCTTGGAATCCGGCCCAGACTTGGGGAATCTTCGATCACGAGCTGGAGCTGGGTGCGCTGCTCCACGATAGTCGATCTCCACGTGGATTCGCCGCGCAGCTCAGCTTCGGCGATATGCTCCAGGTCGACTTCGGCGAGCCGCCCTTGACGAATCATCTCCGCGGTGGATTGGGTCCATTGAAAAAAATCAGCGTCGTAGCCCGCGCCGGGGCTGACGGCCAAAGGCGCCGCGTGCTGTTCCTTCACGGCCATAATTCATTATCCGATGTTTTCGCGCTTCTTGAACGCGCACGCGCCGGCAACCGGACATTCGCTGCACTTCGGATTGGTCCGCTGGCAGAGCTGCTGTCCATGACATTTCAGCAGTAAATAGGCGCGCATTCGGGCGTCAATCTTCGCTGGAACTTCCGCCGCGATGATTCGTTGTGCCTCGCTGTATTGCCTTCCATAGTTTTCAGGTTCTTTCCCGGTTTCGATGCGCACCAAAACCTGAGGGCAATTGGATGGCACCGCAGCCACCGGCGAGAGCCCGGCAAAGAGTAGAATCCGGTCGATGCCCGGATCGGCAATATTCGGAAATTTTCTCAGCGCCGAGCGAGCCTTAAGAACGGGCATTCCCTTAAGAGCGCCCCGCAGATCTCCGCCGAACTCTCTTTGCACCCGTTCCGCGATCTCTTTCAGGCGCATGGCTCTCAGCTCCGGCATCATTCCGCCGGGCTTCAACGCCAGCGCGAGTTTGGCCGGAGTCGCCGTCAGCAGTTGATCCGGCTCCACGCCGATGCGGCTCTGCAACGATTGCCAGCCCTTCGCGCACGCGCTATCGCTCGCCGGATAGCCGCAATGCCACCACACGATAAAAAGATAAGGATCGGTTGGCCAGCTTGCGTGTTGCACGCCGTGGAAGGTTTCCAGAGTGCCCAGCAGTCCGGTCAGGCGATCTTTTTCCACTTCTTCCCTGCCCGCACTGTGAAGCTCCGCCGAGGATTGGCCAACTGCGTCCAGCGTTCTCCGTCGATTTCCACGGCGCCGGCTTTGATCAGCCGCTCCGCTTCGGACCGCGACGGAGCCAACCCAGCGCCCACCAGCATCTTCGCGACATGGGTACCGGATTCAGAAAACCATTGGTTCGCGACGGTCTCAATGTCCGAAGGCTCAGCGTGCTGGCGCACCTCGCGATCGAAATCCGCGCCGGCTTGCGCAGCTTCGGCCGAGGAATGAAAGTCGGTCACGATCGTCGCGGCCAGCTCCATCTTCACTTCCATTCGCTCCCGCTGCTTCAGCGCGGCGATCCCGGCCAGCGGCACGTCCGTCAGCAATTCCCAATACCGCCACATCAGCTCGTCGCTGATGCCCATGATCTTGCGGTACATCACCTTGGGAGCCTCGGTGATGCCGATGTAGTTGCCCTTCGATTTCGACATCTTCTCGACGCCGTCGGTGCCTTCCAGCAGCGGCGTGGTCGCGACAATCTGCGGAGGCTGTCCATAGTCGCGCTGCAACTCGCGGCCCACCAGCAGATTGAACCTCTGATCCGTCCCGCCCATCTCCACGTCGCACTTCAGCGCCACCGAATCGTAGCCCTGCACCAATGGGTACAGGATTTCGTGCATGGAAATCGGATGGCCCTCTTTGTAGCGCTTGGAAAAATCGTCGCGCTCCAGAATCCGCGCCACCGTATATTTGCCGCACAACCGGATCACGTCTTCGAACTTCATCGGATCCATCCATTCGCTATTGAAACGGATCTCGGTCTTCTCGGGATGCAGAATCTTGAACACCTGCGCCTTGTAGGTTTCGGCGTTTTCGTTAATTTGCTCGCGCGTCATGGGCGGGCGAGTGACGTTGCGCCCGGTGGGATCGCCGATCAGGCCGGTTGAATCGCCGATCAGAAAGATCACAGTATGACCCAGGTCTTGAAAGTGCTTCAGCTTGCGCAACAGCACGGTATGGCCGAGATGCAGGTCCGGAGCGGTGGGATCAAAGCCCGCTTTCACGCGCAACGGTCGGCCGGCTTTGGCGCACTGCTCCAGACGATCCTTGAGATCCTCTTCGCGGATGATTTCGACCATCCCCTTCTTCAGGTACTCGAGCTGTTCCAATACGGTCACCCTATCATTGTAAAGTGGAACTGTGCGGAATCTCTTTTTCATCATGCTGATTTCCGGCGTAACGTACTCCCAAACCCCGTCGCAAGCCCAACTTCAGGCCCAACTTCAATCGATGTCCGACCGGTTCTTCGACGAATACTTCTTCCCGAACAACCCCACCACGGCTACCGCCGATGGATTTCACAAGTACGACGGCCAACTGGAGGACTATTCCAAGGCCGGCGTCGCACATCGCACCGCGGAACTGAAGAAGTGGGAAGCTCAGTTCGCCAAGCTTCCCTCCAGCGACGATCGCGACCTGGTGCTGAGCTACATTCGCGCCAATTTACTGGAGCTCGAAACGGTTCGCCAATGGGAGAAAAATCCTGACAACTATTCGAGCGGCATCACCAACAGCGCCTACACCATCATGAGCCGCAAGTTCGCTCCGCCGGAAGCGCGGTTGAAATCCTTGATCGAGCGCGAACGCCGCATGCCCCAGGTGCTCCAGGACGCCCGCGCGAATCTGAAGAATCCGCCGCGCATCTACACCGAAATCGCCATCGAACAAATGGACGGCAACATCGAGTTTTTTCAAAACGACGTTCCGCTGGCGTTCAAAGACGCAAAAGATTCCAAGCTCCTGGCCGATTTCAAGGCCTCCAATGGCGCCGTGATCTCGGCACTCACACGCTACCAAGGGTTCCTGAGGAACGATCTGCTGCCGCGCTCCAATGGCGACTTCAAACTGGGCGCTGAGAATTTCTCGAAGAAGCTGCTGTATGAGGAGATGGTGGACATTCCTCTGGACCGGCTGCTCGAGATCGGCTACGCCAACCTGCGCGAGAACCAGCAGAAGTTCCGCGAGACCGCCGCGAAAATCGACCCGAAGAAAACGCCGCAGCAGATCCTCGACGATCTGGAAAAGGACCATCCCAAGCCCGGCGATCTGCTGGGTTCGTTCCGCGACACTGTAGCGAAGCTGCGCGATTTTATCGTAGAGAGAAAGATCGTCACCATCCCATCACCGGTGCTGCCGATTCTCGAAGAGACGCCGCCGTTCATGCGCGCCCTGACCTTCGCCTCCATGGACACGCCCGGTCCTTACGAGGAAGTTGCCAAAGAGGCGTACTTCAACGTAACTCTCCCGGAGAAAGACTGGGCGCCTGCTCGCGTCGAGGATTACATGCACAGCTTCAACCGCGGCACCATCCTGAGCACGGCCGTTCACGAAGCCTATCCCGGCCATTACGTGCAATTCCTGTGGCTACAGCACGTCGATTCAAGAGTGCGCAAACTCCTGGGAGCGAATTCCAATGCCGAGGGTTGGGCGCACTATAGCGAGCAGATGATGCTCGATGAAGGCTATGCGGGCAACGATCCCCGCATGCGCCTGGGCCAATTGCAGGACGCATTACTCAGGAACGCTCGCTATATCGCCGGAATCGAGATGCACACAGGCAAGCGCACCTTCGATCAGTCGGTGGAGTTCTTCGAAAAGGAAGGCTACCAGCCGCATGAAGGCGCGTTGAAGGAGACCAAGCGGGGCACCTCCGACCCGACATACCTGTATTACACGCTCGGGAAGCTGCAAATCTTGAAGCTGCGCGAGGACTACCGCAAGATGAAGGGCGCTCAGTTTTCCTTGCAGGAGTTTCACGACAGTTTCATGAAGCAAGGATTCCCGCCCATCAAGATCGTGCGGCACGCGCTGCTGGGAAACGATTCGCCCACGCTGTAGCCACCGAAGCTGAGCTTTTTATGCACGTTCATTCACGTGAATTCACGGCCAAAGAATGCGTGTCCTGATCTCCGCCGGAGAAGCCTCGGGCGACCTCTACGCTTCGCGGCTGGTGGATGTTCTTCGCGCCCGCCACCCCGATGCCGAGTTCTTCGGCTGCGCCGGCCCCCGCATGCAAGCCGCCGGAGTGCACGCGATTATCGACATGCGATCGATTGCCGTAGTTGGGCTGGTGGAGGTGCTGCGGCACATTCCTCGGATCTGGGGCCAGTTCCAAAAGCTCGCGCGCGCGGCTCTAACTGAGAGTCCGGAGATCGCGATCCTGACCGACGCTCCTGATTTTCATCTGCCCCTCGCCCGCCGCCTCCACCGCCGGGGCGTGCCGGTGGTGTATCTGATCGCTCCTCAAGCCTGGGCCTGGAGGGAGGGCCGCGTCCGAACGCTGCGCAAGACAATCCGCCGGCTTCTGTGCATCTTCCCCTTCGAGCCGGACTTTTTCGAGCAACGGGGCGTTCCGGCCACCTACATCGGCCATCCTCTGGGACGCCTGGCAAAACCGTCGATGGACCGGACCGGGTTTTGCGCGAAATTCGGTATCGACCCCAGCGCGCGAATACTCGCGCTTCTGCCTGGAAGCCGGCATGGCGAGGTGGAACGTCACATTCCAGACCTGATCGGGGCTGTCGAGCAGATCCGCAAGTCGCACCCGATGACGCCGGTCTTGGCCCTGCCTCCTGGTTTCGGCGCGGAAACCGCAACTTTCAGGGAACGCATTCGAGCCGCGTCCATCCAAGTAGTGGAAGGTTTCACCTGGGACGTGCTCGCTCAGGCGGAGCTGGCTTTAGCCAAAAGCGGTACCGTAACGGTTGAGGCTGCGCTGCTGGGCGTTCCCATGGTGACCTTTTATCGCGTAAACGCGTTAAGTTGGATAGTAGGGAGATGGCTGGTCCGGGCGCCGTTTCTGTCCATTCCGAATCTGGTGGCCGGGCGGCGCGTCGTGCCGGAATTGATCCAGCATGAGATGACCCCGGAGCGGATTGCCGCCGAGGCGATTCATCTTCTGGATGACGACGCGGCGAGGACGGCCATGCGAGACGGTTTGGCCGAAGTCGCTCGAAAGCTCAGGAGTGATCGCGATCCAATGGAGGTCGCGGCGGATTGGGTCGAAAGGATTTGCAGTGAAAAGTTTGCCCGAGTTAAAAGTGGATCTTAATGTGGGTGGCGTAGCTCGCTGGCCTGCCACCTTCAAGTTGGCTCTAGCCGCCGCGCTGGTTTCTATGGCCGCGTTCGGCCAATCGCAGAATCGCCAGCGCATCGACGTTCAGAATTATTCCGGGGAAGTACGCATCGATCCCAAGGCCCAGACCCTGGCCGCGACCATCACCGTCCGCTTCCTCGCGATCGACGACGCCAGCACCCTCTCATTCGAGCTGAATAACGCGCTGAGCCTCGATAAGGTCACCGACGAGCAGGGACGCCAGATTCCAGCCTCGCGGCTCCAGGAAGACATGAGCGTCCGGCTGACCCTGCCGCAGCCGGTCCCCAAGGGACAGCCCGGCACGCTGACTTTCAGCTACGACGGCAAGCTCACCGGCGACGAGGAATCGCCTGTGTTCGGCGTTCGCTTCGCGGCAATTCATCCCGACTTTGCCTATCTCCTGTATCCGGCCCGCTGGTTTCCGGTGAACGACTACACCGTGGACCGCTTCAGCACCGACCTGAAATTCACGGTGCCGTCGGGCTACAAGGTGCTGGCCAGCGGCATCGATTCGAGCGAGCCCGCCTCCGACGGCATGATCGCCACGCGCTGGAAATTTTCCCAGCCGTCGTTCCCAGGCAGCGTCGCCGTGGTGCGCAGCGATTCCGGGAACACCCTCAGCGCCTCCGGAGTCGCCACCACTTTTTGCTTTCGCGACTCCGCCGCGATGGCCGGCGCTTATGGCGAGGAATTCGCGCGCGCGATGACGTTCTTCACCGATCTGTATGGGATTCCGCCCAAGACGAACCTGACCGTGGTTGAGACCGAAGCCGGCGCGCCCAATGGATACTCGGCTCCAGGACTGGTATTTCTGTCGCCCAAGGGCATCGGCAAGGATGTGAATCTGAAGCTGGTGGCCAATGAGGTCGCCCGGCAGTGGTGGGAGACCGAGATTTCGCCTACTACCCGCAACCATCTGTGGATCGAGAACGGGATGGCGCGCTACTCCGAGCTACTGTACATCGAACATGTCAACGGCTCCGGAGCGATGGAGACCGAGCGTCACGACACGTTCATTACCGCGCTGACAATAGACAAACCCCCGCTGATCCAATCCGCCCGGCTGGAGGATTATTCACCCGAATACTGGGCCGCGACCGCGGGCAAGGGCGCGGCCGTTCTGCAAATGCTCCACGACATCATGGGAGCGGACAAGTTCCTGATGCTGCTCAAGACCGTACCCGAGAAGTTCGCGTGGAAGTCCATCAGCACCGACGATTTTCACGAAGTAGCTCAGGAGATTTACGGCCAGAGCCTGAATTACTTCTTCCAGCAATGGATCGAATCGAGCGGGGCGCCGCAATTCAAGTTAGAGTATTCCGTGCTGCGCGTCGCGAACGCGCACGTCGGGGAGTCGGGAGATACCCAAGCCGGATTCCGCGTGATGGGCAAAGTCACGCAGGACCTGGACCTGTTCCGCATGCCCGTGACCCTGCACATCGACACCAACGGCAATCCCGAGGAGAAGCAGATCGAAGTGGTGGGCACCTCCTCTGAGTTCTCCGTGGATACCTTCGGCCAGCCTCGTCCGGACGGAGTGACCCTCGATCCCAAGGGCTTGGTTCTGAAATTCGACAACAACACTCGCGTGGAAGTCGCCATCCGCAAGGGCGAACAGCACGCCGAAGTCAATGAGTTCCCCGAGGCGCTCGCGGAATACCAGAAGGCGTTGGACGTGGTCCGCAACAGCTCCCTCGCGCACTACCGCATCGGCGAGATTTTCTTCCTTCAAGGCAACTGGACCAGCGCCGCGAACGCATTTAAGGATGTGCTCAGCGGCGACCTGACGCCCAAATGGACCGAGGTCTGGGCGCACATACATCTCGGCTGGATTTACGACATCAGCGACCAGCGCCCGCGCGCGCTGAGCGAATACCAACAGGCGCTGCGCAGCAAGGACAATAGCTACAACGCCCAGGAAGAGGCCCAGAAGGGCATCGACCACCCCTTCCAGCGGCCACCACGTACCTCGAACTGAGTCGCGACGCTTCCTGCGAGCAGGTGGTGCGAACTGTGGGATTTGGTCCGAGCCTAGGGAGAACGCGAGAACCGCGCGGCAATTTCAAAACACGACGTGAACCTGCGAACTTGCTACTTGGTTATCGCCGCGTCTTGGACCACCTACTGCCCAACCGTGAGGTACAAGATCTGCGGGACTTGAACCCCACCCGCGCCAATATTGATTTGGTAGTCACCAGCGGCCAACTGCGGAACAGTAATGTTGAACTGATACAAGCCGACGGCGTCCGGGGCGAGCCCTGCGTAGGTAACCGCCGCCGGCGTTTGCCCGAAGCTGAACGATAGATTGGGAATGCTGTTCGATTGGCCGACGATTTCACCGGGCGGAACCGAAGGTGTCACTGCTCCGAATCCGATCCCGTACGCTGTGATCGTATCCCCAGGTGCGGCGGGCCGGAACGGCACGCCCGGAATCAGACCACTGTTGCCTACGTAAGTGCTTCCGTCCTGAAACAGCGCAACCAGATACTGTTTCCCGCCGATATTGAAGCTCGTCGGGGCCAGCATTCCGGGCACAATCGCGGCTTGCTGCACCGTGAAAGGCAGGCTTGTGCCCGCGCAGGTTGTGACCGTCAGGTTTACCGCACCGGTTGAGGTATCCGCAGGTGCCTGCACATTAATCTGCCCGCCGCTAATGTAGTCGACGAAGCTGGCGTTGCCGTCGATCGAAACCGTGGAGGAATCTAAACGCGTTGGTGCGTTCGCGCCCTGAAAATCACTGCCCGCCCACAGGCGCGTGTCCACCGCCAGGTTGGAACCTTTCACTTCCAGCCACGATCCGGGTGCGAAAGTGGAGAATCCTCCGAAATCGGTCGCCGAATTCACTGAGACGATGGCAGGAGCCGCGCTGACTGTACAGATGACGCCACCGCCGGCTGGAGCGCCAACCGTGGTGGCGTTGAATTGTACCGGCGGGAAGCCGGCGATAGTCGCGGTGACGACTACGCTTCCAGGGTTCGCGCCCAATATTAACGGGACTGTGGCGGCGCCGCTGCTGTCTGACACCACACTCGTCGCGCCGAGTGTCGCCGAACCAGAGGTTACGGCGAAATTCACTGTGACCCCCGGAACCGGGACGCCCGCGCGCCCGTTTACGGCGACCTTCAACGCATTTGGCAAGGTCCAGCCGACTTGACCGGTTTGGTTGTTGCCTCCCGTCATTGTCAGGCCCGTCGGTGAATCCAGCATCAGCTTCCAGACAATGTCACGGCCAGTCTCCGCGACGTACACATCCCCGTTGCCGTCGACTGCTAATCCCGAAAGGCTGAATACGCCGAACTCGGGCAACCCAATGCCACCTATATACTCCCACCCTACGATGGTGGTTGGAAATTGCGCTGCCGTCGCGAAGAGGCCGTCGGCCGCCGGCATGGAGCCCTGGCCGGCAATGATATGAACCACACTGCCGCTGATACGAAGGATCGTCGCACCGGCATTCGCGTAGATGCTTCCGCCGCTATCGACGGCAATGGCTCCCATGAAGGAGAGCGGAGCGGATGCTGGCTGACCATCTACAATCTGGCCACCGGAACCGTTGCCCGCGGCCAACGTAACGATCCCGCTGGGCGACACGCTGAGAATGCATTCGCAACCGTAGTCGGAAATGTAAACATTGCCGAGGTTGTCACTGGCAAGGATGCTGGAGGCACGCAAATTCAGAGGCACGGAGGTGGCAGGTCCTCCGATGCCGTTCAGGATCCCGCCTTGAGGAGCCCCGGCGAAGGCGGAAATTTTGCCGCTGGCTGCCGCGACCTCATAAATCTGGTTGTAGAAGTCGGCCAGGTAAACGTTGCCCGTCGGATCAAGTGCCAGGCCATAAATCAGGCCCACCAAAGCCTGAGTGGCAGGTCCTCCAATGCCGGAATCTTGACCGAACCCCGGCTGCCCGGCGACCGCTTGGAGCGGACCGGATGCGCCGAGCTCAAACACTTGACCGGGGCCCGGCGCCCCCGGATCTGATTCGAAGAACACATTCCCCTTCGAATCCGCCGCGATCGCGCCCACGTTTTGGAGCGGAGATTGAGCCGGCGATCCCGTGGTCGATGGAACAGCAGCCAAACCCGAGCCCGCGACCGTGTTGATCTTGCCGTCCGGGGTGACCTTTCGTATCCGAAGATTATTTCCATCGGCGATGAAAACATTTCCGAGGGTATCCGAGGCGACGGCGTAGGGAGCATTGAGCAGCGCGGAGGTGGCCCGTCCTCCATCTCCCGCGAAGTGCAGCATTCCGGCCAACGTATGGGCATTGCCGTTGGGCAGGATCTCGACGATGCGCCCGCCGGCATCCACAACGATGGGATAGCCGTTGGGATCGATGGCCACCGCCTGAATGTTATTGAAGCTTACTTCACCGGCCGCGCCATCCGCATAGTACCCGAAGCGGGTTTGCGGCATGCCGGCGATCTGCGTGAGCATTCCTTTCGGCGTGATTTCGTCCAGCACTCCGTTCGCCTCATCCCCGACAAACACATTATTTTTAGCATCGATAGCGAGACCGCCAAACAGGGCTCCGAGCCCCAATGGCGAAGAGGTGGCCGGGCCATTGACAGGCTTGCCGCCGGACGCGTTTCCCGCGAAAGTGCTGATGGTTCCCTGGGGCGTGACCATCCGAATACGGAAGTTGCTGCGGTCAAGTATGTAGAGGTTGCCGGAGCTGTCGAACGAGAGATTCAACGGGAAATCCAACGCGGCTGCGGTGGCTTGGCCGTTGTCTCCGCCGTAGCCACGCAGGGGACCACCCGCGAAAGTGTGAAGAAGGCCATCAGTAGTCACTTCGCGAACGCGCGAGCCGTTCTCTGAGAAGTAAACGTTACCAACGCTATCCACAGCCACGCCGAAGATATCGGAGAGTTGGGCGGTGACGGCTGGCGCGCCGTCGCTGGTATAAGGGGGAGCGAGCGAGCCGGCAATCAAAGTGGATTGTCCGGCGGGACTTATCTTGAATAGCTGAATTCCGGTGGCGACATAGAGTGTTCCGTCCGGAGTGTATTTGAAGTCGGTAGCTATTTTAACGGGCATGGCGACGGTATTGATGACACCGTTCGGCGTCATCTGCCGGAACCATCCGCTATCAAAGATAAGCAGATTGCCGAGCGGATCGGTGGCGGCCACGGTCGGACTCACGAGCAGAGCCGAGGTTGCAAAACCGCCGTCCCCCAGGTTGTTGTTGCCGGCGAACTGTTTCAGAACGTAGGGATAGTTGGCGCTTTGAGCCAGCGCCCCGGCGGCGAGTAGCAGGTTGAGTGCGAGACGTTGCATGAGTTACCTCAGAGCTCCTCCGAAAACGCTGTCGCGCGAGATTCCCAATTATATACATCCTTCGCCGCGGCTTGGTTGCGGTGACTCGAAGTCAGGTATGCGCGTTTTTGCGCGACGGCTCCAAACCTTCGTGCATGAGAGCCGGCCTGGAAGGAATATGTAGGATCTTCGAACTTTGGTGCGGACGGTGGGACTTGAACCCACACGGCCCTTGCGAGCCAGCGGCTTTTAAGGCCGCTATGTCTGCCGATTCCATCACGTCCGCGTTCCGATCCATTATCACCCAGACGCCCGATTCTGCCTACATGAATCACCTAAGTTATTGATTCATATTGGCTTCGTCTGATTATTGAGCTCGCGATGCCCATTCTGAATGAACCCGTTTTAATTTTCGGTTAAGCCAGCGTTCATCTACACTTGCGATGATCAACACTGGAGACGGCTGAAGCCGTCGAAAGACCACAAGGGAGATTACTCAATGAAGAAGATCATGGGCTTAGTACTCG